>Ga0302200_10000752_pt1 | contig 31894 bp, 21 predicted proteins | sample II_Bog_N3_1_FD_194585 | JGI IMG/M metagenome (GOLD analysis project Ga0302200, IMG submission 194585) | Peat permafrost microbial communities from Stordalen Mire near Abisko, Sweden - II_Bog_N3_1 | ecosystem: Environmental > Terrestrial > Soil > Wetlands > Peat | place: Sweden: Abisko... | reverse complement strand
ACATTCACGATGACGTGACCGGCAAGCAGGACAGCTTGCACACCACCGACCGCGCTACGGCGCTGCGGTTGTTCCATTCGCGCGGCGAAGCGCAGCAGCAGCCCGCCGTGAACCTGCAAATCGCCCGTGCCTACCTCGTCGCCAGCGACCCGCAGATTGCAACTCGCAACTGGCAGTTCGTCATGGACGAGATGGTCAAACTCAAAAAAGGCGAGACGCAACACCGCTGGAAGACCGCCATCAAGGACAAGGCGTTTGACTTGATTCGGCGCCTGCCGGTTTTGGAAACGCGGCCGGAAAACTTTTTGCGCGTGCTCGAAACCGGAAAAGTTTCGACCAATGTCTATCTGCGTCGCATCCACAACTTCGCCCTGGACATGACGTGGCTGCCGTGGCCGGTCATCGTAAAACGGCAATGGCCGAAGGTTGAGTTCAAGGACAAGCGGGCCATCACCTGGGAGGAACATCAGGCCATCGTCACCCGCGAACTGAATCCTGAACGCAAAGCGTTCTATAAACTGGCGTGGCATCTGGGCGCGTCGCAGTCAGATCTCGCGGGACTCGAAGCTGAAAACATTGATTGGGAACACAACGTCATCAGTTTCGCGCGCAAAAAAAACGGCTCCATTGCCATCATGCGCTTCGATGATGAAGTGGCGGAAATTCTCCGGGATTTGCCAGGGAGCGGCCCGCTGTTTCCGTATCTGCGCTCGGTTCGTTCCGGCGACCGGGCGACAGAATTTCACCAGCGTATCGCGGGCTTGAACATTAAAGGTGTCAGCTTGCATTCGTATCGGTATGCGTGGGCGGAGCGGGCGAAGAAGGCGGGTTATCCCGAGCGGTTCGCGCAAGAGGCGCTGGGACATAACAGCAAAGCCATCCATCGCGCGTATGCACGCCTGGCGCAGGTCGAACTGCCGCCGTTGAGCGAATTTGAACGGATGCGCAGCAAGTTCGCGGAAATTTCCAAGACCTTTGAGCCAGTGATGGCCAAGACATAACCGGAGGAAATCACATGAACTTGAATCCTGCCACAGTGCTCGACCCGGTGTTCCATTTTCTCGATTGGATCATCGCAGAACGGGGAGTTTATCTGTTTCTCGCGTCCGTCTGGCTGGCGGTGTTGGTGCTGGCCTGGGTGTTCAGCGGCGGATTGCGCCGGAAATTCCCCAATCAACCTCACGTCAGCGCCGGCATCGGCATCGTCATACAACCACACACGCCACCACCGTCACCAGCAATCATCATCCACCAAAATGACCCGTCGGATGACGGCACGGATTTGTAAAATAAGAGTGGAATGACGGGCTGCAACGGTGCGGCAGCTCCGATCCCATAGCTCGGCGCACGGCTGGTCGCAACGGCGTAACAGACTCGTCCGTCTTCACGCCGGTTGGGCCTGCCGTGGCCGCTTGCACGCATTTTTATTGCGCCAGTGCCGGCGAATGGCCGTAAACACCTTGTCGAGCCAGCCCACATCTTGTTTCGATTTCATGAATCCATACTCAGCCATCAGCCTAGATCGGCATTTTGCGATCCGCACTCCGATTTCCGCTTTGACGCTGGCAGTTTTCAGGCGCACAATCGCGACCACAAATGGCAAAGGGTAACAACATAAAGGCTAACGCCTCCGCCCTCGATTTCGAAGCCCAGCTTTGGGCCGCCACGCAGCAGGCAGTACCTGCAACCAATTTGAAATAATAAGCCTGCTGACACCGCCATGTCGTCTGACAGCAAATATCCAGACTTGTCTCCTCAAGCTCTCGCTCTGAAAGAGCAAGGAATTGAGGATGCCTTTGTCGAAAAGCTGAACAGCCTTAAATACACCTATCGCCCCGATATCCGCGACCGCGCCGCTCTGGAAACGAATTTCCGCGAGAAATTTGAAGCGCTCAACCGCGTCCGCCTTACCGACGGCGAGTTTCAGCGCCTGCTCGACGAACTTATCACGCCCGATGTTTTCACCGCTGCCCGCGTGCTCCGCGAAAAAAATGATTTCACCCGCGACGACGGCACGCCGCTCACCTACACCTTGGTGAACATCAAAGACTGGTGCAAAAATGATTTCGAGTTCATCCACCAGCTCCGCATCAACACCGACTACAGCCATCACCGTTACGACGTCATCTTGCTCCTCCATGGCGTTCCGGTCGCCCAGGTCGAGCTCAAGACCCTAGGCCTCAATCCGCGCCGGGCGATGGAGCAGATTGTCGAATACAAGAAAGATGCCGCCAAGCAAGGCATGATGCAGCAGCTTTTTCCGTCCACCGAAACAATCGAGCGGAATTAATCCTTAACAAAATCTTATCAAATGAAATATCATGAACAACAAATCAAGGTAGCAGATATTCACTTGGACCAGGAAAACCCGCGTTTTCCTCCAGTTAACAGCCAGCGTGAGGCAATAGACGCAATGTTGGCAGACCAAGGTGAGAAGGTCGCTACACTGGCGTTGGACATCTATCAATACGGACTTAACCCGAGTGCGAAACTGATCTTGTTCAAATCGAACTCGCACTTTGTTGATGGTGACGGTAACCGAAGGCTAACGGCGTTAAAAATACTGGAGACGCCATCATTGGCAGACGCGTTTCCCAAGATTCGGAAGAAAATTGATGCAATTCTAAAACGCCCTGGAGCAGTGCCGACAGAAATCGGCTGCGTGGTTTTCAGTGATCGCAACGCGGCACGGCACTGGATATCAATTAACCACGGTGGCGCACAAGATGGACGGGGCCATATCGATTGGAATGCTGAACAAAAAGACCGTTTTGAACGCAAACCTTCCATTGGCTTAGAGGCATTGGACCTCTTGACGCATAAGGGCCTGATTACCATTGACGACAAGGTGCAAGTCAACAAGTCAACCTTAGACCGCTTGCTTAGCTACAAGGAAGTTAAAGCTGATTTGTCTATATCCAAGAAAGGAGACCACTTCACGTTTGGAAACGTCGATAACCTGAAAAGAGCCGTGTTGAGCCTAAGAGGCAAAGCTGTTGACGAGGTTTATACCGCAACCAAAGGCAAGAAATTCATTCAGGAGGCAATTAACTCGTCAGCATCCGGCCCGTCCGGTGCCGGCAGTAGTGCGTCAGGAGCTCAGGGAAATCCAGGTGATACGCAGTCCGGCCAAGGAAGTCGATCCCGGAGGATCAAGAAACCCGGCCTTCCAGTTTTTGGCGGCAAACTATCCCTTAAGCCGGGCCACGTTAACAATCTCTACCGTGATGTAGAAAGTCTGTATGACCTCTATCAATCCGAACAAATTCGATTTTCAGCAGACTTCATTGTCATTTTTAGGATGTCATTGAGGCTACTTGCCGAAACCGCTGCCAAAGACCTCAAGAAGGAATTGAAAGATTACCTGACGGACGAATTTGATCTCGCCAAAAAGTCCTTGGATCAGAATGCGAAGACCACTTTATCAAATCAGAGCGTGAGCAAGGACTCGATTATTAAACTATTTCAGACTGGTGCCCACGACTATCACAACTCAAAAAACGAAGAACAAGCTCTTGCTCTTTCGATTATTCTTGGGGCCATCCTAACCCTTACCCATAGGAAAACGGCATGAGTATTGCGCATTCCCCGCTCAGATATCCTGGCGGGAAAAACTGCATTTTCCCATTCGTTTCAAGCTTAATCGCGGAGAACGGATTGGTCGGCTGCAAGTATATCGAACCCTTTGCGGGAGGCGCCGGCCTTGCCCTTCGTCTGCTCTATGAAGAATATGCTTCCAGCATTGTAATAAACGATTTGGATCCCCTAGTTCATAACTTTTGGACTGTTTGTGTCAGCAAGCCCGACCTGCTCATAAAGTGGATCGAAAAGATACCAATAACTGTCGCTACATGGAGGAAGTGTAAGAAAATAATTCGCGAAGAAACTTCTGCGGATGCTTTAAATCTCGCAACCGCATTCTTCTTTCTTAATAGAACGAATGTTTCGGGAGTATTAAATGGGGGAGTCATTGGAGGCCTTGAGCAGGTCGGAAATTACAAAATTGACGCACGATTCAATAAGAATGAACTGATCCGCAAAATTGAAAAAATCGCGCGCTTCTCCGGAAGAATTACAGTGAGCAACCTGGATGGCGCAAAACTTATTGAGAAATACGTCGCACTCAAAAGCGATACTTTCTTGTATCTTGACCCGCCTTATTACGAAAAAGGCTCTAATCTTTATCTGAATGCATTCAAAGATGAAGATCACATTCGCCTAGCACGGCAAATAATAAAGCTTTCAACACCATGGCTGCTATCCTACGACAACCATTCATTCATTTCCAACTTGTATCAGACATTTGAAAGACGGGCTTATAGGCTCCAGCACTCGACTTCAAATAAAATGGGAAATGAAGTCCTCATTTTTTCCAACCGCATAAAATGTAAAGACTCGCTAAACCGTTTAGAGTTAGTTCTGCCAGAATAAGCATTCATTGGGCAACATGACCGCACAAAATAAACAACGCCTGGGCAAAGTCCTTTGGAACATCGCCGACCAGTTGCGCAGCGCGATGAACGCGGACGATTTCCGTGATTACATGCTGGCGTTCCTGTACCTGCGCTATCTGTCGGACAATTACTAGACCGCCGCCAAGCGCGAGATGGGGAGGGATTATCCCGCCTTGCCCGCTGAGGACAACTCGTGCCACTGGCGCTCCTCATGCCGATTGGACCTGCCGTGTCCGCTTGCGCGCATTTTTAATCCGCCAATGCCGGTGAATGGCCGCCACCACCTTGTCGAGCCAGTTCACATCGGCAAGCTGTTGTGCCAGCACGTCGCGGGAATAATGCTTCACGCAATAACGCTGTGGACGGCCCAGTGGCTTGATCAAGCCCGCCCGCGACAGGGGCGGGATGATGTGCGTGGCAACCCCCAGCGCCTCGGCAACTTCCTCCTTGGTCATGGTGGCACGATATTTTTCTAATGGCAGGACTTTTAACGGCGAATCAGCATTCATACGCTTTCCTTGGTTAAGGTGATAGTGACGGCGGTAATGAGGGTGTCATACACGGCACCCAAACGGCTGTCCGCCGACATTACAAAACTCAGTTTGTATCCCTGAAGCCAGCTTTCCAGTCGTTTGAGACCACTGCCTAGAACAACCACCTCGGCACACCCAAAATAGATGGACATTTTTTCTGGTGGCGCCTCCGGTTCCTTTTCCAAGGCCGGATTGGCCGTTCTTTCGGCATACAAGAACTGCGCATAAGGCAGCAAATAGCTGATGCCATCGTCGGCGAGCACCGCCAGAGCGGCGGCGTTGGCATCGTGCCCGAGGCACGGATTGTGACGCGAGTTAGACGCTGACGTGGCGGGTGGATTGTCGCTGCTGTTTATTTGGTTGGATTTCATGGCCATTCCTTTCGGTTTTGATTGAAAGTGATCGGGCAAAGCGCTGGCGGAACCGTTTCATAAAACGATGACCGCGTTGGAAAATGGTCTGGAGTAGGTCTCGTTGCGGCATGGCTTCGATTGCTGCCAGCCGCGCACTGGAATGGGTGACGTGCAAACGCAATAATTCCGAATCATCGGTAAAGATTTGGCAGCGTTCGCGCCCGCGCGAGATGCTGACGTAAAATTGTTCCTGATTGATGGCGGCCAGCGAACGTGACGAGGCGACCAGAAAAACTTCATCCACGGTCTTGCCCTGGGCGGCATGAGACGTGACGGCGTAACCATGCGTGAAGGTTCGATAACTGGCAGGAATCACCCGGCCATCGGTCAGCACCAAGGAATCGCCCTTAATTGCCCGCACCTCGACGAGTTCGCCATTGATGAAGTGTTTGGGCACGGCCACGGCGTTCGATTGCAGCAACAGTTTGTCCCCGGCGGCGATTTTTAATTTCCGTCGCTCGCCGACATCGAGGGAGGCGGAGCCCTGCCCAAAAGGGACAAAAGTTTCGGTGCCATCAGCGCGTTGCACTTTCAGCGAATCGTTTTCGACACCGACCACCGCAACGGTTTCGTTTTTATTAAAACCATGACCTCGACGATGAAAATGAATGGCCATGCGGGGACGATATTGTCGCGCATCGCGCTTCTGTGCTTCCGTCCATGAGAGTGAATCGAAAACTTGAAATTCTTTTTCCTCACCGGCCAGCCGACCGGATGTTTTCAGGGCGGCGCGGATTTTTTCCGTCACCGCCTCAATTTCATTCCATGTCGGCGCGACCAGCAGCGCGGACTTATTTTCTGCCAACGCTTTCAAATACGATTTCGCCGCCGAGTCGTGAAGATCATGGTGTCCGTCCGCAAGAACCTCAGTCACCGCACCAATACGTTCCAACTGCGCGAAGGCTTCCACGGTGCGTTTCTGCGCCGCCAGTTCCACGGCCTTGCGATACGCTGCCTTGCGTTGCCGCCGGATGGCCGTCAACTGGCCGGATTTGAAATTGGAGTGCTTTTCCAAAATCCGCAACGCATCGCCACGAGCAACCGAGGCGTGCTGCCCGGTGTCGCCGGACAAAATGATGCGCGCATCGCGAGCGCAATCGAACAGCCGTTTCATATCCTCCATCCCCACCGCCCCGGCTTCATCCAATACAATCAATTGCCTTTCGGACAAAACCGGCTTGGACAGCAGTAGGCTTTGCAGCGTCTTCGCCTCGAATCCCTCTTTGCGCAAAACATCCGTAGCCGCCGCCGTTGGCGCGCAGAACAACGGTTCAATCTTTGCCTCTTTGCAGGCGACAACCAGTTCGCGCAATGCCGTGGTTTTTCCACTGCCGGCCAGCCCGCGCAGGCCGGTGATGCGGTCACCGGTGCGCAGGACATGGTAAATCGCGCGGCGTTGATCTTCGCCCAGCCAGTCCACCGCTTTGTAGCCGGGATGCAATGGTGCAACCGAATCGCAGCCCGCGTTGACCGTCTGGATTAAATCCAGTTCCGTTGCCAGAATCTTTCGTGTCGAGAACCCGCGCTCGGTTTTAACCAAATCCGGCAGGTGTTTCACCGCCCCTTTCAAATGGTCCAAGTCCACCGCACCCAGGCGATGCGACAACGCCACGCTCAACAGTTCATGTTCCGGCACCACCGATTTACGCTCGAAGACATGGGCGACGGCATGGTTCAACACCTGATTTTCCACCAGAGCAATGTGCGGCAGGCGCGATGGACGAGCCGACGCGCGGAGTGTTTGCAGCGATTGCTGTTCTTCGGCTGACAGCTCTGATAATTGCCGAGCGCGGACTTCAGCGGTTGAAATGCCTTTGAGCTTTTTCGCCCGGCTCTGATGCACGGCATGGGAAATTTCGTCGTTGGAAAGTTTGCGCCCCAACTTTGCTTCCATTTCCTGCACCACCACGTCGCGCTGCTGCGCACGTTTGGAAAATCGTTTTAACACCACGTCACTGACACCCTCGATGTCAAAGCCATTTTTGGCCGGGGTAATCCGGTAGCCGATTTGTTGCACCCGTTTGGCCAGTTCGTTCCGATAGACCGCCGTGCCATAACGAATTGCGTCATACATGCCTCGCGCTTCCAATGCCTTCCAGCAACGCTCCGCTTGATCAAACGTGGCGTTGAACACCGTAAAATGCGTGTGCAATTGCGGGTCGAGTTCGCGGGAACTGTCATGCACGAAGGCTGCCGCCACCAAATTGCCGGTCGGACGATCCTTGCGAGCGCCCTGCTTGCGCACGCGAGCGCCGGCGAAGGATTCGAGTTCGCGAAAGGCGACCCGAGCCGCTGCCTCATGCGCTTCAACCAATCGCTGGTCATCCAGCGTGACCGCCAGTACAGAAACCGATTTGGGTGCCGAACAGGTGAAGTCATAAAATACCCGTCGCTGGCCTTCCCTTAGGCTCCGCTGCGTCAGCCGCTCGCCATCGTTTGGATTTTGATTTTCACAGAGCGCATGAAACTGGTTGCGAGTGGCTTCATTGCTTAATCCCAATCGTTCCGCACCCACGCCGATCCACTGGCCGGGCTGGATTTCTCCCGCCGCATAGTAATCATTCTGCGAAAGATGCTCGTCGAAGTAGCTCTCGGCATCGGCTAGATTTTTATGTGCTACGGCAGTGAACATATCCAGTCAGGTTATCGAATTACCGACCGTGGCAGGTGGACGTCACACTCAACTTGTATGTCCGCCACTACAGTCATGCCAGGCAGTATGTATGAATCGTTTTCCGCGCTGGTGTAGCTCATACGCGATATGCGAAAGACCGACGATTTTTTCATATGGCAACCAACATGACAGGCAAAGCACCCTCAATTGTGTAATGTTTGCGCAAAATGAAGGGGTGGGAATTTGCGGCGAACACTATATAAATAATTGATTTATATGGAGATGGTCGTCAATGGAGGCGGTGAAAATGAAAAATTGTTCACGAGGCGATGCCGCCCGGCGCTTGGACTGTCCGGCTTTCCGGCGTGCCTTGGAAACCGGCCAGACCAATCGCCGAAACATAAACCTAGACGGTCGCGCACTCAACGGGTATTTCCAAAATCTCGCGACTCCACAAAGCTGGTCCGTCGCTCCGATTTCAGAAATGCCCGCTCATTGCGAAGGGCATCCAAACGGAAACCGGCGAAGGTCGATGACCCTTTTCAATAAAGTGTTTGCGAAATCCGATTCGGAAGACCTTGATAACTTGCAAGCGAATTTGGAGCTGATCACTGTTTATAGGCCCGATAGAACCGGCTTTGGAACTGGGCGGCGTCCAGATCCGTATAATTGAATGGCTGATCCGCCAGCACTCCGCTGGTGAGGTCGCTCCAATCTAATAAGTTGGTGGAGGTCTGGATTCGGAATGGCTGGCCAGCCGATCCGGTCAAATTAAAGCTGAAAACGCCGGGTTGAGATCCTGGCGCAAAGAGCTCGAAGGGCAGATCATTAAACACATTGTCGAGTAACAGCAACCGGTAGAATTGTGCTGGGTGCCCTTCGTCGGTGGTGTCAACGAAATCAAGGTAACTACCTTGCAAGGTATCGGTACGAATGGTCACCCAATGCACCGAATCCGAGGAAGCCTGAATGCTAAAGCTCTGGCCCACGACCCCGGTGACTTGAATTTGATAGGTGCCGTTTGGTTGCCGGGTAACGGACAGGCTCGGCGGCGGAGCCGGACCATTGAGTGCCAGCGAGAATTCCGTGGCCGATCCGCTTGGCCCAGCCACCATGATTTTGTAAGTTGTGCCGGCCAATGCGTAAAACGATATCTGACCAGTTCCAGCCGCCACCGGTATCAAAGTCCATAACGACGAACCGGCGTAAATGCCCAAATTCAAACCACTGGAATTATTGGCCGAGACCGATACCTGCACGTTGCCGCTGGCAGCGGCCGTCCAAGAATACCAAACGGTCACGTCTGTCGGATCAACTCCTGAGGAAGGGTCACCGAGTTGGCTGGTTGCGCCCACGGTAGTGCCGGTGATCGTGAGCGTGCTTCCCGAGATAATCGCAGCAGCGGCAAAGTTGTCGTTCGCTGGAGGAACTGGCGCTGGTGAAAAAGAGAAAGCGATGCTGGTGCTGCCAAAGCTTCCGTTCACACCATCGAGCGAAATTTGGTAGGTCTGGCCCTGGGTGACTGGAAAGTTTAATGAAGGCAGTACATACCACTCACCGTTGTAGGTTATTATTCCGTTGGTCGGATTTATCTCTTCGAAGGTGGGAAACCATCCAGAATTGCTGGCACAAAGGCTCAAATTGGAGATGCAATTATTAAGGTAAACCGCCAGCAACGGCCCGGTCGTGGGTCCGGGAGGACCCCAGCCAGGACCGGTGATAATGATATCATTGGGGGATACTCCTTTCGTTGCCGCTACCGCGGGAATGGCTGTCGGCGTTGCGGTCGTGGCCGCCGCCGAAAAGCCTGTTGAGCCGATTAAAACGGTACCATTGGTGGGCGCAGTCCAGGACCACCAAAGTGTCCTGCCGCTGGCTCCGCCGGGAAGAACTTCGCCGAGTTCGGTTGTGGCGCCGCTATTATCCGCCACCCAATTGGTCGTCGTCGCGCTGAGGACAATTCTTTGCGCAAAATTGTCGTTTACTGGTTCCACCCTGACTTCGACTGGTTCGCTGGTGGTCGTGAAGCCATTCACATCCATTGACTGTAACGACAAGAGGTGACTGCCGGGCGTGACATTGAGATAATCCATTTGAAATGGTGCATGATTAACCGTGCCGAGCAGATTTGTGCCATCAAAGAAGCTGACGCTGGCGACTGCCCCGCCAATATCAATGGTTCGGGCCACAATCTCGAAACTGGCTGGCAGCGGAAAAGCAGAACCGTTGGTTGGGCAGGCGATTTGTGCTCTGGGCATTAATAGCGAAAGGGTGAATTCATCTGGTAGCCACGAGGCGCCGGCAACTGCAAATTCGTACTCTGTGCCTGCGGTGGCCGTGAAAACAAGATCGGCAAAGCTTGCCGGATTCACAGGGGCCACGACCACGAGGTTGGAAACACTGCTGCCCGTATAAACGGCAACTGGTGCGGTGGGACAGTCAACCCTGACAGTCCCGTTTGCAGGCGCAATCCAGGAATACCATACGGAGCCGCCCACGATCCAGGGATAGAAACCAGGTTCACCGGGTTGGAAGGTTGCCAGGTAAGTAGTTCCCTGCACCGTTGGGTTAAGCCCGATCAATGCAATACGCGATTCAAAATCATCGTTGCTGGGAGGGGGGATGAACGAAAAAGTCAAATTGAAAAGTCCACCACTCCCATCCACTGAAATCATGTAGGTCATGTCGGACGAGGTGACAAAAGAGACCCCGGACGGACTGTTGGTGCCAACCGGCGACAAATCTGCGACGTTGGTTCCGGTATAAACGTCCACCACGGGAGTAAAATTTGTGCCAGTTGCGTTCACGGTCAAAAACCCGCCTGACGGCGCAGTCCAAGCATACCAGACCGAATGGCCGCCGTGAGCCTGTCCTGTGTGGTGGGGCTCGCCGGGCTCCAGCGTGGCCATAGAATTATTCCCATTCGTATTGATATTGGCGCCGGTCAGAACAAAAGCGTTGGCAAAATTATCATTGGCCGGGATGGGGCCCAAATCCAGGGTGAAGTCGCCGCTATTATCCACCTGCAAATAATATGTCGTACCGGCGGACGTTTGGAACGTGGCGGAGCCATACTTATTCGGATTACCGACCAAGGTCAAATTGGTCAGTTCCGAACCCGTATAAACTTCCAACTGATATGCCCAATTGAAATCAGCATCCACCACGACCGTGTAAAATCCTGAGGTGGGGGCTGTCCAAGCATACCATACTGTGCTGCCAGAATTTTCCGTTCCGGGCTGCCTGGGTTCACCCGACTCAATCGTGGCACCGAGGGTCGAGCCAGCCAACTGAATCTGCTCTCCGCTTAATATAATGGCGTTGGTGAAATCGTCGTTGGGAGGGCTGGCTTGGATGGTCACGGCTGGTGAAGTTCTCGCGTTCCCGGCGGAATCCGTTGCCACCGCTGTGAGTGAACTGGCACCGCCGGGTATATTCGTCCACGTGAACGTGTATGGCGGGGCGCTTACACTGCCGAGCGGTGAACCATCCTGGAAATACTCAATTTTTTGAACGGGTTGTTCGGTGGCGGTCGGTTGCGCCTGGATTGTAATATTGGTTCCGGTCACGAACAACTCTCCATTGGTGGGATTGACGATACGGAGATTGGAAAGAATCAATTGCAACGCAACATCGCCCGGGAAACCGACGGCAGTGATATCGTAAGCAACACCTTCCGACGCATTAAAATTTACGCCCTGGTAACCGGCTGTCACCAGCGTCAGATTTGTGAGTGAACTGCCGGTATAAACTGCGAAAGTGGTAAAGGGTGTGGTAGTCGAAATGCTCACCTGTCCAGATGCTGGAGCCTTCCAAGACCACCAGATCGAATTGTCATATTCGGTTAAACTAATTTGTGGTTCGCCCGGTTCGTGAGTGGCTCCCACGTCGGTATTGGTCAACGTTAATTCAGTGCCCTGGATCGGGGTACGATCAGCGAAGTTGTCATTAGATGGGGGCGGGACTATTGGTGGTGGAGTTTGAATCGTAATGTTGACGGGGGGAGAACTTCGTTTGTGGCCGGAAACAGCAGAACCAACAGCGGTCAAGGCAAATTCTCCATCCGGCACATTTGTCCAAGCCGCATGATAAGGAGGATGCTTGGCCGTGCCGACCAGTGTGCTGTTTGCGAAAAACTGCATTTGAGTCAAGACGCCGTCATTCGCCGTGGTAGTGGCAACCAGCTCGACTTTATTACCCCCAATAAAAATTGCGCCATTCGTTGGGGCAAGAACCTGAATGGTGGACAACACCAGATTCAACCCCACCGTCGAGCCCAGCCCCGTTGCAGCAATGGCGTACGTCGCACCGGCGGTTGTTTGAAAGGTTACGCCCGGCCCACTGGCAAATGGCGTCAGGTTCGTCAGGACGGTCCCGGTGAAGACATTAATAAATTGCCCGGACGCGCAGCCAATCGTGACGTAACCTGAGACGGGCGCGGTCCAACTCCACCAAAGCGAGGGCAACCAACCACTATTGGGAACCGGTGTACCAGGTTCAACCGTTGCCAGCGCAATCGGGTTGGTTAAAGAAATCCAGGTTCCGTAAATCGGTGAGCGGTTGGCAAAATGATCGTTTGATGGTTCGGGGGTAAAACTCAGGCTGAACTCGAAGGGCCCCGGCGCCAGTGGATCAATCGGACTGTCTGCAGCGATTTGGTAGCTTGTTCCTTGGGCCACTGGCACGAAATATGTCGACGGGTTTTGAAATTGAACAGGCACGGGGTTGAGATTTGTCAGCGTGTCACCGGTATAAACGCCGACCAACATGTTTGCGCCTGCGTCATTAGTGGCTGACAACATAAATGCTCCGTTGGCTGCGGCGGTCCAAGTCCACCAGAGAGACGCGCTGCCGAGCGTACCCGAGTGGTTTGGCTCGCCTACTTCACGGGTGGCTCCCCGATTATCGGCCATTAGCTTAATCTGGTTCCCTCGCAATTGCTGACGATTGGTAAAATTGTCATTTGCAGGAAACGGATAAAAATTGAGCGCAAAGTCAATATTCCCCGCCTGTCCACCGGGGCCGTCGACGCAAATTTGATGTGTCTGACCGGCGGCAACCTGGAAACGAACTGCGCTTTTACCGGATGTAGCCGTCGAAGTCACTTCAGTGAGAGAATTCAGGGCAATGCCCGTATAAACATCCAAAGAAGCCTGAAAACTACTGGCGGATGCATCCAACAAGAGGACGCCGTTTGCTGGCGAGGTATAGCTCCACCACAAGGAGTGAGCCGGAGGAAAGCCGGCATGGCTCGGTTCGCCTGGCTCGGCAGTTGCGAACGTATTGTTGGCGTGCACCACGTCACTAGCACCCGCTAGTCGTGCGCGACTGGCGAAATCATCGTTGGCGGGAGCCACGGTGATCTGAACCGGAGAGGAAATTGTGGTCGCCCCATCATTGTCAGTCGCGACGGCCATGATGGCATATTGCCCCAGACCCGCCTTGGGCCATGATACAGCGAACGGGGCTGTTTCAGCAGAGCCCAGCCAGTTTGTCCCTTCGTAATAGTCAACCCGAATCACTTTGCCATCCGGATCCGTAGCGTCAGCACTTAGGGTGATATTTGTGCCGACAGGATAAATCGCGGCCTGACTTGGTGATGCGATACTGACCAAGGGGGGAGCCGTCAGCGTAACTGGGTTGCGAAAGGCAGCCACCAGGGAGGCCGTTTGATTCAGCACCAAGGCGTCATTGGCCGCGTTGGCCATGCCGGCCGGAATGCCTATCGGCGTGCCCTGAAAGAGAATGTTCGGATTCGAAAAATAGGGTATCCGCTGTCCCGAAAAAGCTTCCACGGTACTGTAAAATTTTCCGTCGCTCCCCCAGAACGAACAACCATAAGCGTAAGGAAATGCACTCACGCCTTCCGCAAAAGGCCGCTCCAGCTGACAACCAAAATTAAAACTCAGTACAACAGGAAAATAATAATTTCCTGTGAGGTATGGCTGGCGAATGATGCTGAACGCGTTTTCGGCCGAGGGCCCCTGCAAACCGTAGAACGACCAATCGTTCCCGGTTTCGGTGATCATGCAAACCAAATCTGCACCCACCGAATCCCGGAGACTGTGCGCTTGCGCGAGAATTCCATTCCCTGGATGACAGAGCATTGCCAGATCATTGCAGACACTCCCTGATTCCTTGTATTTAATCTCCGCCGCCAAAGCCAGATGCACCCGGATATTGGCGTGGCTGTTTTGAAATACGTCGTTTGCCTCAAATACGGCTGTGTTAATTTGTCGGAGCATGGCGGATGTGCCCCCCGCTCCTTTGATGGCTTGCGGGGTGTAGACCACAAGAACTTTGACAACGTAAACCGGCTGAATGGTTTCTGAGTAGGCAGGCAGAACCCAGAAAAACAAAAGTAGACAAGCCAAACTACCACGCAAAAAAGCCAGTTGAGCAAGTCTCGAAAACCAACCCTCCGATCGATTTCTTCCCCCCTTGTGCATATAAATTATCCTAACAGCAGGCAAATTATTAACAACAATGAAGTTTATAATTAATGCAGGAAACCTGCCTTGGAAAACTTGATTTTAGCGCTAAATAAAGACGCCCCTAGTGGTCCTTGTGGACTGAAAGGGCGCTTCTTGGGGTTGGCTTGGGTGATCTTTTGGATAATTATTAGCTAATAACAAATATAGGTACTATTTTCCTGCCGTAAACCTTTTTCGCACAATACTTTTTGACTACTCGAAGAAAGGCAAATCTTCATGATATATCCTTGGGTTTTCGCTTGGCGATGCCCGCGGCTTGCAAAAACCAATGTCGTCCATGATGTACGTCTGGGGCGATGCCATCCCACGAATTTCCTGTGCTTGTCGTGCGCCAGCTTTCGGCGTAATCTCGCCACGTTCATAGAATTAAAACGACGACTATTATTTAACCGAAACAATTTTGCGTAGCTACGGCTACGGGCTGGTCCGAAAACCGCTAATTTTCCGAGCCCGTTTACACGAACCGACCGAGCGCGCCCAAATGGGCGCGGCTCGGCGTGTCTCGTGTAAAGGCGCTTAGCGGTGCCTCGGACCAGGGCGCGTTGAGTCCGCGCCTCTTCTTTTGCATTTTTTAGAAGTTTCCCGTCGTCATGGTCGCGCGAGCAATGACTGAAATGACGATGGCCAAGGGTGACGAAATAAAACTGCCGCTGACTTCGCGCGATGTGAGCGCGGAACGGTTGGCGCAATTCCGCGAACTGTTTCCCGAAGCGTCCACCGAAGGGAAATTCGATCTCTCAAAACTCGCTCAACTGCTCGGCGGGGCCGTCACCGAGGCGCCGGAACGCTACGGGCTATCGTGGTCCGGCAAGTCCGAGGCCATCCGCGCCATTCAGACCACCAGTCTGGGCACGCTGCTGCCCACGCCCGGCGAGTCAGTGAATTTTGACACCACAGAAAATCTCATCATCGAGGGCGACAATCTGGAAACCCTCAAGCTCCTGCAAGGCGGCTATCACGGACGCGTGAAGATGATTTACATTGATCCGCCATACAACACCGGCGGCGAATTCATCTACCCGGACAACTACAAGGAAGGGCTGGCCGATTACCTGAAATTTTCCGGCCAAGTCAGCGGCGAAGGCATCCGGCTCAGCACCAATGCCGAGACGGATGGGCGCTACCACAGCAAATGGCTGACGATGATGTATCCCAGGCTGTTTCTGGCGCGGAATCTTCTGCGCGAGGACGGCGTAATCTTCGTTAGCATTGACGACCACGAAGTCTACAACCTCCGCAGCGTCATGAATGAAATTTTCGGCGAGGAAAACTTTATTGAAACCTTCGTTTGGAAAAAGAGCTATGGCGGTGGTGCTAAGGAACAATTCGCCGTTCAGCAACACGAATACTGTTTGCTCTATGCAAAAAGCGCAGAATTGCTCGATGAATTTTGGCTTCCGCCTGATCCTGGAGCAGAGCAGCGATATTACAAATACCGTGATGATCATTTTGAGAAGCGAGGCCCATATCGGTTGAAGCCTCTCGAAGCCACAAAAAGCATGGATGAACGCTCGAATCTCGTGTTTCCCATTTCTGCGCCCGATGGAACATTGGTCAAGCCAAAGAAACAATGGTGGTGGAGTAAAACACGAGTGGAACGGACGCTTGCAGATAATGGGTTAGTCTTTACAAAAACAGAATCTGGTTACTCCGTCTCATATAAACAGTATTTGATAAAAGAAAACGGCGAGAAACGAGGGATCAAACCGTTTTCGATAATAGATGGAATTTACACTCAACACGGTACTGACGATTTGCGGAAAATATTCAATGATGAAGTGGTTCTTCAGTTTCCCAAGCCGGTCCAGCTAATTCAAAAACTGCTCCAAATCGGGAGTGAAACAGAATCTATCATCCTGGATTTTTTCGCCGGCAGTGGTACGACGGCACAAGCGGTGTTGGAGTTGAATGCGCATGATGGCGGTAACCGCAAATTCATCCTCGTCCAGTTGCCTGAACCGACCGGGCGCAAAGATTTTCCCACAATCGCGGACATCACCAAAGAGCGCGTCCGCCGCGTCATCAAAAAATTATCCGCCGCCGAGGTGGAAAAGTCAGCCGATGCGTCATCGCAATTGAAACTCGGCGGCAATGCTCCAATGCTTGAATTGGATTTGGGCTTCAAGGCGTTCAAATTAGGCAGCAGCAATTTCAAGGTTTGGGATGCCGCCGCCGCGCCCAAGGATGGCGAGGCGCTGGCCGAGCAATTAAAACTCATGGCCCACAACGTTGAGGATGGCCGTCCCGACGATGCCTTGCTTTACGAACTGGTGCTTAAAAGCAATCTGCCGCTCACCAGCAAAATCACCGCCGTCAAAATCGGTGAGCAGCCAATTTACGACGTCGCCGACGGTGCACTCGTGATTTGTCTGGCACGCAAACTCACCCAGGCAACCTTGCGCGGCGTCATGGCGCGCAAACCAAAAGGGATCATCTGTCTGGACATCGCCTTCGCCGGCAACGACCAGCTCAAGGCCAACACGGTGCTGGAAATGAAATCCCACGGCATTGAATTTCACACGGCGTGAAAATCAAATTCGACAGCAACCAGGATTTCCAGTTGGACGCCATCCGGTCGGTCGTGGATGTTTTTGCCGGCCAGCCACCCATGCGGGCGTCGCTGCAATGGCAGAGCGACGTGTTCGCCGGTGAACTGCTCACGGAAATGGGCGTTGGCAATTCGCTGGTGTTGAGCGACGAGGCCATCCTGAATAATGTCCAGAAAATCCAGACGGAAAATGGGCTGGAGCCAGCGACAGAACTGGCGGGCCTGAATTTCTCCGTCGAGATGGAGACCGGCACCGGCAAGACCTACGTTTATCTGCGGACGCTGTTTGAATTAAATGCGCGCTATGGCTGGAAGAAATTCATCATCGTTGTGCCCAGTGTGGCAATTCGCGAGGGCGTGTTGAACACGATTGCGCTGACCAAGGAGCATTTCCAATCGCTCTACGGCAACGCACCGCTGGATTCGTGGGTGTATGATTCGGCGCAGGTGTCCAAATTGCGGCAGTTTTCCGCCAGCAACCAGATGCAGTTGATGGTGATGAACATTCAGGCGTTCGACAAAAGCAGCACCGTCATTCAGAACACCAAGGATCAGATGAACGGGCGTAGGCCCATCGAATTTATCCAGCACGCTCGGCCTGTGGTGGTCGTGGACGAGCCGCAAAATCTGGCCACGGAACTGCGGACGAAAGCCATTGAAAGCCTGAACCCTCTCTGCACGCTGCGGTATTCCGCCACGCACAAAGATTATTTCAATCTTGTTTACCGGCTCGATCCGGTGAAAGCCTACGATTTGCGGCTGGTCAAGCGTATCGAGGTGGACTCGGTCGTGGACGGCGGCGATTTCAACCGGCCTTACATCTCGGTCAAATCCATCACCGCCACCAAGACGCGGATTTCGGCCAAGCTGGAAATTGATGTCGAGGGCTCAAGCGGCTGCAAACGCAAAACCGTGACGGTCACGCAGGAAAGCGATTTATTCGTGTTGTCCGGCGAACGCGAAAATTATCGCGGCTACGAGGTGGATTTGATTGATGCCGGCAATCAATATCTCCAGTTCAAGAACGGCGTGAGTCTGGCGACTGGCGTCACGCACGGCGGGCGGACCGATGACGTGTTGCGCATCCAGGTGCGGGAAACCATCCGCGAACATTTTGAAAAGGAACTGCGCATCGCGCAGTTGCCGCCGGATCAGCGGATGAAGGTGTTGTCGCTGTTCTTCGTGGATCGTGTGGCGCACTACGCCGAGGCGGATGGAAAATTCCGGCAGTGGTTCACGGCGGAGTATCAGGAATTCGCCCGGCAACCGCGCTATGCGTCCTTAAACCCGCTACCGGTCGAGACGGTTCACAATGGTTATTTTGCCGTGGACAAGGGCAAACCCAAAGACAGCAGCGAAGGCCGCGCCACCAAAGCTGATGATGAAGCCTACAATCTCATCATGCGCGACAAGGAGCGGCTATTATCCATGACCGAGCCGCTACGATTCATCTTCAGCCATTCGGCGCTGCGCGAAGGCTGGGATAATCCGAATGTGTTCCAGATTTGCACACTGCGCGAAATCAGCACGGAACGCGAGCGGCGGCAGACCATCGGGCGCGGCCTGCGTCTGCCGGTGCGCGAGAACGGCGAACGGTGCTTCGACCCGCTGATCAACCGGCTCACCGTGGTCGCCAGCGAGAGTTTCAAGGAATTTGCCAAGAAGTTGCAGGATGAGATGCAAAAGGAATGCGGCGTGAATTTCGAGAACCGCATATTGAACAAGCGCGAGCGGCGCAAAGGTGTCTTGAAAAAACAACGCCTGCTCGACCCGGACTTTCAGAATCTTTGGGACAAGATCAAGCGCAAGACACGCTATGCCGTTAAATTTTCCACCGCCGATTTGGTTTCCCGCTGTGCCGGTGAGTTGCGGGAAATGCCTGAAATCAAATCGCCGTTCATCCGGCGAGAGAAACACGAATTGTTCATGACGTTGAAAGAGGGTGTATTCGGCCAGGAACGTTCCGCGCAAACCATCCGCGCGCCTGAATATCGCGCGCCGATACCGGATTTGCTTGGCCACCTGCAACGCGAGACAGAATTGACGCGCCCGACACTGGCGGAAATTCTGCATAAATCCGACCGACTCGGCGAGGTGACGCACAATCCACAGCAATTTTTGGAGCACGCCGTCGCCGCCATTCAAAAATCACTCCATGACCTGATGGTTCAAGGCATAGAATACGAGCGGATAGCGGATGCCGAATGGGAAATGCACCGGCTGGAAATTGAAGAATTGGAAAGCTACGTCTCACGCTTGCTGGAAGTGGAACACAGTATTTATGACGTGGTCGAATTTGAATCCAAGGTGGAATATGACTTTGCGAAGGCGCTAGACGCTCGCAAGGACATTAAATTATTTTTCAAACTGCCAGACTGGTTCAAGGTGGAAACGCCGCTTGGCACCTACAATCCTGATTGGGCCATTGTGCGGGAGGAACCGAACGGCCAGAATAAGGTGTATCTGGTCCGTGAAACCAAAGGCACCACCGGCTGGCTGAAAATCCCCGAAATTCAGCGCAAGAAAATCCAGTGTGGCAAAGCGCACTTCAAAGCTGTAGGCCTCAAAGATGGCGGTTACGATTGGGTGGCGTCGGCGAGCGAAGTTTAGATCGTCACCGGCGAGAATATGAACACGGCAGATTCGTCATAGTGATAGTGTACTCAGATTGCCTTTATCTGGCAGCAAACTACGGGTTAGCGAGGGCTTGCAATTCAGGCCGATGAGGTTCAGACTGGTAAATTGCCTTCTGTAAATGGAGCAAGTCGACAAAATGAAGATCAAGCGACATCTGATTCAAGTCTGTCTGCTCTTGGCGGCATTGCTGTTCTTGCCGGTTGTGGTTGAGGCCCAATTCACTTTTACGACCAACAACGAGAGCATCACCATTACGGGTTATACCGGCGCTGGTGGTGATGTGATCATTCCTGACACGATTAACGGCCTGCCCGTCACCACCGTAGGTCCGTTTTCATTTTATTACTGCCTTAGCCTGGTTAGTGTTACTATTCCGGACAGTGTCACGACCATAGGCGATTATGCTTTTGCAAGGTGCAACAGCCTCGGCAACGTCATTTTCGGAAAAAGTGTAAACAGCCTGGGAAACTATACGTTCTGGGGTTGTGCTAATCTTAGCAGTCTATATTTTCAAGCTGGACCGCCCAGTTATGGATTTGACGAATTTAACGGAGCCAACAATGCAATCGCCTATTTTCAAGAGGGCATTTCAGGTTGGACCTCTACGTATGGTGGGACATTATTTGGAGGTGAGATATTCGGGGCGGTGCCAACTATGGCGCTAACCCAAAACGAGAGCCTCACCATTACCAGCCCTCAAAGTGGCCAAGTCGTCAGCAACGGTGAGGTTTCGATTTCAGGTGTTGCAAGCGACGTTTTACCGCTAACTGGCGTGTGGTTTCAGATCAATTCAAACGGCTGGCTACAGGCCACAACAGAGAATAATTGGACTAACTGGAAGGCGACTGGTGGTCTTTTTGTTGGCACAAATGAACTCCAGGTTTATGCGGAAGATGCTGTTGGGTTCACTACCAATATTACAACCGAGGTGATATACGCCTGCGATTTCAAGTTTGAAACGAACGACGGCGCGATCGCGATCACTGGTTATACCGGTCCGGGCGGAGTGACAGACATTCCTGCAACGATTAACGGAAAGACTGTCACAACAATTGGCAAATATGCTTTTTTGGGGGTGTCAGATCTTACGAGCGTAACGATACCACGCGGAGTTACCAACATTTTGGCCGCCGCTTTTTTCGATTGTCGAAATTTGAGAACCGTTAATTTTGGACCTGGCGTCACATCTATTGGAGATAATGCCTTCGCGTTTTGCAAGCATCTTACCAAAGCATTGTTCGAGGGCGCTGCACCAACAAAACTAGGTTCCGGGGTTTTTGTCTTTGATCCGCTGACGGTATTTTATCAAGCTGGAGAGCTTGGCTGGAGAGCGAAACTTGACAGAGTTTCCACGGTGGCGGTTAACGAAGTCGCTTGGATTGTTAATCCCACCAACAACCAGCACTGCGGTGACGGCGTATTCACATTGTCAGGTAATGCGAGTGGCGGGGCATTGCCAGTTTCTAGCGTGTGGGTTCAAGTCAACTCCAACGGGTGGCAACTGGCCTCGACTACGAACAGGTGGCGCAATTGGACGGCAACAATCGTTGATTTAGCTCCTGGCACAAATGTATTGCAGGCATACGCAGAAGATGCTGTTGGATTTGATTCAACCAATACTTCTGTCAATCTCATTTTTGACTGTGACTTAGAGTTTATAACCAGTAATGGAGGCATCGCAATCACGGGTTACACAGGGTCCGGCGGTTTTGAAAACATTCCAGACACGATCAATGGCTTGCCGGTGACCAGCATCGCGCCCAGTGCTTTTCAATATTGCGAAAATGTGACCGGAGTCACGATTCCTAACAGCGTTACCAATATTGGTCAAACGGCGTTCTGGGGATGTTGGGACCTGACAAATGTTACGATTCCGAACAGTGTCATTTCAATTGGTAACTACGCTTTCTGGTATTGCTGGGGCATGAACAGCATCACTCTGGGCACAAATGTTGCCATCCTTGGAGACGATGTTTTTAATGCGTGCTTAAGTCTGTCTGCCGTATATTTTGAAGGCAACGCACCAACTAGTGTTGGGTCTGATATGTTTCTTTATACCCCTGCATCAGTCTATTATCTTCCTGAAACCACTGGCTGGACCAACTTTTCCACGGTCACAGGTGTTCCGACTGTACTATGGCTGCCGCAAATACAAACGGCTTGCGTCCTCGGTGGACAAAACAATCAATTTGGCTTCACCATCAACTGGGCAATCGGACAGACCGTGGTCGTGAAAGCCTGCACGAATCTTGCCAATCAGGTTTGGACTCCGATCCAGACACTCGTTCTTACCAATGGGACGGCAAGTTTTGACGATTTGCAGTGGACTAACTATCCCACCCGGTTCTACGGCTTGGGATTTCCGTAGGCCGCCCCCTCATCACGGCAACAACCTTCTTACGAGCGTAAATGCCTGCCCACCTCGATCGCTTCATTCCATGGACACGATATTTGGGCGTAGTATTGCATGGGGAGCCATCTTATACAACACCCTGCGCTTGGACTGACCGGTTGTTCTGCGGCTCTCGAAAACCTGCCAGACCAATTGCCTCCAATAGAACCTAGACGGTCACGCACTCACCAGTCGTTCTGCAACCGCGCTCAACTGCGCCGTCGTCCATTCATGCCATTCCCGACCTGCTCCATTTCGCTGCCGGTGTCAGAACTCCCGGTCAGTGCGCCCATCATCATCCAATTTGTTACGTTCAGGCGAACGTGATTTGTGGCGGTTTTCTGGAATGTGAAAACCATTAATTTTCCGTGACACCATCTCCTAACGAAATCGTTCGGGGGAAAAGTGGAGCGCAGAGAAGCGACAAAAGGCGACAACGAACTTGTCGCTAGTTGTCGCTGCCACACATCAAAAGTTGGCGCCTTTTGTCGCTCGAAATTGTCGCTTCTTGTCGGTTAGTCAGCGTCATTTCATCCCACTTTAACTTTCACCTGCTCCCGACACAAATTTTTCACGATCGGGTTATCCTGTCCAGCGATGACCGAAACGGCACAACGAAAAGGTGGCGGAAAACCATTCCGCAGCATCCTTGAACCGCACTTTGAATTCATCCGCGAGCTGCGCCAACGGCGCAAAACGTGGCGGCAAATTACTGAATTGCTGCTCACCGAGAAAGGCATCCGCGTTACGGTCTATGCCCCATATCTTTTTTACCGTCGCAAATTAAACCGCGCCACAAAACCGCATTGGGAAAATGCGGGAAATAATTCCGAATTCCAACCCGCCCGCCCCAACGCAGAGGCCAAGCGGCCACCATCACGCCAATCGCCATTGGCGAAGCCAGCCCCTTTCAACCGCCCAAACATCAAAAACATTAACACCGAACAAGAATTCACATGAACACCAACATCACCAAACGCATCCATATCAATCCTCAATCCAAAGGCAGCCTCGGCAAAAGTTTCGAGGCCGAGTTCCGCACTGCTTGGCTCGATTATCACGGTATTCACTGGAACGGTTCCGACCTTGATGACCGGCACCATTCCTTCGCCGACCGTCATCCCGAACTGGTGCAGTCTTACACCCTCGGCAGCGATGACGATAGTAAATCCACCCTGCTCGTATTATTCCGCAGCGTGTCGCGCAGTGACGCACCGGTCCACGTCATTGATTGCCGAGCGCAGGCCGACGGTATCATTGTTCAGGCGTTGGATTCCTTGCAATTGCTGGAATCCCTGGCCGCGCAGGGAATCCGGTTCACATTCTTCCTGTTTCCCAGCGAGGACACGGAGAGCATGAATAATCTGCTCGATCTGTTTTATTTCGCGGGCGACCGCGTGGATTATGTCATCGTCCACAACCCGGCCAAAATCAGAACGAATCTGTTTCGCAAATCCAATATTGAAGCTGAATTGAAGCGTTTTGGGGCAAAGGAACTAACTTTGCCGGTGGTCACTTCCATCACTTTGCTGGCCATCAAACGGGCCGAGGCCAAGGCCGGGCACAAATTAAGCTTTGCAGAAGCAGCCACGCCCGGCACACCACATCTTGAATTGATGCTCGCCGGGGAACTGCAATGGGCAATGCAGCAGATGTTCCGGCAATATGATCAGGTCGCCGATTTGCTGGTTCCGCTGGAGCAAATGCCGGAAATCGCTGCGCAACCGGAACCGAAGGCCAAACCAGCCAAATCAAAGCAGCCGATGCTCAATTTGGGTGAATGATGTTATGGATTTGGGTAAAGATGATTTGGCGGTGCTCACCGCTAACATGACCAAGGACGAAGTGGACCGGGTGCACCGATTTTTACATGAATGGGGCACCGGCCCAGAGAACAATTTTCCCGTCCAATGGGCATTATTAACCCGCGCACAACTCCAGGCGGCGGCGAGCGTACCGCGTGCCATCGCCGACAGCCGGAAATGGCTGGAGCAGCATCTGTCTGAATACAGAAAACAGACGGCGGCGCTTACGGATGATTTTGCGGGCATGGTGGACAGTAAACACGGCGAATTGAAGGACATTATTCTCAAACACGCGGAAACCGTGAAGCGGGACACGATGTTCGTCAGCAATCGACTGTCGGACGCCAATGACGCGGCTAAAACCATTAAGAAAGAGCTGCAAGCCGCTCTGCTCGAATGGAATCAATCAAAAGGAGCCTTGGCGCAAGAGCGGCAACGTTTTGAAAAAGTCTGCCAAATATTGATCGCGGCCATGAATCTTCGCGGCGTCCACTGGCATATTGTCGGCACGTTGGCGGCCTGTGTTATCGCTTTAATGATTGGCCACTATGTATGGCATCATTGAAAACAGCCATCCAATGCCACGGAATGAAACTGGCAGCGCAAATCCGGTTTACATGGTGTGTCGCCGGTCGTCGCTTCAAGGTTGTTTCTCGGTATGCCCTCGACTCCCACCTTGACACGCCGACCGGCTCCGGGGCTTTTCCTTCTAGGATTTTCGCGCGTGGAATGACCTGCTGCAAAAAAAGCCGATGCGACTTAATAGTCGCCGGCCAGTTTTCTCCGCCCCACTACCTGTCACTTGCTGTCGATGGTCATCTCTCCAATGAGAAAGCTGTGGGCCGTCCGAATTTGACAAATACTCGCTTGCGTCGATCGAATTGACCCGCTGACCACGGATTCCTTAACTGGGCTCTGCCCCCAACCGGCCTCACGAGGAATCTCCAGTATTCAGAGGCCTGTCGGCAGCATCCAGGGCCCAGCTGAAGAGCCCGAAAAGGACACAAAAAGACCCCAAAATGGGCAAGTAGTATCAGATACCGGTAGAAGATTTATAATCTTCAAAGACCGCTTGGCGCGATGGCGTTGCACCCAAGTGGCCAGCGTTGAATATTTTATTCCGGTCCGCCGCGCAATCCCCGGCAGCGACTCGCCGCTCCGGGCCTGCACTTCAAAATGTCCACCGTTGTGTCTTCGACGCCCGCAGCCGCCCTTTCGTGTCCGCGACACTGGCAAATTCGGCAACACGATCCCACCATCCAGATCACGACATCATCGCATCCTTCCGGCTTCGCAATAAAAATTATATCAAGCATGCTTTTGTGGCGACCGTCAGGATCGCCCAAGCTTTGTGCTTGACCAATCTGGGGACAATGGCTATCGACGGCACGAGCCTGCAAGCCAAAAAGGGACGGAAAACCAGCATGACTTACGATCAATTGGAACAGTTGGCGATTGGCCTGTGCGAGGAAAGAATGGAACAGGCCGCACAGGCCGACGAACAGGAAAAGGATGCACCAATAAAGGCTCACACGCATTCACCCAGGACTATTCGTAATGCTCTGGCAAAGATCAATCGTAACCACGAGGAGCGAAGAAAAGACCGTGAAGCCATGCACGCTCAAGTTCAGCGTAGCGGCCTGGGACCCTGCCTCAAATACTGCCTGAAAAGGTTGCTCCGGATAAAGTGCTGAACGTGCCTGATCCGGACCGTCATGTCATAAAAATGAAAGAAGGATATTGTGCTGGGTTAATTCCGGTAATGAAGACTGGGTAAACTAGTTCTGGGGTTCGCGACGGAAGATCAGATTCCAATTCCTCCGAATTGGGGCATGATGCTGTTTTTTAAATTCTCTGTCCCCTTGACTCCAGCCACCGCCTTATCAATTATGAAATGGTGATTTGGATCAAAAAGCATTGGGGTTTTGCCGCAGTCATCATTACAATGCTTTTCATTTACTCTTTACTGCCGCTTGGTGCTGCCCTGCAATTTGGCGAAGACGAGGGCTATGAGCTAGTCACGGGCTTCCTAATGAGCAAGGGGTACGCTCTCTATACGCAAATCTGGTATGACCAACCACCGCTGCTAGTCCTGCTGCTCGATTGCGTCTTTAAACACTGGGGGCCCTCCCTTATGGCTGCTCGGCTAGTTGCCGCCGGTTTTGGTTTAATTTTATTTGGTACTTTTTTCCAGATAGTCAGTCAGCGTATTGGGAGGCGTGCGGCATTTCTGGCGACTTTCTTCCTGCTTTCCTCCCCGGCCATTCTGGAACTCAGTGTTTCAGTAATGCAGGAAGTCCCCGCCTATGGGCTCGCGCTGATATCCACCCTGTTGTTGTTTCAATGGGCTAAAACTCCGCGTGTTGGATGGCTAGTGGCTTCAGGTGCGGTCCTGGGCTTGTCATTGGAAATTAAGTACACTACCGCACTCGTCGCTCCGGCCATTTTGGTCGAAATCTGGTTGCAGTTTAACCGGAAACACGGGTTAGCGTTGCTCAAACCAAGCTTGATCGCCTTTTTGCAGTGGGGCATGGCCACGGGACTCACTTTAGCAATCCTCACCGTTTTTTGGGGGCAAGATAGTTTTCGATCTTCCTACCGGTCGCATTTTGTCGAACACGCGGTTTTCGGACTCCCACGCCCGGAAGATTTCCCCATGCCGTGGGGCATCTTTCAGAACCATGCCGAAGTTGTCATCGCTGCCGTAATCGGACTTCTCCTCGTCGCACAGCGTCACCAATGGCGTGAGTTTGCCTTTCCTGCTGTAATGCTGGCGACGGCAATGACGGTTCATACGTTCCATCGACCGTGGTGGATGTATTATTACTTGCATATCGCCATTCCCATGAGTTGGCTGGCGGGTTTTACAATGGAATCGGCCATCACACGCATCTCACATACACTCTCCAAGCATAAATTTAAACTCTCATCACAAAAGACCTTGGAGGCGATCGGGTTGTGTGCGTTGGTCGCTATTGTTTTGGTCCGGTCAGAAAATCGACTAGAGGGAGCCGTGGCACATCTCCGGGATGAGGAACGGGCTGGGATCAGCCCGGTTTTGGGCAAGATTAGGGAATATGCCAGCCGTACAAACTGGATTTATGTAGAATATACAAAGGACATCTTTTCTTTTCAAGCACAGCTGCCAATGCCGCCAGAACTCGCGGTAGTTACGCTAAAACGCTTTTGGTCAGACCAGATCAGCAACGACACCATCATCAAAATATGCCAACAATATAAGCCGGAGCAGCTACTGCTTGATCCGCTACAAGCAACTCATAGCTGGCAGGCTTTTTTACAGGACTATACTATCGTCTATGAAGATCAAACAGCTAACCTTTATGTACTGAAAAGCATTTTGCCCAAGCCAATAGAAACTGATGTTGTAAAGCCAGTCTTCCCGTAACCCCGACCAAGGGGTCTATGTTACGCCTCAGATGGAATGAGATTTGCCGAGTTGAATTGAGCTGCTTTTCCTCGACCGAAAAAGAGCATGAACAACGAAAACACAATAGTCGGCGGCATCGCGCGAGGAGTGTAGCGTCCCGCCCTTAATTGCCGCCAACTATGGCAAATCCGTAGCAGCATTTGGCCGCGTTTTGCAGTCGCCATGACGGCACGCGCCAGCGAATGGGGATGCCCGGATGCTGACGGAAGATTGCCGGGACTCCGCCCGTCCACTGACCGGAAGTTTTCCGGACGTTGCAGCGGTCATCCGCCGGAGTTTCGCCGGAGCTTCGTCGGAAAAACACTTACCCGATTAGTTTGTCGTCTGAAGTAATGAACTCGCCGCCTCCAATATCATGGCTTCTGTGACGTGCTATTTGTGTTCGCGATCAAGCTGTTGGTAGCATTATCCAGCCGCTGATTGACTATATTATCAGTCACTCTTAATTCCTTCAAATATGGGTTGGATGCCGTCTCGGAACGCATGCGGATAACATTTCGGATACCTATGGCAAGAATGATTGACACAATCGCCGCAGCTGTAACCACAACTATTCGCTTCTTTGTCATAGCGTATTGTCAAGGCCCTGTCCAAGCCTGCGTTGGTTTATCCCACGTCCACTCCAGTTCATTGCTAGACGCTATTAGTTTTGCGTGAAGATGCCCACCATCACAATAGATGTATATAGCAAGAGCATCCATAGCTATGTGGTATGGGTCTCCAACATGAAGGTGAGTAGCCCACCATCCGGGAGAAGCCGTTTTTGGATAACTCGTCCCCCCCGCAGAATATCCATAGTTGTGAAAATCAACTCCTCCAAACAGTTGATTTAGGACACCTGCCTCTTGCTTGCCAGAATAGCAATCCCACCAATAGATCGTGTGCGAATATACACAGCCTTGCTGATTAAACGTTTCCGTCCCTGTAACCGTCGTTCCAGAGTGAGTTCCGGTAATGCTAATAGATGCAGAAGTTTGCTGACTGCAACAACATTTACTCTGACTAACTATTTGATCCTCCTGTTGTGCTATATCTTTTAATGCCTGTAAGATCATTAACCCTAATGCATCCTCATTATTGATGGAATCATTTCCAACAAAGCCATAGAGATTCACCCCCTTGTTCCTCCTGTGGGTCTCTATTTGGCCAGTTGCCCAGACCCGATGCAACTTTGTAAGCACACCCCCTCGAACCCGGCGTGAACATTGAGCGGCTCCGGCCTCGCCGTGAAAGGCGACCCGATGCGTGACGGCGAAAACCCCCGACGCGAGTTTTTGGGGAGAGGGTCGGCAAGTCGGCGGCGGCTGACACCCGGCCAGCAGCTAAAAAAGTGAAGCGACTTTGACAGCTTGGAACCACGCCCCAAGATTACACTTTTTGCGGCGGTGGTGGAAGCGGTTTTTCAAGTTTCGCGGACGGATGGCAACGGGAGTGAACTTCCTGAAGCTGCTTGATGCTGACCTCGGTGTAAATCGCCGTGGTGTCGAGTTTTTCATGCCCCAGCAACTGCTGGATAAACCGGATGTCCGCCCCGTTTTCCAGCATGTGCGTCGCGCACGTGTGCCGCAGCAGGTGGCACGACGCCACGCGCCCCGTCACCTGCTTGATCCACGCGGCCAACCGCCCGGACAAGCGCGTGCGCGACTTTCAAACGAAGCAGCGACGGCCCATGATCGAGCAGCGGCAAAAACAGCAGGCCGCCAACTGCACGGCCCGCGGCGAGCGCGACCGTTTGCGGCAGGAACAAAAACGACGCGCCGCTGGCATCCCGCCGCGTGGCGCTCAAGAGGCGCTGGATGAAGCGACGGGCTACCGCGATGCGTTCGGCAGGCTGACCGATCCCGGATAAAAATCGGCCGGGTCTCGGACGGATTTCGTCCAGACCTCGGCCAGAGTTCGGATAATTCTCGTCCGCAAAATGAACTAATAGCGTTAGAGGTCAGGCGTGCCGTCTGGAATGGTGCTTGTTACGTCCGCCCATTGCTCTGGCAAGGAGAACAGCGTCCGTCATCAAATCAGGCTTCCTTCCGTCGTCGTTGCACCACTGCACCAGCGCAACCTTGGGACATTTTCACCAGCGGCGTTTGCTGCACGCCACAGATTTTTTACAGGCTGCCGGGTTCACCGTCAGAGGCGGGGTAAGTGTCATGGCAAAAACTCACACTTCCAGGAGTTCATTCGGGTCATCAAACCAAACACTACGGGTGTCCAGTTCTCGCCATTGGTGGGGTCATCACGCCGGTCACTTTCGCAACCAACGCTCGCCAAGTGGGGCCTCAAAACGAGGGAGATAAACAGGCAAAGTTGCCTGACCCATGATGGGATAAAGCGGAGAACCCGGAACGTTTCCGTCCTGTCTCCTGTCTAACATTAGCACAACCGCCGCCAGTGTGCTAATGGTTGGATGCAGTTTTATGTTTTCGGGGATTCCACAGAAGAACCGGGGGGTTGCCGAGTCGTATTTCGATGAGCACCTTTCCCACAACGATTATTACACCCAGGGCGTGTCTCAGGCCGGTCATTGGATTGGCACCGGGGCTGAACAGTTGGGATTAAAACCGGGTGAGGTCGTCACTCGTGAAGCCTTCCTCCGGCTCTGCGATAATCAGCACCCGGAGACTGGCCAGCAACTCACCCCACAACAGTTTCGGGAGCGGCGCATTTACTTCGACTTCGTGTGCTCACCGCCCAAATCGGTTTCGATTCTGGCCGTCACCATGAACGACCAACGCATCATCGAGGCCCACAAGGAAGCCTCCACGTTCGCACTCCGGGAACTGGAACAGTTCGCCGCCACCCGCATCCGCAAGGGCGGCGTTCAGGAGCAAGACAGGACTACCGGCAACCTCGTCGGCGCCGCCTTCGTTCATACCACGTCACGCGCTCTCGACCCGCAGTTGCACACGCATTTCGTCCTGTTCAATGCCACTTGGGATAAAAAGGAGAACCGATGGAAGGCGCTCCAGACCGGCGATATGTTCGGCGCGCTCAACTACGGCACGGCGGTCTATCGCAATGAACTGGCCAAGCGCCTGCACCGGCTCGGCTACCAGACCCGGCAGACGGGCACAGCTTTCGAGATTGAGGGCGGTGACCAAAAGTTCATCGAGCGATTCTCGAAGCGGTCACAGCAACGGGACATGGCCGTCAAAGCTCAGGAGCAAAAGCTCGGTCGCAAGCTCTCCAAACAGGAAGTCTCCCATGTCGTCCACCAGTCGCGCCCCAAAAAGTTGAAGGGCGCAAGTGATGAACAGGTGCGCCAACAGCAACTCGGCGAGATCGGTTTTTTCGAGAAGCACACGCTGCGCAAGGTGGTCGCCAGTGCTGACGGCAGGGCAGTGGCACCGGCAGAGACGGTCAGCGATTCCACCGCCGTCGAACACGGCTTGCAACACGTCTTCGAGCGCAACTCGGTCGCGCCACAGCACCGGATTCTCGAAGCGGCGTTGAACAAAGGCTGCGGACAACTGGATTTGAAACAGCTAAAGGAAAAGCTGGCGAACGATGACAGTCTCGTCCGTGTCGGCTCTGAGTTCTCCACGCGGGAGATTCTCGCCAAAGAGCTTTATCTGATTCGCACGGTCAACGCCGGCATTGACGCGCTCAACCCCATTGCCCGCGATTACCAGCCGCCGTCTCAACTCGGCCCGGACCAGCGCAAGGCTCTGGCCCATGTCCTCACCAGCCCGGACCAGTTTACCGGCTTCCGCGGCCTCGCCGGTTCGGGCAAAAGCACCGCCTTGGCTGAACTGGACAGCGCCCTCGCCCGCCGGGGCTGGGACGCCATTTTCTGCGCCCCCACCGCCGCCGCCGCCGACACGCTCCGCAAAGATGTCTGCCTGGGCAAGACCATGACGCTGCAAAAGTTTCTGGCCGATGCCGACCAGCGTTTCCGCCTTTCACGCGGTTCGGTGATGGTGCTGGATGAAGCCGGGGCCGTGGGTCTGGATGACATGGCCAAGCTCTTTGAAGTGGCCCGCCTCAAGGGTTGCCGGGTGATTCTGTCCGGTGACACCGGCCAGCATTCCAGCGTCACCCGTGGCGATGCGCTGCGGATTCTGGAACAGTATTCGGGCTACCGTTTCGAGGAGCTGACCGCCATCCGCCGCCAGAAGCCCGCCGCCTTCCGGGAGATTGTCGAGCTGGCCGCCACCAAACAGACCGACAAAGCCTTTGCCAAACTGCTCGAACTCGGTGCCGTCACAGAGGCTTTGACGGATGACGGCCAGCTTTACCAGCACGCCGCCAATGCGTATTTGTCGGCCACGAAGCAGGGCAAGTCCGCGCTGCTGGTGTCGCCAACGTGGTCGGAGATTGAGGCCGTCACGGACAAGGTGCGCGAGACGTTGAAAGCTGACGGCTCACTCGGCCAGCAGGACGAACCCGTCACCGTCTTTGATTCGCTCTCGTGGACGGGAGCGCAAAAGAAGAACGCCAGCCAGTTTGAACCCGGCCAGCGTCTTCGCTTCGTCCGTTCAACCAAAAAGTTTGACCGGGGCGAGACTGTCGAGGTGGTCGCCACTGTCGAGAACGGTCTGCGCGTGCGCCGTGCCGAT
>Ga0302200_10000747_pt1 | contig 32105 bp, 15 predicted proteins | sample II_Bog_N3_1_FD_194585 | JGI IMG/M metagenome (GOLD analysis project Ga0302200, IMG submission 194585) | Peat permafrost microbial communities from Stordalen Mire near Abisko, Sweden - II_Bog_N3_1 | ecosystem: Environmental > Terrestrial > Soil > Wetlands > Peat | place: Sweden: Abisko... | reverse complement strand
TGTTTACCGCCGATGGTATCTATCAATTTGCCCAGGTTAAACGGAACCATCCAGAAATAATTTTTATAGCTGGCCTCGCGCATATCATCTGTATAATATTTCCAGCTGCCATCTGCATTTCGTGATTGTAGCCAACCCGTTTTAGGATTATATATATTCTTCCATTTTTGCGCGCTTTGCAAATATTTATGGTAAAGCGATCGATCACCCGTTGTATTTAAAGCAAACCTTCCGATCGCGAAATCCGCAGAATTATATTCCAGGCTCATGGAAGCCTGGGCGTAGCCTTTGGTTAAATATTGATCGAGCTGAGGCCGGGTTAATTCCGCCTGGGATTTTGTACCGGGCACCTCGGCTCCTCTGCGCATTATTGCAAGCGCTTGCTTAGTATCAAAATTTGTAGCGCCGAAAGCATAAGCGTTTGCAACCACTATAGAAGTGGGGTCGCCTTGCATAATTCCTGTTTCTACGTTAGCCATCACCCACCGGGGGAACCCTCCGCCCGATTGTTGAGCGAATTTTACGAGTGACTCCATCATATCACTTGTTTCCTTTGGTGCAAGCATGGCCAGTAAGGGAATTGTTGTGCGATAAGTGTCCCAATTGCTGAATTCGGTATAATCAGTAAAACCGACTGCTTTTTTAATATTGTTATCAGCACCCATATATTGGCCATTTACATCATTTGCAATACTTGGGTGTACAAACGCATGATACAAGTGTGTGTAAAATTGAGTAGTAAGATCGTTGTCTCCCCCATCAGCCTCTATTTTTCCCAACTGTTTATTCCAGGCCAATACTGCAGCCTTTTTTACCGCGGCAAAATTCCATCCGGGATTCTCTACGGCAAGGTTTTGTTTGGCATTAGCTATGGATACATAAGATATCGCGAATTTATAGTGGATTTGTTTTTTGGCGGAAACATCAAATGTAAAATAAGCACCGGAATTCTCTCCTGATTCTGAAGTTGATGATGGATGGACAGAATTGTCTTTCCAGGTACCTGAAACAATTGGAGTGGCGTCAAATTCAGCCACGAAATATACTTTGTAATCGGTTTTTATGCCGCAGAAAGACCCGCCGTCGGCATAGCCTTCACATTTGCCCGGGCCTGTTATTTTTATCGAAGCATTATTGATTTTAGTAGCATTGATGCCCGAGCCAATAATAATAGTAGCGTGATTTGCTGTATCTGAAAATTGATATTGCGCCATACCTGTGCGCTTAGTAGCAGTCAGCTCACAATTAATATTACTGCTACCCTGTTTTACTTTATAATAACCCGCCATAGCTTTTTCCATATGATATTGCGGATGATATCCCTTCATATCATTTGGAGATTTTAAAAGGTCATTATTTAGCGGCAATGTAGGAAAGTTACCCATATGCGGGCAGCCTGCCCCGCTCAACTGGTTTACCACAAATCCTTTATCCTGATCAAAAAACGTAGTTGTAAACTGAACCATACCGAATGGATAGGTCGCCCCTGGAAAAGTAAACCCGGCTTCGAGGTACATTTCCTGTGGGCTTTTTCCTTTGCCTTCTGTGCCTATCATGGTATTAACCTTTGCAGCGTAATCAGTGCTTCCATGAGTTTGTTGTGCTCGGGCCGACGTTATGGTTAAACCACAAAAAGCAATCAACAGGCTAAAACGTATAAAGCACGTAAATCGCTTTGCAGAAGATTTGATTTTGGCTGAAAGATTCATTTTGGTAGATATTAGATAGGTGCATTTTGTTTATTTAGCCGGGGCGGATAATGAAAATGGTTTGTCTGCCTCTGCTAAACCTCGCTGATAATTAGGCTGAGTATCCATCTGAAGATGAAAAACCCCGCCATTGATGATATCTTGGTAACTGATCCAATTGTGCTGATAGGGTTTGCCGTTTAGTTCAGCCGAGCTGATGTAAACATTTTGTTTACTGTTGCCGTCCGCTTCAATCACAAACTTTTTGCCACTCTCCATCGTGATGGTTATCTTTTTAAATTCGGGGCTGCCGATAACATACTGATCAGTTCCCGGGCAAACGCTATATATTCCCATAGCGCTTAATACATACCACGATGACATTTGCCCTTCATCCTCATCGCCTGGATATCCATTTTCTGATGAGTTGTACAATTTGTCCATTACTTCCCTTATGTGTTGCTGCGCTTTCCATGGTTGCCCTGCATAATCATACAGATAGATCATATGCTGGATCGGTTCATTTCCTTGCGCGTATTGGCCCATATTCCCCAGCTTCATCTCAGTCATTTCATGGATCACCTCGTGATATCCGCCTACTTTAATGGTAGGCGGCATCGTGAATATCGAATCCAGCTTTGCCGTAAAATTAGCGTTGCCGCCAAACAGGTTGATTAAACCCTGCTCATCATGAAAAACCGACCAAACCCAATGCCAAGCATTGCCTTCTGTATAAGGGCCTCCCCAATCAAGCGGATCAAAATTAGGTTCAAATTTTCCATCCTCTCTTCTGCCGCGCATAAAACGGGTGGCCGGGTCCCATAAATTTTTATAGTTATACATTGAGTGCGAAAAGATCCTTTCATAAAAGGTATTTCCTGTTTCCTTAGCAAGCTTATAAGCGCAGAAGTCATCATACGCTGATTCCAGCGTTTGCCCTACTGCACCCTGCGATTCAGGGAAAGGAATGTAACCTATAGTCCAATAATCCTTCCATAAAGGCCTCCCGTTTGCACCACCCCAGGGGCCTTTATTTGTTGCCTCATGAAAATAAGCATCCAATGCCTGCTGCGGGTCAAATGTCCTGATGCCTTTTACCCAGGCATCTGCCAGTAAGGAAATAGCATGGTTCCCCAACATCCCACCAGTTTCGCTGGGGAATGACCAGGCCGGCAACCAACCACATTGCTTTTGGGCATCAAGCAACGCCTGAACATATTGCCCCTGCATTTTAGGATGAAGAATACAATTTAGTGGAAACTGAGCACGGAATGTATCCCAAAAGCCATTATCCGTATACATATAACCGGAATGTATCAACCCATCGTAAGGGCTGTAATAATAAGGCTTCCCGACTTTATCATATTCAAAAAACTCGTGAGAAAATAAGTTAGCGCGAAACATGCAAGAATAAAAAGTCGCTTTTTGCTCTTCTGTTCCACCTTCAACCAATATGCGATTAAACAAATCGTTCCAAATTTTAAATGCAGCATTTTTGGTATCGTCAAAGGTCTTTTGTGAACCCATTTCCTCCTGCAGCGTAGTTTCTGCCTGTTCAGGGCTGATGTAAGATGATGCAACTTTTGCACTAACAACGCTGCCATTTTTAAACTTAATAAAAGCACCTACGCCCTGTCCTTCAGCAGCCAATTTCCTATTAAATATGCTGTCTTTCTTATTTTCCCAAGTCCCATAATTTTCAAATGGTTTATCAAAAACAATAACAAAATAGTTTTTGAATCCTTGAGGCGCCCATCTTACATTATTAACGTAGCCGATTATTTTACGTTCAGCAGGAATAATTTTCACCATACTCATTTTGGTATATCCATCAAGAATCAGATAAGACCCAGCTTTGGGAAACGAGAAACGTAGGTGCGCGCAGCGTTCCGTAGGGGCCATTTCTACAGTGATATGATTGTCCAGCGTAACTTTATAATAATTCGGCTTACCGATCTCATTTTTATGATCGAAAGTTGCAGCCCTGGCATTTTCATTCACCACAAGCTTTCCGCTAACCGGCATTAATGAAAACACTGCATAATCATTAACCCATGGGCTGCATTGATGCGTTTGCTGAAAGCCACGTATCGATCTCGTATTATATTGATATTTAAATCCTTCTCCGTTTTTATTAGTTTGAGCGGTCCAGGCATTCATACCGAAAGGCAAGGAAGTAACCGGATTTATATTGCCCCAGGAAATTTCATAAGTAGAATTGGTACCCTGCAAGGTATTTGCATATTTTACCAGATCAGGTTGCTGCGCTTGCAGTATACTGACTGAAAATACTAAACATAAGCTAATTAAACCGTTTTTCATTTTATATAGATAAAGAATTCCTTAATAGACCATTGCGTGGCTGTTTCGCAATTTCGGTTTAATAAGATATATGTAAATCATCCCGCAAACACCTACGATAAACATCCCTGCACTGATCAGTTGTGCCTGTGTAAGCCAGGCCCCGAATACGTGATATTGTATATTGACTTTAATGTAATCCATAAAAAACCGCTCGGTTCCCATCAATATTAAATACAAATAGGACAGAAACCCGGGTGTAGTAACCCGTTTGCGAATCAACCACATAAAAACAAACATCAGCGTGCAAATCACAGTATCGTAAAATGAAGTAGGGAACACTCCTTTAGCAAGCACACTGCAATAAAACCCTATGCAGTTATTCATCTGGACACCCTGATTAATAACGTTATGCGGAAAGTTATAAGACCACATCCAACCGGGCAAGCCATGTAGCCAGGTTGGTATAGGCGACGTATTAACAATGCCCCAATCGCCATCACCAGAAAGCTGACAGCCTATTCTTCCCACCGGGTAGGCGAGCATAATTCCCGGCGCGCCAATATCTGAGACATAGGGTAGCTTCATGCCATTTTTAACACCGATGTAAAAAAAGGTAAGCATCCCGAATAAAAAACCGCCATAATAAGTAAAACCATTAGTTGACAGCAGATCCTTTACCGGGTTTTTTAAAAAATAATCTATATGTTCTACCGTGTCAAATAATTTAGCGCCAATAAAACCAATGATACCGCACCATATAGTTATTTTAACCATTAACTGGTAAGGATGCACCGTTTCGTCTACAATTATTGGCTGTGGTAATTGGGCTTTTTTCCTGTCATAATATGCCCAGAAGGCCCAGGCACCGCCTAGCAACAATCCCGCATACCAATTTCCGTGCGCGGATAAAAGAAAACCCTTTGGATCAGTTGAAAATGTTTGATAATTAAATAATACGGCGAATAATTTAAACCCCAGGATAAAACCTAAGCAAGCATTAATAGCCAGTTCAAGAATCGAAGCCGGTTCACCAATTAACACTGGCTTTTTAAAGGAATGTATTAAACCTAGTGCTTCTTTCCTTTTAAATTCAGATACAAAAGCTAAATAAGTAACAACAAAGGCAAGTGCTACAAAAAAACCAAACGTTTGAATAGGCAGTGTAATATGAGTGCCAAAAAGATAATTAATCAGATCGGAAAGCGTTGGAAACATATTCCTAATTTAATTGATATTTCCGATTTATTATTTGACTAAACATTTAATAGCACAACCAAAAGCCGTGCTACTAAATGTTTATATTATTTATTAAAACCCAAGCTGTACACCTAAATTCACTACGCGTTGATTGATATAAGCATCTCCTACAGTATTTGTCGACACTTCCGGATCTTGTTGATACTTATCATAATTATCCCATGTTATCAGGTTATAGCAGCTTAAATAGATGCTTCCTGTTGTTAAATGGAAAGGCAACAATTTACTCGGAACTGCATACCTAACCTCTAATGTTTTTAGGCGTATATAATATGCGTTAACCAGCCAGTAATCTGATGGATAAAAAGTTGGGCTGTTAACCGTTGTCGGAATTTGAGTTAACCTTGGAAATTGTGCAGTAGCCGCGGTTGCAGGTGTCCAGGCTTGCTCCATAATTGGTTGAAACTGACTTTGGAATGGTTCTATGCCTGTTCCTGTTACAATAAAGCTATAGTTAAACGATCCCTGGAAAAGCACGCTTATTGAAAAGCCTTTATAAGATGCCTGTAGGTTTAAACCAAGTGTTGTATTTGGAAGACTTGGATTACCAATAGCCTTTTCATCAAGAACATTAATGTAGCCATCGTTATTTAAATCGGCATATCTTAAATCCCCCGGTTGTATAGCTTCGCCGTTATCCGGTACTGCAATCGGGTCTTGAGCTATAATTTGATGGTTGGCCCCATATTGGGTTGCGTTACTACCCCATTTGGCTACATAAGCTTTCTCTTCGGTTAACTCAGCTGCTGTGTAGTAGCCTAAAAAATGATAGCCAAAAGGCTGGCCGATGGAATGACCGGTTCTGGCCAGGGCCGGGTAAGCTGGTGATGGCTCGTCTTCATACAATATTTTGTTTTTTGCATAAGAAAATACAAAACTGGTATTAAACTGCACTTTCCCTATGTTGCTATGATAACCTACCTGGCCATCAAAACCCTGGTTCCTGGTTCTTCCGATATTAACTGCTGGTAAACCAACACCTAATACTTCTGGAACGGCAGCAGGGGTAATTAACTGATCATAACGTATATTGTGGAAATAATCGAAGGTTACTGATAGCTTATTATCCTTAAGCAAGTTCATATCAACGCCCAAATCAAGCTCCTTTTGTTTTTCCCAAACAACATTCGGGTTTGATAAACTATTTTCATAATAGTCTTTGTAAAGGGTTTCGCTTTCACCCAGGCTGTATTGAGGAGGGTTAGTGCTTTGCGAATAATATTGGTTATATACATATCTGCCACCCGGTGCCGCGTCAGAACCAACTAAACCATATGATCCTCTAAGTTTAAATAGGCCGAAGGTTGGAAACAGGTTCTTAAAAAATGTTTCTTTGTTCAGGTTATACCCTACGCTGAATGCCGGAAACCATCCATAACGATGATTTGCTGCAAATCTATCCGTTCCGTTATAAGCCGCGTTAACATCAAAAAGGTATTTTCCATCAAAATCATAACCGCCTCTAATAGAAATCCCCCTGAATTTGGCTGGCTGACCTATTGTAGTAGGATCTAAAAGTATAGTATTATTCGCGTAGGTTGTTGTAGCATCCTGGTTAAATAGTAATAAACCCGTAACGTGGTTTTTCGCGCTAAATGTTCTGTCATAGTTAGCAAACAATTGCACGTTAACATCATTGGTGTAAATATCTGTTCCGCCTGTTTCTATATAACTTGGGAAAACATACGCGCCGCTTGGGTTTAGGGTATAAGAAGCTGGAGTTGCACCATTTGCCGGCGTATAATGATACGAGGGAATAGCTGTTTCACTTGGCGTATTTTCCATGCTATATTGCTCAACGCTTGAATAAGCAACCCGAGCTGTAGCAGAAAGGCCGTCAGTAATCGCACTCAACTTTTGTGTCGCGTTAAATAAAACATTATAATCAGTTCTTTTAGAGTTTTGATTACCGCCGGTTGCAAGCCTTGCATTTAATGTTGGTAAATGGCCTGAATTAAAAGGCGAATACGCATAAGCGAAAGTGCCGTTTGGATTCAGGAACGGGGCGGTAAAAGGAGTTTCTTTTGTAAAATCATACAATTGGCCTATAGCGCCCTCGTTAAGTGGCTGGTTAAGGTCTGAAAATCTCGTGGTCACATCTAATCTCAGGTCAAGCGTTTTATTTGCTTTCAAGTCAAGATTCGACCTGAAATTATATCGCTCAAAGTAATAATTAGTATTTATCTCACCACGCGGATCGGGAAAATTCTTAACATCGCCATTTTGATCCAGCGCGCCACCTGAAATAAAATATTTTACCTGTTCATTTCCACCCGAGATATCAAGGTTAGCATTGGTTTGATAGCTATATTTATTAATAATTTGGTTATACCAATCCACATTTGGATGCCCATAAGGATCTGAGCCATTTTGGAATAAAGTTAAATCATTCTGTGTAAAAGACAAGGCTTTAGGTGATGGATTCCCTATATTATCATTTGCTTCGGCCTGATTGATCAATAGTGCGGAATGATAAGCATCCAGAAAAACGGGGGTAATGGTATTGGATTGTAAACCGCCTTCTACCCTGAAATCTATTTTTGGGACACCCGATTTTCCTCTGCGGGTAGTTACTACTAATACCCCGTTTGCCCCCTTAATACCGTAAATAGCGGTAGTGGATGCATCTTTCAATATAGAGATAGATTCAATTTCGTTTACATTGATTTGTTGCAATTGATCATACGTATATTGAATATCGTCAACGATGATCAGCGGTTGGTTGCCGTCAGGATTTAGTGAGCTTATACCCCTTATAAAAAAATCTGAAGCATCTTTTCCAGGCTGGCCGGAGCTTTGCGTAGAAAAAAATCCCGGAAGCCTGCCTGCAAGGGTATTTTGAACATTTGCTGTAGGTATCTCGCGTATTTGAGCCGCATTGATTGAACTTACCGCACCTGTATTGGTAATACGTGTGGTTTTACCATAACCCACCACCGATACTTCATCCAACCCATGATTATTAGCATTCAGATTGATATCAATATTTGTCTTTCCGGCTAAATGAACCTCCTGAGTGGCATCCCCAACAAACCTAACGATAATTGTATTTGAGGTTCCTTTGAGCGTAAGTTTAAACTTACCTACTGAATTTGTAATGGTGACATTTGTTGGCACACCTTTTTCAACAACGGTGGCCCCTGGCAATAAGCCATCCACATCTTTCACGGTGCCTGTTATAGTTAGAGAAGGCCCTTTAGATGCGTTTTGCGCATATAATGCAGCAGGTAGCAACATCATTAATATTTGAAAGAAAAGTATTATTTTTCTCATAACAGCTTGATTAGTTTGGTTAAATAGGAGTTAGTTCCAGCCTGGATTTTGTTTCATAGCCGGGTTTTTCAATACTTCATCATAAGGAATAGGATATAAATACATTGTAGGTGCATTAAATTTAGTTGCAAGTACCTGTATATAATTATAAGTTAAGTTTCCGTTGGTATTTACAATGGAAACCCCCATCCTTGGCTGGTTCATTACCGTTTCCGCTATTTTCCAACGGCGGATATCAAAATATCGCTGCTCTTCAAAGGCCATTTCAATACGGCGTTCGTTCTGAATTGCTACACGCATCTCTGCCTGTGTCATATTTGCAGTAAGTCCGTACATTCCATCTGTACCGGGGGCAATGCCAGCCCTTGCTCTCAGGTCTTTTAGCTGTTGATAAATAGCCGGGGATGGTGTAGATAGCACCTCATTTTCAGCTTCTGCATAACTTAATTTCATCTCGGCTAATCGAAATAGAACCCAGCTTTCATCATGCGACTGGTATTGCGTACCATTTTCTTGATTACCCATAAATTTTCGCAAGTAATAACCGGTTAGGGTTTGCTGCTGACCATTATTAGGTTTGCTTTGGCCGCCTTCGTAAGTTTGGAGTCTGGTACTAAGCCATTGTGCTCCGTTATACAAAACAGTATAGGTAAGCCTGGGATCACGATTTGTATAAGGCTGCGCCGGATTAAAACCCGAAGTTGGGTCGCTGATCGCTTTACCATTACTCATTGGAAATGCGTCAACCAAGTCTTCTGTAGGGCTTGTAATTCCATAACCAACCGCAGCAGGGAATCCCGGGGGGCCATTATTGGTTTCAACAACATTACTTGGATTGCTATTATTAGCTGTGCGTATAAATAGCACTTCCTGATCATTCTGAGTAAGAAAAATATTCTTAAAATTAGGATCAAGTGAATAGCCTGGCAAGTTTAAAACATCTTGCGCTGCAGAAGCTGCTGTTGTCCACCGTACCGGATCGTAATTGGTATAACCTATTAAAGGATTAGTGTTGGCTGCATTAAAAAACGGGCTGGCTGCATATAGCAAAACGCGCGCCTTCAGTGCCAGATCTGAACCAAGTGTAACCCTATAGTTATCAGAAGAAGGATTGTAGGTTTGAACCGTTATTAAACTATCTTTTATAGCGTCACATTCGCTTACAATGTAGTTTATACAATCTGAAAAATTGTTTCGCGGTAGTGCAAGGTTGTCATTAACGTTATAAACTTTGTTTCCCAGCAATGGAACACCGCCAAAACGCTTAACCAGTTCGAAGTAAAAGAATGCTCTTAAGAACCTGGCCTCTGCTTTCCAAATGTACCTTGTTGAAACACCTATGCCATTTATTTTACCGTTTGCCGCAACTACATCCTTTACCGGTACTACGCCAATATTGGCAATAAATTCATTGGCATCCCGTATACCATTCCAGTAATTAGCGGTGTTGGTGCTGTTCGTGGTCGACCATACATTCTCGGATGCAGGCAAAGTGATTGAGTTATAATTGCCGGTAGATAGCAATGTAACATCTTCGCCAGATGCCGATGATACCGCGTCATCGCCGGCCGCGTCAAGGTAATCCTTATTTACTCTATTATGGCCATAAGGCAATATCGCGTAAAGATTAAGAAGATACTTTAAGGCATTAGTGCCTGCGGAATCGCGCACATCAAAAACATAAGCTATGCTTAATTTATCGACTGGGAAAGTTTCGGTTTTTTTACAGGCAAACACTGATGTAAGTAAACCTAAACCTATTAATATTTTACTTTTATAATTTTTCATAATCTTATATTATAAATGAGCAAACTAAAGTTTTACATTAATACCGACATTAATTACCCTTTGAATAGGATAATTGTCGGGTGAAACTTCTGGATCGTATCCGCCATAGCCGGCAATCGTAGCTACGTTTTCAGCATCAATAAATACCCTTATATTGGCAAAGCCAAGCCTCTGCGCCCATGAATATGGCAGGCTATATCCCAACTCAGCATTTTTTAGCCTTACATAATCACCTGATTTTAGGTAGAATGAAGAGAATGCGGTATTATATCCATTAAGCTTTGTATTAATAAAAGATAGTTCAGGAAGCTTTGCTGTGGTGGCCGTCTCCGGTGTCCATCTTGCCGTGGCATTCTCATACGCCTGCCCTTGCGGAGGCGATGCAAATATGCCTAAACCCTGGAATGGAGCATTGTACGAATCATCTGTATTAATTTCACGATTGAAAACCCCTTGTATTATTACGCTTAAACTAAAACCCTGGTAATTAAAGCCTAAGGTAGTTCCGTAAAATACCAATGGTTTTAAATTCCCGATAGGTGCTTCGTCAAATTGGTTGATAATACCGTCACCGTTTAAATCTTTTAGTTTAATATCTCCTGCTTTGGGTATATAACTACCGAAAACAGGGCCTTTCGCCGCGTCTGCCGCATTTTGATAAAAGCCATCCGCTTCATAACCGAAAATGGTTCCTACAGGTAATCCGGTTGTTTTGTTCCATGGGTATCGTGGTGTCTCTTCATCACTGAAAATAACTTTTGAGGCTTGTGTAGATATATTACCCGTGATAAAATAATTAAGCTTTCCTGCATTATTGTTATAAGTAGCAGAGAATTCCAAACCGTGATAAAGGTTAATTCCTATATTTTCATAAGGATAAGCTATACCTAATAAAGCGATGCTTGCTCCTCTTATCTGTAATAAATTGCTATACCTGTCGTGATAATAATCTCCTGTTAACTGCAGGTGGTTTTTGAACAATGATATGTCTGTTCCAATGTCAATCTTGTTAGCGGTTTCCCACGATAAAAAAGGATCGGCAATTCCATTTTCATAGTATGTAGGCGTTTGATTTCTACCTGTTCCTGTATAGTAGCTGGTATTGCCGTTGCCATATGTTTGCACGTAACCATAATATGAATAGGTATCAACATTGTTGTTTCCCGTCTTACCATAAGTGGCGCGCCATTTCCAGGAATCTATCCATGTTAGGTTATCCTTTATAAATGATTCTTTTCCCATTTGCCATCCTAAACCACCTGCATAAAATAAACCGTTCTGGTGGCCGGGGGTGTACCTATTGTATCCACTATTATTTATAGCGCCTTCTGCAAAATATTTTCCATCATAATTATAGCCAACTTTCAACGCCCTGTCTGTGGTTACGGCAGGTAAATCGTAGTTACTATTTAATGATTTGGTATCATACATCAACAATCCGCTGAAGTTGTTTTTTCCAAACTGACGGTCGTAATTAAGCGAAGCCTGGTAGTATGTTTGGCGAAGTGTATAAATAGTTGTAAAGGTATTGCTTTGTGCAACTGTTGTACCTACAGCCGCATATGTACTGTCTCTATTTTCTATATAAGTGTTGTTTTGAAGGCTCCGGTTAAGCGCATTTGCTGATTCATAAGAAACGTTTCCCTTCAAATTGAGCGATAAACCCTTGGTTACACTATTTAAATCATATTTTAAATTCAGATTGGCAAGAATATCGTTGGTGTTATTTTGGATATAACCTGAATACTCTGTCATGGCCAATAAATTATTTTGAAAAGCCGACCCCAATACCGAACCGCCAAAACTACCGTTAGGGTTATAAATTGGGTAGGCGTTATTTGGGGTACCATATAATAACGCTAAAATATTATTACTGCCCCCGCCCGGTTCCTGAGATTGCTGTACCCTGCCAAATAATTGCAGATCAACGCTCAAGTTTTTATTAACCTGAACAACTACATCTGAGTTAATAATGTAACGCTTCAAATCATCATTGGTAGCATAAGCTGATGAGGATGCCTGGTTAAAAATACCCTCCTGGTCAAAATAGCTTAGGCCTATCGTATATTTTGCAACGCCGCTCCCGCCATCAACATTTAATTTGTAGCTTGTTTCGGGTGAGTTTTTGCGCAATATCGTATTGAACCAGTTTACATCAGGATGCCCGTAAGGATCTGTATGATTTTTGTAAGCATTGAAATCGGCAGCGGTATACAATGGGGTTGAACCATCATTGGTTGCAGCTTCATTATATAAATAAGCGTATTGATAAGCAGGTAGCGGTGTAGGCAACCCCAACGGACTTTGAATTCCCGATTCTGCTGTGAATGAAATTCGTGGCCTTCCTGCTTCTGCCTTTTTTGTGGTTACCAGTAAAATACCGCGCGAGCTGTTTATTCCGAGCAAGATACTTGACAAAGCGTCCTTTAACACAGAAATGGATTCAATACTTTCTGGATCTATGGATGAAATTTCGCGCTGTACCCCGTCAATAATAGTAACAGGTGTTTGTCCGCGCAAAGTCATTGTTATTTCATTATTATCCGTAGCTCTCGCGTTTACTGCACCAGTACTGATGTGCGACAGCCCATCAACATCACCATATGTTAATGATGCGGTAGAAAAGGAAGAAAAACCACTGGTTTGTTGAGTATATAAACCGGGTAGCTGCCCAGGCAAAGCATAAACATATAACGAAGCTGGTGTGGTTGATAACTGACTGGTATATACGGTAGATATGGCACCAAGCACGCTTTCAGTACTTTGCGTGCCATACAAAACGTCGATTTTATCAGGCGATTGTAAATAAGTGGCCTGTAATCTTACAGTAACATCCGCTTTTTCATCAACCGTTATTTCATTTGAATAATAGTCGTGTAACTGGAAAACCACGGTGCTTCCGGTAGAAGCCTGAATATTAAAATGGCCAGCACTATCTGTCAATACAGTGGATTGGGTATTTTTTACAAATACTTTAACACCATTAAGCGGGCGGTGGTCCTGGTTAATAACCTGCCCCGAAACCCAACCAGGTATTTTATTAGCCTGCAAAATAGTGGTATCGCGAATGGCGGCAAAACTTGTTTTCGCCAGCAATAGCATCACTATAATGATTCCTGTAAAGCATTTTTTTGAGTAGCAATTAAGCATAGAATCAGATTTAAATAGTTTTCAAAAAAAATATTATTTTGTTATCGCGCAGCTAAAGCAGTTTAGCATTAATCTTATAGTTACCGTAACTGCTGTTAATCATAAAAGCTAATTACAATTAAATTTGTAAACAAATGGTGAACTTGTATCGCCTAATCCTACCTTGTTGCCATTTGCATCTATAATGTAATAGCTTATTTTATTTACGGTTTGTGTTGAACTTAGACCAAAGAATGAGCTTGGCCAAAATGTAAACTTGTATAATCCACTGGTTGCCGTAGTCTGAATCAATTGAGTTTTGGTTGATTGGGAACAAAATCCGGTCAGGGTCTTTCCATCACTGGTGTATACAGTGTCTACACACAGGTAAAGTTTGGTTCCGGATATTGCGTGAACAGTGTCCAGTTTTTCATTATAAGTTAAGGTTACAATATCATTTTGCAATGATTTTGGAGGATCAAAACTAGTTAGTTGTGGGTCTACCAGGTCATTAATATCACCAGGGCCATTTACAGTCATCCGTGGGCCATTGGCCGATGCAAAATCAGGCGTTGTACCAGTAAAAGAGCCGAGCCCATCTACACTTTCACATAATACATAAGCCGGGCGGTAAATTGTAGTGTTGCCATCAGCACCCACCTTGATCTTGAAATTAACATTCCCGGTAATAGTTATGGTATTAGCAATGCTTATTTGATTAACCGATCTAAAAACAACCCACTCCAGGTCATTAATTAGGTTGGCGCCTATACCAAACTTAGCTTGCATTGATTGCGCATAGCTTAAATTAGCACCACTTGAAATGGTTGAAGGTTCAATTACAGTGGATGGCATCAGTTGCATATTTCCATCACCCAGGTTACTGGTATAAGTTACCGTGGTATTTGCTGCTCCTGCCCATCCTTTAGGTAATAATATTCCCACTACATAATTTGCCAGAATAGGGCCGTTTTCAATATTTGTAGTTACACTATCCCTGGTGGTTATAGTAATTACGTTGCCTGCATTTGCTGTTGCGGGTTGTTGTATATTATAAATTTCCAGCGAGCAGCACGCCAGAAAAATACCCAAAGCCAGCAAAGCGCAAAACTTCCATATGTTACGGCCTTTAATATTTATGTTGAAATAAGATCTCATATTGTTATATGTTAAGTTTAGTTAACTTTTTGCAGTGAGTAAGAATAACTGTTTTGCGGACAACCGGGGCTGAAAATAAGCGTAAGCACCCGTACACCATTAACTATCGGATAAGTGAACGCGGTAGCTACCGGCGTTGAGGCTCCCGTTTGATTAAATGTTATCTGAAAAGGATATTGCGGATTATCCAGTGCATAAGTCCCATTTTGAGTAACTATGAAAGGAAGCAGATTACTTAAAGTATAACTACCTGATTTAAAGGTAATAGAAAACTTGTTAAAATTAATAATGTTGGTATCGGCCAATGCGATCAGATCGGTACCATTTCTTGATGCCTTTACTATTCTCCAGGTTCCGGAAAGATCTTTTACAGATTCGGTAGCTGGATTTATGACATCTTTTTTACAGGATGTACAAACCAATAGCGAAAGAGTGATAAGCAAAAGGCTTAACATATTTAGTTTAGCGCACTTTTTCATGTAATTATTTTTTAAGCTTATAATAAGTTTAATATCAGTTAATAACCGGGGTTCTGCACCAATCCTGCACCTTTACCAATTTCAGACTGAGGGAAAGGCCATAGGTACATAGGAGTGCGGAAGCTATGCTGGCGCACGGTGAAAATTTTATAGGTTGTAGCTGATCCGTTTCTATCCACTTCCATACCCTGCGCCTGAAAATTCTGTGTCTGGTCGGCAATAAGCCATCGCCTCACATCCCAAAACCGGTGTCCTTCATAGGCTAACTCAACCCTGCGTTCATTCTGAATAGCTGTTCGCATCTGAGTTTGGGAAAGCCCTGCAGGCAGCGCCGAAGGAACCAATCCTGCACGTGCACGTATGCTGTTCATTGCCATATAAACATTCGCAGTAGGGCCTTCATTTTCATTTGCAGCTTCCGCATAGTCAAGCAATATCTCGGCGTAGCGTATCAAAGGAATATCGCGCGCCGTAAGGGCTGTTAAACTTGCCGGTAATGCTCTTGGATCCAGCATTTTAAAATTATAATATCCGGTTGGGGTTCCTTGATAAACCGCATCTGTTCCGCCTTGTAAGGTTCCGTTTACACTGTTCAAATAGATGTTAACCGGTGAGTAGCCTTGTAAAAAACCATTGGTTGTACGATTACCCAATAACGCCTGATCATATATAATAGATGCATATAATCTTGGATCACGATTGGCATACGGATTATTAGGATCATAATTTGATGTAGGATCGGTTATCGCTTTTCCATTCTTCATCGGGAAGGCGTCTACCATACCCTGATAAGGATATGCACCATTGGATGATCCGCTGCGTGATGGCGGTTCGTATAAATTTTCCAGCACGTTATTGTTTATATTCTCCATAAATGGAAAAATATACTCATTATTGGGCCTAAGCGTAAACGCTACCTGAAAAGCACTTTCTTCTCCATATCCCGGCGTGTTTAAACTATCGGTATTTAAGCTATATAAATTAGTTTGGATAACTGCTAATGCAGCAGCCTCAGCTGTGGCCCAACGCGAAGCCATATAACTCGGATAACCTACAAGCGCTTTAGTGGCGGCACTAGTTGCCAAATCAGACGGGGCTTGAACCGGATATCCAGAGGGCTTATTAAACAGAGGGCTTGCCGCATATAAGTATAACCTGGCCTTTAGCGCCAAACATGCACCTCCGGAAGCTCTGCCATAACCTTGCCCGGTTTGTATAATTGGAAGTGTTTGGGCTGCCGTATCACATTGGGCCGCTATGTAAGTAACCGTTTGATCAAAAGTACTCCGGATTTCGGGTATAGACTGGGTATAAGAATAAAGCTTATCGCCTACAATAGGCACCCCTCCGTAATGTTCCAATAAAATAAAGTAATACCAGGCGCGCAGAAAACGAGCTTCAGCAATTACCTGAGCTTTGTTAGATGCTTTCATCGGCACTGTTTTTATATTCGCGAAAAGCTGATTTACCGCCCTGATCTGCGTGTAGCATGTATTAAAAGCGTCATCAGTAACAACACCCGCGTTAACCGAGCCAACTGCAAAAGCAAGGGCTGTTGTGGAATAAGTATGCGATATTTCAGATTCATCACAAGCCGCATCCAGCCCGCCACACGGAATTACTGAAAGGGTAGACGTGGTGTAGGTGAACCTGGAGCCACTACTTGCAAATCCTACATTAGCATAAATGTTTGCTAAAAAGCCTTCCGTGTTCGCGCTATCGGTAAATATTGTAGTTTGGGTTAGATTAGTTGTATTAGTAGCACCCAAAAAGCCATCTTTTTTACATGACTGTACCGTCAACAAAAAAAATGGTATACTCACGAAGGCAATAAGTGAAACGTAAATTTTCCTCATATAAATTTGGTTAGTATTATATAATAACGCACTATTTAATTTCCAAAAACCACAACCATAAATAACAACAGACCAAAGCAAAAACAGGAATAATATCACACCTGCCGCCTATGGCTAATTATTCTTATAAATGAATGTATTTGAATAAAGTATTAAAATTGGTTTATTTAGACTTTGAATCTGATGCTAATATAACTCTAAAAACCGGTTTAGCAAATTAAATTTGAAATTATTTTTGCTTAAACATGTTATAATTAATTGATTATTCCCGAAGAGCATCATTAACATCAACCACATATTGTTATAATATTATAATTCCTATCATTCTTATATTTGAATTATAATATTAATAACGATATCTATTCTTATTAAAAAAATCATTAAAAAACAACATCTGATAATTAATTGAATTGCCCCAATATATCCATGAGTGAGATCCGGGGCGTACAATAAAATCATGAGGGATGTTAAGTTCTAAAAGCTTTTCATGAAGATTTTTGTTTACTGTATAGAAAAAATCACTTGTTCCGCAATCAAAAATTATCGCTAATGAATCGGGCCTTAGTAAATAGGTTAAATCAATCACGCTATTTGCATTCCATCTTTCTGGAAAATCACTGTATTTGCCTAATCGCTTAGCTATATCCCAATTATCAGGAAATGGCCTAAGATCTACTCCACCACTCATGCTTCCACATGCTCCAAAAATATCCTGATGCCTGAATGCCAAAAACAATGCTCCATGTCCGCCCATGCTTAATCCGGTAATCGCTCTTTCTGAACGATCCCTAATAGTAGCATAATTAGCATCAATATACCTAACTAATTCAGTGGATATATAAGTTTCATATTTATAAGATGGGTCAATAGGGCTATCAAAGTACCAGCTTGTTGCGTTTCCATCAGGGCAAACTATGATAATATCATAACGATCCGCTAACTTTTTGATCGTATTTTTATCAGGCACATTAGTTACCCAGTCGGAATAGTTCCCGCCAGCGCCATGTAGCAAATAAACGGTTGGAAATCTTTTATTTTTTGTGTAATCATCCGGTTTAACAACCACCGCCTTAATATTTTTATGCATGGCGTTGCTAAAAGTCAATACAGTATCTACAGTAGCAGCTTTTGCGTTTAGTCCAATAAATACAAAAAATATAAAAATCAATTTTCTCATTGTGGTTGCTGTTTCGAAAATTTAGTTGATAAGTTGTAATGTAATTTTATGAACTAATGGCTTGTTTACCTCATATATTTCATTAACCAAAGCATCTTGTTCTTTTTGCCAAGCATCCCTTACTGCTTTAAACTGGGCCCTGGTGTAGTTATCTTTATTGGCGTTGATAAAAATGTTGATCTTGGAATATTTATTAACCGTATCCATAGCCGCCCTGTTATCCGCGTATAGCAATCCTTTATCTTTTAAAAGATCAAATTGAACGAATCCGTACATTCTTAATCTGCGCTCAATATCCCAGCGCTCCTCATTCATTTCCCTTATAGCTATCGCCTGCTGATATTCGGGCGTGTAGGGCTGTTCTGCTAAATTTATGCCTTCACTCAAATCATGCGATGTCCATCTTCCTACTTCCTGTCCATCCATCATTAATTTATAATTCCCTTCTTTTAATCCTTTAACTGTTAAAATCTCCTGATTAAATTCTTTTGTAAAAGGAATATACTTTAAAGCATCGGCTTGCTTCATGTGATTACCCCAGCCGCGGGAGGTGGTATCCAACGGATATGGAAGCGAGTTTGCTAAATAGTTAAATGAAAGATCATCATCGCTCCCAACAATATCTGAAATGGTACAATTAACTGCTTTAACAGCCTTTTTGCTTTTGGCATTCACGCTAAAATCAGCAACGGGCAAATTCGCAAGGCCTTGTGTTTTTAAAAACAAATAGGCCATCACCATATGACCATCATTATCCGGGTGAATACGATCATTAGGTGTTAAACTAAATAAAGTATCTGTTTCCTGCATGTGCTTATTAATAGCAAGCATAGGATGATCAAAGTCAACGACACCCCAGCCATTTTTCTTTGCAGTTTCTGCCTGAAAAACTACTAATTTCTCATAGGCTTCACTTTTGTGTGGATACAAGCGGTTTTTATTACTCTTTGTTGTTTCATCATAAGGAGATCCTAAAATAAATATCTTTTTAAATTCAGGATGTTGTTTCAACTTCTTATCCATTGCTGCATATCTTACTTCTGCAGTATCAACAGCTTTTTGGCCTATTGCAAGTGCATCGGGCTTGAACCAATCAAAATATCCTGTATCATTCATTCCCCAGGTAAGTGTCATAACGGTTGGCTTCTTTGTAAGCACTTCATATTCAAACCTGTCGCTCATTTGTTTGATATTATCGCCTCCAATACCCACATTGAAACAAGTGATACGCGCATTAGGAAAATGAAGCATATAATATAGCCAGATGTAAGAGTGGTAATGCCCTCCATCGGTTATACTATTTCCTAAAAATGCCACCCTGTCGCCGGCATGAAACGGCTGAACAGTTTGCGCCGCGACTATAGAATTTATGCCCAGCAAAAAGGTGAACGCGAAAAATAAGCTTTTCAATTTCATATTATATTCTGTTTTAGCTACAATAGATAAGTTTTATTAATTGGTTATAGGTGGATTGTATGTTTATCTCCTGTTAATTTATACCCCAGTTTTTATTCGCTTCAGGCCCCATCGTTAACTCCAGCGTTCCACCAGATGTAATATCCTTATAATCGATATAGCAGTGATTATATGCCTTACCGTTCAACTTAGCGCTTTGTATGTAGATGTTTTTATCGGAATTATTATGGGCGACTATGCTGAACTGTTTCCCTTTTGCATATTTAGGATCCAATTTAAAAATGATGCTGTTAAATACCGGGCTGCTAATTTCCTGGCGCGTATCGCCCGGACAAACTGGATGAATTCCGCTGGCTGCCAAAACGTACCAGGCCGACATCTGGCCCACATCTTCATTCCCACACAAACCTTCTACACTATTATGGTAAGCGCGGCGGCAAATAGCACGTGTCCATTTTTGCGTAAGCCAGGGCGCCCCCATCCGGTTGAATAAAAAAGCGACATGGTGAACCGGTTCGTTGGAATGATTATAGTAATCGTTCCACATCATGGTTTCAGGAGTTTTCTCGAAAAGATTTTCAAGATCAGCGATGGCCTTTTTATTTCCGCCCATCAGCGCAACCATTCCTGGAACGTCCTGAGGCACAAACCATCCCTGTTGATAAAGATTACTTTCGATACACCCATACCATGGTTTAATTCTGCCTGAATCCGGCCACGGCAACCAGTTGCCATCTTTATCTTTTGGCCTGAACCAGCCTTTTTCCGAATCGAAAATATTTTTATAATCTTCACCCCGATCTGCATATTTTACCGCATCATCAGTTTTGTGCAATGCTTTTGCCAGCGCGGATACACACCAATCGGTATAAGCATACTCTAATGTGTAGGACACGCTTAAAGGCTCAGGCGTGTAACCCAACTTGCCATTTCCAAATTTTTCTACTGAATTAACTGACAGGTCATATGCTTTCGACACATCATAATTTCTAATTCCCTTTTTATATGCATCAGCAATAACAGATACTGCCGGATTACCAATCATACAGCCGCTGTATGAGTTAAGCATTTCCCAGCGTTCTAAATAATTTTTTTCCTTTTCAGCGGCAAGCGTTACCAGTGAATTTATCAAATCATTCACCAACGACGGATTGATTATAGTTTGCAAAGGCATTTGGCTTCTGAAAACATCCCAGCCGCTAAAAATGGTGCGCTTAGTAAAATTTTTAGATCGATGAACTTTCCCATCTCCACCCGGATAATTTCCATCAACATCCTGCATCATCCGTGGATCGATCATGGTATGATACATGGCTGTATAAAATACGGTTTTCTGTTCTTTGGTACCACCTGTAATCTTAACCTTGTTTAATGCGGCGTTCCATAATTTTTTAGCCGATGCATGTATTGCATCAAAGTCCCAGCCTTTAATTTCGGATTGAAGGTTATTTTTAGCTCCTGCTGTACTCACAAAAGAAATACCGGCTTTTAACAATACCTGCTCACCTCTGTTGGTATTAAATTCTGTATAGAAACCCAAATGTTTTCCTTCTTTTTCGCCTACGTGTTTAATTATATCTGCATGAGCTATCTGTTGCTGGTATTTGTCACTTTCTACATCCTCCCTTTTGCGGTTCCAGTTATCGGGAATATCAGCGCTCCAAACGCCGTAATTTTTCAATGGCTTGCTAAACTCCGCATAAAAATATACGGTGTAATCTGCATGGCCGTCACCATCGCCCCAGCCACCGCCGTCTGGTGTACACTTCATCCACCCTTCAATGGCGTGATCATTAACTACTTTAACATACTGAGTGGTTGACGTACCACCTACCCTGCGAGCAAGGTCTATTTGTATGCGTGAAGTTTTATTTGCCGGAAATGTAAACCTTAAAATACCACTATGCGGGGCTGCTGTTGCTTCAGTTTTGATTCCATAATCAGTAAGATATGCGCTGTAATAGCCTGCTGAAGCCTTTTCGCTGCTTTTTAAATAATGTGAGCGATAACCTGTTTTTTGCTTGTCATCTACCTTGCCCGAGCTTGTGTATAATTTGCCGGTTGTAGGCATAACCAAAAAATTCCCGAGGTCGCCATACCATCCTACTCCACTCATCTGAGTAAAAGCAAATCCTTCTATACTGGTATGCTCATAGCTGTAGCCCGAACCGTTATCCCCGCCGGTAATGGTATTAGGACTAAGCTGGACCATTCCATAGGGCGTTGCCGCACCCGGAAAGGTTTTACCAAGGCCATGATAAATACCAGCATCGGCAGCACTGGTACTCGCACCTATAAAAGGATTGATATAATTTGCCGGAGTTTGTTGCTGTGCATTTGCAGCAACCACCAGTAAAAAAAATAGACTAATAAAGGAAAAATATCTTTTTATCATTGTTAACTTAAAAACAGGATAATGCCGTTGGCTTATTGGACTAATTGGTTATAAGCTCCAATATTAATATTTAAAAACCGGTTTAGCAAATTAATTTTCCTCATGGGTATTTTCTTATTTTGCTTTGGCCGAGTATAATATGATGGTATTTAGTCCGAACCGTGGAATAGAAAGTAAGGCGCTGGTTTTATCATCGCTACTTTTTTGTAACGTAAGTTTTTGTTTTAGCAACCCGTTTAGCTCAACCAAGGCTGCATTATCGGCTAATCCGTTAAATGTTATTTTAACCGGAGCATTATCACCCTCAGCATTGAACACACGGATAATCAGATCATTATTTTCTGCTTTAAGCGATGTAATTTCGTAGCCAGCCGAACTTATAGAAAGCATGGATTTTTGCCAGGAATTTTCTTGTGGCTTAATTTGTGAAGAGGATGTGATTAAAGGCTCATTCCATTTGGTGCCTTCTGTCCATATTTTACTTTTATCCCATTTGCCCGCATGTGGCACCAATGCGTAATGCACATTTGTAGCGCCAGTTATTTTATAGTCTCTCCCCCAAAGGCCTACGCCTGAATAAGCAAGCGTTAACCCCAAAGGAAAATCCTTACCGTGCGTATAGTTTGATGTATGATCGGTAATTAATGCAAGGCCATAATTATCATTATTATCGGTAACATCTACCCAGTTTAAAATAACGTTGTTCTTAATACTATCCCAGGAATTAAAGAAAGTATTATCGAGCCTACTTTTTAATACATCAAACGGCGCGTTTTTATATACCTGCTGCGATTTTAAATTAAGCGGAAATAACAAAAGCAACTTTTGCTTATCGTTATAAAAAGCTTTATGAGCATCAGTTGTTTTATAGGCCCCTTTCGGTGTTTTTTCACCAATACCCGGATTCCCATTCCAATCAATCTTTACTTGAAAATCTATTCGGCGCTGGCCTTTTGTAAGCGTGATCCATTGCGTAAACGGACTATTGCTTATGGTACCTTTTATTTCTACACGTGATTGTATAGGACCATTTTCTGTGATTGTAATTGTCGCCGGGCTTTCTGAACTGGAACGCATCCCACCGTTATCATAAAAATTTCCGCGAAGCTCATTTAGGCCGGAACTTTTCGGATCTGCAAATTCCTTATAATTCAACGCCTTTGCTATAAGGCTTTTTATCACACCACCCTTACTGGCATCAAGCGTAATAATGTAAAGGTCATTTTCCAGTTTGTAATTGCCATTATTAAGAACAGTGACCTTTAAATTTTTTGCCGCATGGGCTGGCGTAAATTTAACCCGGTAGGTATTATAACCAATAGATGGCACGTTTGCATTAAATAACAATCGATGTATTCCAGCTGTATCCGTAACTGGCTGCGTGGGAACTACCTTTCCATTTTCATCTTGCAGGATAATATTTTTACCCACCCAAGTTGCCGGAACAATAACGGATGCCATTTCATTTCTTTGCACACCAAGTGTGTTATAAACACGGATGAAATTTTCTGACCCACTTTTGCCCTCTTGCATTTTCGCCAAATCTTCTTTAACCAAGCTATCAGCAATACGATCACTAATACCCGTCCAGCTGGTAACTTTATCCGCCCAACTGTTTCCTTTGCTGGTATTATAAGGCACAATCCAGCAATCATGATGCTGAGAAAGCAGTAATGGCTTCCAGCCCGCATCAAAATCAGATTGAGGGAAATCTGCGCCATAGTACACTTTTGCTATTGCAGCCAACTTTTCAGCGCTTATTAATTTGTTTTCCGCAACCCTAACATTTTGGGCAATCTGTTGTAAAATCTGCGATCCCCATACCAAACTAACCAAAACATCCTCTTGAGTAAATTTCCAATTGTCATTTGTGGTTTTTATAGCTACATTCTCAAAATAATTAGCCCAAGTAGTTGTTTGTGTAGGTTGGTAGCCGCCTACCTTTTTTATAATAGGGCCGTTTTTCCAGCCGGCATCTTGCAATGTCATTCCAATAGGATGCTGAATTCCTGCCGCGAAGCAGGCATTAATATAGGTTGGTGAATTGGTCGAAGCGATGGTTTGCCAGGTAGAGCCGGGCTGCAATGCTTCAATCGCGTATCTAGGCGAGGTTATTATTTTTGAGCCATCCGGGCCAACCCAATTTACAATTTCGCCTCCATGCGCGGTGGTATATCCACCCCAGCAGGTGTTAGGGTTTTTAAGCGCTGCATATTTAAACCCGAATGATAACAATATTTGAGGCAGGGCACTAGTAAAGCAAGGTTCCTCGGATGAGTAAACCGGGAATTTAGCTTCAGGAAAATGCTGTTTTACAGTTTTTATACCATACTCAAATTGCCTGATGATGCTCTCCCCTTCAATATTAAACAAATAGCTTTGCGCATAGTCCGGATTTACATATTCTATCCTTTCGGTTTTGGGTGATTGATCTTTAAAAAAGTCTTTTAAGCTGTTATATGCCACCGAATCTTTAATCATCGCATCAGCCCAGGTTACGGGCTCAATCTCCAGGTTAATTTTCCAATCGGGATGACTTTTTAACTGTTCTTCCATAAAACGGGTATTCCAGTCGGGGTAATGCCCCCAAATACCACCATGATACCCATCTATGAAATATGCAGTTTGGCTGTAGCCACTTTGAGCGAAGGCCAATGAAATAAAAATCAATGATAAAAAGGTCTTTAGGCCTGCTTTTAACATGCCTGGTTTATTGCGGCTCATAATCGGTTATAATTACTCCCCGAAAATAACTTTTAAAACCGGTTTAGCATAAATGTTTGTAAATATTTTACAAACCCATAAGGGAATAAGGTACCCTGATGCCTTTAATACGATAATCGTTAGGATCCATTGACCCATCAGGATTTGAGCATGGAGTTAAGCATGTATTCTGGCCTTTATCATTTTTATTATAAAAATTGAGGCAATAAGCTATTAAAAGTTCGCGGTGGCCATTGTCAAATTCAGCATGTACAGTTGGGTTATAAAAAACCGGGGAGTGCCCTTGTTTATAATCTGGCACCGAATAAATTAGTTTTTTATGAATAAAAGGGCCTGTAGGACTATCACTTATTGATGAATACATGTTTTTGCCCGGCCCATCGCAAGTAAAGCCAAAATCCATGGTGATCAGCACATATTTACCATTCACATATCCAACCCCGTTATTATTAACCGGGCCTTTCGCAACTACAGCTTCTGCTGACGTACTTGGTTTTGCTGCCCAGGTTTCCCCATTCCAAAAAGTCCACTTTGTAGGACTTTCGGGCCTGAAGCGTGCAACATATATGTTTGCAGCCATCATGCCTCCCAAACCGTAAGCGTAAATATACTGCCCAGCAGGTTTCACCATCCCAATAGTATAAACTATGGCGGTTTGCCCACTCATTCCCGAAACCTCTACCATTTTAACCGGACTAATGTTAGTATCCGGGCTTTCGGTAATCACACCTAAATACTGGTTCACCGTGTTTAATGTACCGGCAACAACCTCAATATTATGAACATAAATTTTATCTCCAATTTCAACTCCCGCGCCTGGCCAAAACAGGCTTTTAGGGTTTGATGGGTTAAAAACCTGCGCACCATCTTTCGAGATCAAATTCTTTGTTTTCGCAGGGTCCCAGCTATGATCAGCGGGTTGTAATAACACAGAGTTATGGTATGGGAATATCAGGTTGCAGCTAAACTCGCCCTTGCTATCTACCTGGTTATAAAACGTATCGCCAGTAACCCATAAAACTTCGCCCTTATTCATATTACTATATAAGGGAATTGATGAGCCTTCGTCAAAAGCATCAGAACCCACCGTGCGCTGAAAAAATCTAACTACTTCATCATCGCGGTAACTATCAGGTGCTATCGGAGTAATTTTCCATAATTTGGTGTCATCCTGGGCATTATTATTTAATACAAGGGGGCCATTAAGATACCCGGCCTTACGGCTCAATAACTGTAAATTCTTTTTATTGATAATTTCATATTTGTTGCCGCCTAACTGTTTGATGATCCAATATTGTGCATCTTCAAGCGTTTTATGGTATTGCACAATTGATAAGCCTGATTTATCATTGCCGGCTAGGGCCGTTAAGTATTTGCCGCTGTACAAATTCATGATTTTGTAAAAGCCATTCGCCTGTTTACTAATCAGCCACTTTTGCCACCGATTCAGTTGCCCTACTTTATTTAAAGAAACGTCGCCTTCTTGCACACCAGCACTGTCCATTAGTTTAGCGCCCAAAAGATTATCACCCGTAATTTCAAGATTATACTTTCCTGAAATATTAGAGATTATAAACGTACCATATCCACCTATACCGGCAGTTTCCGCATCGCATTTGAGTATGCATATAGGTAATAACAAAATAAAAATTGCTATCTGTAAATGTTTATTATTGATCATTTTGTATATTCTTAATAAGAATCGCGCACTTTGTAAATCAGGAAATAATACACCAATGTGCTAATGTTTCACATCGCTGCATATAATTTTAACACTTGATTACTTTGTAAAAATATGATAGTTAATTCAAATTTAGTTTTACTTGATACATATATTTGATATTATTGCAAAACCAGTTTAGCAAACACCAATTAAACACACTCAATGAAACACCTTTATGCTGTAGCATTAGCCTTTGCCTTCGTTTTTTTTAATAACGCGGTTTTTTCTCAATTAACCTCCAAAGCGATAGCCAATAACGAATGGAACTCAAGCTGGATCGCGGCACCCAACGACCACGGAACAACATACGGTATTTATTATTTCCGAAAGGATATTGATCTAACGGCAAAGCCGTCTACTTTTATAATTCATGTATCGGCAGATAACCGGTATAAATTCTTTGTGAACGGCACACTTGTTTCGATCGGCCCCGCGCGTGGCGACTCTTATTACTGGAATTACGAAACGTTGGATATTGCCCCATATCTATCAACCGGAAAAAACACCATAGCCGCACTGGTTTGGAATGAAGCACAGTACAGTCCTGCAGCCCAAATAAGCGTACGCACCGGATTTATTTTGCAAGGCAATACCTCAGCAGAAGAGATACTCAATACCAATAATACATGGAAATGTATCCACGACATCGGCCATCAACCTATTACAGGTTATTTTTTTGCTGCAAGTAAAGGCGAAATGGCAGACATGGACCAAGCCGTTAAAGGCGATTGGACAAATATAAATTATGATGATAGCACCTGGGCTTTTGCGGCCAAAATTGCAGATGGAAGACCAAAAGGCACAGCTTGGGGGGTAGATTGGGCATTAGTACCGTCATCATTGCCGGCCAGGGAAATGACTTATCAGCGCATCCTTAAATTACGCACTGCGGTTGGTATAAACGTACCGCCAACATTCCCCGAAAAAAAGGCTTCATTAACTATTCCATCCAACACAACAGTTGTGTTATTGCTTGATCAAACTTTTGAGACCAATGCCTATATCACATTAAATTTTAGTGGCGGCAAAGATGCAGGGATTTCATTAGGTTATGCCGAATCACTTTACGAAAAAGGCAGCAACGGCAGGCTTAAAGGTAACCGAAATGAGGTGGCAGGCAAGGAATTTGTAGGCAGAATAGATAGCCTGATTTCAAATGGTAGCCTTGGGCAATCGTTCACAACATTAAATTTTCGCACCTTCCGTTATATCAGGCTAATTGTGCAAACTAAAAATGAGCCACTAACTATTGATGATCTTTATGGAATGTTCACCGGCTATCCCTTTAAAAGAGAATCAGTTTTTAATTCTGATAATGCGGAAATAAAGCAAATTTTAGATATTGGCTGGCGCACCGCGAGGCTTAACGCATGGGAAACTTATACAGATTGCCCTTATTATGAGCAATTACAATACATTGGCGATACCCGCATACAGGCATTGATCTCCTATTATAATACTAGTGATGACCGCCTTGCACGTAATGCTCTTAATCAGATTGACCATTCGCGATTACCCGAAGGTGTGACCAGGAGCTGTTATCCCTCAAACGGGACACAGATCATCTCACCATTCTCATTATGGTATATCTGTATGCTGCACGACTATTGGATGTATCGTGGCGATAATGCTTTTATTAGAAATAAATTACCTGGCGAAAGAGGGATATTGGATTTCTTCAGTAAATATCAACAGCCTGATGGTTCGTTAAAAGATACGCCTTACTGGGCTTTTGTTGATTGGGCAGGCAATATGGGTGGTGGCGGCAATGGCTCAGACGGGAGCGCGGCTATTTATGACCTGCAATTACTTTGGGCCTATCAATGGGCGGCAGAAATGGAAGCCAAAATTGGTTTGCCGGATTACGCCAAAATATATAATGCAAAAGCCATACAGTTAAAAGCGACCATACAGCGTAAATATTGGGATCCTGTTAAAAAGTTGTATGCTGATACTAAAGAAAAAAATAGCTACTCACAGCACGTTAACTCCTTAGCTATAATTACCGGTGTAGCAAGTAAGGCAGACATACCCGCGGTTGTAAATGGGCTACTTAATGATAAAAGCTTAACCCAATGCTCCGTTTACTTTAAATATTATTTGAACCAGGCCTTGATAAAAGCAGGTTTTGGCAATGATTATATGAATTGGTTAGGTATTTGGCGCGAAAACATAGCAATGGGCCTTACCACCTGGGCTGAATATTCCGACGTCAACAGTTCCCGTTCCGATTGTCACGCATGGGGCGCCAGCCCAAATATTGAGTTTTATCGCACAGTGTTGGGTATTGATAGCGATGCGCCAGGGTTCAGCAAAGTAAAAATTGAGCCACATTTAGGATCGTTAACAAACGTAAGCGGCGAAATACCACACCCAAACGGTAAAGTCTTCGCATCGTACCAGTTGAAAGATGGGAAATGGAAAATAAAGATCAGTTTACCCAAAGAAACATCAGGTACTTTGATATGGAAATCAAAACAATATCTATTGAAAACGGGTGAGAATTCATTCGTGATATAAAACGAAGAAAACGATTATAATTTATGCTTTTTCAACATAGTTCAAAAGATATGGTAACTAAAATGGTTTATAAAAAACACATCAGCAAAATTTTATTATCCGGTTTATTGCTTTTTATTATCAATATAAGTAACGCTCAAATTGTGCTGCCTGCTTGCTTTACCGATAACATGGTTTTACAACAGCAAACAAAAGTGAACCTTTGGGGAACTGAAAGCCCCGGTAAAAGCTTTACCATAATTACCTCATGGAATAAAAAAACTTATAAAGTTACTGCCAATGAAAACGGCAATTGGGAAATAAAAGCAAGTACCCCGATGTACGGTGGCCCTTATACTATTACATTTAATGATGGCCAAACAACTACCCTGAAAGATATTTTGATAGGCGAGGTTTGGGTATGCTCAGGGCAATCAAACATGGAGATGCCACTTACCAGTTTTTATGGCGATGTATTAAACCTAGAATATGAATTGGCTGATGCAGCCAATTATCCCGAAATACGGATGCTGAAAATCGATAATAAACTCAGTTTTACGCCACTTACCAAGGTACAAACCAGGGGCGGATGGGCTGTATGCGACCCACAAACTGTGCGTAATTTCTCGGCTGCTGCTTATTTTTTCGCGAAGAATTTATTTTTGGATAAACATGTTCCTATAGGCATTATCAATAGCACCTGGGGCGGCACTGTTGCTGAAGCCTGGACCAGCGGCAGCGCTTTAAAAACAATGCCTGCTTTTGCTCCATTTGTAAATGCTGCAGAAAATGGCATGACTCAGGAAAAGCTTGATGCAAAATATCAAACGGAAGTAACGGGCTGGATTGATTCAATAAATGCAAAAGATCCCGGCTTTCAGCAAGGTAAACTACTTTGGGCAGAACCGGGCTTTGATGATTCCGCATGGCAAAAAATGACCCTACCTACCTACTGGGAGCAAGCCGGGGTGCCTGATTATGATGGTACAATGTGGTTCAGGAAAAACATTACCATTCCCGCATCGTGGGCAGGCAAGGATTTAAAACTAAACATAGGTGGTATTGATGATTATGATGTATCTTATTTTAACGGTGCGCAAATAGGGCATACCGAGCTGTTTGTTCCTAAACGCAGCTATACTATACCCGGTAAACTGGTGAAAGCTGGTGAAAACACTATTGCAATACGAGTTTTTGATAATGGCGGACTTGGCGGCATTAACAAAGGGCCACTTCAATTATCATTAGCTAATGATACTACCGGCCAGATTGATTTAGCTGGCCAATGGAGCTATCACAAGGCCCAAACACTTTCGTTATTGCCGCAACCTCCTTCACAATCTAATAGCCCTAACCGGCCGACGCTTATATATAATGCCATGATAAATCCCATCTTGCCCTACACTATAAAAGGCGTAATATGGTATCAGGGTGAAAGTAATGCCGATAGAGCAGCTCAATACCGTCAACTTTTCCCGTTATTAATTAATGATTGGCGACAGAAATGGAGCGAAGGTAATTTCCCGTTTTATTTTGTACAAATAGCTAATTATGCCGCAATGGACCAGGGACCTGCTGCCGATTGGCCCGCCCTGCGCGATGCTCAGTTAAGCACACTTAGTTTACCGAATACAGGCATGGCTGTCACTATCGATATTGGTGACGCCCACCGCATACACCCGCAAAACAAGCAGGAGGTTGGCCGCCGTTTGGCATTAATTGCACGTGCAAAAACTTACGGAGAAAACATCCCTTACTCGGGCCCGGTATATAAATCAAAAGTAATTAAAGGGGATAAAATCGAATTGGAATTTACACATACCGATAATGGCCTGCATGCAAAAGGTGATACCCTTAAGGGTTTTACCATTGCAGGTATTGATAAAGTTTTTTACCCTGCCCAAGCTATTATAGCAGGCGATAAAGTGATAGTTAACAGTAATAATGTTACAAACCCCATTGCGGTGCGATATGCCTGGGCAAATAACCCGCTTTGCAATTTATATAACGGGGCAAACCTGCCATCCTCGCCGTTCCGCACAGATGATTGGGAGAATATTAAGTAAACAAAAATGATTGTGCGCACATCAAACGCAATTCAACTTTGTGCAAATGGTCGAAAAACATATCGATATTAAAGCAAGATCTAACAAACAGTCTAAAAGGCCATATATTAACCTTTCCTGAAAAATGAAAATTAAAAAAAGACAACTAATTTTATTACTGCTCGTTGTATTACAGTCAGCCGGAATTTTTACCGCTAATGCTCAAATGAGTAAAATTCCAAACGGAATATCAGTTAAAGCCGGAGGGAGGCAATTAAGGCTGTTGGCAGTTAAAGATGCGGCATTTTGCTTAAGTATAAACAGCTCTACTGCCCCATCCACTATAAAAAGTATTTTTATAGACGAGGACAGCAAAACGGCTACGCCATATACAGTAATTTCCGAGGGTTCTTCATACGGGATTAAAACATCGTACGGAAAACTGATGATCAACGCGAAAACCAGTAAATGGTCTTTATATGACGCAGCCGGTCGGCCACTTATTCTTGACGGAGCTTATTTATCTACCGATACATCTATAGAAATCACCCAGACAGCGGAAGGTTCCTTATATGGATCAGGGAATAAATCGTCAAAAGAGCTTGAAAAAAATCAGTCCGGTTCTTCTGCGGGTAATGGGGTTGCCGGCATCCCTTATTTTTGGAACAACTCTGGTTACAGCGAATTCGGCGTTTCGGTAGATGATAATAACCCGTCAACATGGAACCGGGATAAGGATAAAACAACCTTAACATGGACATTCATAGGAAAAGCGGCCAACTTGTACCTGTGGCCTGCTAAAACCATGTATGCTGGGGCAAGCGGATATGTAAAACTTACCGGCAGGCCAAAACTGCCGCCAAGGTGGGCGTTTGGTTACCTGCAAAGCCAATGGGGCTGGGCAGACAGCGCTTATATTGCCAATGTTGCAACTAAATTTCGCACGCATAAATTGCCGGTAGATGCTTTTATTTTTGATTTTGAATGGTACACAACCTTACCCGATTATGCCGTAAAAAAGGAAGGCAAGGAAGGATTTACCGATTTTGCGTTTAACCCCAAACTATTCCCTTACCCGGCCAAACAGATAGCCGAAATGAAAAGCGAGGGCCTTAAATTTATTGGCATCCGTAAACCGAGGCTGGGTAACGCCGCCGCGTTAGATACAGCGAGGAAAAATGGCTGGCTGATGAA
>Ga0302200_10000743_pt1 | contig 32276 bp, 16 predicted proteins | sample II_Bog_N3_1_FD_194585 | JGI IMG/M metagenome (GOLD analysis project Ga0302200, IMG submission 194585) | Peat permafrost microbial communities from Stordalen Mire near Abisko, Sweden - II_Bog_N3_1 | ecosystem: Environmental > Terrestrial > Soil > Wetlands > Peat | place: Sweden: Abisko... | reverse complement strand
CTGCGCACCACTGTGCTGCGCGAGGCTCGGCTTGCTTCGGCCATCGAGCACCCGAATGTGTGCGCCATCTACGAGGTTGGCGAACGCGGCGACGAGGGCTACATCGTGATGCAGTATGTGCCGGGGGAAAACCTGGACACACTGATTGCGCGCGGGCCGGCCAGTTTGCAACTGGTGTTATCGGTGGGAATACAGATTGCCGACGGGTTGCAGGCCGCGCATACGCTGGGCATTTTTCATCGCGACCTGAAGCCGATGAACGTGATGCTAACCGACGGCGGATTGGTGAAGATACTGGACTTTGGCCTGGCGCGAAGGCTGCGCCCGGAGGACGCCAGCTTCGATCCATCGACGCCGGGGATGGCCAAGGATGCGTCGATGGCCGCAACTTACACGGCCCGCGGCGGGACCATCCGCTATATGGCGCCGGAGCAGTTTGTTACCGGGCAATCGAGCGTGCAGTCGGATGTGTGGGCGCTGGGCGTGATTCTTTATCAACTGGCGAGTGGGAGGCATCCGTTTTGCCGCAACGAGACCGAGGATTTCCAGGCTATTCATGCGATTCAGTTTGCCAATCCGGAAGATTTGAGCGATATCGTTCCGGGAATATCGGTGGAGTTGAAGAGCGTGATCGCGACTTGCCTGGAGAAGATCCCAGGGTCGCGTTATGCCTCGGCCGCGGAAGTGCGCGAGGCGCTGAAGACGATAATGAAGGCGCTGCAGATTGAGACGGGGATTATCCCCGGCGATGCGGCTGCGAACCTGCCCACAACGGGCGCCGAGGCGCAGAAGCGGAACACCGGGTTTCTGTCGATGCTGGCGGAACGGTTTCGCGAGTCGGCGGTGGACCGAGCGCCGCAGAATTCGCTGGTGGTTCTTCCGTTTACAAATCTTGGGGCAACCGAGGTTGCGCCGCTTTATGGATTTGCATTGGCGGATGCGATTGCGGCGCGGCTGGCGCGGATTCCCGCACTGGTTGTGAGGCCGTCGAGCACGCTGATGCCGCTGCCGATTGCGAAGATGGACCCTCTTTCGGTTGGACAGAAGCTGCTTGTTTCGTTTGTGCTGGCGGGGAATTTTCTGCGGTCGGAGGAGGGATTCGACCTCAATTGGCAACTGCTGGATGTAGCGTCGCAAAGTGTGCGATCGGGCGGAGCAATTCGGGTAGCTTCGCTGGATTTGATTGCGGTGCAGACCGAGATATCGAACGAAGTATTTGCGGCGCTGCACGGGCTGAATGCCGTGGACAGAATCGAGGCCGGCAAGGTGGATGCGCCGCGCGCGGTGCCAAGGGATGCGGCAACTGGATCTCTGCCTGGGCCAGTAAGCGAAGACTATTTGCAGGGGCGCGCGCTGCTGAGTTCGTTCATGGTGCGCACGGGTTCGCGCGGCGATCTTGATCGCGCGCATTCCCTGCTGACCAGCGTCACCAGCAAGGACCCGGAGTTTGCCGCTGGCTGGTGCGGGCTGGGCATTGCGGAGCTGCAATATGTGCGGCACGGATTCGGCGGGCAGATTCATGTGATGCACGCGCGGCGCGATTTCGACGAGGCGCTGAAGCTTGACCCTGCATCGACCGAGGCCAATCTCTATCGGATTTACATGCTGCTGTCGCGCGGAGAAAAAGAGTCGGCGCGGCACGGCGTTGCCAATCTGCTTTCCGGAGCCGCCAACGACTGGAACGTCCACATGGTGGCGGGCATGGCGCTCAGGGGCGACGGCATGTATGAAGAGGCGCTGCATCAGTTCAGCCGCGCGCTGAAGCTGAATCCGGCGAGCGCGCCGATCCTCTACAATCACCGCGCCCGGGTGTATCACTACGAGAATCAGATTGAGCTGGCCGGCGACGAGTTGGAGAAGGGGCTGGCTCTCGAGCCGCGTCATCCGTTGCTGAGGACGTCGGCTGGATACCAGCAGATGCGAATGGGGAATCTGGGGGCGGCGATCGAGATCCTTGAGGGCGTGATTCGCGACGACGATTCGCTGCGCATTGCGGTGCCTACGCTGGCGCTGTGCTATGTGCAGGCGGGCGATCGGGAGCGGGCGGCCGCACTGCTGAAAGACGACACCATGGCAGCGGCCGAGGCCGACAGCGAGATGGCTTACCGGCTGGCGAGTTACTTTGCCGTTGAAGGCGACTCGAGCGAGGCATTGCACTGGCTGCGGCGGGCCATCTATTTAGGGAACGAAAACTATCCGTGGTTCCAAAAGAATCCGGCATGGAATAAGCTGCGGACGAATGCGGATTTCGAGCGGATTCTGGAGGATTTGAAGCGGGGATTCAGGAAGAATCAGAAGACGTGGAAGCGCCTGCTGGAGCAGGTGCCGCCGGATGGGGAGTAGGGGGGCGAGGATACGTGGTTCTCAACCGTTGGCGCGAAATTGGTATACTTCATTCTGTCAATATCTTGCTGGCTTGTTCAGTGGGATCGAGCTGTCTCGATGATCTTGAGGTTAGAATTCTATGGCCAAGCGTCCTACCCATCGGCGAGCGGGCAGTGAGATCAGACGGGGTAGAATCGGAAAGTGGCCGGCCAACGGGCCAACCCAAGAGGAAGTGTCTAGCAGGGTTCGCTACATTCCGAATGGGGAACACAAGAACTATCCGTCACCAACGAATGCTTGGATGTTCGGACCCAAGAAGGACAAGTCATTGTGTCTCAGGTACTCCCAGGAAGCTTGGCCTCAATTGGCAGCCGGGCTCAGGACGGCAATCGCGGGGCCGTGTATAAGCGAGGAGTTTCGCTCGGGCTTTCCTGCAAGAGCCTGGGTTTATGTTAATGGACTCCTCCATGAGGTGAGGCTTTCTTCTGAGGCAAGTGGGGAATATCACGGTTTTCCGGTCGAATATCAAGAAGCGTATCCAGAGGATCCGCAAGGCAAATTGAAGGACTGCCCACGTGTCACAATCAATCCGAATTGAGTGCGATTGGTTTGATCAGCCCGTTTCGCTAGACCCCGTCGAACGTAGGACGTGGGCGGGAGTACGTGTAATTATCGGCGCCAGTACTGTAACGCGTATCTGGGACCGAACTGCAAACGGGCCGCGAAGCTCAATCTTCATTCCGGCGTTTCCCCTTGCAAATTGGCTGGTTCAGAACTGGTGGGCGCTTTTTCATGAGCCCTCCTCCGGCCCTGAGGCCGAGGACGACATAAGCGGCTTAAGCCGCACCGGGTGGTTGCGGAGGCACTCAATGCGCGCGGCTGCGAGCGACATCCTGCTGCCTAACTTGCATCTATTCTCAGATGGGCGGTCCATGATCGCAAACTGGGAAAGGGACAATTCCGATCAGTACCCGCAGTTGCCAGGATTCTTTCTTGGCTATGGCAGAGAATTGATCGATGCGACTTTGGCTGAGGAGAATTTCAGGGACTTCGTCAGGCAGGTGTTGGATCGATTACGGGATGTGGACGATCAGCGCGCATCGGATCTGCATTTTAATTGGGAGGCAATCGACGGTGCGGATGAAGCGGAAGTCGCGTTTTGTCGTGCGGCGGGCCGTTTGGGACTCGATCCCTTTGATGCGGAATCCTGGCCGAAAGGCCTCGCGGAGCTCCTCGAGATCGAAATCCCAAGCCGACCAACCGGAAATTCCATATTCAGCGACCTGATCGAGACTTCTCCGCCAGAATCTGTCATTCCGGCATGGGAGTGGGTACGAATAGTCCGCGAGAACTTTGAACTTGGACCGATATCCCCGACGGGGTTGGATGGACTCGATCCGTTACGGAAAGCGGTGGGCGTCGGTTACGCTGCAGCCGAAAAGGCACGCAGGCTTATTGGGCTCGATTTTGACGCCCCGTTGGAAGATATAGGAAGCGCAGCGGGTAGGGTTGGTGTCGGGACGTTCTCTTTCGAGTTTCGAAACCACATTCCAAGTTCTGGCGTAAGAGCAGAAGTTGGCTTTTCTGGAAGCCAGGGTCCAATCATCGTAGGGCCCGAGTCCAGATTGGAGAGCCTTCGTTTCTTGGAGGCGCGAGGTATGTTCCAGATGGCATTCGGGTGCGCGAATGGCCCACGACTCATTACCGACGCTCACACGTGGGATCAACAAGCTTCTCGAGCATTCGCCGCAGAGTTATTGGCCCCCAGGGATGGAGTTCGAACAGTCTTTCAACAAAGAATCACCGCAAACTGCTCCCCGGATGAGGCGATCGATTTCGCGGCTAGGCACTTTCAAGTACAGGAGCGCCTCATTGAGAATCAATTGCGTAACGCCCGAGTCGCATAAGCTCGCTTGTCTTCCACATTGGGACTGAGAGAATTAGATCGCTGCTGATTGAACTGAGAACGGCCCGGAATAAGGATTCCGGGCCGTTTGATCGTTGATTGCCGGAGCAGCAAGCGCTTGCGGCAAGGCCCAAGTTTAGCGCCTCACGGTGAAGGTCAGGGTTGTGGTTTCCGTAGTGCTTCCGCTGGTGCCCTTGATGGTGATGGGATAGGTGCCGGTTTTTGCGGTTCTGGACACGGTCAGTGTGAAGTCCGACGTGCCGGAGCCGGTGATGGACGCCGGGCTGAAGCTGCCGGTTACACCGGAGGGCTCGCCCGATGAAGACAACGTGACCGCGGAGTCAAACCCTCCCGTTGCAGTCACGGTGACTACCGCATACCCGCTTTGTCCCTCGTTGAGTGAACCCGAGGTTGGCGAAACAGAGATGGTGAAGCCGCCAGTGACAGGTGCGGTTACGGTGAGCGTGAAGGTGGTGGTTTGCGTGATACTGCCGCCGGTACCAGAAACCGTAACGGTGTACGATCCTGTCGCAGTGGTGGAGGCTACCGTCAGCGCCAGCGACGATGTGCCGGAACCGGTGATGGAGGTGGGGTTGAAGGTGTAGGTGACGCCTGTCGGCAGGCCGCTGACTGAGAGGGTAACCGCAGAGTCGAAGCCGTCTTCAACCGTAGAGGTGACAGTCGAAGTGCCGCTGCTGCCCTGCACGATTGAAACCGACGTGGCAGACAGGCTGTAGGTGGGTGAAGTGGCTGTTGGAGCCAGCGCATTGATAAGCGCGACGCCGTTGGGCGAGCCCCAGCCGGTGACCAGGTCGTAGCCCACCTCAGCCGAATAGCTGCCGGATGTGCCGCTGGTGATGTCGTGGAAATCCGCGTTATAGCTTGAGCTTAGAGCGAGGGGGTAGATGGTGGGGTCGATGAATCCCAGGGTCTTGTCACCGTTGTTGACCAACTGCTCGTTCGCCAGCGCAATGTAAGCGGCCCACATGGGAGCGGCAAAGCTGGTGCCGCCGTACTCGTTGGCCAGGCAGGTGGTCTGATCGGCACATGTGTAGAAAGTGAAATTAGCGTTCGCCGACACATCTGGGCCGTTGCGGAGGGTGGTCGAACCCTTGTTGGTCGAGTTGATAACGCCCGAAAGCTGCTGCCATGCGGGGATGGGAATGCTGTCAGGGGAGATGCCGCCGCCCGAGTCAGTCCAGGCGGTTTCCGACTTCCATGGGCCAGCCGCGCTGGCTGTTACCAGGTCTGTGCCACCGACGGAAACGACGTAGGCGTTGTCCGCCGGCCATGCCTCGTTGCTTGCCGACCAGGTGGAGCTGTCGCCCGATGCCGCGAAGAAGTTCTGGCCCTGAGCCGACATCTTCTCAAAGTATGGATTCAGCGTGGAGGGGTCGGCCGGTGTCCAGCCCCACGAGCAACCAATCGTTGTGGGGAGCGGGCTGTGCGTGGTCATGGTGCTGATAATGGCCGTATCGGTGGACCCGATGTACATGACCAGACTTGCCAGACCCGGAGCCATGCCGATGGCCTGGGTCATGTCGAGGGTCTGCTCTGTGTCGTCGCAGTCGCCGCCGGCCCTGGTATCGACGCAAGAGGTGCTGGTGCCGTCGGTCGAGAGCAGGGTGATGGGCACATTGTTAGTCTGGCCCACGTTCTTGAAATAGGTGGTCAGGTCAGCGAGATCAGTGCCCAGGTACTCAAACAATCCCAGGTTCTGGCCTGCGCCGGTGAGGGCCGTTCCGCCATAGTAAGCGGCGCGCATATCGCTGCCCAGGAACGAAGCCGACGGGCCGGAGCCGGTGGTGGCATGGGTGACGACCTGCTCCTCGGGAATGCCATGAGCCTTGGCGTAGTCGCTTTTCTTCAGGTACATGGGATGGGGGATGGAGTAGTTGTCTAGCCCGGAGACGTGCCAAAGCGAGAACGGCAGGCTGGTGGTGGGCTCGCGGTCTGGCGCGTAGAAGGTGCGGCCTTCGGTGGGGTGCCTGAATGTGAGCATGTTCACATGGAAAGCGGATTGGACGGCGGCAACGGAGCCCTTGACCTGCACATCCAAGCCATCGCGAGTTCCGCCAACAACCGCGAGGCCGCTGGCCTTTGCAAAGGCGAGTACGGCGTCATAATCCTGCTGTGTGGGACCGAAGCGCTGCGTGAATTCAGGCACGGTGAGGAACTGCCGATAAGAGGGGCTGTATGGGTCATTGACCGCAGCCACAAAGGCATCCAGCCCGGCCTGATCTCGCACGGACAGAACGATATCGAGTTGCAGAGTCTGGCTGGCAGGCAGGCGTCCGACTAGCCTGGCCTCGCCGGTGCGGGTTACTTCCCGAGTGTGGCGCGTCAGGACGGATTGGGCCTGGGAATTGAGTGTTGTGATGGGCAGAAGCGCAAGGACAGTGAGCAGGCAGAGACTGGTTTTGCGAACCATGATTTCTCCTTTGAGTGGGGGGGGGCTCTTAGGGGGTTTCCGGTTGGCTTACGTGGGGACGAGCAACCCTTTGGTCCCCGTAGGGTATCACCCGCAAACTGAAATAGGCGAGAGAAATTCGGACTTGACGCTCGGCCCGGGTCAGTTCTCCTCGATGATGGCCAGGTCCCACGGCGGAATGGTTAGCGTGGCAGCATTGGACACGGCGCTTCCGTCGAGCAAGTTCGATCCGGCGGCATATGGATAGCCGACTTTGAATTCTACGCCGGAGTAGTTGAAGTAATAGTGGAGGCGCTTGCCGAGACGATTGACTCCGTGCTGGACGTGGATCGCGGACGGGAGCTGTTGGTCGGAGCTGGTTAGGCCGGCCTTCTCCAGAGCAGTGCGTAGGACAGCGGTTTGAAGCTTGTCGGAGAGATAGGTTCCTTCATACAGCAGCGTTCCCGCGCCAAATTCATTCTTGGTGATGGCCGGCCATTTCCCGAAGAACGGATGGTCGTACCAGGCCAGGGCTTTGGCATGCTCGGGCATAAGGAACTCGGCCCAGTACTGAACCTGATTGGCGGTTGGACCGGCGTCGCCCACCTTGAACGGATCGCCTTTGAGTGCCAGCGGGTGCTCGAGGCTGGAGAACTCCTGATAGCTGAAACCGGCGGCTTCGCGGAGCGGGCCGGGAGCGCGCACCCAGCGGACGGCGGAGTCCTGATTGGCAAATCCGCTTTTGAAGGTCATTACAACATGGCCGCCGTTCTTCACGTAGTCGGAGATGCGCTGCAGCAGTGCGTCGTCTGAGATGTAAAGCGCGGGGACAATGAGGACCTTGTATTGCGAGAAGTCCTGGGTCTCGGGGAAGACAAAGTCCGCGCCCACGTTCAAGTCGTAGAGCGCATGGTGCATCTGCTGCACTACCGAGACATAGCCATCGGGATCTCCGCTCCAACTCCGCGCCGGCACACCGCCGCCGTAGGGCATAAAGCTGATGGCATTGGCCGAGTCGCGGCTCCAGAGAATGGCGACGTCGTTATGGATTTTCAGGCCGACAAGGTGTGGGCCGATCTTCTGCAACTCGTGGGCGGTGCGGCTCACTTCGGCATACTCGCGGTTGGGTTCCAGATCGTGCGAGAGTATGCCCTTCCAGTAGGTCTCCTGATTGCCGTGGATAGAGGCCCAATGCCAGTATTCCACCATGTTTGCGCCGCTGGCCAGGTAGGTGTAGACATCTTCGCGGAGTTGGCCGTCGTAAGGCGGATATTGGCCGCCGGAGGTCCATCCGATGGTCTGCCCGTTGGTTTCTGTAACCAGGAAATTGCCGTGCTTCAGCGAGCGGGAGAAGTCGCTCTGAAGCGCCTGGAAGGAGCCATCGTAGTGGTCCTGAGTTCCGTGATAGATGTTGTCGGCGACGATGTCGAGCGAGCCGGCGACCGCCTCTTCGTTCACGTCGCGCTTCATCATGCCGCCATAGTCGGTGGTGATGAACTGGCCGGGTGAAGCGCACTCGCGGACCAGCGCGGACTGCCAGTGGAGGAAATCGGTGACGCGCATCTGGCTCCAGCGGGTCCACTCCAGCTTGTAGCCGGTTGATATGGTGCCGTCGCGGGTGGGAAGGTCTTCCCAGGTGTGCAAGTTTTCGCCCCAGTAGTTGAGGAACCAGGCCTTGCTGAGAGCTTCGGGTGTGCCGAACTTCTTTTCCAGATAATGCTGGAAGCCGATGAATACATCGGGATTGGCGGCGTCGTAGCTGCCGGTTTCGTTGTCGAGCTGCCAGCCGATAACGTTGGGGTTGTCTTTGTAGTGGGCGACAATGTGGCGGATGAGCCTCTCGGCGTAAAAGCGGTAAGCGGGCGAGTCCGTGTCCATGTTCTGGCGGAGGCCGTAGACGCTGGGGATTGGCTTGCCGCCGAACATGCCGCTGGGAATCCGATCGGCGAAAATCTCTGGATGCTGATGCGCCATCCAGGCGGGGATGGCGTAGGTGGGTGTGCCGAGGATGACCTTGATGCCGGCCTTGCCCATGGCGTCAACAACGCGGTCCATCCAGGCGTATTCAAAGCGCCCGTCTTCCGGTTCCCACAGGCTCCAGGTGGACTCGCCCATGCGGACGACGTTGAGGCCGGCGGCCTTCATCATGGCAACGTCTTTCTCAAGGCGGGCGGCGTGGTCCGCGTCGTCGCCGGGCATGTATTCGTTGTAGTAGGCTGCGCCGTAGAGGACGCTGGGGAAGGTGAGGTCGGGGGTGGTGGAAGGGGGTTGCTGGCTTTGAGGAAAGGCTGGTTCGATTACGACAAATAGAACCGTTGCAATCAGTGCGAGCGAGCGTTTGCTTAGCAGCATGGAGCGTCCCCTCTTCAGTGGAAGGGCAATTCTATATCAGCAGAACCGATGCTGAAACCATCAGCTTTCCCATGGATTGAGGAGGGCGACGCCGGTGGGCTCAAAGTGGCGCACATTACGGGTGACCAGCGTCATGCCATGCACCATAGCAGTTGCCGCAATAAGGGCGTCGCGAGATTCGATTGGGTTCGGAACCCCGAGGGCAGCGCAGCGCTGGGCGATGGCCAGGTTGACGCCGAGAATGCGACCATCAAACGAGGGGAGGATCCTGTTGCGCACCCATAAGAGAATCATGTCGGCCTGGACCGGGTCTCTGCGTTTGAGCAAATGGAAGCCGCGCTCCAATTCGAGAATAGAGATTACCGATACGTGCAGGCCTTGAGGCTCAACTCTCTTGAGCCATTTTTCCACCCTACGGTCCATTTTCGGGCTCGACGCCTTCGTTCGCGAGTCCTTGCGCATCTCGGAAAGAACAGTGGTGTCGAGAAGGTACATCATGAGAAATCGGCAGCCCGAAAGAATTCATCACCCAGGCGCGGCGGCTCGAAGTCGAAATCTCCCACCCCGGGCATCGCAACCATATCCAGAATGTTCTCGCCCCTCTTCGTGATCTTTTGGTACTCATCGATTGAGAGCAGCACCATTGCCGGCTTTCCGCGGTCGGTAACGAACACCGGCCCACTGCGCATAGCCTTTTTGGCGCGGCTCCGGTTCTGATTAAACTCCCTGCTGGAAAGAGTTGTAATGGCCACGCAACACCTCCAATGTAGCAACGTAGCTACATTCTAGCATGAAACCCGCCTACTCAAACTTGAGCAGGACGATCTCAGAATGGGTGCCGACGCGCATGGGAGGACCCCAGGTTCCTGCCCCGCTGGAGGTATAAATCTGCATTGAGCCGAACCGCTGCAATCCATAAGTAAACCGGCCAAAGGCGCGGCGAACGAACCAGGTAAAGGGGAAGATCTGTCCCGCGTGGGTGTGGCCGGAAAGCTGGAGACTGACGCCGGTTTGCTCCACAACCGGCAAGCGGCTGGGGACGTGGCTGAGCAGAATGCAGGGCTCGGCCCTGCTCAGTTGCAGGCTCTCAAGTAAATTGCGCAAAGCGACGTTAGAAGTTCCGCCGTACGGCACGCCGACAATATGCAGGCCGTCCACGGTGACTCGTTCATTGGAGAGAACCCGGATGCCAGCCCGGGTGAGGGCTTCGGTGTAGAGAGGCAGGTTGCCGTACTCGTCGTGGTTCCCGCTGACGAAGTAGGTTCCGAGGGGTGGGGAAAGCTCACGAAACGGCGCAGCAAGCATGTCCGGGTCGGTTTTGGCGCCGTCGAAAAAATCACCGGGAATGAAGACGATATCCGGGCGAAGACGGGCTGCCATGGATACGATGCGGCGGCTGAAACGTGGACCATTGACGGAGCCCAGGTGCAGGTCGCTGATGAGCAGCGCGGTTCGTTTGTTCCACGATGGCGGCAGGTAGGGAAGCTGGATGGTCACGCGCCGTGTACGGATCCAAAGGGCGTTGAGGAGGCCGTAGACTCCTGCCAGGAAAGCCGGGATAAAGAAGACCCCGGCAACCAGATCCCGATGGTGGTGCGGATATTTCTCTTGAAAGGCAAGCAGCACGGCGATCCAGGCCAGCCAACTGAGACAGGCCGCGAAGAAGAAATAGTTGAGAAACCCAAGCCATACGGCGGCAATCCGGTAGGCGAGAGTGACCAGCGGATTGGAATGGCGGAAGCTGAGCAGGGCGGCGACGATGAAACTGAAGGCGAGAACAAGGAACGAGATCCGCAGCGCAAGGATAACTTCCTGGCTGAGCGGGGCGAAAAAGACGACGACCGTGCGATAAATGAACCAGTGGGCCAGAAGCAAAATTGCTTGCACCAAGGCAACGCCCACTACAGGCCAGGCTTTCAAACCGAAGCTCCTCAGTTTCATTTTTGCATGACCTGGGATTTTGGAGGGATTGATCGGGGAAATTTGGGGCCTCGGGACAGCGTGAAAGAATAATTTCAATGTTTGTTCACAAAAATGACGAGCTCGGACTTTACCTGTCCATTCCATTTTGCCGCTCGAAGTGTACTTATTGCAACTTTGCGTCCGGGGTATATCCGGCCAGCGAACACGCGCGCTATATTGAGCGGACGATTTTGGACGTGGCGGCAACCGGGGAATGGGCGGCGCGAATGGAGGTTGAGCTGCCGCGGCGGGTGGACACAGTCTACCTGGGCGGAGGGACGCCGAGCCTGCTGGCGCCGGATCTGCTGGCGAGGTTGTTTGCGGGGCTGCGGGCGGAGTTCGACTTTGAGCCGGACGCCGAGATTACTGTTGAGTGCGCGCCTGGGCAGATTGCGGACGAGACGTTGGAAGCGCTGGCCGCGGCTGGAGTGAATCGGGTGAGCCTGGGTGTGCAGTCGTTGATCGATCGCGAGGCGCAGGTGAGCGGGAGGCTGCACAAGCGGGCCACGGTGATTGAGGATTTGCGAAGGCTGCGCGGCGCGGGGATTGCCAACCTGAGCGTGGACCTGATCGCGGGGCTGGCGGGGCAGACGTTCGCGTCGTGGGAGGAGTCGCTTGCGGCGCTGGCGGAGAGCGGCGTTCCCCACGCCAGCGTGTACATGCTGGAAGTGGACGAGGACTCGCGGTTGGGGCGGGAGATGCTGAGCGGCGGCGCGCGGTACCATGCCGGGCTGGTTCCCACGGACGACGCTATCGCCCAGATGTACTCCGTGGCTCTCGATAGGCTGCGAGATGCAGGGCTGGAGCAGTACGAGATTTCGAATTTCTGCCGTCCGGGTTTCAAGTCGCGGCATAATCTACGCTACTGGCAGCGGCGGCCGTATCTGGGGCTGGGGCTGGACGCTTCGTCGATGCTGCGGGCGGCATGGCAGGAAGGAGACTCGACCGGGCCGCGCTACGTTCTGCGATCGACGACCACAGACGACCTTGCTGCGTTTCTTCAAGGGCCGGAGAGAGTGGAGACCGCGTGGCAGGGGCCGGCGCGCCAACTGGAAGAGGCTTGGTTTTTGGGGCTTCGGCTCAATGCTGGAGTCGATGTGCCGTCCCTCGAGCAGGAGTTTGGCGTGGAGATGGTTGCGCCGGCGATGGGTGCGTTGGAGCGGCTGGTTGAGGATGGGCTGCTGACGTGGGACGGCAAGACCGTTCGGCTGACCGCGCAAGGTAGATTGATATCCAACGATGTTTTTCAGGAGTTCCTGGTGCCGGGCTTGGAAGAGGATAGCGCTGGACTGAAGGCTCAAACCATCGCCGGCTGGCGAAGAAAGTAAGAATTGACCCGGCTCGCAGTTTAGCGATAGAATTGTAAAGTTTGGCGATGCACCTCATTTGAGGATTTGCAGGGCTGTGCTGGGCTCACCGCTGGAAGCCAAGGCGTGGTTGCGGCCCGTTCATGCTTGAGAGTCCCTCTCTGTATGCGCCCCAATGCAGGATTCGGTATTCGATTTTTGATGCGCCTCGTTTTCTTATCCGGAGCGCTGGAGGATTTGTTATGTACGCAGTGATTCGCACCGGTGGAAAGCAGTACCGCGTCGCGCCGGGCGACGTGGTAAAGATTGAGAGCGTGGTCTCCGAAAGCCAGACCGTCGAGTTCAGCGATGTGCTTGCGGTGTCGCGCGAACCCGGAACCGTGGCCAAGCCAGCCACGGCCAAGGTTACCGCCGAAGTGCTTGGCGAGGGCCGCGGCGCGAAGATTCTGGTGTTTCATCTGAAGCGGAAAAAGCAGTACAAGAAACTTCAGGGGCACCGGCAGAACTTTACCGAGGTGCGCATCAAGGCCATTGAGGCCGACGGCGTTACCTATACCGCAGCCAAGTAAGGCGAAGTTGCCGGCATTTGGCTTCTCGATCGCGGAGATGAAACGCTTTGGCCCATGCGGGCAGAACTGAAGGCTTGAAGCCAATGGCTGAAAGCTGGAAAAGGAGATTCGGCAATGGCACATAAGAAGGGTGGAGGCAGCTCCACAAATGGACGCGACTCGAATGCACAGCGGCTCGGCGTAAAAGCTTTTGGCGGCCAGTTGATTTCCGGCGGCTCGATCATCATGCGCCAGCGGGGAACCCGGATCAAGCCCGGCGTGAACGTGGGAATCGGCTCGGACGATACGCTGTTTGCCAAGGTTACCGGTCGCGTGAAGTTTAGCGATCACGGCAACCGGGGACGGTTTGCCTCCATCGAGCCGGTAGCGGCAGAGTAAACGCGCTCAATCTGGCACCAGAGAAGGCCGCGGAGAGTGCGCGGCCTTTTCTGGCGCGTGTTTTGGAGTGTGCGCATGGGGTCAAGCGAAGCCGATAGCGGAGAAAGCAAAATGGCCGAACCCTGGCAGGGTCCGGCCATTTTGCAATTACCTTTGCGGGCTAACGCCGCGTTTAGATTTCTGATTCTCTATCCTTGAAGTTTCGGTTCAGCACCTTCTCGACAACCTTCTCCACATCGGAAAGAAAGAAGCTGCCCGGTGCCGGCTGCACGGCCACCTGGGTTCCAGGGTGCCCCAGAGCGGAAGCGATTTCGTTCCAGCGGTAGATGGTCGAGTTGACTGGCATCAGCACAGGCTTGCGGGCCGGCTCCGGCAGGGTGAAATAAGCAATCCAAGTTCCGAGTGAGAGCAAAAGCACCGACTCATAAACGAATTGCAAGGGTGCGGTGAGTGCAGTGTTGTTGCGCGACATCAGGGAGACTACGACGAAATCATTGGCAGCCATCACGCCAAAACCCAAGGAGATTCCAAATGCCAGGTCGCGCACGGACAGGCGCAACGCATTCATGCTTAGGCATAGAAAGCCGAGCAGGCACAATTCAAGAACGCTGACTGAACGCATAAGCCCAATAGCGATGTCGGGAATAATGAGTATTCCCCGGTGCGCATACGAGATGGAAGAAAACGTGACGATGACTGAGGCAAGAACCGCCCAGCGAAAGACAACAACTCCGAACCTCATCAGACCTGAAAACGCGGAGAGTGCGGAGCGGAAAACCTCCATGCAAATAAAGAACAGAAGCGTGGCACTCGCAATATATACAAGCCAATATGCGAAGAAATATGTCTGGGCGCTGGTCCGTTGAAACTGCGGATTCCCAATGAGCTGGCCGGATTGCCCGAGGAGCAGAAGGTAAAGTAGTGGGAAGGCTCCCAAGCGCAACGCCAAATACGCCCCCATCGCCGGAAATCGCCGATGCAGCCTTTTCTTCCAAAACACGAACCCGAGCACGGCCACGAGCAGAAATTCCCCCGCACTCATCGTCGACATAATCAGTTGAGAAGACATAAGGGGCCGTTCACCATCCTGAGAACCTCCTCAGAATAGCGCCAAAAGGCGTGCCACTCAAGTGAAAAATTACCTAAGTGTGGTGACACTTTAGTGCTATCTCTCTTGCCTAGTGTGCGGAAGTAACTGGATCGCAGCCCGGCAATCCAGGCGCGCAAAGAGGAATCGGCAGTTTTGCGGTAGCCGACTGGCTCGCGATGGCGTGGGTGGTCGAAGACGAGAGTGTGGCAGCAGCGGCGCCGGCAACAACGACTGACAGAGCAAACATCCTGATGACGAGTTTCATAATTGGTAACCCCTTTTGGATTCGATTTTGCGGGAGAGGAATCTCCCTACAACTAAAATGGTAGTCCATGAACTCCACTAAGTCCACCTCTTTCATATTTATAATCGACAAGTGACTCATGATTACTAAAGTCACTCTACATAATTGGTAACCCACCGCCAGTGACCTTTCGCAGGTGGCCTGCCAACACCCTCCCTCCACTCCCGCAGCATCCTCCCTTCATGCTAAAATCAGAGTAGGAAGACTCGCTTGAAGTGCCTGTATTTCAAGCAATTAGTCCAAGAATTCCCTGCGGATTTTCAAAACAAGAACCGCAACCCGGCTTGAGCTCCAGGCGCAAGCCTTGCGAAAGAAGTCTAGTGGCGACTAAACCTATGGCGAATGAAATACCTGGCGACAACCTCCCCCACGGCGACAACGACAGCTATACCAGCGAGAACATCACCGTCCTTGAAGGAATGGAGCACGTGCGACTACGCCCGGCGATGTATATCGGCTCAACCGGCGAGATGGGTCTCCACCATTTGGTATATGAGGTTGTGGATAATTCCGTCGACGAGGCTCTGGCCGGCTACGCCAAGAAGATCGATGTCGTCATCCACATTGACAACTCCATCACCGTGACCGACGACGGCCGCGGAATCCCGGTGGACATGAAGACGCTGGTCAACGGCGAGCAGATGCCGGCTGTGCAGGTGGTGCTTACCAAGCTCAACGCGGGTGGCAAGTTCGACTCCTCGAGCTACAAAGTCTCGGGCGGTCTCCACGGCGTGGGTGTAAGTTGCGTCAACGCGCTCTCGCAAGAGCTCAACGTCGAGATCTGGCGCGACGAGCATACCTGGGAGATGGACTTCAGTTGCGGTGTAGCCACCAGCGAACTGCGCCAGGTCGGCACCAGCAAGCGCCGTGGGACCAAGGTCCACTTCCTGCCCGACAAATCCATCTTCACGACCACCGAGTTCAACTACGACACGCTTGCCCAGCGTCTGCGCGAACTGGCCTTCCTGAACAAAGGCCTGGAAATCACGCTTACCGATGAGCGCAACTCCGAATCCAAAACCGGTGAGCCGCGCTCGGCGACGTTCCGCTACGCCGGCGGAATCGCCGAATTCGTAAAGCATCTCAATCGCGGCAAGCAGGTGCTGCATGAAAAGCCGATTGTGATGGAAGCCCCGCGCGACGGCGTGGAGATCGAGATCGCGCTGCAATACAACGACAGCTACTCTGAAACCGTCTTCAGCTTCGCCAACAACATCAACACCGTTGACGGCGGCACGCACCTTTCCGGCTTCCGCACTTCGCTTACCCGCACCATCAACGCCATCGGCCAATCGCTGGGGCTCTTCAAGGACATGAAGGAGAATCTGAGCGGCGACGATGTCCGCGAGGGGCTGGTGGCCGTGGTCAGCGTCAAGCTCTCTCAGCCGCAGTTCGAGGGCCAGACCAAGGGCAAGCTCAACTCCGACATCGCCGGCACCGTGCAGGCATTTGTCAACGAGCGCCTGGGCATGTTTCTGGAACAGAATCCGCCCATCGCCAAGCGCATTATCAACAAGGCCATCGAGGCTGCCCGCGCTCGCGAGGCCGCCCGCAAAGCCCGCGACCTGACTCGCCGCAAGGGCGCGCTCGATGGCGGCGGACTGCCCGGCAAGCTGGCCGACTGCTCCGAACGCAACCCTGACCGCTGCGAGTTATATCTGGTTGAGGGTGAGAGCGCCGGCGGCACCGCCAAGCAGGGCCGCGATCGGCGCTTCCAGGCCATCCTGCCGCTGAAGGGCAAGATTCTCAACGTTGAAAAGGCCCGCTACGACAAGATGCTGGGCCACGAGGAAATCCGCGCCATGATCACGGCGCTGGGCTGCGGCATTGGCAAAGACGACTTCGACGCCACCAAGATCCGTTATGGCAAGGTCATTCTCATGACGGACGCCGACGTGGACGGATCGCACATCCGAACGCTCCTGCTGACCTTCTTCTTCCGCCATATGACGGAGTTGATCAAGCGCGACAACATCTACATTGCGCAGCCGCCGCTGTTCAAGATCAAGAAGGGCCGCTTCGAGCAATACATCAAGGACGAGCGCGAATTTGTAAAGGTGATGGTGAACCGCGCGTCGGAAGGAATGATTGTGCGCCATGGCGAGGCAGCGAGCCGCATCGAGGGCGCCGACCTGACACGCTTCATGGGCACGCTGGATGAGTACCTCGGCTTCGTCGAACGCGTGGATAAGCGCATCCGCAACGAAAGGCTCACAGAGGTGCTGGCACGCGCCGAGCTGCTGCACCGCACCGATTTCGCCTCCAAGGCTGACGACGTCGAACGCGAGATTCCGTCCAAGATCGCCGACCTTTACACTCAACTCCTGGAACAGGCTGACGAATTTCAGTTGAAGGTCGCCGAGCCGAGGGAGGATGAGGAGCACCACACCTGGTCGATCTGCTTTACGGATGCGCAGGGCGCTACGCGGTGCATCGACTGGAACCTGGCCTCGAGCGCTGAATTCCGCCAGATGATGTCCAAGTACTCGCTCATCAAGGAGTTTCTGGAGCCGCCGTTCCTTGTCGAATACGCCAGCAAGGCCGCGGCTGTGGAGGCAACCCCGGAAGAAGGCGACGCCGAGTCTGCCGCCGGGAGCGCCGAGGTTCAGGCGGAAGCGAAGGCAGCTCGCCGCGCAGCACGCGCCCCCCGAGAGCCGGTGGAGAAGCAGACGGCCCGCGAGCTGTTTGCCTACATTGTGGAGCAGGGCAAGAAGGACTACACGGTGCAGCGCTACAAGGGATTGGGCGAGATGACCGCGACCCAGCTTTGGGAGACCACCATGGACCCCGAGCACCGCACCCTGCTCCGGGTTAGACTCGAAGACATCGCCGAGTGCGAGACCATTTTCACCACGCTGATGGGCGAAGACGTGGAAGCGCGGCGCAAGTTCATCGAGGACAATGCGCTGGACGTGAAGAACCTGGACATTTGAGAGCAGCTGCGGCAGGTTCGGAATGGAAAAGGCGCATAGATTCATCGCCCCTTCATTCCATCGCGAGAGGGAACGAGCGCGCTCCGTTCATCGTCCGCGCCGTGCTTCGACGAGAAACGGGACCTGTTCGCTGAATTCACTGCGCTATTCGGTTCTCAAGGCCTCCACTGGATTCACCGCGGCTGCGCGGCGGGCGGGAAGATAACTTGCGCACGTTGCGCAGGCCACCAACACCAACGGGACCGTGATGAAGGTAATAGGATCGAGCGGACTGATACCAAACAGCAGCGATTTCATGAACTGCATCAAGGCGGCTGCGGTGCCCGCGCCAATGGCGATGCCGGCTCCGGTAAGCATCAGCGCGGAGCGGACGAACATCCACTTGAGCTCGCGTTTCTGCGCGCCCAATGCCAGCCGAATGCCAATCTCCCGCGTCCGCTGAGATACCGTGTACGAGATCACGCCGTAGATGCCGATGATTCCCAGCCCCAGCGCCATCGAACCCGCTATCGCCAGCATCGTCAGCGTGAACGAAGTGCGCGCCATCGACTGGCTAAAGAGATTCCGCATTGTTTCCACGGATGCCAGCGGCAGGCTTCCGTTGACTGACCAGACGGCCTGCTGCATCTCGTTCAGGAAGCCTGTAGTATCGGCGCGATCGCTGTGAATTACAAATGTGGCAAATCGCAGCCCTCCCATCTGGGGCGGCGTTGCATATCGGTCGGAGAAGACGGCCGGCCAGTAGATAATGGCCGGAGCCTTATCGTCCACGCCATGTACATGCACATCCTCTACAACGCCAATCACCTGCTGCCAAGGGGAGCCCGAGTATTTTCGAACCCGTTTGCCGATGGCAGCGGAGGATGAACCCCACGACTCGCGCGCAAAGTTCTGTGACACCATCACCAAGGGCAGCACATTGTTCAGGTCATCCCATGTGAAGTCGCGGCCTGCCACCAAGTGCGTGCCCAGCGTCTGAAAGTATCCGGGTGAAACGTAGTTGTAAAGCCGCAAGGGCGGATCTCCGCCGTCGTACTTTTTGCCTTCAACTGCCATCGAGTCCCAATTCGGATCATTTCCGTCCATCGGCACGCCGGCAGCAAATCCAACAGACGCGACGCCTGGAATGGCCGCGAGCCGATTCGCGATATTGCGCTGCATTTGCGCCACAGTGTGTGGATCGGGAGCCTGCAATTCCGGTATCCAGATGTTCACCGTCTGCACGTGCGCAGCGTCTTTAAAGCCTGGATCAACGTTGCGAAGCGCGGCAAACGTGCGGATCATCAGCAGAGCGCTGACCAGCAGCACCAGCGCCATGGCCACCTGCGCCACAAGGAGGACATTCCGTGAGCGATGACGGGTGCGCGATGCGCTTGAATTCCGGGTTGTGCCCAGTAGCACCGCGGAACGGTGGGCCCGCACATGTTTGAGTACGGGAATCGAACCGAAAAGCAACCCGCAGAAAACCGAAATCAGCAGCGTGAAACCCAGCGAGCTCCCATCCAGCGCAATCTCGCTCATGCGCGGCAAATCAGCAGGGCCGATTGCCACCAGCAGGCGCAGTCCCGCATACGCAACGCCAATCGAAAGCACGCCGCCCATCAGACCCAGCGCCAGGCTCTCGACCAGCAGTTCGCGCGCGGTCCGCCAGCGCCCCGCTCCCAATGCCGTCCGTACCGCAAGCTCCTGTTGTCGCGATTCCGCACGTACCATCAGCAGATTGGCGACATTCGCACACGCAATCAGCATTACCAGCCCCACCGTCGCCATCACCACCCACAGCACGCTGCCAATGTTGCCCAGGACCTGGAGCTTGAGCGAACGGAAATTGGGCGTGATTCTCCATTTCGCGTAGGAGTGAGGATTGGTGCCGGGGCCGTTCGACCAGGAGTCCATCCACAGTGGAACGAGCCGCGCAAGGTCCCCGTCGGCCTGCACAAGCGTGACTCCGGTCTTGAGCCGCCCAATGCCGTCATAACCAAACGGGTACATCTTGAGCGTCGCGCGATCCAGAGCCATCGGGATAAGAAGATCGAAATCCTGATCCACGATCCGAAAGCCGCGCGGCATTACGCCCACAACCTCCCGCGTTATTCCGTCTACCTGGAGCGCTCGCCCAATCACCCCGCGGTCGCTTCCGAATCGCCTCCTCCAATAGCCGTAGCTCAGGATCACAGATTTCCTTCCGCGCGGGTCCTGGTCGTCAGAGGAAAACCATTTACCGGTGTCAGGCTGAACGCCGAGCGTCTCGAGCACCCCGCCGCTCACCAATGCGGCATTTACCTGGTCCGGCTGCGCAATGCCAGTCACGGTGGCGTAACGCATGGCCCAGATGCCCATCGATTGAAATGAATGGTTGTGCTCTGCAAAAGTAAGGAAGAGCGACGGCGAAAGATGCAGGCCGCTGTTAGAGCTGGCCAGTCCGTTTGCGCCCGGCGCGTCCAGCCACAGCGACGTCAGCCGGTCTGAATCCGGATACGGCAGCGGCTTCAGCAGCACGCTGTTCACCACACTGAACACCGCTGTGTTGGCGCCGATGCCGATGGCGAGCGTCAGCAGCACGGTGGCCGCGAATCCCGGCGACTTTCTGAGCCGGCGATACGTGAGCTTCAGATCCACAAGAATGGATTCGAGAACGGGCCACTGCCACGCTTCGCGGCTGCGTTGCTGGATCAGCGCGACGTTGCCAAATTCGCGCCGCGCCGTTTGCTCAGCCTCGGCGCGCGGCATTCCCTCGTCGACGAGCTCGTCGGCTCTCTCCGCAATGTGCTCCTGAATCGAGACGGAGAGATCGTCGTAGCGCCTGCCGCGCCCGAATAACCGGTTGAAGAGCCCGTTGACATCCTGCATTGTTAAGCCTCCTATGCCCTGGCGACGGCCAATACCCTTGTGATGCCTGTAAACATCCTCTCGAAGCTGACGACTTCTTTTTCCAGGTGGCGCAGGCCTGCTTCCTTGAGCCGGTAAATGCGCGTGGGCCGGCCCTTGGCGGAGACGCCGATCTCCGATTCGAGCCAGCCTTCGCGCAGCATCCGCTGCAGAGCCGGATAGAGCGAGCCTTCTTCCACTTGCAGCAGGTTGTCTGAAACCTCTTTGATGTGCTTGACGAGGGCGTACCCGTGCATCGGTTTCAAACGCAGGGACTGCAGAATCATGATTTCCAGTGCGCCGGGGAAAAGGTCGCGGTGTTCGGAATTCTTTGCCATAGCGAGAATAGTACAGCAAGAATACCTATTTGTAAAATAGTCTTTTTAAACATGGCTTCATAATTCAGGATCAGGCGGAAATAATTTGCTGCTGGACGGTGGGCCTTTTGCCAGCCAACCGTCCAGCGAGATTGACGAGAAGCAGATCCTTTTGGCTCTCTACGGTTCCTACCGATGAGCGGAAAGCGAACTCCGCAGCTGCCCACCTTTGCGACCAGAAGAAGTCGCAAAGATGGGGCACAGGGCATTTCTGCGATTTGAAGAGCGGGCTACCCGCCTACTCCGTCGTGTAGGTGTATACGATTGGCTGCCAGGCTCCGCCAATGTAGGAATAAAGCGTGGCGTAGATCTTCTCACCGTTGGTGGGAAGGCCGGATACGGTTATCGAGGTGGCTGTGGTTGAACTGCCGGAGTAGAGGTTTTTCGTATTCGCACCAGAGAGAGCGGTACCCAGGTTGAACCAGAAATAGGTGACGCCGCTGCCGGGCGACCACGTGAATGTGGCCGTGGAGCCTGAGAGCGGGGAGCTCGTGCTGGGGGCCGTGAGGCTAGCTGGCGTGGGCGATCCGGAGGCGGTGTAGGTGTAGACGGTGGGCTGCCATGCTCCGGCGATGTACGAGTAAAGCGTAGCGTAAATCGTCTCGCCGTTTGTGGGCAGACCTGTAACGTTGACCGAGGTTAATGTGGTTGAGCTGCCGGAGTAGAGGTTTTTCGAGTTTGCGCCGGAAGACGCGGTGCCCAGGTTAAGCCAGTAGTTAGTGACTCCTTCGCCTGCCGACCAGGTGAAGGTAACACTGGAGCTTGTGAGTTTGGAACTGGGAGTGGGAGTGGTAAGCACAGCGGCTACGGGCGAGCCGGATGCGGTATAGGTGTAGACGATCGGCTGCCAGACTCCTGAGATATACGAGTAGAGCGTGGCATAGATGTTTTCGCCGAACTGCGGAATACCGGTTGCAGTGGCAGTTAGCGCCGTGGTTGAGCCAGTGCTGTAGAGGTTCTTCGCGTTGGCTCCCGAAGCTGCCGTGCCTAGATTCAGCCAATAGTGTGCGATGCCGGTGCCGGACGTCCAGGCAAAGGTGGCGCTGGCGTTGAGCTTGGTGCTCAGTGTGGGTGTGATCAGCACTGAAGGCCCTGTGGCGTAGAAGGAGTAGACGGTGGGCTGCCAGGCTCCGCCGATGTAGGAATAAAGCGTGGCGTAAATAGCTTCGCCGTTGGTTGGCAGGCCGGTGACTGTTTCGGTCAGGACCGTTACCGAACCGGAGCTATAGATGTTTTTTGCGTTAGCGCCCGAAGCCGCGGTACCAAGTTCGATCCAGTAGTTAGTCACTCCGCCGCCGGCCGACCAGGTGAAGGTAACACTCGAACTGGCAAACTGGCTTCCCGGAGTGGGCGAAGTCAGCGCCGCCGCCACGGGAGAACCTGACTCGGTGAAGTCATAAATCGTGGACTGCCAGGTTCCGTTGATTTCCGACGAGAGCGTGACGTAGATAGGCTGCCCGTAAGCAGGTATGCCGGATACGACGGCGGATACGGAGGTGGTCGGGGCTCCGGGGTAGATGTTTTTCGAATTGGCTCCCGTGGCCGCAGTGCCGACGGTTAGCCAGTAGTGCGAGACGCCTGCGCCGGGGCCCCAGGTGAAGGTGGCGCTGGTACCCAGCACGGAGTTTGGTGCAGGGGCCGTGAGTTCAGCGGGTACCGGCTTTCCCGTACCGTTGAGCGGGATGTTCTGGATGCCGCCGGTTTGGTCGAGCGCATTGTCTGTGAGCACAACGCTGCCGGTGATTGTGCCCGCGACTTGAGGGATAAAGTCCGCTGAAACATCGCAACCGAAACCGGGTTGGAAAGAACTGCCCGGGCCGCAAAGGTTGATATCCGCCGAATTTTCAGGGAAACTGGCCGGATAACTTGGATTGGTTCCCGACTCTGGCGCTGTAAAGGTCAGCGCCTGGTTGCCGATATTTGCAATCTGCACCGTCTGCGGCCCGTCCGCGGTATCGGTTGTAAACGCCGTGGTGGCTGTGGGGAAACTCAACGTGGGAGGCAGCGAATGCTGTATTTCAACCAAGCGCCAGGCGGCGAAGTCCCCAATGAATAGATTGCCCGTCTGGTCCACCGCGATGCCAGTGGGACCATAAAACCCTGAGCCGTTCACTGTAGGGTCAATAGCGATGGGCGTGCCGCCGCCGGCGGGCACCTCTACCACGCGGGCGTTGAAATAATCCGCAATGAACAGATCGCCCGCCGCGTCCACCGCAACGCCAGCGGGGCCATCCAGCGCTTCGCCATTCGCTGTAGGGGAAATTGCAGTTGGCGCGCCACCGCCGACGGGCACTTCCACCACGCGGCCGTGTTCATAGTCCGAAATAAACAGATCGCCCGCTCCGTCAACAGCCACCCCGAGGGGATAGGCGAGTGCTTCGCTGTTCACGGTTGGGGCAATGGCGATCGGCGTGCCGCCGCCAAACGGCACCTCGACAACCCGGTCGTTGTACTCATCGGCCACTAACAGCTCGCCCGCTCCATCCACAGCCACTGCGTAAGGGCCGTCGAATCCCGTGCCATCGACTGTTGGTTCAATGGCAATCGGCGTGCCGCCGCCGGCAGGCATCTCCACCACGCGGGCGTTGCCATAATCCGCAATAAACAGATCGCCTGCTCCGTCCACCGCCACGCCTAAGGGATAGCTCAACCCCAAGGTATTCACCGTTGGGTCGATGACAACGGCCGCGCCACCGCCGACCGGAACTTCCACTACGCGATTGTTGTTGGAATCCGCGATGAACTGATCGCCCGCCATGTCTATCGCTACGCCAGCGGGGTACTTGAGTTCGAGGCCATCTGCTGTTGGGTCGATTGCAGTCGCCGTGCCGGGGCCATAGGCTATCTGCGCTCCGAGACCGACACCGTGAAGGGGCACCATGGCCAGCACTGTTCCTGTGTTGTTCGCTCCGGAATAGAAAACCACAGCGCCCACGCGCAAGCCGGGAGCTTTGGGAGTGAATGTTATGTTGACCACGCACGCGGTGGAGGCAGTGTATGCCTGGGCTGTGCAGGTGGTCCCCGCTGCACCGCCAAAATCCATGTTGGCCGAGCCTTGCGTCAGAAAGCCGATGCTGCCGACGGTCGTGTCGGTGATGGTAAAGTCCAAAGTCTGTGCCGCGCTGGTCTGTCCCACCTGCTGCGAGCCAAAGTTCGCGGCTTTCTTGTTCAGTTCCACTACGTAATTGGTCCCTGTCACGTCGACGCCGTCAATGAACAGGTCGCCATTCAAGTCTGTCGCCAGGCCGTCGGTTCCATCCACAAAATCGCCATACAGCGGAATCAGTCCGTTGCCCGTCACCTCGGAGTCCGGCGCACCGCCTCCACCCAGGTAGATATCCGCTGACGAATCGAGTGCGAGGCCGGACTGGATGCTTGGCACATTGGTCAAAATCGGCGACGCGGCCACCGCAGGGCTGGAGATGCTGTTGGTAAACGATGTGGCGGGGACATCCGCTACTTCTTGCACTTCATTTCCATCCGGGAAGGTGAGTATGGTGAAATAGACCTCTCCGTTTCCATTCACCGCGATATCGTATGGCTGCCCGAGAGTGAGCGCGGCAATCTTGGTTGGCACGCTGGCCGAACCCACTGGCGCGGGAATCTCAAAGAATTCCCCACCGCCGTAGTCGGCAATCCAGAGATTTCCACTCGGATCGACCGCCAGTCCGGTTGGGTCGGAGTACATGACGGTGTAGGTGGAGCCGTAGCCCGAAAACGGGAAGGAACATGGCATGTTGGCCGGTGTTCCCGTCGAAACAAGGGCAATGGCAACAAAGACATACCCGCCGGCGCAGTTCGTCGTCGATCCGTAATAGATGAAGTAGAGGGTATTGCCCGCCGAATTTACCGCGATGGCGCCAGGCACAAATGGAAAGCTGCTGTTGAGCGCCGTCAGGGAGCCGTTGGCCGGCACTTCATACAAGGTAGTTGTTGTGCCGTTGGAGTCCACAAAGAACACATCGCCATTCGCATCCACGGCGATGGGCGAAAGGGAATCGGAGATGGGGAACGAGGCCAGCGTGTTTTGCACCCCGTCAAACGAAACCTGGGCAGGCGCGGAAGCGGACAGCAGCAAACCCGCCACGAGAATCGGCAGGATAAAACGCACGTTCAGCGACCGGAGATTGGTTTGAGCAGGCGCAACAGAATACGGCATCGTGACCTCGTTTGGTGAAGATTGGCAGGAGAAAACCAATGAGCCCAGGAGAGGGCGGAAATGGGACGCGCCGAGCGGAATTTTCCTCCACCCGTGCGCCGATTTGCAAAAGGAGTGAACGTCGCGTCGACAGGCCCCCTCGGCAACGACGTGGTTGAACGGGAAGCCGTGTCGAGAACAGCCAACTTCTCAAACACTACCCTGCCGGCGTTCCAGGGGTCAACGCTTATTTTCGCTCCTGAATCAAAACGACGATCGGGCGGTGGGAGCCACTCACCCTGGCCGGCGAGTTCCCCATCACAGTCTCGCTGACAATGCGGACCAAGGCCCGGAGAGCGGGGGAACCGGTAAGGCAAATGCCTTTGTGTAGTTCGGAGACAGGGAAAGAATGGGAGGACGGCGATGGAATCCGGTGGACCAACGGACTCGCGCCGCGATTGCTGGACGCGGCGCGAGGCTTTTGGGATTGCTTACTGCGCAGTGTATGTGTAGACGGTGGGCTGCCAGGTTCCGTTGATATACGAGTAGAGCGTGGCGTAGATCGCCTCGCTGTTGTTGGGAAGGTTGTTGACGGTTACCGAGGTTGCCGTCGTGGAGGCGCCGGAGTAAATGTTCTTCGCGTTCGCTCCTGAAGCCGCGGTTCCGAGGTTGAGCCAGTAATGCTGCACATTGCTTCCTGCCGACCACGTAAAGGTAACACTGGTGGAAGTAAGCGTGGTGCTGGGGGTCGGTGTGATGAGCGCAGCCGGCGTTGGCGATCCGGAGGCTGTGTATGTGTAGACGGTGGGCTGCCATGCTCCATTGATGTAGGAGAAGAGCGTGGCATAGATCGTCTCGCCGTTAGTGGGCAAGCCGGAGACCTGCACCGAGGTTTGCGTGGTTGAGGCTCCGGAGTAGATGTTCTTTGCGTTCGCGCCCGAGGAAGCAGTGCCAAGGTTGAACCAGTAATGCTGGACGTTGTTGCCGGGCGACCAGGTGAAGGTGACAGCAGCGCTTGTGAGTGTTGAGTTAGGGGATGGTGTGGTTAGGACAGCCGGCGTCGGCGATCCGGTTGCGGTGTAGGTATAAGCGATGGGCTGCCATACTCCTTCAATGTAGGAGTAGAGCGTGGCGTATATCGTCTCGCCATTGGTTGGCAAACCGGAGACTTGCACCGAGGTTGCCGTGGTTGAGGCGCCAGCATAGAGATTCTTCGCGTTTACGCCTGAAGCCGCAGTCCCGAGGTTGAACCAGTAATGCTGGACATTGCTGCCGGGCGTCCACGAGAAGGTGACAGTGGCGCTTGTGAGCGTGGAACTAGGGGATGGTGTGGTCAGGACAGCCGGCGTCGGCGATCCCGATGCGGTGTACGTGTAGACGACGGGCTGCCATGCTCCGCCGTAGAAGGAATAGAGCGTGGCGTAGATGGTTTCACCGTTGGTTGGCAAGCCTGAGACCGTTCTTGAAGTGAGGGTGGTTGAGCCGCCGGAATAGAGGTTCTTTGCATTGGAGCCGCCTGCGGCAGTGCCCAGGTTGAACCAGTAATCCGTAACCCCTTCGCCGGTTGTCCAGGAGAAGGTGACGGTGGAACTGGACAGCGTGGAGCCCGGGCTGGGACTGGACATCGCGGCCGGCAACGGAACACCAATGCCGCTGAGAGAGATGCTCTGAACAGCGTAGGCAGGAGCAACCGCATTGAGGGAGTTGTCGGTGAACGCGAGCGATCCGCTCAGGTTGCCTGCGCCTTCCGGTGTAAAGCTGATGGGGAGGAGGCAACTCGCGGCCGGGGCAAGAGAAGCCTGAGACCCACCGGCGGCCACGAGCGGGCAGTCGGATGGTGCGCTGCCGTTCAAAGAGAAGTCACCCGATATGCTGGGATTGTCTCCTGCGGCCGGAACGGGAAAGCTAAGTGTGGCGTTGCCATTGTTGCTCAAGGTCAATGTCCGCGGGCTGTCAATGCTCGTTTCGCTCCATGGAGTCGACGCGAAGTTCAGAGTGGGCGCATCCGCGCGGTCGATCTTTGTTACCGCGCCAGATACATATTGTGAGAAGTAGAGATTTCCGTTGCCATCGAGAGCAACAGAGTATGGGTTGGAGAGTCCGCTTGCCAGGGTTGTGCGTGCGCCGCCTGGTGCAACCTCTATTAACTCTCCGCTTCCGTAGACGGCAACGTAGACATTGCCGGCCGCGTCAACGGCCACGCCAGCCGGGCCTCCGAAGCCGGAGATCGTGGATTGCTCGCCCAAGGGCGTGACTACATAGACATTGCCTGCGGCATAATCGGCGATGTACACATTCCCGCCCGGATCCACGGCAATGCCTCGCGGCGCACTCAGTCCAGTACCCACGCTGGTCTGCATGCCGGAGGGCGTGACCTTGAGAACCTTGCTCAAATTCGGTTCGCTGATGTAGAGATTTCCTGCCCCGTCGATCGCCAGATCATTGGGATTCGTGACCCAGCTGAGGTTCAGGTTTGTTTGAACACCTGTTGCTTTTGCAATTTCATAAACATTGCCGCTATCGGCGACGAAGATATTGCCTGCGCCATCTTCGGCCACGCCGGTTGGATTGATGAATCCGCTGCCAACTGGGGACTGTGAGCCGCCCGGCGGTGTGAGCAGCACATTCTTGTTTCCGGAGTTGGCAACGATCACATTGCCAGAGGCATCCACAGTTATGCCCTGAGGCAAATCCAGTCCGGTGATTAAGGGAGCTGGCGCGGCTCCTTCAAATCCCACCAGGGGAGACACTCCGGTCCCCTGCACATAGCCGGTGGCGAAGGGGTTTCCGAGGCCATCGTTGAGAACGACTGCGCCAGAGCGAGTTCCGGGGGCAGCCGGCGTGAAGGACACATCGACGTTGCAAACAGATCCGGCGAAGTAGTCCAAGTTCCAAACGCAGTTGCCGAGCGTGGAATCGGTAAACTCGGAATTGGGCACGCCATTGGTAACTATCGAGTAGCTTCCCATTGTCCCCGTGGTGTCGAAGGTAAAGAACATGGAGACAGGGTAGCTTGTACCTGTCACGGGCACCTGGCCGGCATTTGCGACCGACATCGACTCTTCAATCAAATTGAAGGTGTATAAGTCGTCGAAGAATAGGTTGCCATTCTGGTCAACGGCCAGACCCGGAGCATCAAAGTATCCATAGGGAGTTGGGACGGAGTTGTTGTCGATCGGGATTGAGCTCGTAGTGAAACCGCCGCTGCCGTTAGGCGTCAGCTTTGAAATGTAGTCCAAGCCACCTATATAGAGGTTGTTCTCCGAATCTACAGCGAACGGGCCTTGGCTGCCAGGAATTTGAGTGGTTGTGTAGCCGCCGCCCGCGAGTGGCACATCTTCGAATACCTCATTATCCCAGCCATCGCCGAGAAAGAGATCTCCGAAGCCATCGACCGCTACCCTCTCAACGCCGTGGGTGCCGGGGACCGGAATGAATGTCTGCGTGTAGGAGCCGCCTGACAGGGTTTCCTTGAATAGCGAGCCAATGAAGCTGTTGTTGATTTCGACCCCATAAAGGTTGCCCTGCGAGTCGACCGCGACTGAAACAGCGTCATAGAGTCCGCTGCCAATTGTGCTCTGGGTGTAGCCGCCACTTCCATTCGGCGTTTCTTTGAAGAGCGTGGTTGCAAAGATATCCGTAATGTAAACATCACCGCTCGCATCCAATGCTACGCCGTAGGGTTGATTGAATCCCGTGCCGACGGTGCTCTGGGAGAAGCCGCCCTCCGATGGGGTCAGCTTCAATACGCGGTGGTTGTACGGATCGGCGACATAGAGGTTTTCGTTCGCATCGACTGCGACCGCCTGGGGCCAGTCCAGGGTGGTGGGAATATTGAGAACGAATTGAGCTTGGCTCAAATGCGCGGTCTGCGCGGATGCAAGCGCGCTGAAGGTCGCGGCGAAGAAGACGATCAAGGCTGGAGCCAGGCGCATGCGCGAAGCAGCGCGATGGCGGATTGAGGCAAAGGACGCGCGCAGGACGCAGTTGTTCAGGCGCAGGTGTAGCTTGGTGAAAACGGAGAGATTCCGATTGGTCGACATGACACTCCTTTAGCTCCCAACGGAATCCAACCTCCAGTGGGATGCACGGTGAGAAGTGGCAAGTACCGACAATTTGTTACATTTCAATTTCAAATTCGCGATTGATCTTCTTGGCGATCGATGGTTGCCGGTTGAAACAGATGGTGGCGTGGAGCAGAGCTTCCATTATCGAAGACCGAACCGGAGTTATGGGAAATGCCAGGTTCATGGCGACGTCGATTTTCTTACAGCGGGTTGTATTCGCGGGTTCACCTGCGAGCCTGATCAAGAAGTTGGCGCAGGATGGAGATGGTTCCGCAGCAAGAAGGCCGAGCCCCAGCCGAGGCGCTGGTTGAGCGCGGCGGCTGGGGCGGTTGAAATCTTTATTGCGCTGTATAGGTGTATAGGGTGGGCTGCCAGACTCCCGCAATGTACGAGTAGAGCGTGGCGTAGATCGTCTCGCCGTTGATGGGAAGACCGGTGACAGTTACCGAGGTTGCGGTGGTTGAACTTCCGGAATAGATGTTCTTTGCGGCTGCGCCCGAGGCACCGGTGCCGAGATTGAACCAGTAGTAAGTAACTCCTTCGCCGGGCGACCAGGTGAAGGTAACACTGGAGCTTGTTAGCTTGGTGCTGGGCGCGGGTGTGGTAAGTGCAGCCGCCACGGGCGAGCCGGACGCGGTGTAAGTGTAGACGATGGGCTGGTAGACTCCGGCGATCTCGGAATACAGCGTGACGTAGAGAGTCTCTCCATAAGTCGGTATGCCGGTTACTGTTTTCGAGAGTGTTGTAATCGGTCCCGAGCTATAGATGTCCTTCGCATTCGAGCTGGTGGCCGCGGTGCCTACATTGAGCCAGTAGGTCGTTATCCCGGTGCCCGGCGTCCACGTAAAGGTGGTGCTGGCGGTGAGCTTGGTGCCCGCCGCCGGCGTAATCAGCGCTGCCGGCCCGTATGCGTAGAAGATATAGACGGTGGGCTGAAACACTCCTGCGATCTCGGAATACAGCGTGGCGTAAATGGTCTCACCGTTTGTGGGCAGGCCGGTTACGGTTTCTGAAAGCGCCGTTACCGAGCCCGAGCTATAAATGTTTTTCGCGTTAGCTCCCGAGGCCGCGGTGCCAAGGTTGAACCAGTAGTTAGTAACTCCCGCGCCGGGAGTCCAGGTGAAGGTAACACCGGTGCCGGCAAACTGGCTGCCCGGTTTGGGCGAGATGAGAATCGCAGCCGGTGGCGGGTTGACCACGATGCTTCGCGTAACCTGTGTCGCGGCGGCGTATAACGTGCTGCCCGCCTGGTTTGCGGCCACGACCACAGTTCCCGCATCGGTGATGGTGAGTGTCGTGCCATTGGTGCCGCTTACGCTTCCGGGACCGGAAGCCACACTGAAGACGACCGGATTGCCGGAAGCTCCGCCGGTTGCGCTCAACGGGACGGGCGAGACAGGATAGGTCACAGGCGAGGCGGGCGCCGGGAAAGCGATGGCTTGCGGCGCAGCGTTGACCACGACGCTTTGAGTCGCTTGAGTTGCTGCGGCATAGAGCGCGTCGCCGGCCTGGTTGGCGGCCACCACCACGGTGCCCACACCGGTGATGGTGAGGGTTGCGCCATTGGCGCCGCTTACGCTTCCAGGGCCGGAAACCACGCTGAAGACAACCGGATTGCCGGAAGCTCCGCCGGTGGCGCTCAAGGTGATGGGCGAGACACCGTAGTTCACTGGTGACGCTGGTGGCGTAAAGTTGATGGTCTGCGGCTCCGCGTTGACCACGATGCTCTGAGTCACCTGGTTTGCAGCCGCGTATTCTACGTTGCCTGCCTGGTTTGCGGCCACCACCACTGTGCCCACGCCGGTGATGGTGAGGGTTGTGCCATTGGTGCCGCTTACGCTTCCGGGGCCGGAAACCACGCTGAAGACGACCGGATTTCTCGATGCTCCGCCGGTGGCGGCAAGGGGGATGGGTAAGACGGGATATGTCACCGGGGATGTGGGCGCGGGGAAGCTGATGGTCTGGGCGAACAATACCCTTATGGTCTCCAGGTCAGCGAACGTAAAGCCCTCCCCGTCGGTCAGGAACGCGGAATCCATGTTCCCGTGCGAATCGGCGAATGCAAAGTTCTCGTTGTCCGATATCACGACCGGAAAGAAGACGTGCTCCGCATCGTTGAAGGTAAAGGTCTCGCCGATGGAAATAAAGCGCTCAAAGGTTTGAAACTGGGATAACAAGCGGCGGGACACCTTGATGGTGAAATCGCCCTGTAGCGCGGCCCCGTCCGCATCTCTGACGTCGATTTGAAGCCGATAATGGCCAGCCTCTGTGGGCACTCCTCCGACGGCAATCGTGTTTGTCCCTGTTTCGACAATCAGTCCTGGAGGCAAATCGCCGGTCACGGTCAGGCCATACAAGCCCGATCCGCCAATGGCCTGCACGGAGGAATGAAAAGGTAAGCCGACGATCGCATCCGGGAAAGCTTTCTGAGAGAAGGCGAGCGGCATGGTCTCAGATTGCTCCGCCTTGGATGCCGAGGTGAGAAGGCTTGGATTGGAGGCCGCGACTTGCGCCGCAGCGCGAACAACGCCATGATCCAGCAGAGACAGCACAAGGACGAAGGGGCCGAAGCCCCGCCACGCTCTCTCCGGAAATCTCATCGCTTCCTCCTTCCCTAATCGGAAAATCCAGCATGCAATCGGTCAATTGCCCGATTCGCTCTCCGATTCAATTTAGGAGAAGGTGATGGTGACGGTGACCTGGATGATCTGCCCGTTGGCCACCGGAACGGAAGTGATGGTGGCCGAACTCAGCGAGCCAAACAAATTGGTCGTTGTGTTGGCGACACACGAGGCGGGGCTTGAAGTCTCAATGGTGGTCGGGGTGCCAAAGACCTCAGAGGTGTTGCCGCAGGAGTTGTAGCGAGTAACGACCTCCCCGATGCTTCCCGCCTGGTTGGCCGTGATGGAGCCCGCCAACACCATTGAGTACGGACTGTTGGCGAGGTTGTAGGTGTAGGTGAGACCTGTGCCGCAATAGTAGATTAGGCAGTCATTGGCTCCTGGAAACGTCGTGAGCGAACGCACGATGGCGCACCCCCCTGTTTGGGGCCCTTCGCAGGGCGCACTTCCGCCCGGCACTTGCAATAAGATCTCGTAATCGCCGGGAATGAAGTACCCCGACATCAATCCGATGAGGAATTGGGAAGCACTTGGCACAAGGGAGTTTTCAAAGTCGCGGTGCTGCACGACAGTTCCGTCGGGATTTTTCACATCGATGACCCAATGCCCATGCATCTTGATCCCTTGATTGATGGCGCCGTCACTCTTCTGCCCGGCTTCTTTCTTGCT
>Ga0302200_10000740_pt1 | contig 32301 bp, 25 predicted proteins | sample II_Bog_N3_1_FD_194585 | JGI IMG/M metagenome (GOLD analysis project Ga0302200, IMG submission 194585) | Peat permafrost microbial communities from Stordalen Mire near Abisko, Sweden - II_Bog_N3_1 | ecosystem: Environmental > Terrestrial > Soil > Wetlands > Peat | place: Sweden: Abisko... | reverse complement strand
TAAACAGGCTGCGGAAAGACTCATTGTCTGATGTTGTTCACAGCTTTTTACTGGGACTTGATTTATCAAGTTAGTATGCGTGGAGACGATCAGAAGCAGGCGGCGATGTTCGGCTATTTAAGCTTGGCACAGCGGATACCGGCCGATCATCCGGCACGGCCGATTCGGGTTCTGGCGGACCGGGCGTTGGAGCGGATGGACGCGGAGTTGGAGAAGTTGTACTCGGCCACGGGTCGTCCGTCTATCGCTCCGGAACGGCTGCTGTGGGCAACGCTTTTGATGGTTCTCTACTCCATCCGCAGGGAGCGGCAGTTGATGGAGCAGATGAACTACAACCTGCTTTTCAGATGGTTCGCTGGGCTGGAGATGGACGACGCATTGGAGATTTTCCTATGAAATATTGCCGCTTTCTTTTCGAGAATCAAACCCACTACGGCGCCGTGGAAGATCGCGGCTGCGAGCCCCATGGCGAACCGTGGATCGTGGGTCTTACCGCGGCTCCGGAAGAAGACCTGGCCTTCCGCCTGGAACATGGACGGGCAACTTCTCAGTCTCGCAAATCCGGAAGTTTTGATTTTGAGCCCATGCCCCTCAGCGCCGCCGAGTTGCTTGCCCCGGTCACGCCCTCGAAGATCGTCTGCGTGGGCCGCAACTATCGCGACCACGTGAAGGAAATGGGGAGCGAACTTCCCGCTGAGCCGCTGCTTTTCTTCAAGCCGGTCTCCGCGTTGCTCTCGCCGGGAGGCACGGTGCGCATGCCCGCCGTTTCGGCTCGTGTGGACTATGAAGGCGAACTGGCGCTGGTCATTGCCCACCGCGTTCGCAACCTCCGCGAACAAGACTGGCGCTCTGCCGTGCGCGGCTACACCGTGGCCAACGACGTGACCGCCCGCGACCTGCAAAACAAAGACGGCCAATGGACACGCGCCAAGGGCTTCGACACTTTTTGCCCCGTCGGCCCGCTGGTGAGTGATGAGGTAGACCCCGAATCTGGACTCACGCTCGAAACCCGCGTCAACGGCGGAATGCGCCAGCACGGCTCGACCCTCGACTTCATCTTTCCGATCCCCAAACTGCTCGCCTACATCACCGCCGCGATGACTCTCGAACCCGGCGACCTTGTGCTGACCGGAACCCCCTCTGGCGTGGGTCCGCTCAAGCCCGGCGACCGCGTCGAGATAACCATCCCCGGCCTCGGCTCCCTAGCCAACACCTTCCAGTCGGACGAGAGCTGAGGGCGATCCGCGCATCATTGCCAGGCCATCGTCCGGTCTCATCGTAAGCTTTCCCCAACTTCGTAAGCCAGAAGTTTCCCGTCGTCGCCGGCCGCGTCTTGAATGAGTGCATCAGCGATTATGCGCTCAGCGAAATCCACCAGTGCCGGGGAGTGAACCCAGGTTAGCGATCTTTACCCCTGAGCGTTATGTTGGATGACGGGATCGATGCTTCGACCGAGAGGCATCGATCCCGTTTGTCATGTTGGCATGAGGGCCACATCAGCGTTGCAGTTTCAAAGCGAACTGTATGACACGCGGAGCTTGCGCCTCTGTGATCTGCCCAAAAGCGGGCGAGTTCATGTCGAAAACAGGCGGGATCAAGTTGACATGGTTTGTCACGTTGAAGGCTTCCGCCCGGAACTGCACTCTTGACTTCTCACGGAGTACAAAGCTCTTGTCGAGTGAAGCGTCGAGACTCCCATAGGCAGGGCCATCGACGCTGTTTCGCCCTTCGTTGCCGAACTGCCCGGCGTTCGCAACCGGATCGAGCCGCTGAAATGCCGAGGAAGATACCCATTGCGATACCTTGTGAGGTGCTCCCTTATTCGGGTTACCGACGACGTTGGGCCGGTCTCCGAACATGCCGGACACTCCGGGGTGCGGTGCCTGCAATGAGACGTTTGCCGAGTCATAGATGGTGAAAGGAGTGCTGGAATTAACGGCTAACAAGGCACTGAATTGCCAACCGTCCAGAAGAGTACGCTGCACACCTGTGAAGCTGCGCGCAAATGGAATAGCATAGGTCACGCTTCCTGCAAAACGATGGCGCGAATCGAAGAGCGAGCGCCCGTGTTCAGCTTTCAGATCCTGGTTGTTCTGGGGGATGTCCAGTTCTCCAAGAACCATCCAGGGAGCGGGACCGGACATATGAAGACTCGATGAGTAGTCCAGATCCTTGGAAAAGGTGTATGCCAGCGTGTAGTTCAGGTCCGGCGAGCCGCGCCGCGTCAGCGAGGCCTGTGCCGAGTGGAAGGTTGAGTTCGCATTTCCTTCCACCAGCCCGGCCGTGCCCAGCGTGCAGGTGCCAGTGGTGAGCGTGCAACCGGAATAGAGCCTGCGTCGCGGGGAGTTAGCAAAGGTCGCACCGGGTTGATAGATCGCAGGATTTGCCTCAACCAACCGCGGCATGCGGGTTCCTTTTGACCCAATGTATCCGACGGACAGGTTCTGCCTACCTAGGCTTTGGTCGATGGTAAAGTTCCAGTCCTGCGCGTAGGGCGGCAGCAGGTGGCTATCAATGGTGAAGGTGGAGGCGGGTAGCGCAAACTGGCCGGGAGTAAACGGGTTGCTTACGGTACCGAGTGGGTTGGCATAGTTGATCTTTGTGTATCCGGTTAGAGTGCGTACCACCGTTTGCCCCAGTGCGCTGCTGGTGGCGCGGAACGGCATGCCCACGCCGTTCAGCAGTTCGTCGTAGAAGATTCCATAGGCTGAGCGGATCACGGTGCGGCTATTCCCAAACGGATCCCATGCGAATCCGACACGGGGCGCCCAGTCACTTTTGAAGACGGGCGCAATGGTGTCGGGCACACCGGAGTCGCCGGGAAACAGAAGGCCGCTTGGAGCGTTAGAGTAAACGGTGGATTGGTGGCCCGGCGCAAACTCCATCATGCGATTGTGGATGTCTCGGAACGGCGTCGTGATCTCGTAACGCACACCGTAGTTCAAAGTCAGGGTCGAGCTGATGCGGTACTCATCCTGTGCGTAGGAGCCCAACTCCCAGCCACGCAGGTCGCGCGTGAAGTCGCCCCCGGCTTGGGTGAAGATATCCGGCTGGCCTAGCAGGAAGTTAGCCAACGAGTTGTTGGTGTAGCCCTGAACTGTAAAGGAAAAGGTGCCCGAAGCGAAGTTCGACTGGTACCCGTTGAGCTGGGTCCGGCGGAATTGAGTACCGTAGCTGGTGACGTGTTTGCCCTGTGTATGTACCAGATTGGCGCTGAAAGCGTAGTCGTTCTGTGTGCTGTCGCGCGGGTTGATGATCGGGTCGCCCGCGTTGGAGTAGCCCTGGGTCATGATCAGTGGCGCGCCCGTGGCCGAGGCCCATGTGGAGGCGTATCCGAAGCCGAACGCCTGAGGCGAAAAGCCGGAGAATCGCTTATCCAGAATGACGTGGTTCCGGAAGAAGCTGACATTTGCAGTCAGCACCGTATGCGGAGAAAAGGTGTGCGTTTCAGTGAGTCCGCCCAAGTGTGTGTGGGCGGAGTAGCCAACGGGAAACCCTGGAACATCGGCGCCGAGTTCCGAATACGGGCTGCGGAGGTCCGTCGTCGAGTAGCTGTAGCGCGCGCTCAAGGAATCCACGTTCCGCAGTAACCAGTCGGCTTTTGCGCCGCCCTGGTCACTGTTGTACTGGCTCAGGTTTGTGGTTTGGGCCAGGTGCGGATTCTCCGGCGTGTTCGGAATGGGATAGAACGGGAGGTATTTGGCAGTGATCGGGTTAATCTGACCGGAAAGATTGTTGCCGAAGAGCGTTCGTGTGGAATTCAAAAGAATGGGCGCATCGGCCGAGAAGTCGCCACCGCGCTCCGCCACCGTCGGCACCACCACGCCATGCGTAATGTCCTGATTATCGCGGAGACCTTCGTAATATGTGAAGAAGTAGGCGTGGTTGTGCACCATGGGGCCGCCGATCGTGCCGCCGAACTGGTTCTGCTTGAGCTCTTCCTTCCGCGGCGCGAAGTAGTTGTTGGCATCGAGCGCGTCGTTGCGCAGGAACTCATACAGCGTTCCGTGCAACTGATTCGTGCCTGAACGGGTAACGATAGTGGTAATGCCCCCGTCGGTTCCGCCGAACTCGGCCGGCGCGGTCGTGGTTAGAATGCGGAACTCAGCCATCGTATCGGCTGGCGGTCGATACGCGTACCCCCCATCCATGCGGTTGACGTCACGCATGCCATCCACGAGGAAGGTGTTGGACTCCGGACGCATGCCGTTGACTTCATAATTTTGTCCAACTCGCCGGAAGTTGTTCTGCACCGTCAAACCCGCGGAGGTTGGACGTACTCCAGGCTGAAGAATTCCGAGTTGGGCGAAGCTGCGTCCGTTGAGCGGCAGATTCGCAATCTCGGTTTCGCTCACCACCGCGCCTTGCGCGATCTCATTGGTTTGCAGCCCCGCAGCCTCGGCGCTTACCATCACGGTCTGCTGGGTAGTAGCGGGAACAAGCTGCACAGCAATCTGTGACTGGTTTCCAACATCGAGGTGTATCAGCGAGTCGACCCAGGCTGCGAAGCCCGGAGACCGTACTTCGACCCGGTAGTCGCCGACGAACAACTCCTGAAACGAGAACTCACCACGGTTGTCGGTTCGCTCTATGTGCTGCTGGGCTGTGCCGATCGACGTGATCTCGACTTCAGCGTTCGGCACAACAGCCTTGGTTGTATCCGTGACAACGCCTCTCAAAGAGGCGGTTGCGCTTTGACCCATGGCTGCGTGGTGCAGAACCGTGAAAGTCGCCGCGATAAATGCATACAGAACAATGCGCTTCATAGAGGGCCTCGTGTCCAAAGTCTGGGATTCCTTCTAGGCTACTCATCCCACGCATTGCACACATCGATAGAAAGTTGCACTCAAAGACCGCACTTTCGGTGGATCGATGTGCCCGTGCACTACAATCCCGATCTTCCGGGCAATGTGCGGCCCAACGTGGGTCTAATCGGTGCGCCGGGCAGCCTGCGGCCGAAAGCGGAGTCTTAGCGTCTGAGAAGTCGGCAATGTGCGGCGAACTGCCTCTGGCCGAAAGGCCAACCATCGCCAACAGTCACTACTACTCGGCCAGCGCCGGTTGCCCGGCCCGCTTTCGCGTTCTGAGAGACCACGGCAGTTTCCCTTTGCTCGTTGCAGAAAATAATCTTCCCTTGGCGCACTATCGAAGCAATCAGCAAAGCGGGGCTTGCAGGACCACGGTTCAAAATGTCAGGTATGTGACCGGTTTATACCCCCACCCACCTGATCCCCACCCCCCTACCCCAGGGGGGAATAAATTTCCTCGTAAACCTTGCAGATTATTTATAACCCGTTTGGAATCAATGTCTGTTGAAAACTTTTCGCTCCCAAATTCTCCCGCATGGTGAGATTTGGCCTCGGAAAATCACCGGGGAAATCCCGTATTTGGGGGATTTTGAGCGAAAAATGCACGGTCTTTCACACATTTCGCGTACGTTGGCATTGCGAACTGACAGCCGATTACTGTTCTCCGAGAACGGACTTTGCGGATAATTTCCTTCCTTGCGTGAACAAGATGATTCACCGCCGTGCCATAAGTCTGTTCCGCATGAAACCTTGACCGTTGCTGCGAATCTAAACAGCGGTAGACTGGAATCGAAGGCGCTCGTAGCGCGAAGCGCATTTCCCCAGGAGGAATCATGCCGCAGAATCTGCCAAGGAACATTCTTGACCAGTTGCGCCAGTACACCGTGGTCGTCGCCGACACCGGCGACATCGAGGCAATCGGAAAGTTTCGCCCGCAGGACTCAACCACAAACCCTTCGCTGATTACCGCCGCGGCGCAGTTGCCGCAGTACCAGCCGATTGTGGATGGCGTGCTGCTGGCCGCGCGCAAAGAACTGGGCGCGAACGCAACAGATGCGGCTGTGGCAAATCTTGGATTTCAGCGGCTGGCCATCGCCTTCGGCAAAAAGATTCTGGCCATTATTCCCGGCCGCGTCTCCACCGAAGTGGACGCGCGCCTTTCTTATGACACTGCGGCGACCATCGAGCAGGCGCGCAGCATCATCAAGCAATATGACGCAGAGGGCATTGGCCGCGAGCGCGTGCTGGTCAAGATTGCTTCCACGTGGGAAGGCATTCGCGCCGCCGAAGTGTTGGAGCGCGAGGGAATTCATTGCAACCTGACTTTGCTCTTTGGCTTGCACCAGGCCATCGCGGCAGCCGATGCAGGCGTCACGCTGGTCTCGCCATTCGTGGGTCGCATCCTCGACTGGTACAAGAAAGACACCGGCAAGGATTTCCACGGCGCCGACGATCCTGGCGTGAAGTCTGTGACCGCGGTTTATAACTACTACAAGAAGTTTGGCTATAAGACGCAGGTGATGGGCGCGAGCTTCCGTAACATCGGGGAGATATGTGAGTTAGCCGGCTGCGACTTACTGACGATCTCTCCGCAATTGCTGGCGGAGCTTGAAGCCACTGTGGAAGAGCTGCCGCGCAAGCTCGAGCCCGAGGCCGCAAAATCGCTAGTGATCCTGAAGATCGAAGTGGACAAGGAGACGTTCGACGCGATGCACGCCCACGACCGCATGGCCACTGACAAGCTGAAGGAAGGCATTGAAGGCTTCTCGGCCGCACTGGTCAAGCTGGAATCGCTGCTTGCCCAGCGCCTGGCCGAGTTGGAAGTCAAAACTCCCTCCTGAGCGAATGCTTACTCCGACCAGACGCCCAGCGTATTGCCCACGCCGTCGGAGAAGTGAAAGCGCCGCCCGCCGGGAAATTCGAATGTTGGCACGACAATGCTTCCACCGGCGGCCACAATTGCCTCTTCGGTGGCCTTCAGGTTCTTGGAGTAGAGCACCACGAAAGGCGCAAATTTAGGCTGCTCCTGTTTCGGCGCGCCCTTTGCAAAGCCGATGGCGATTCCGGCACTGTCCGCGTTACAGTCGATGTAATCCGGACCCCAATCCTTGAAGCTCCAACCAAAGACAGTCGAGTAAAACTTCTTGGTGCTTTCAATGTCGGTTGTTGTGAACTCGATGTAAGTGATCTTGTGATGCAATGCGGCGTTGCTCATGATTTCTCTCCTTTTGCGTTGTGCTGAGTGAGGTCGAGGGAAAGGCGGCGCAGATACGAGGCGCAGGCACACCTTTCCCGGCGTGCTCTCGAAGCGCCCCCATCCACATTCCCTCAAGAGCTGGAGAGTGCAGGTAGAGTCCACTGGTTGATTACCGGTCGCGGACTCGCGAGGTACGAGAACAGGCTATCAGACTTTTGCGAATGCCACATCGAATCTCTGTGGAAAGATCAGCGCCCCATCCAGAGGGAAACGCCGCCGGTTATTGACCTGCCTGGCATGGCGACGCCGTTGATCTCCTGATATCCGGTATTACTCAGATTCGCGAGACGAAGATAGGGGCGGATTCTTCCCGAGTCATGCGTCAGCGCGAGATTCCACACGGGATAAGGGCTTGCGTTCCACGGCGGATTGCCCGCCTGCTGATAGGGCTTTGCAACGGCGACCGAGTTAGCGACGGTAAGTGTATGTCGCAGCGAGACAGTCCAGGTTACGTGGAGATTTTCAACTGGATAGTTCAGGGCATACTCTGACTGCAGATCATTCAAAGGCGGTTGCGCACCAACAAGTTGGGTCCATGCGAGTTGGATGGTTTGGCTCGTGGTGGGCGCCCAGGTTGCGGAAGTTTCGACTCCCGCAAAATGCAGGCCGCTTAGGTTGACCGCGCACCAAGTATCGGTTGGACAGGATGCGGGAAGAACAGAGTTAGTTGGGGGAGTGGTGCTGATGTAGCGGAGATAATCAATCGTGTCGTGCTGGCGGCTGTAGAATCCCGTGGCAGTGAGCGAAAGTCTGCTTGTCGGTGTCCAATCCGCGCCTGCCTCGCCGCTCCAGGCTGATTCAGGTTTGAGGTTGGGATTGCCATGGGTTACAGGATCGGTGTAATCGAGGTCGGTATAGGTTGCAATCCTGAATCCGTGGCCACCACTAGCCCGCAGCTTGATTTGATGGGGCAGCTGCAGACTGCCTGCCAAATGCGGAGACAGCACAGATTGCGCACCTCCTGAAAAAATCTCTTCCCGCAGACCAGCGGATAAGTTCCAGCGGTTTTTGGCGGGGCGCAGATCCAGATCGACGTAGCCCGCGCTGCGATTGCGCGCATGAAGGCCGAGATTATTGCTATGAATGCTGTCGCCGTCCGACTCCAATCCGAACAGAAGCACTGAGGTGGCCGCGACGGGCATTGTATGGCGTAAAGAAGCCTGCCAGGAGCCGTCGGTGTGGTTGTTCTCGTAGACGGATGGGTCGTCGCGCAGCAGAACAAACTCGTCCGTGTGGCGGCGATAACCAAAGGCCGCAACGGTGCGGCTGCCTAACTCCTGCCGGCCGGAAGCAAACAGTCCTTTGGTTCGCTCCCATGACTCATAGGAGCCATAAAACTGATTTGCGCCGAAGGAGCTATCACTCGTGGCAAGGAGCAGATCGGAGATGCCGAGACGAGAACTGATCCAGTTTTCCGACGAGGCGTCCAGGTTACGGTAGTCGCGGTCGGCCATAAATCCAGTCGAAAAGTTGCGCTCGGCAGTCAATCGGCTGCTCCATCGCTTGCGCACGAGAGCGCCAAGCAGGGACTCTTCGTTCTCGCCAAAGCTGCCGGCTCCTGCGCGCAGACGCAGCGAGGATGCGGATGGCGCGGCGGTAAGAAAGTCGACCACGCCACTCAGTGCGTCTTCGCCGTGCAGCGTGGAGCCTGCGCCGTGAAGGACCTGGATCGAGTCCATCGCGTCGAGTGGAATAGGCAGGTCGAGATTGTGATGCGCGGTCTGGCTGTCGTCGATGCGGAATCCATTCAAGAGCACAAGGGCCTGCTCGAAGGAGCCACCGCGCAAAATCAGATCAGCCTGCCCGCCGCCCGCGCCGCGCTGTTCGAGAAAGACAGATGAGTCCTGGCGCAGAAGTTCCTGCGGCGACTCCATCAGGAGGGTTTTGTCTTCAACGAGCAACACGACGACCGAGGCAGGAGACTCGGCCAACGGCACGGGAACAGGCGAGCCAAGGACCACCATGGTCTCAGAGGGGTGAGGCAGCGGGGTGGTTTGAGTGGCCAGTGCGGATTGCGCGGAAGCTGATTGCGCACAGACTGCGAGCAACAAGGAGACTGCAATGGAAATCGATTTCAATGTAGGCATAGGTTGGCTTTCCTGTTCATTTTCAGCGGAAAAGGATTGATCCGCAAGGATGGTTTGATATTGTTGTGAATAGTTGAGCAAGTAAACCATCAGGATGTGACTATGCGCATCGATGCATTTCTCCATGAAAGCCCCATGTTCGCGGTCAATCAGGCAGCACGCCGGTTTGAATCGCTGGGCGCGAAGGCGCTGGCCGGCGACAATCTCAATTTTCTAGAGGGGATGGTTTTAGCGGCCATGTTTTTTGAAGCGCCGCGACCGGTGATGCCGTCGCAGTTGGCGGAGACCTTTGGAACGACGCGGGGCAATGTGAGCCATTGCGTCTCGTCTTTGGAGGCCAAGGGGTTACTCCAGAGAAAGATCGATCCGGAGGACGCGCGTGCCTATCAACTTACTTTGAAGCCGCAGGGCAAGAAGTGCGCCGTGCGCGTGATTGGCATCCTCGACAAGTTGCAAAAGGAGTTTGAGCAGGAGGTGGGAAAGACGGCGCTTGGCGAGATGCTCAGAAACCTGCGCAAGCTGGAAGCGCTTTGCGAGGAGAAACGGAACGCTTCACGCCCGTAGAGCGCACTTCACAATTTCTTTGCCCAAACATGGGTGATTTCCCCAAATACCAATTTGCGAAATACGTTTGCTTCTTTATAAGCTTCGTTTATATAGTCTTTAGTTTCTTGTGTGTAAAAATCATCGGGATTGGCGGTAGTAAGTGCCGTCAATTTACATTCAATAATTAGTCTGGCTTCTCTAAACGACATATCTCCGGAAGGAGTTTGAACACTTGTCAATTCAACTTCTTTCATTTTCTCGCTATCTCTTCCTGATTTACTTCCCAAAAACAGCATTTGTTTCTTATATTCACTTGTGAAGTAAGACATCGTATATGTTTGCTCTTTTTGAATCATCTCAAGCGTGTAACGATCAGCTCGAAGAATACACCAGGTGGTGGGCTTCATGAAAAGCATCCCCAAACCACCCCCGCTGCCTATCATGGAATTATAGTGAACTTGCTTGCCCGCAGTAATGACCGTAAAGTCTCTTCCTACCAACGTAAATACGTTGTCGCGTATCTCTTCCGGCGAAATCTGCTTGAACAATTGGTCGAAAGTCATCTCTGTGACATTCACGTGATTTGTCCTATTCATTTGCGGCTGCCGTTTTCTTTCAAGTAATGGTTGAGCGATTCTGCGAAACACGCTCTTAGAGAATGTAGCGCGACAGATCCTGATCCTTGACTACAGAGGCGACCATCTGCTTGACGTATTCCGCGTCGATGAGGAAGACCTTTTCGGGGCCTGCTGGGGCGACGCGCTCCTGGTAAGGCAGCGGTGCGGACGACTCGCTCTTGATAGCCTCCTGCAGCGCCGCGGCAGCCTCTTCGTTGGGAACGCGGCGGGCTACGTCGGGCGCGAGGAAGCTCACGTCCTCAAGCACTCTCTCCATGATGGTGTGAAGGCGGCGGGCGCCTATGTTTTCGGTTTGTTCATTCACCTTGAAGGCAAACTCTGCCATCTCGCGCAGCGCTTCCGGAGAAAACTCGAGCTTCACGCCCTCGGTCTCCAGCAGCGCCGAGTATTGCTTGGTAAGCGAAGCCTTGGGCTCGGTGAGGATGCGCAGGAAGTCATCAACCGTAAGCGACTTCAACTCGACGCGGATGGGAAAGCGGCCTTGCAGTTCGGGGATCAGATCGCTGGGCTTGGAAACATGGAAAGCGCCGGCTGCGATGAAGAGAATGTGATCAGTGCGCACCATGCCGTAGCGCGTGTTGACCGTGGTTCCCTCGACGATGGGCAGAATGTCGCGCTGCACGCCCTCGCGCGAAACATCGGGCCCGTGGGAGCCTTCGCGGCCGGCTATCTTGTCGATCTCATCCAGGAAGACGATGCCGCTGGATTCGACGCGCTCGACCGCCGCGCGGTTCACCGAATCCATGTCGATCAGGCGACCCTCCTCTTCATCGACCAGATAGTCAAATGCGTCGGAGACTTTCATCTTGCGTTTTTTGGAGCCGCTGCCGAAAATGTTGGGCAGCATATCCTTGAGGTTCATCTCCATGTCTTCGAGGTTCTGGTTGCTGATGATGCCGAATTGCGGCGTTCCGCGGTCGCGCACGTCGAGCTCGACCATGCGTTCATCGAGCTTGCCGTCGCGGAACTGTTGGCGCATTTTTTCGCGGGAGCGTTGATAACTCTCGGTGCCGGGCAGGGTGAGCTGTCCTTCCTGCGCGGGCGGCGCGGGCGGCGGAGGGGGCAGCAGCACGTCGAGCAACCGTTCCTCGGCGTTCATCTCGGCGCGGTCTTCCACTTCTTCCAGGCGTTCTTCGCGCACCATGTCGATGGCGATCTCTACCAGGTCGCGGATCATGGATTCGACATCGCGGCCGACGTAGCCCACCTCGGTAAATTTGGAAGCTTCCACCTTGAGAAACGGCGAGTTGGTCAGCTTGGCCAGCCGCCGCGCAATCTCCGTTTTGCCCACGCCTGTTGGCCCAATCATGATGATGTTCTTGGGCATGATGTCGTCGGCGATGTCGGGGGGAAGTTTCTGGCGGCGCTGGCGATTGCGGAGGGCGATGGCCACGGCGCGCTTGGCGGCCTTCTGACCGACGACGTGCTTGTCCAATGCAGACACAATTTCTCGCGGCGTCAGCTCGTCCAGCGAGACGTCTTGTTCTTCAGCGGATGCGGGAAGGTAAATGGCCATTCTTCTTCTTGATTGCTCCTACAAAATCTCTGAATAACAGCTTCTTGCTTAGCCCGCATTCCCTCAGGGGCTAAAGCCCGTGCTTCATTTTGCTCAACAAATGTACGGGCTAAGGCCCGTACCCTTCAATTCATCCACCGCCAGGAACTCTCTAGTTCTACAGCTCCTCGATGGTGACGTGGTCATTGGTGTAGATGCAGATTTCGCCGGCAATCTTCATCGCCTTTTCGGCGATCTCGCGGGCAGTGAGGGTGGTGTTTTCCAGCAGCGCGCGGGCAGCGGCGGTGGCGTAAGGGCCGCCGGAGCCGATGGCGGCCAGAGGCTCGTCAGGATCGATCACGTCTCCCGAGCCGGAGATCAAGAAGGTCTGCTCCTTGTCAGCCACCACCAGCAGAGCCTCGAGATTGCGCAGCATTTTGTCCGTGCGCCAGTCTTTGGCCAGTTCGACAGCCGAGCGATTCAGATTGCCAGCGTACTGCTCCAGCTTGGTCTCGAAGCGTGCAAAGAGCGAGAAAGCGTCGGCTGTGGAGCCGGCAAACCCGGCCAGGATTTTCTCCTGGTAGAGGCGGCGAATTTTTTTGGCCGAATGTTTCAGCACGTGGTCGCCCAGCGTGACCTGCCCATCGGCGGCCATCACTACCTGACCGTTGCGGCGGACACAGATTACGGTGGTCGAACGAATCCGGTCACGAGACTGGCCGCGAATGCGGAAGTGTTGTGCCGCTTTGAAATTCGTACGCGAAGCCAAGGTAAAACCTCCGGAAATGAAGCGTCCGGCAGGCCGGAACTCCTTCATGATGCAGTCACGAGTATATCGCAGCCGCAAAGGCGTATATTGGCGCATTCAGACCGGAGCCAGCCGTAAAGCCAGCCCCCTCAAGCGCGAGTCTGGCTGCGGTATGCTTAAAGCAGGGACTCCGGACAAGGAAGCAATGGGGGAAGAGTTCCGCCTTCAATGATCTTTCACAACCCACACACCTGGGAGATTTCCGTCCTGGCGGCGCTGGTGATCGTGCTCCTGGTGGCGGGGTTCTGGATGCTGCTGCACAAGGGACCGACGCCGGAAGAGCGGGAGCGCGCGCGCCGCGAGTTTCTGGCCCACTCCGGACGGCTGGTGGACGGCATGTTGCTGGACATCTGCGAGATGGAGGCCCCGCCACAGCAAAAGGACGAGTCAGGACGCACCCTCACGCTGCTCGTTTACAAATATCGCATTGGCGGAGTGGACTACGAGTCCTCCCAGGACATTACAGATCTGCGCGATGTGGTGGATGCGGCCAAGGTGCGGTTGGGCTTTCCCTGCTCGGCGCGTTATCAGCCGGGCAATCCTCAGAACAGCATCGTGGTGGCCGAGGAGTGGACCGGCTTGCGGGAGGGGTTGCCGGTACTGCCTCCCTACGACGACCCTGACCCGATTGATACCAGCCACCGGGAAGGCTTGCGGCCCGGCCGCGGCTAGAGAAACTGCCGCGCGTCCGCTTTCCTTCGTGAGGCACAGCTCGCGCCTTTTCAAAACTCCAACACATACAGAGATTTCCTTGCCGGAGCCGTAACAAGGACCCTTGCCGCCGTGTAGGATGTTCGAGAACACGGCCTCCGCATGGGTCCGGTTCATGCAAAGGCTTGTACAGGCCAAACTCAGGAGGGAGAGATGCTCAGGGGATTTCGCGATTTCGTTCTGCGTGGAAACGTCGTAGACCTGGCCGTCGCCGTTATTCTCGGCGCGGCCTTCAATGCTATCGTCACGTCGCTGGTGGGCGACGTGCTCAATCCGCTGATTGCGGCCACCGTGGGCAAGCCGGACTTCAGCGGCGTAATCCTGAACATTGGCAGCGGGCACATCAAAATCGGCAACTTCTTCAATGCCGCTATTTCATTTCTGATTGTGGTCGTGGTGGTCTATTTTGTCATCGTGCTGCCCTTGAACGCGCTGCTCAAAAAGGTGAAGAAGTGCGATGCCGAGGTTGCGCCATCGACGAAGCCTTGCCCGGAATGCCTGAGCGAGATTCCGCTGGCCGCTCGGCGCTGCGCCCATTGCGCTCAGCCTGTGGCGTAAGCTGATGAAGAAGCGAGGTTTGCTTGGGCGGCCGCAGGTTTGCTCGGCTGATCTCTCTTCGAGACTTGAAAAAACGGTAGTGGGCCGGTTTGAATTAATTTTCCCTCAGGGCCTAAAGGCCACGTTGATTTTGCGGTATTTACGGCACCCTTCGGCTACGCTCAGGGCAGGCTTTAAAGTCGTGCCCTTTCGCAACGATGAGTTTTTCCGAAGCCTGTGAAGCCCATGCCTTCAAACTGACCCGCTACCAAAAACTTCGGAGGATTTTGCTCATGGTTGTGCGCAAGCCGCTTGGCTTTTTCTTTTTTCTGGCGCTGGTTTCTTCAGCCTTCTTCTCCAGGTCACTCGCGGCCCAGACCGCAGTTGAGCCTGCCACGCCTGCCGTCTTCGGTTACGCGGACTTCACAGCCCAGGCAAAGATCGAGGAAAAGTTTTTCGCGGTTCCCGACGCGAAGCTGGCCGGCGAGGAGTTGAAGACGCTCACTGCGGAGCCTCACCTGGCTTCGAGTCCCGAGGATCGCAAAACGGCCGATTATGTGGCGCGGAAGTTTCGCGCGGCTGGCCTCGACACAGAGATTGTTCCCTTCCGCGTGCTGATGAATCAGCCCAAGGTGGTGCGCGTGGAGGCGTTCGACCAGAGCGGCAAGCTGTTGATGAGCGGCCCTACCAAAGAGCACGTGGACGGCGACCCGTACCAGGACGATCCGCGTGTGGTGATGCCCTTCAACGGGTCATCGGGATCGGGTGATGTGACCGCAGAAGTGGTTTACGCGAACTACGGTCGGCTGGAGGACTTTGACCAGCTTGCCGCCGAGCACATCGACCTGCACGGCAAAATCGTATTGGCGCGCTATGGCGGGAACTTTCGCGGGGTGAAGGTTTACATTGCCGAGCAGCGCGGCGCGGCCGGAGTGCTGATCTACTCCGATCCGCAGGACGACGGCTTCTTCAAGGGCGATGCCTACCCCAACGGACCGTGGAGGCCTGAGACGGGCGTGCAGCGCGGCTCAGTGCAGTACCTCTTCAAGTATCCGGGCGACCCGGAGACGCCGGGTGTGGCTTCGGCGCTGGATCTGCCTGACTCGGCGCGCGTCTCGGGCTTTGGCAGCCAGCCCCACATCATTTCGATTCCCATCAGCTACCACGACGCCGCACCCATCCTGAAAGCACTGCAAGGCGCGGGAGTGCCGCCGGGCTGGCAGGGCGGGCTAGGCTTCCGCTATCACATTGGAGAGGTTGAGGGGCCCGGCAGCGTGAAGGTCCACCTGGTTTCAGTGCAGGATTATCAGCGCCGCATCATCTGGGACGTGATTGGAAAAGTGAAGGGCGCGGAGTACCCGGACGATTGGGTCGTGGTGGGCAACCATCGCGATGCATGGGTTTACGGCGCGGTGGATCCCAGCAGCGGCACGGCGACCATGCTGGAAGCGGTGCATGGCGTCGGCGCGCTGATTCACGAGGGCTGGCGACCGAAGCGGACCATTGTGTTTTGCAGTTGGGACGCAGAGGAAGAAGGTCTTATTGGCTCGACTGAGTGGGTGGAGCAGAACGCCAAGGCGCTGGAGCGCGCGGTGGCCTACTTCAACACTGATGTGGGCGTTGCCGGGCCAGATTTTTCCGCCTCCGCTGTTCCTTCGCTCAAGCAGTTTGTTCGCGAGTTGACCCGGTCGGTTCCGAGCCCGCTGGGCGGGACGGTCTACCAGCAATGGAAGATCAAATCTATCGGTGAGAATGAGCATCGCCGCTCGAACGCTCCGCTCGAGACCGGCGAAGAGGTTCAGGTGGGCGATCTCGGTTCCGGCTCCGACTTCACGGCCTTTTTGCAGCATGTTGGCGTGCCCTCGACCGACATCGGTTCCGAAGGCCGATACGGGGTTTATCACTCGGTCTTCGACAACTACAAGTGGTTCACGGAGAACGCCGACCCGAAGTTCGTTTATCTGCAGGAAATGGCCCGCGTCTTCGGCCTCGAAGCGCTGCGCATGGCCGATGCCGACGTGCTGCCATACAACTATGTGGCCTACGCCCGCTCAATCAGTTCCTATATTGACGCGGCTAAACAGAAAGCTGTCAGCCAGGGACTCGACGCGCTAGACTTCGCTCCCGCGCTGGCTGCTGCCGCAAGGCTTTCCGTTGCGGCGGAAAGAATTCACGACCGGCAGATCGCGGCGTCCGGAGATCTCGGAAGACTCAATCTCGTCCTTCGCCACACTGAGGCTGCGCTTATCTCGGAACAGGGCCTGCCCAATCGCCCCTGGTTCAAGCACACCATCTACGCTCCCGGCGAGTACACGGGCTACGCGGCGGTGGTGATTCCCGGCGTCAACGAGGCTGTGGCGGCAAAGGATCAGCAGCGGGCCGCGCAGCAGTTGACGGTTCTGACGCAGGCGCTCACGCGGGCGGCGCAGACGCTGGAGGGAGCGCAGTAGGTCGGGACAGTCTGGCCCGGCTCCGCCTGCACCTTTCTGTTGTTGACCGCGCCCTGTTTGGCTCGTATCGTTAAGGTTGACTATGAAAACTTCCCCTAACAGCGTGCGAATCGGAATCGCGGTTGCCATTATCGTGGGCACCATCGGCTGGCTGGCCTGGTCAGGCTACGGAGCCAATAAGAGCTACTACGTCACCATTCCCGAGTTGGGCGGCATGGGCGACAAGGCCTACCACAGCCAGCTGCGCGTGGAGGGCTTTGTCAAGCCCGGCTCGATTGACCAGAACGGCACTCATGTGACCTTTGTTTTGAACGAGTTTGAGAGTCACTCGCCCAAGGCCGCCAGTGGCCGCCTGCTGACGGTCAACTACAAGGGCGCCGAGCCGCCGCCGGACACCTTCAAGGACGACGCCATGGCACTGGCCGAAGGCTCTTATGGCCGCGACGGGGTCTTCCACGCCAACGTGCTGCAGGCCAAGTGCGCCAGCAAATACGCTCCGGCGACGCCGAATGGTAAGCCCGGAGCTGTTCCCGCGCAACCGGCTTCCGCGCCGAGTAACAGTCCCCGCGCCGCGGTTCAGGCTCCGCCCGCAGCCAATCAGCCCGCAGCCCCAACTGCCGCAAACTGAGGCGCATGAACGCTCCCGCTTCCGAGGCCGCCAGTTCCACCGCCTGCGCGCGGCTCGATCAAGTTTCCAAGCTCTTTGGCGCTTTCGCCGCACTGCGTCAGGTCTCGGTGGAGTTTGAGCCGGGCCGATGCTATGTGCTGCTCGGAGAAAACGGTGCGGGCAAATCAACGCTGCTGCGCATTCTTGCCGGCCTGCTGAGGCCCAGCTTTGGCGCCGTTCGCGTCTTTGGCTCAACCAAAACAGGCGGTTTTGATCCACATGATGCCCGCGAGCGAATCGGCTACATGAGCCACGCGCCCATGCTCTATGACGAGCTGACCGCCCAGGAAAATCTGCGCTATTTTGCCAGCCTATATGAGGGCCGCGCCTGCCTGGAGCCGGCGGAAGCTCTGCGCCAAGTCGGACTGGACCCTGAGCTCAACCGCACACTGGGCCAGTATTCGCAGGGCATGAGGCAGCGGACATCGCTGGCTCGCGTGCTGCTTTCGGTGCCCGAATTGCTGCTGCTCGACGAGCCTTTTTCCAACATGGACGTGGAGAGCGCTCGCCAGATGGTCGAGTTGCTGGCTGGATTCCGCCAGGGCAACCGGACGATTGTGCTGACGACCCACCAGCGCGAACTGGCCGCTCCTATCGCCGATTTTGTGCTGACGCTGCACGCGGGGCGCGTGACTTCGTTGAAACCAGGAAGGCCGACGCTATGAAGACCAACGGCGCGCGCATTCTGGAATCTCTCGGTATCGGCTTCGAACTCCGCGAGTACGAGGTCGATCCTGACGATCTGTCGGCGATTTCTGTTGCCGAAAAAGTAAATATGCCGCCGGAGCAGGTCTTCAAGACTTTGCTGACGACGGGCGGACCGGGTGTGTATGTCTTTGCGGTCATCCCCGGCGATGCGGAACTGGACTTCAAGAAGCTGGCCCGCGCCGCCGGTTTGCGCAAGGCCGAAATGGCGCCGCTCAAAGATGTGCAGCCGCTCACTGGATACATTCGCGGCGGCGTGACCGTCTTCGGAGCAAAAAAGCCCTATCCGGTTTTCGTGGATGAGACGGTGATCCTCTTCGACCGGATGAGCGTCTCTGCCGGCGCGCGCGGAACGCAACTCATCCTTGCGCCCGACGACTATCTGAGAGCCGCGGAGGCTCAGACCGCGGACCTGACGAAATCAGCCGGGACAAAATCCGGGGAGGGCCACGAAAGATGACCCGCGCCCTGTGGACCCATCTCGAGAAGGAACTGCGCATTGAGTGGCGCTCGCTGGACGCCATTGTTTCCATGCTCTTTTTCTCCGGGCTGGTGGTGGTGCTCTTTTCGATTGCGTTTGACCCGCGCGGGGCATTTTCCCAGCAGATTGCCGGCGGCGTGCTGTGCGTGGCCACCATGTTTGCTTCGGTGAGCGCGCTCAACCAGGCCTGGGCGCGCGAAATCCGCCACCAGGTTCTGGACGCGCAACGCATGGTCCCCGCTCCCGGCGCGGAGCTGTTCCTGGCCAAGGTGCTGGCGAATTTTCTCTTCGTTACCATTGTCCAGGTGATCCTGGCCCCGGTTTTTATCGTCTTTTATAATCTGCATATAGCGGGTCAGGGCTGGCTGCTGGCGGTGGTTCTGCCGCTGGGCACCTGGGCGCTGGTCGCCAACGGCGTCTTCTTTGCCGCGCTCTCGATCCGCAGCCGCAACCGCGAGCTGCTGCTCTCGCTGATTCTCTTTCCTATCTTCATTCCGGCCTTGCTGGCCATGGTGCAGGCAACCACGTCCATCCTGACCGGCGAAAGCGACCCCACGCTCTGGATCAAGCTGCTGCTGGGTTACGACATCATCTTTACCACGGTAAGTTTGCTGCTCTTTGACGTGGTTTTCCATGCCGAATAGGGCGGCCGAGGCATTTCAAGGATTAGTGTAACTATTTGAACAGTTATACCGACCAGAAGGTGCGATAAAGTTCACAGTCCCACAGTTTCACAGGAAATAGGGGGGGAGGGGGTGGGGCTTTGCAGTTCACACTCTGCGCCTCATTCGACAAATTGGCTGTGTGCGCTATCCCACCCATCTCGAATCTCCAATTAGCATTGTGCGCCGGCGGGGGTTAATCTTCTGCAAACCGGGCGCGGCATCCGCAACGGCCAGGAAAACACTTGTATTGCTTGAGGTTCCCGCGCGAAGCAATTATGGAATCGACTTAACGCCCCTCAGTGGACCCCTTACAGACCGCAAATCCGCTCACGGGAGACCCTGCTACCCGCTGTGATTGCAATCACTCGACAGTGTTTCATGCGGGTGATAACCTTCGGAAGACCCTTTTCCCGGGAAATTTTCGTCGCGTTTTTCCCGGAATGTTCGTGGTAAACCACCAGAACTTCAGCTTGGGAGGATTTGTGACTGCACAGTATTGGGTGTACTTTCTTCTAGCCGCGAGCGCGTTCTCGCTCGTTGCGGCTTTCACTTTTGCACGCGCCAAGACATGTCTGAAGCGCCAATACAAGCCCGTGGCTGCACTGCTCGGCCTGCTGTTGCTTCCGGCATTCGCCGGCGCGCAGGAACCCGCTGGCGGAGGCGAAGCCAGCCTGACGCTGCCGGATTTGACGAGCGTGAGTTTCGCGAACTTTTTTGGCTTGAACGGACATAACCTTCTGTCCATCGGATTGCTCTTCTGCGCCGCCGGCCTGTTGTTCGGCCTGGTGATCTATGTGCAGTTGAAGAACCTGCCGGTTCACAAGTCGATGCGCGATATCTCCGAACTGATTTACGAGACCTGCAAGACCTATCTGATAACGCAGGGCAAGTTTATTCTTCTGCTCTGGGCATTCATCGCGGTAGTCATCTCACTGTACTTCGGCTGGCTTGCGCCGGTGGGAAATGTCGCTGTTACTCTGCCCATCATCCTGGGGTTCAGCCTGGTCGGCATTGCGGGCAGCTACGGCGTGGCGTGGTTCGGAATTCGCGTCAACACATTTGCGAACTCACGGACGGCATTCGCGGGATTGCGCGGCAAACCGTATGGCATCTCTGAGATTCCGCTGAAGGCCGGCATGAGCATCGGCATGTTGCTGATCTCGGTCGAACTGCTCATCATGCTCGCTATCCTTTTGTTCATCCCGGCCAATTACGCGGGTCCCTGCTTCATCGGCTTCGCTATCGGCGAGTCGCTGGGCGCGGCTGCTCTGCGTATTGCAGGCGGCATCTTCACCAAAATCGCCGACATTGGCGCCGACCTGATGAAGATCGTCTTCAAGATCAAGGAAGACGATGCCCGCAACCCCGGTGTCATCGCCGACTGCACGGGCGACAACGCGGGCGATTCAGTTGGACCCTCGGCTGACGGCTTCGAGACCTACGGCGTAACCGGCGTGGCCTTGATCACCTTTATCTTGCTGGCGGTTCGCGATCCCCAGACGCAAGTGCAACTGCTGGTTTGGATCTTCGTCATGCGCGTGGCCATGCTGGTATCCAGTTCGGGAGCCTACTTCCTCAATGGCTTGATCTCCAAGGCGAAGTACGCGAATGCCGACGAAATGGACTTTGAGACGCCGTTGACCTGGCTGGTCTGGATCACCTCCATTCTTTCCATCGTCCTGACCTTTATCGTCTCGTACTTGATGATCCCCACACTCGGCGACGGATCGCTCTGGTGGAAGCTGGCTTCGATCATCTCCTGCGGAACTTTGGCGGGCGCAGTTATTCCGGAATTGGTCAAGGTCTTCACTTCAACCAACTCGGCTCACGTTCAGGAAGTCGTCACCTCCGCCAAGGAAGGCGGCGCTTCTCTGGGAATTCTGTCGGGACTCGTGGCCGGCAATTTCTCGGCCTACTGGCTCGGACTGAGCATGGTTGCGCTGATGGGATTGGGCTATTTCTTCAGCACTGGGCCATCAATGGATGCCTTGATGCTGGCGCCTGCCGTCTTCGCCTTTGGTCTGGTAGCCTTCGGCTTCCTGGGCATGGGCCCGGTTACGATTGCCGTGGATTCCTACGGCCCGGTTACCGACAATGCTCAATCTGTTTATGAGTTGTCGCTGATCGAGACGATTCCCGGCATCGAGGCTGAGTTGAAGAAGGACTTCGGCATCGACCCCAAGTTCGAGCGCGCCAAATACCTGCTCGAAGCCAATGATGGAGCCGGCAATACGTTCAAAGCATCAGCAAAGCCGGTGCTGATCGGCACCGCCGTTGTGGGCGCAACCACGATGACCTTCTCGATCATCATGGCCTTGACCCACGGTCTGACGCAGGACGTAAACAAGCTCTCCCTACTGCACGCGCCCTTCATGCTGGGGTTGATCTGCGGTGGCGCGGTGATCTTCTGGTTCGCCGGCGCTTCCATGCAGGCGGTCACCACCGGCGCATACCGCGCCGTGGAGTTCATCAAGGCCAACATCAAGCTGGATGGCGCCGAGATGGCCTCGGTTACGGACAGCAAGAAGGTGGTTGAGATCTGCACCAAGTACGCGCAGAAGGGTATGTTCAATATCTTCCTGGCCGTCTTCTTCGCAACGCTCTCCTTCGCGTTCATGGAGCCGTTCTTGTTTATCGGCTACCTGTTCTCGATTGCCATCTTCGGCCTGTATCAGGCGATCTTCATGGCCAATGCCGGCGGCGCATGGGACAACGCGAAGAAGGTAGTCGAGGTTGACCTGAAGCAGAAGGGGACGCCTTTGCACGACGCAACCGTGATCGGAGACACCGTTGGCGACCCGTTCAAAGACACCTCGTCCGTGGCTATGAACCCGATCATCAAGTTCACAACCTTGTTTGGATTGCTGGCCGTCGAGCTTGCTGTGACACTGACCAAGGAAAACGCAATGCTCACCCATATCCTGGCTGTTGCATTCTTCCTGGTGTCGGCGTTCTTCGTGCATAAATCGTTCTATGGCATGAGGATTGAAACCAAGGAAAACAACTGATAGCAGTTTGAATCCCGCCCGCTCTTAACGGGGCACAGAACCGAAACACCCAGCGGCCCCACGCGAGATTGCGTGGGGCCGTTTGGCGTGTGGGAATCAGCGATGTTCGAAGTTTGGCAAAGTTGGCCAAAAATCCTATACTCAGGCTGAGGTGCCCCATGCCGACCCGCAATGTGAGCCTGCCTGAAAAGCTGGATCAGTTCATTACCGCCAAGGTCGAATCTGGAGAGTTCGCCAACGCCAGCGAGGTGATGCGGACCGCCTTGCGCTTGCTGGAAAAGGAAGAGCGGGAGTTTGAGGAGAAGATGGCTGTGCTGAGGGCGGCGATTGCCGAGGGCCTCGCGAGTGGAGATGCCGAGCCCGGCGTATTTGAACGGCTCGACGCTTACATAGAAGAACTGGAGGCTGGGAAGGAAGAGTGCCGGCGTATCGCCTAGAAAGACTTGCCGTAGAAGATCTTAAGTCCATCATTCGCTATACGATGAAGACATGGGGAAAGGCCCAAACAATGCGGTACAGACAGGGCCTCTAGGATTGTTTCGGGTTTCTTAGTGAACATCCATCGCTCGGCCGAACGTGCGATTCAATTCATCCGGGGTTGCGCCGGTTTGAGCACGGCAAGCATGTTGTGTTCTACCTTTCCGAACTGGACAACGTGCTGATTGTGCGTGTTCTGCACCAGCAGATGGTTCCGGCCAAGTCTCGCTTTGAGGAGTGATGGTTTGCGCGGCTCGTTCTGAGGATTCTTCTGATGCGAAAATCTACGTCGCTTAGCGAATTGCAATGCCAAAGTACTTTCGCGCTGCATCCAAGAGATCAGCATCAGTCATTACGCCGTATTCGACGTGTGGTTCCTTGCCTGGAGCGATGAAGAAATATCCGACACCAATCTTGCTCATCCGGTATCCGCGGACCTTCTTTCCAATGCAAATCCTGAAAGAGCGGCTATTTGTATCGGGGAAATCAATTCCCGCCTTTTGTAGTGGCGCGCTTGCCTGGCTGTAGTAAAGCTGAAAGTCGCTGAGCACCTCGTTGACATTGGGGTCGTTTTCCTTGCCCTTCTCAGTCGCGAGTGCGAAAAAAGCCACGATGGTAGGGCCGTGGATCACGAAGACAGGCTGCGACCCAGCGGAGGATTCCTGCGAGTTTCCCACGCCAACGCAAACGGCGATAAACAAAAGAATCCCCATGAACTGTTTCATGCTGGCAAGTCTACGCCGTAGTTTGGCAGCCAATCAATCGACTCCTCTGCTAAAAGGGCTTCGTGGTTCGACAATTCGTCCCGAATCTCCACAACTCCCACAGGCGAGGCGCCGAAGTGCACCATTTCTGCGCCTTGTCGCCGGGCGGGGTTAGGGCTAGGCTTGAACTTGAGAGGGATGGAAGAGCTGCGCCGGGAGCTGCGCCGGAATCGCGGCAGATTTGGCAGCCACAACCCCGCGCCTTGCAACGCTTTCTGGAGCTTTCCACAGGCAATCCCCTTTGTTTGGGAAGTGGATGCCTTAAACGGGAACAAAATACAAGATATTGTGGTTTGTTGTTGACATCCACCACGGACAGCGGTACTTTTTCATCTGCGGCCTTAAACGGATTTTGACGAACTCCGGTGCGAATGTTCCACCGAGAGGCCTCTGAAAGCAGAGAACTCGCGGTACTTTTCCCATTCCCTGTTTCATGTTCTTTGACCGAGATTTTCCATGACCCCCTCCTGGCTGCGTAGCGCCGGACGGGGCACGAAATTCATCTAACGATTTGATTGAGAGGGTTCTATGAATGAGGTCCAGATTCAGTCTTCTGCCGCTTCCTTGCAGACACCTAACACCCAGCGGGGACTGATCTTTACCCGCCGCTTTACCACCGAGGGCCTTTCGCCCTATGACGAGCTCCAGTGGGAGCAGCGGACCGCGTCGATTACCGACAGCAAGGGCAACATCATCTTCGAGCAGAAGAACGTGGATGTGCCGGCCGACTGGTCGATGACGGCGACGAATATCGTGGCCTCGAAGTACCTGCATGGTCAGTTGGACACTCCCGAGCGGGAGACAGGCGTGCGGCAGTTGGTTGGCCGGGTCGCCGAGGCAATCCGCGACTGGGGCGCGACCGGCGGCTACTTTGCCACTCCCGAGGATGCGGCCATCTTCCACGACGAGCTGGCGCATATGCTGCTGACCCAGAAAGTGGCCTTCAACTCGCCGGTGTGGTTCAACGTGGGTTGCGACCGCCTGGAGCCGGATGCGGACGGCCAGAACTGGCATTGGGACCCGTCAACCGGCGGCGTGAAGTACTCCGCCTCCGGCTACCACAATCCCCAGTGCTCTGCCTGCTTCATCAACTCGGTGGACGACTCGCTGGACTCGATTCTCAGCCTGGCCAAGACCGAGGGGATGCTGTTCAAGTGGGGTTCGGGCACCGGAACCAACCTGTCGTCGATCCGCGGCTCGATGGAGAACCTGTCGGGCGGCGGCGTGGCGTCGGGTCCGCTGAGCTTCATGCGGGGCTTTGACGCCTTTGCCGGGGTCATCAAGTCGGGCGGCAAAACGCGCCGCGCGGCCAAGATGGTGATTCTGAACGCCGACCATCCAGACATCATGGATTTCATCGAGTGCAAGGCGAAAGAAGAGGCCAAGGCCTTCAGCTTGATCAAGGCCGGTTATGACGGTTCGGGGCCGGATTCAGAGGCCTATTCGTCCATCTTCTTCCAAAACGCCAACAACTCCGTGCGGGTGAGCGACGAGTTCATGCGCGCCTATGAGAACGACGGCGACTTTACCACGTACACGGTGAAGGGCCACGAGCCGGCGGCGACTTACAAGGCGCGCGACATCATGCGCAAGATTGCCGAGGCCACCTGGCTGTGCGGCGATCCCGGTATGCAGTATGACACCACCATCAACCGCTGGCATACCTGCAAGAACACCGCGCGCATCAATGCGTCGAATCCTTGCTCGGAGTATATGTTCCTGGACAACTCGGCCTGCAATCTGGCGAGCTTCAACCTGATGAAGTACGTAACGCCATCGGGCGTCTTTGATATTCCGGCTTTCCGGCACTCGATTTCCGTGGTCATCACGGCGATGGAGATCCTGGTGGACTACTCCGGTTATCCCACCGAGGCCATCGCCCGCAACTCCCACGACTACCGGCCGCTGGGGCTGGGCTACGCCAACCTGGGCGCGCTGCTGATGGCCTTTGGGCTGCCGTACGACTCAAACGGCGGACGCGACCTGGCTGCTGCTTTGACCGCAATCCTTTGCGGCCAGGCTTACATGCAATCGGCTCTTGTGGCCGCCAACTGCCCTCCCATCGCCTCAGCGACCTCGCTGACCGCGTCGGTCGAGCGCCAGGGCGGAGCCTGCCCAGGGTTCTACGTCAACCGCGAGCCCTTCCTCGACGTGATCCGCATGCACCGCGCCGAGGTGAACAATATCGGCAGGTCGCGCCAAAGCGGCGAGCCTTTCAACGTGCCGCAGCTCGACGCCCTGATCGACGCCAGCCGCGAGTGCTGGGACATGGCGCTGGGTTATGGCGAGCGCTACGGCTATCGCAACTCGCAGACCACGGTTCTGGCGCCCACGGGCACCATCGGCTTCATGATGGATTGCGACACCACGGGCATTGAACCCGATCTGGCCTTGGTCAAGTACAAGAAGCTGGTGGGCGGCGGCATGATCAAAATCGTCAACAACACGGTTCCGGAAGCCCTCTTCAAGCTGGGCTATTCCGCCGACGAGGTGCACGGCATCGTCAGCTACATCGACGCTACTGGAACCATCGAAGGCGCGCCGGGGGTCAAGTCCGAGCATTTAGCCGTCTTCGATTGCAGTTTCAAGCCCGCCAAGGGAACTCGGTCGATTCAATACATGGGGCACATCAAGATGATGGCCGCCGCGCAGCCGTTCCTTTCGGGAGCGATCTCGAAGACCGTCAACCTGCCCCAGGAAGCCACCGTCGAGGATGTCGCCGAGGCCTACGCCGAGAGCTGGCGCCAGGGCATCAAGGCCGTGGCCATCTACCGCGACGGCTCGAAGGGAACCCAACCGCTGAATACCAGCTTGGACGCCAAGCGCGAGCCTTCACCGCTGGACGCGGCCGGCGCGCGCGTGCTGGCCCAGTTGGCGATCGGCGAGCCCGCTGAAGAGACCGATCTAAAGGCTTTGGAAAACGGCATTGGCGAAACAATTGAGGTCTCGGCCAAGCCGGTGATCGCCGCCGCCGCTGCCTTCCAGGGTGCGTTGGACGAGATTGCCAAGGCAGCCGCTGTGCCCGTGTTGCAGCCCACGCCCGCCGCCGTCGATGAGTCCGCGGCGCAGGACCTGAACGGACCGCCGCGCGCCGTCCGTCACCGCCTGCAGGACGAGCGTGCCTCGATTACGCACAAGTTTTCCATCGCTGGCCACGAGGGCTACATCACTGTCGGCCTGTATCCCAGCGGGCAGCCGGGCGAGATTTTCATCAAGATGGCCAAGGAGGGTTCCACTGTCTCCGGCCTGATGGACGCCTTCGCCACGTCCATTTCGCTTGCCTTGCAGCACGGCGTGCCTCTCAAGGTTCTCTGCGAGAAGTTCGCCCACACGCGCTTCGAGCCTTCCGGCTGGACCGGCAACGAGCAGATAGGCTACGCCAAGAGCCTGATGGACTACATCTTCCGCTGGCTGCATCTGCGCTTCCTATCGGGCCAGCAACTGTCGCTCTTTGCGAGCCTGACTCCTCATCCGGCGGAGTTGCCCACGCCGCCCAGCCTGATTCCCGATGCCGAGCAGGAGCCTGAGTACAACGAGCTTACGCAGAGCCAAATGGCGCGGCTGGCCAAGGAGGTAGCGGACCGTCTCAACGGCTTCGGCGGCTCCGGAATGGGCAATAAGGGCGGCGGCGGCATCGCTCCCGACGCCCAGAGCGCCTCGCCCGTTGCCGAGAACCCAAGCCACGGCCCCAAACTGGAGGACCGCGGCATTTATCACGCAGCCGACGCCATGCGCGAGATGTACGTAATGGGCGACGCGCCCAGTTGCTCGGTCTGCGGCTCCATCATGACCCGCAACGGAAGCTGCTACCGCTGCATGGAGTGCGGCTCGACGAGCGGTTGCAGTTAAGTCGATGGCCGCATGAATTTGTGCGATCCCACCCTAGCCGCAGAAACAAAAACGCGGCTAGGGTGGGGCACCCAGATTGATGCTGCGACAAGCGGTCAGAGACCTAGCCCTTCAGCACCTGGTCGATTGTGTCGATATCGACTAATCCCTTGCATCCATAGAGGGCGGGAAGCACGCGGTCGGCGGGATAGGTTCGCCGCAACTGGGCGACCTTTTCCGTGCCGCAGCGGTAGGCCGGCAGATACATCCGGCCCAGCAGCGGATGGCGTCCCCAGGCGCCGGACAGTTTATCCGCGCGCTCTTCCGTGACCAGGAAATCGCGCCGCAGCGTGGCCGCCACCTCCGGCTGAGGTTTTCCCTCGCCCCAGGTGAGATAAGACGACTGATTCTTGGCGTCGTCCTGCAACAGGGCCAACAGCACGCCAATCTGTAGGTCTTCGTCCGGCAACTGGTCCACTTCCGTGACGCCGTGCGCAATCAGGATCGCGTTGTTGGCGATGCCCTCGAAGAGCGTGGCGGCGCGCGTGTTCATGGTGAGAATGGTGGCCTCGAAGCCGGCCTTTCCGCGTACGTACATGTCTTGCAGGTAAGCGAATGTAGTGACGTGGCCCGGAACAACCTCGTGGCTCACGAGCTGCTCGAACTCCGGATAGGAAATCTGCAAGGAAGCGTTGATCTCGTAGTTGGCTTCGTATTGCGGAGAGTCGTCAGCGTTGCGCGCGCGGCCGATATAGTTCATCGAGCCAGAAAACCACGCGTCCTTGATGGGTTGGAAGTCGATGTTTGCACGCGGCACCCGCGCCAGTTCCTTGGGAAGATAGGGCGACAGGTGCTTGGCGCTGAGGGTATCAAAGCGCGCGATCACGGCCGCGCTCAGAGCGCGCACAGTGGCCATGGGGGCCACACGTTCGCGGCGCCATGCATCGACGGCTTCGAGCAACCCGCCGGGATTGGCCGAAGCGTAGCCGGCGCGGCCCAGCAATTCGGCGACACGTTCGCGCTTTTTCTGTGGCTGAGAAGGCTCCGGCTGTCTGGCCGTCGCCGCCTCGACGCAGCGGGCGTAAGGCACGGCATCGCCCTTGCCTGCGACCTCCATGGCCAGATCCCACATGGTGCCGAGCGAATTTGCCATCCCGGTCAGATAAGCCTGGCGCAGGCCGTCCATTTTTTTCGCTTCCTCACGAACTCCGGCGATGGCCGCGGGCAGGTCAACCGCGCGCAAGTATTCTTCGACGGCCTCGCGATTCTTGACCGACACGCCGCCTGCCTGGCGCAGTTGCGCCGCAGCCGGATGCGTGTAGGCTGCGGGTAACGGAAAATCAGAAAACCATGAGTCGGCGATGAAGCGGCCCACGCCCGAAGGGTTCATCACGTCGCCGCCCCAGAGCGTATCAATGCCTAAAACCGCGTCAGCGATATACTTTTCAGCTTGATTCATCCCTTACACCCTTTCCTTTCCAGTTGAACGAAACCAGACGTAGAAACAGAGACAAACAAACAGCAGTGCGGAAATCGATTGAGAGACGGCGTCATTTGCATAAAACGGAGTGGTGATCCGATCCGCGCTATACCAGGGGAAGAGGTGCAGGGCCGCGCCAAAGACGCCCCCCAGCGCGCCGCCAGCCATCAGCCCAGAGGCCAGGATAACGCCGCGCTCGCGAATTCTGCTGCCCGGTTCGCCGCCGGTTTTTTCGGACCGCTTGTTGATGAAGTGCGAGAGGATGCCGCCGGCCAGCACGGGCGAGGTGAGCTCCAGCGGCAGGTAGATTCCCAGGGCGAAGACCATGGAAGACTTGCCCAGCATCTCCAGGATTATTGTGATGATGGCGCCGATGCCAAAGAGCACGTAGGCGACCGGCTGGCGGCTCATGAATCCCACTACCAGAGCTTTCATGATGGCCGCCTGCGGCGCGGGCAGGAACCCTGGGCCTGTGTCTCCGAACTGATAGACCTTGGCCAGCAGGACAATGGTCAATCCAGCGGTGATGGCGGCGGCGATGACGCCGATGAACTTAACCTTCTGCTGGGCGGCAGGCGTGGAGCCGAGCCAATAACCGGCTTTCAAGTCGGTGATGAATTGTCCCGAGACGCACAAGGCGGTGCAGACCATGCCGGCGATAGCCATCACGAAGAACATTCCCGTATCTCCCGAGAGGCCAAAGTTCAGCAGCACCACAGCGGAGATGATGATGGTGAGCATGGTCATGCCGGAGGCGGGATTGTTGGCAGTGGTGGCAATGGCGTTGGCGGCTACGGAAGTGAAGAAGAAGGAGAAGATCAGCGTAAGCACCAGGCCGAGAGCCAATACAGTCCAGGAAACCTGCAGGCGTCCAAAGAAGATGGCCACGGCGATGGAGCTGACAACCACGCCGAGAAGAATGGAGATGATGGAGATGTCGCGGTCAGTGCGCTCCGGAGCAGCGGCCTCGCCGTGGCGGAAGGTGCGCAGCGCGATGCCGAAGGAACCCGCGATCACGCGCAGCGATTTGAAGATGCCGATGATGCCTGCCGTAGCGATGGCTCCCACGCCGATGAAGCGCACATAATTGCGCACGATCTCTGCGGCAGTCATCTGCGCGATGGGAATTGCGGAGGGATAAACAGCGACGTTGATGTGGCTGCCGAAGTACCAGATCAACGGCACCAGCACGAAGCTGGTCAGCACGCTGCCGGCGCAGAAGACCATTGCGCTGCGCAAGCCCATCACGTAGCCCAGGCCGAGAATGAACGTGACGGCATCGAATTTGAAGACCATGCGGCCCTTGTCGGCGAGAGAGCGCATCACCGGCACGAACTGGAAGTCGAGATACTCCTTCCACACATGAAAAGTGGTGACGAAGAAGTCGTAAGCGGCGGCGATGGCGGTTGCCTGTAGGAGCAGCTTGGCCTCCGAGCCGCCCTTTTCTCCGGTAACCAGCACTTCGGTGATGGCGGTTGCTTCAGGAAACGGCAATTGGCCGTGCATCTCGCGCGTGAAATAGCGGCGCAGCGGTATCAAAAAGAGAACGCCAAGGCAGCCGCCGGCCAGGCAGATGAAGATGGTCTGCACCGGATGCGGATCGAGGTGAAGGATGTAAAGCGCGGGCAGGGTGAAAATGGCGCCGGCCACCACGCTGCCGGAGGCCGCGCCGATGCCGGTGATGATGACATTTTCAAGCAGGCTGGTGCGCCTCTTGTAGACGCGTGCCAGGCCGATGGCGAGGATGGAGATGGGGATGGCGGCTTCCATCCCTTGGCCGACCTTCAGTCCCGAATATGCTGAAGCGACAGAGAAGATCACGCAAAGCACCACACCCCAGAAGATTGACCGAAACGTCAACTCCGGCTCGTCGACCGCTGCGGGAATGATGGGCTGGAAAGATTCGCCGGGTTTCAACGGGCGGTAGGCATTCTCTGGAAGAGAGGTCGGTTCGTTTTCGTTCATCAATCTAAATTCCCCTTGTCGGAGGCGATCCCTGGCCCGATTCTACAGTCATCCTGGTCGATGCCAATTGAGACCGGATTTGGCTTCAGTTTAAGCCCGCAGTACACCATACACTCTACCAACGGCCCGGAGTCAAATCGGGCGGGAATGGGAGGATTTGGCTGGAAGCTATCTTAACTGAAAGGCGGGCATTGCGCGGGCCTTAAGCTTTGCGGCTCGTTGCGGGCGTTTTGGTGACGGCAGCCTGCTTGCGCAGCGGCACCATGGCTCCGGCGCCCGGCGCGGCCTGAGAGAAGCGCGCCAGCATCTCGGTGCGCACGTACTCGACAAAGCTCTGCATCTGGCGGTTCATCTCTTCCATGCGCTCTCTCATCTGCAGGATGATGGCGATGCCGGCGATGTTCACTCCAAGGTCGCGGGCGAGGTTGAGGATGAACTCGAGGCGCTCCAGATCTTCGTCCGTGTAGAGGCGCGTGTTTCCTTCAGTGCGCGACGGCTTCAGCAGACCCTCGCGCTCATAGAGACGCAGGGTTTGCGGATGGATTTCGTACATCTCGGCCACCGCCGAGATCATGTACGCGCCTTTTGACTTGCGTTTTGCGGCCATGCGATGTCTGACACCAAGCTTACCCGAATCGTAGCACCTTGCCTCGTGCTGGCGAAAGCAGCGAAATTCACGCCATGGCCGGCGGCTCTGCTGCCTCCCGTGCGGGAACCATCAACCGCGCTGCTATAGTTCTTCTTGTGCGGATTGGCATAAGGCTCCCGATGCCTGTAATCGGGCACGAGAGGACTCTGTGAAGATACTTATCGCCCACAACCGGTATCAGACGATGGGCGGAGAAGACTCCGCAGTCCGGAACGAGACCGAGATGCTCAGGCGCGGCGGCCACGCGGTTGAACTGCTGACGGACGACAATGACGCGATTCGAGGAGTGCGCGGAGTTTTAGCCGCCGCGGCCTCGGTTGCCTATTCGCCACGCTCTCGCAGGAGAATGAGGTCGGCAATCGGTGAATTCAAGCCGCAAATCCTGCACGTTCACAACTGGTTTCCGCGACTTTCTCCCTCAATCATTCTGGAAGCGGATGCACAGCGCATTCCCATCATTCAGACCCTGCACAACTATCGGATGATCTGCTCTAACGCCATGCTCTATCGCAATGGGGCGGTTTGCACCAAATGCGTAGGCAGCGCATTTCCTCTGAGCGGGGCGATCCATGGATGTTATCGCGGGAGCAGAGCCGGAAGTGCGGTGGTGACTGCGGCTTATGCCTTGCATCGCCTGGCGCGCACATGGGACAAGGTGGATTTGTTCATCGCAGTTTCCGCGTTCCAGCGTTCGCTGCTCGTTCGCGGCGGCGTGCCTGCCGGCAAGATTGTGATCAAGCCGAATTTTGCCTGCTCCGAACTCAGTGAAGAGAGAGTGGCCAAAGAGGATTTCGCTATTTACGTGGGGCGTATCTCGGAGGAAAAAGGGCTTCGCACGCTGCTTGCCGCGTGGAATACCGGAAAAATCCCGCTGCGCCTCAGGATATTTGGCGATGGCCCTCTGACGGAAAAGGTTCGGTGTAACGCGGAAAGGAACAAGAGGATTGAATATATGGGGCCGCAGCCATTCCAAATCATCAGCCAGGAGATGGCCAAGGCCCGTTACCTTGTATTTCCCTCCGAATGGTATGAGACATTCGGAAACGTGGTGGTCGAAGCGCACGCGAAGGGAACGCCGGTTCTGGCGGCTGACCTTGGCAACATGAAGGAGTTGGTGGAGGAAGGCGTCACAGGCTATCGCTTTTTTCCTGGGAACGCGGAGTCGTTGATCTCCGCGGCACTGCGCTTTCCCGAAGGAGATCTGTATAAGCGGATGTGCGCGAACTGCCGAGCCGCGTATGAAAACAGCTTCACGGCGGGAAAAAACTACGCATC
>Ga0302200_10000739_pt1 | contig 32350 bp, 18 predicted proteins | sample II_Bog_N3_1_FD_194585 | JGI IMG/M metagenome (GOLD analysis project Ga0302200, IMG submission 194585) | Peat permafrost microbial communities from Stordalen Mire near Abisko, Sweden - II_Bog_N3_1 | ecosystem: Environmental > Terrestrial > Soil > Wetlands > Peat | place: Sweden: Abisko... | reverse complement strand
GTCAGACATGACGTGGATGCCGCCCCAGACCCGGCTCATGCCCACCTCACGCTGCGCGTCGGAGAGCTTCTTGAAGGAGTGCACCACACCCGGGAGCCCGTCGGACGTGACAGAGAATTCCACATCGTCGGTTCCGATGAACAGCGCGATCATCCGCGCAGCAGAAGCCGAGAAGCCGCTGTGCCCCGACACGTAGGCCGGAAACGGGGGCGACGGCATGTTGGGTATGAACTCGGGGTTTTGGACCGCGGCCGGATTTACCTTCGTGTCCATCTCGCGGATCGCGGTCTCGGGGCGCCACGTCCTGTAGAAATACTTCGTCTCCCAGATGGCGATCCCCGTGTCGGCCTCGGCGAGATTGAGGAGGGCGAAAAAGCGCGCCGCATCGGGAACAGACATGTTCCTGCGCCTGGCGATGTCCTGGGCCACCATGTTCCAGTGCCCCGGGGGAGCCGATGTGCCCAAGTCGTCGGACCAGAAGGGAGTGCAGAGCGTCTGGAACTCGTTGCGGTCGGACCCGTCTCGGGCGCCAACCTTGCTCACGTAGGCCACCTCTTCCGCGTAGGTCTTTGAATCCACCGTGTAGGGGGGAGGCGCGCGGAACTGGTCCTGCGAGGTCAGGGTAAATGGGGTCACCTTGCCCCAGAATGGCAGCAGCGGGGGCCTGAACGTGGGGGGCGTCTCCCTCCATTTTCCCGCCTCGTCGCTGGAGTATTTGCCCGGGATCGGCTTGTTGTAGCCGCTGTCGGCGCGTTTCGCGATGACCGCCTCGGCCACCTTTTTCCCCCAGGCGATGCCGTCGACCTTGGACTGCCCCTCTGGAATGGCGGCCAGCGCCTTGTCATAGGCAGCCTGCAAGACGCGCGGGTTCGTCCAGGTCCACAGGGTGTTGAGAACCGTGTAGGCCGAACTCGCTACCGCCGCATCGATATTGGCGCCCGCGGGCGCCGGGTCGTTGACGAGCCATCCTCGATTCGTCCGCGTGATGCCGTTCACCGCATCATAGATGGCTACGTGGTAGGTCGCTAGATAAAGTGCGACTTGGGGCGCCGCATTTCGAGCAAGGCGCGTGGCGTCTATGGCTTGCTCATTCCAGTCGACGACGACGTTGCCAGCAAGGACTCGCGAAGCGGTCGCAACACACAGAACAAGGGCCAGAGTCAGGGAACGATAGGGTTTGATGATCATTGGGTTAGAAAGCATCCATTGGGGGCCGAGACCTGCGCCTGAGAACGGCGCGCAAGCACTGCGCAAATCTGGTTATCTATTGAATCCCATTTAAAGGATTTTGTGGCCAAAGCCCCGCTATGCGGGGCGAATCGCGGGCAATCGAGGCCCGAAAAGACGCGCACTGCGCATCCCCTATCGTGGCTCGGTAATCACGATCAGGCGGTTAACCCCTTCGGGCCTCATTTCCTGGCGCGCACCGCTCGGCCATCGGACCACGATCTTCCGAACCCGGTCGTCGACGCCCAAACCGAAGGTGAGGGTCTTCTCGGACTGCGCCATGAAACCCATGGCCGGCTCCATCGTCTGCACGAGGACCCCCCGGGGCGTATGCACCTCGACCCGCGCCCCGCCGGCGTCCCGCTGGCAATGGGTCCCCACCAGATCGATGCGAAGCCATGCGTTGTGGGAATGCAGGTCATTGCGCAGCAGGCGCGGCGGTGCCCCATTCTGGGCGATGACAACGTCCTGGCTCCCGGTCCCGTACACATCGGCCACAGCAACACCGCGCGCCACGAGCCCGGGTCCCGGTTTTCCGCCGGCGAGGGGAACCGCTTGCCTGACCCAGCTGCGGCTGTTGTTCCAGATCAGCGCGGGTTCCGACGAGAACGCGCGCCCGTTTTCAAAATGCTCAAGCCTGGGCTCAGCGAGCCCGTTTCCGGAAAAGATATCGATCCTGCCGTCCAGGTCATAGTCGAGGAGCGCGACGCCCAGCTTGTCCTGGAGATGGCAGGCGGCGCCCCCCTCGTCCTGCGGGGCCATGACAAGGCCGGCAGCGCGAAGGAGACCAAAACGGCCTGCGGCCTGCCCCTGGAGAGGAAAGGGCAGAGCCCCCTCGCCCACCAGTCCCGCAGACGCCCCCTCTCGCCGTTCCGCAGCCGGTGGGGTCCACTGCTGGAACGTCCCGTCCCCCTTGTTGAGGAAAAGCGCGTCGCTTCCTGACTGGTATTTGAACAGCAGGTCCAGTTTGCCGTCCCCGTTGATATCAAGCGCAGCAACCACCAAGGGGAAGGCCCGGGGGACCCCGGTCTGGCGGTCCATCACGTCGAGGCCCGTTTTCGACGACACCTCCAAAAACTTGCCGTTCCCCAAGTTGCGGTAGACGGAGGGGAACACGCTCACGAACCCAGCAGGGGCGGTGTAGGACGGCCCCGAAACCTCGGCGTTAAGGGCATTCCCGAGGCCCGTCTGGCTCGCCCACCGCGCGTAATTGCAGACGACAAGGTCGAGCCTGCCCTCGCCAAAGATGTCGATCCACACGGCGCCCGAGCTCCACACATGCTCGTCCCCCCGGACCCCCGCGGCGTCCGTCACGTCCCTGAACTTGCCGTTCCCCTCATTGTGGAAGAGGTGGTTTCCACCGATGCCGGTCACGAAGATGTCCGGATACCCGTCCCCATCGTAGTCACCCACGGCGACCCCCATTCCCAGCATGCTCACGTCGAGCCCGGAGCCCTTGGTCACGTCCGTGAAGTGGCCCTTGCCGTCGTTGTGGTAGAGCGCGCACGTCGCCTCCGCCCCCGCCGCGGGCGAATTCCAGGGCCACGCAGTCCCGCCCACGAAGAAGAGGTCCGGGTGCCCGTCGTTGTCGTAGTCCAGGAAGGCAACGGCACCGGGAAGCGAGGTCGGCGTGTCCTGGTCATCGCGCGACCCGTTGTCGTGCAAGAAGGCTATGCCCGACCCGCGCGTGACATCCGTGAATCGGACCGGGGGCGGAGCGCTGGGCGGCGACGCAAACGGGAACAGTCTCGAGAACCAGACGCCAAACAGGATCGCCGCCACGGCCAACGGCACCAGGACCGGAACGAGAGGCGAGATCGCTCCGCTCGGGGGGGGATTTCCCCCGCTGTCACGGTGTCCTGGGGCAGGCATTTTGGATGAAAATCATGGGCCGAGACGCGGCAACGCCGCGAAAACATTCACGGACTGCTATTGACCTACCGTACGCCGAAGTAAAAACCTTTCCATCCATGAGTGTTCGGACGACCTCACAAAGACTCCTTCGGCTTTCAGGCTGGGGAGCCGTCTGGACGCTCGTCGGGCTCGCCATCGCAAGCGAGATCTACCTTTCGAGCAATTTCCTGGGCAGGTCCATCTCCTGGAGCGAGGCGATAAGCGACTCCCTCGAGGACTGGTACGTGTATGGCCTGCTCTCGATCCCGGTCACCTGGCTTGCCCGTCGGTATCCGCCTGAAAAGGGCTCCCGGTGGGCCACGGCGGGGATTCACCTGGGAGCAGCCATCCTGTTCTCGCTGGTCTACATCACGCTTCGGGCGGTCGTGGGGCAGATCGACAGCCTGATCGTCGGGGAGCCCACCTCCTTCGGCGACGTATTCCACCCCCTGCTCGTGCGGACTTTCCCCTTCAACCTGCTCGTCTACGGCGTCATCATCTCGGTGAGCCACGCCCTGGATTATTACGGGAAGTACAATGAAAGCACCGTCCAGACGCTTGAACTCGAGAAGCACCTCACGGAGGCGCGCCTCCAGGCGCTCCTCCATCAGCTCAAGCCGCACTTCCTCTTCAATACCCTGAACGGCATCGCGTCCCTCATGCACTCGGACGTCGACGCCGCTGACAAGATGCTCGTCCGGCTGAGTGAGCTCCTGCGCATCACGATGTCGCAGACCGGCGCACCCAGGACGACGCTTCGCGAGGAGGTTGCCTTCCTGGAACGGTACCTGGACATCGAAAAGATACGGTTCCGAAACCGCCTGGATACCGTCATAGCGATCGACAGCGACGCCATCGACGCGATGGTCCCAAGCCTGATCCTTCAGCCCATGGTGGAGAACGCGATGCGCCATGGCGTGGAGCCTCACGCCCGAAAGGGTCTGATCGAGCTCCGGGGCTTCCGCCAGGACAAGAACCTCGTGTTGACCGTCTCGGACAACGGGACCGGAATGCCTCTGGAAGGCCTCAAGCGGGAGGGCATCGGCGTTGCCAACACCCGGGCGCGGCTCCAGGAGCTTTACGGAGAGCAGCAGAAATTCGAACTGGTCAACCGCACGGAAGGCGGCATGTGTGTGCGGATCACGATCCCATTCAGCACGTCCAAAACATGAGCAAGCTCCGCATATTAGTCGCAGACGACGAGCCCCTGGCGCGATCCCGCCTCCTGTCGCTCCTGCCCAAGGACGTGTCGATCGAGATCGTGGGCGAGTACGGAAGCGGCACCGAGGCCATTGAGGGAATCCGCCGCGACAAGCCGGACATCGTGTTCCTGGACATGCAGATGCCCGGCTGCGACGGACTCCAGGTGGTTGCCGGGCTTGAATCCCACGAGAGGCCCGCCGTGGTGTTTGTGACGGCCTATGACAAGTTCGCCGTCGATGCCTTTGGCGTCCGAGCGGTCGACTACGTCCTAAAGCCTTTTGATCGGGAGCGGCTGGAGACCGCGCTGGAGCGGGCCGCCGAGTTTGTCGCCGCCCGGCGCGCCGGCGACCTGGGCGCGCGCATCGAGGGTGCACTCGCCAATACCAGCGCACTGAATCCCCCGAAGACCGAGCGCCTCGCGGTGAAGGTCGACGGCCGGTTCATATTCCTCAAATTTGACGAGATCGTCTGGGTTGAGGCCGCGGACAACTACGTGGTCATCCATACCTCGGCCGGCGAGCGCCTGATGCCCCGCGACACCCTGTCGTCGATCGAGGAGCGCCTGGGCCCGGGCCATTTCACGCGGGTGAACCGCTCGGCGCTCGTGCGGATCGACCAGGTCAAGGAACTCCAGCCGAATTCGCAGGGCGACTACAGCATCCTACTCAGGAACGGCACGCGGATTCCGCTGAGCCGGAGCCTAAGGGGACGCTTTGAGAGATTCCTGATGGACCGCTAATATGGGCAAGCGGGGAACACGGGAAGCGCGTCGGGCGATTACCCGGACTAAACCGCAGCCTGCACCCCGTCCGCGACCCCGGGATCCCTTTCGGCCGTCTCGTCGCGGATCCACGCGATCTGCAGGAAAGCCAATGCCAAGGGCGCCGCATAGCTTCCGCCGTGCTCGACGAAGACCCAGAACGAGGAGCCTGCTATGGGATTGAGCAGCTCGGTCGCAACCTTCCATGCGAATGCGAAAACCAACAGGCTAAAGCTCGGCCTAACGAATACTATTGCTGCAAGCATGATCTCCAACGCCCCCACCCAGGGTTCGATCTCGGGCCCCCTAAGTCCGATCGTCGCGTAATGGGAGGCAAGGAGCGGCTTGTGAAGCAGCAGTCCGAGCGCCCCGTGGCCCAGAAGCAGGGCAACCGTTGTAAGGCGCAACACCCAGCAGACCTCCATGCGCCGCCGCTCCTCCATGAATCGCGCGACACTGCTACGAAGCCAGTCACCCAGCCTAGCCTCATTGAGGACGAGAAAAAGGGCCAGCGGCGCACCGTAATTGCCCGCCCGCTCCAGGGCCTCCCAGCAAGACTCCCCCGCCAGGGGACGCAGGAGCGCCGTCCACAATGCCCATCCCGTCATGAAAAACACGAAGGCGCGAATCGGAACAAAGAGCGCAATCAGGGCCATTGAAACGTCCATGATCGCGACCCAGGGCATCAAGGCGTACGCGGTGTCGTGGCCTATGCCGACGACGCCAAAGTAGGTGACCCAGGGCGCCGGCCTTCCGAAGCCCACCATCCCGTGGCCCAAAAAATCCATGGCCACCCCCACCCGCAGTATCCATTCGACGGACCTGGGCACCACCGATGAGGGACTTGGAGTGGTCAGTGGCATTCGGGTTACCGAATCATCCGCCGCAGACCGAGCAGCGGACCGCGGGTTCGTCGCTCTGCATCTGGTTGACCATCTCAAGTCGCTCGCGCCGGGCGGCAAAGCAATGGGGACAATCGGAGAACGGTTCCAGATCCCAGGTGTCCGCGAAGACCCGGCCCAGGCCCAATGCGAGCGCAGCCCGCTGAGCGGCCTCGAGCATCGCGAGGGTCGGCCGAGGGAACTCACCCGACTCGCGGAGGCGCTCCATCGCACCGTTGCCGGTACGCGTGGGTATGAGGGCCACCGCGCTCGCGCCGCACGCAAAAGCAAACTCGGCCGATTTCAGCGCCCATTCCAGCCCCGACCTCCCGTCAAGAAAGGGAGGATTTACCAGGATGAACGCGCGCAGCGCGATCCGTTCCTTCGCGAGGAATTCGGCCGCCCGCGCAAATTGCGCAAGATCGAAACCCTTGTTGAGCTTTTCAAGCACCTCCGGGTGCGCCGTCTCGAGTCCCATGGCGACCTCAAGCGACCCGGACAACAGGTCGCGCAGTTCACAGGCGCGTTCTCCCACGAGGAGCGGATGCGATTCCACTACAACATGCTTCGCGAAAGCGATCTGCCGAGCGATTGGGGCGTAGTCTGAAGGCGGGATGGCCGCAGAATCAAAGAAGCTCCCGCTGTTATAGAGCTTCACCTGCACCGGGAGGGCCCCCGAGTCCGACCAGGTTCGAATCGCGGACTCCAATTGCCGCGGAATCGCGCCCTTCGGCACGGATTGCTGGGTGGTGTCCTTCCAGAGGTCGCACATGAGACACCGCCAGGGACATTCGCGGTTGGTCAATAGGACGACGCCGGAATCGACGACGACGCCGGACGAAAGGCGCTCTTTCTCGCGAAAGACGCCATGGGGCGTGTTTGGATCGGGCGAGGAAGGACGTTTTGGACGTTGCTCCAGAATCCAGGCCGTGCGGCCCCGCGCCGGGTACGCAGAGACCATGGAGGTCACTTATAAATCGCGAGATACTGCTGGCGGTAGTCGGGTTCCGGCGCGCCCAGCCTGCGTCGCAGGTGCTCTACGGGAATAGCCCCGTGCTGGAACCTGCGTTTGGCGAATACGGGCATGTCGATTCCAAAATGGGCCTTGATGCCCCTGCGGACAATTTCGCCCTTCAGGGAGTAGAGCCGGTCGACCGACATTTTGCTCATTTCCGTGAAGGGGATGCCCTCGGCGACAGAAACGACGGCTGGCCGCGTAAATGGGCTGAAGCCTTCGAACCCGTAGTGGCGGGCAGGAGCGTAGGTGCGCGCATAGCTTCGGCTTAGCCCGCCGCTGTAAGTGAGCGAATGCTTGATCCGGCCGACCCCCCAGCCCTCCTGATATAGCATCAGGTTGTTGACCACGCTGCGGATCGTCAGCTCGGGATTTTCCTCGATCGGATAGTCCTTTAGGTTCTCATCGCCGCCGTCGCCATCGATCAGGAATTTCCATTGGGGATAACGGGCGCGGATGCCGCGGCAAAGAGCAAGACCCATGGATGCACACTCGACATCGAGAGGCTTGTAATCTTCCAGGACGCGCAGCGTATTGACCGCGTCGAGCGACGCCGGATCGGCATCGATCGTCTCAAGAAAGAGGCCGAGCCCAAGTTGGTCGAGAAACTCCCGCGCTTGCCGCAGATCGGGTCCGTCACCGAAGTTCAGGGTAAATGCCTTCAGCCGTGATGGATTCAGACCGAGCCTGAGCATCACTTGGTAAACGGTGAGGAATACCGATCCGCTGTCGACTCCACCGGAGAAGCATACGCCAATTGGTTCGTGCTCCGGAATGCTGCTGAGCCATTTGGCCGTCTCGTCCGCCAACGCCGCTACGTAGCTGCTGCCGATCACTTCGACGTCCGCCGGGAGCGAGTTGCGCTCGGGTGTGAAAAAGCGCGTGTAGGTCGGATCGGGATCGGGACAGCCGATCAATTGGAGCTCGACCACGTAGTGTGCCGGCACCATCCGCGTGTAGCTGGGGTGAAACTGCCGCTCGAGCCCCTCGCTCCGCAGATGCTGGTAGATCGCATCAATCCGGTCGGAAACGATCAGCGCGGGGCCTTCGCGGCGTTTGGCGAGAAAGTAACGCATCGGCCGGTCGAGCGATCGTGCCATCCGTACGCGCTTTCCCTCGCGCGCCACGAGCGCAAACGAGCCGTCGATCTCGCGGACGGCTTCGGCTGAGCCTTGCAGGACCCTCGCACGGGCGTCCTCGACACTCATGTTGCGTAGGCTATGGGTAGCCGGATCGATAAGGTCGACGAGTCGTTCGATGTATTCGTCCATGGAAGGAAGGAGGATTTGGGGATGTTAGCCGATGCCACCCGAACGGATCGTGATCCGGAAAGCGGCCGGATTCCGGACCGAATCTGCAATCCGTATTGCGCGCCTATCGGAAGGCAATGCGAATCGATTCGACAACTGCGGTCGAGAATCCGCCCGGCGGATGGCACTTGTGAAGCCGGGTTCCGTTCATTAACGAGTGGCGTATGTCGAAGCGCCTGATCTGGATAAGCGGTGCACTCCTTGCGCTCGCGATCATCGCGGGCGCCTTTTGGTTTCGTAGGCAGTCGACGGGATCCGCCGGGTTCACTCAGCTTATGAATCGCGGTAACGGCCTGCTGGAGAAGGGCGATGCGGTGGTGGCCATCGGCGTTTACACCCAGGCGCTCCGGCTTTCGCCCGAGAGCACAGATGTCCGGCTCAACCTCGCCAACGCCTATCTGCTGGCGGCCCTGCCGGACGACGCGGAGCGGATGTGTAAGCAGACGCTCGAGTTGGATTCAAACAGTGCCGCAGCCTATTACCTGCTGGGCTGCGCACTCCTCCGAAAGAACCAAGCCGAACCGGCCGCACAGGCGCTGCAGCAGTCATGGAAGATCGACCCAGCTGTGCCAGCACTCGATTTCCAGATGGGCATGGCGCAGGAGGAACTCGGGCAAGTTCCAGACGGAATCCGTGATTTCGAGAACGTGATCCGGGCCGTGCCCGATCATCCCTCGGCGCATTTCCAGTTGAGCCAGCTTTATCGACGGGCAGGCCGAGCCGACGACGCGGCCCGTGAGTTGGAGGTACACCAGGCAATAATGGCCCGTTCTTCCAGCCCTGTCATCTCCGTGGCCGCGCTGGAACGCTGCAAGTACACTCTGCCGCTTTCGCCGTTTGTTTTGAGCCAACCGGATCCGCACGGGATTCCGGTCCGTTTCGTGGAAGAAACTGCCGCTGCATTTGGCGCCCTGGCGCCCGATTGCCGCGGACCATTGGCCGTCCTCGATTATGATCACGACGGACGCTCGAGCCTTTTTGCGCAGCAAAAGAGCGGCGGTTTTCTCCTCCTCGACAACCGCGGCGGGCATTTCTCCGCCCTCGGCCGGCCGCTGCGTGGGCCCGCCGGGGCCGTGTACCACATCGCTCTAGCGGGAGACCTGGACAATGCGGGCTTCGATGACGTGGTCGTTCTCGGCGAGCAGGACTCACGTGTGTTCAAGTTCTACGAACATGGACGGTTCCGCGACGCGACCCGCGCGGCGGGGCTCGAAGGGCTAAAGGCGACCACAGGACTGCTGGCCGACCTCGATTTTACCGGGAACCTGGATTTGGTCGTGGTCCAGCCGGGAGGGGCCGGCCTCGGCCTATACCGCAACCTCGGCAATTTCTTTTTCGACGGCACCTGGAGCGACTCCGGGCTGCCAAAGGCGTTTCCAGGCGCCGTGCAGGTGATAACGGATGACTGGGACAGCGAGGGCCTGCCGGGAGTATTCATCGCGCGCGCGGATGCAGCGCCCACCTTCTATGGGAAAAAGCGTGCCGCAACGTTTTCGGCAACTAACCTCACTCAGGGGTGGCCCACCGGGGCCGTCATGGTGACGGGTGACCTCTACAACGACCTTCGCCCCGAGGCGGTGATCGCGACGGCGACCACTCTCGAAATCATCGATCGCGACAAGAGCCGGAGGTTGAGCCTGCCGCTGCAAGGCTTCAAGGTCGCGGGCCTGCTGCTGGCGGATTACGACAACGACGGCTGGCTCGACCTCTTCGCCTATGGCAGCGACGGCGTGCGGGTATGGCGCAATGCCGGCCATGCCGGTTTCATCGATGTGACGGCTGAACTTGGGCTGGACCATGTTGGTCCGGTTGACGGGATCGTCGCCGCCGATTTTGGCGGCAATGGTGGGATCGACCTGGTCACGAGCTCGGACGCGGGACTGCGCTTCTGGCGGAATGACGGAGGCAATCAGAACCTGCAGTTGAAATTGCGCCTCATCGGCAACCGCTCCAACACCACCTCGCTGGGGGTTCGCGTCGAGGTGCTGGCGGGCAACTGGCGCACCAGCCGGACCGTCCGGCGGATCCCACTGGAAATTGGCGTCGGGCAGCACAAACAGCTCGATGCGCTCAAGGTGCACTGGTTCGACCTCTCCACGGCTAAGGTTGACGTGCCGGTCGTGCGAAACGTGTATACTGTGACCGAGCCGACACTCCCAAGCGGCTCCTGCCCTTATCTTTACGCATGGGACGGAAAGGGTTTCGAGTTCGTGACGGACATCCTCGGCGCCGCCCCACTCGGGCTGCCGCAGAACGAGCGACGTTATGTGCCGGCTGACCCTGAGGAGCTGTTGGCGCTCGGCGATGAGGCAAAGTTCCCGCCACACAATGGCGCCTACGAGATCCGTATAACCGATGAGCTGCGCGAGGTGCTTTACCTGGACGAAGCCCGGCTCGTTGCCATCGACCATCCGCAAGGGACAATCGTCAACCCAAGTAGCAAGATGCGCTCCGGTGCGCCGTTCCCGCCGCACGAGCTCTGGACGCTGCGTCCGCTTGCTGCGCCTCGGCATGCCGTGCGCAGCGACGGTCTCGACGTCACGGAGGCGTTGGCACACGTCGACAACCAGATGGTCTCCCCGGTGCGGCTTCGCCGGCCACAACTGCGCGGGCTGGCCGAGCCATTTTCAGTCACGCTCGATTTCGGCCCGTTGCCGGTGGAACGTCCATTGGTGCTCGCCCTGACAGGATGGATTCACTTCGGCGGAGGGATGGCAAACATCGCAGCGTCGCTGGATCCCACGCTTCCCTACCCCTTCCCCGTGCTCGAGGCGGAACTTTCGGACGGAACCTGGCGGAACGTGGACATCGAAGTGGGAACGCCCGCCGGCAAGACCAAGACCATCCTCGTCGATCTGGAGAAAAAACTTCCCGCTGGGACACAACGCCTCCGCCTGTCCACAGCCTTCGAGATCTACTGGGATTGTGCGCTGCTGTGCGAAAAGGATGGGGCGGCGGAGACTCACGGCTACAACCTGCATCCCGAACACGCCGACCTACACTGGCGCGGTTTCAGCCGCTACGCTGACCTGCCGCCGTCGCTCCCCCTCACGCCGATCTACACGGAAGTCTCGCCGACGCCGCCTTGGGACCGGACACCGGCCGGCTGGTTCACCCGTTACGGTGCAGTGGGGGACCTTGTCGCACAGCATGACGACCGCTTGGTGCTACTCGATGGCGGCGACGAGCTGGCATTGTCGTTCGATGCCGCGCAGTTGCCGCCGCCGGCGCCGGGCATGACGCGCGACTTTTTCCTTCACGTGGTTGGGTGGGACAAGGACGCCGACTTCCATGTGGGGCAGGGTTGGCAGCTTGGGCCATTGCCGTTCCAAGGGATGGACGACCAGGCTTACGGGCACGAGGCGAGGCCCAGCCATATCGATGATTCCTGGATCAAGGCCTATGACACCCGCTGGGTCGGCCCGGTTGTGGTGGGCCCAGGCGGCAAGGTGCGCCAGACTCCCTGAGGCATCATGCAAGAAAGCAGATGCTTCCCCGTGGTCGGCTGGGTTCGGTGTAGGATTCGCTTTCTTGCGATACCGGCCGGAGTGCTCGCGGCGTTCGCAATCGGCACCGCAATCCGGACCATGGCCGAACCGGCCCCGGAATCCGGTGGGAGAATCCAGGAGGAGCCGCTCGCCCCGAGATCCAGCCCGCGAGGCAAGACCCTCTTCACGATTGTCTCCCCAGAGGAAAGCGGCGTGCGCACCGAAAACAGTTACGACGACCCCGAAATCTGGGGACGGCTTTCGCGCGAGTTCGATCTTGGGGCGGTCGGGACCGGGGTGGCTATCGGCGACTACGACAACGACGGCCTTCCTGATATTTTTGTCGTGAGCAAGACCGGGAGCTGCCGGCTCTTTCACAATCTTGGCAATTGGAAGTTCGAGGATGTTACGGAAAAGGCCGGTGTTGGCGATCACGGTGCAGCCGCCAAGATCTGGAAGCAGGGAGCGACATTCGTCGACGTGAACAACGACGGGCTTCTGGACATCTACGTTTGCCGGTTCAATGCGCCGAACCTTCTCTACATCAACCAGGGCGATGGCACTTTCAAGGAGGAGGCGCACGCTTACGGGCTCGATGTCACGGACGCCTGCGTCATGGCCTACTTCAGCGACTATGATCGCGACGGCTGGTTGGACGTCTTCATCCAAACCAACGTGCTCGATGCGGCGGCCCATCCGGAAGGCCAGAGGGACTATCTCTTCCACAACAACCGCAACGGTACCTTCACCAACGTCACGGACCGCGCCGGAGTCGCTCCGGGCCCGACCCACGGGAACTCGGCGGTCTGGTGGGACTTCGACGGCGACGGCTGGCCGGATCTTTATGTCGCGAACGATTTCGCGGTTCCCGACGCACTTTATCACAACAACCACGATGGCACGTTCACGGATGTCGCCGCTCGCGCAATGCCTCACACGCCGTATTCGTCGATGGGCTCGGACCTCGGCGATGTGGCGAACGATGGCCGCATAGGCCTGTTGGTCGCAGACATGGCGGAACCTGACCACGTCGAGGACCAGCGCACGATGGCGGAATCCAGGGCGCGGATGCGCGTCCCCGATGAAGGCTCGAACGAAGTTCGTCAATTTCCCAGCAATGCCCTCTTTCTGGATACCGGGACCGGCCGGTGCCTTGAGGCTGCACACCTTGCCGGACTCGACGCAACCGGCTGGACCTGGGCGCCGCTCTGGGAGGACCTGGACAACGACGGCCGGGCCGATCTGTTTGTCACGAACGGGATGTACCGGGAGATTCACAACCAGGACCTGATCGCGCGCCGGGCCATGGCCGACAGCCCGCTCGCCCGGGGACAGATTGCCCGGAACAGCCCGGTATTCGCCGAAACTCACCTCGCGTTTCGCAACCTCGGAGGTCTTCGGTTCGAAAACGTTTCGAGCGAATGGGGGCTGGACCAAAAAGGCGTGAGCTTCGGGGCGGCCTTGGGAGACCTCAGCGGCGACGGCAACATGGACCTGGTGTACAGCAACTACCAGGGGGGGGTGACGATACTGCGCAACAACAGCGATACCGGGCATCGGATCATCTGCGCGTTGCGTGGCACCCGGTCTAACCGATTTGGCGTAGGGGCGAAGGTAACGCTCGAGAGTGCGGCGGGCATCCAGGTCCGGATCCTGACGCTTGGGCGCGGGTTCATGTCGAGCAGCGAACCGATTGTTCATTTCGGCATGGGCGACGACACGGTGATCCGGCGGCTGACGGTGTCGTGGCCGAGCGGCGCGGTGCAGACTTTCGAGAACCTACCCGCTGATCGCCGGTTCATCATCACCGAGCCCCCTTCCTCGCAGGCTGCGCCAGCGCCGGTGAAGCGACCGGAACCCCAGTTTACGGAAGCGAGCAAGGCGGCCAATCTGTCCTGGATGGCAGCGGAGGAGGTTTATGACGAGTTTCTCGACCAACGGCTGCTCCCGGCGGGATTCAACCGTCGCGGACCTGCGATCGCCGTAGGGGATATAGACGGCAGCGGACGCGACGGTATTTGCATCGGAGGGACAACGCGGGAGGCCCTGCGAGTCCTTTTGCCCCAGGGCGCGGAGGCATGGGCGCCTGCCGCGTCGCCGGCACTGGCCGCGCCGCCCGACGTAGACGATGGGCCATTGCTGTTGTTTGACGCCACCGGCGAAGGCCGTGAGGACCTCCTCGTGACGGCAGGCGGAGCCAGCCAGCCCTCGGGCGCACCCGAATACCAACCACGCCTTTTCCTCAATGACGGACGCGGACACTTTCGGCCCGCACCGGATGGAGCGCTCCCGCCGCTATCGATCAGTGCCGGCGCGGTCTGCGCCGCTGACTTCGAGCACAACGGACGACTCAGCTTGTTCATTGGCGGGAGGGTCTCCCCTGGACTCTACCCGGCAGCACCTCAGAGCGCGTTGCTGGCCAATCGCGGGGGAAAGTTTATCGACGTCACCGATTCCGTGGCACCGATGCTGCGCCACGTCGGCATGGTCACTTCGGCTCTCTGGAGCGATGTCGACGGAGACGGCTGGCCGGACCTGCTGCTGACGCTCGAATGGGGCCAGGTAAAATATTTCCACAACGTGGGCGGAAGGAAGTTTGAGGACTGGACGGAAAAAGCGGGCTTCGCTTCTGCGGGGACGGGCTGGTGGCGGTCGATTGCGACTGCGGATTTCAATGGTGATGGGCGCCCCGACTATGTGGTGGGAAACGTGGGTCTGAATACGCAATACCACGCCGAACCCGGGCACCCTGCGTTGCTCTTCTCCGGTGATTTTGCCGGCCGCGGCTCCAAGGAGCTCGTCGAAGCGTATTACGAGAACGGTCAGCTGTACCCATGGCGCAGCCGCACGGACCTCGGTGCCGCGATCCCATCCGTTTTTCGGCGCTACCGATCGAACAACGATTTTGCCCGCGCGACCCTGCCCGAGATACTGGGAACTGACCGGCTGGCGGCGGCCCTGCGCCTAGAGGCCACGGAACTCCGCAGCGGAGTGTTTCTCAGCCAGCCGGACGGCAGCTACCGTTTCGAGCCTTTGCCGCGGATCGCGCAGATCGCTCCGGCCGATGGCATCGTGGCCGGCGATTTCAGTGGCGAAGGGCATGCCGATATCTATGTCGTGCAGAACTCTTACGCACCGGCACAAGCGGTTGGCCGTTTCGACGGCGGATTGAGCCAGCTGCTTCGCGGGGATGGCCACGGCCATTTTGTGCCGGTGCCGCCGGCCGAGAGCGGGCTGGTTGTACCTGGCGATGCCAAAGCACTCGCCGTGCTCGACCTCGACAATGACGGCTGGCCGGACTTCCTGGTCTCGCGAAACGGCGATGCGACACTCGCGTTTCACAACAGGGGCGTCACAGACCGACATTGCACCCGCGTCACACTCGAGGGGCGGCCAGGCAACCCACAGGCTGTAGGGGCTCGCATCACTGCGGACTACGCTGACGGCACGGCCCAAGTCAGCGAGGTCTGCGCCGGTTCCGGTCACTACAGCCAGTCGACTGCGGCCCTATTCTTCGGCTCCACAGATCGAAATCCGCTGCGACGCATACACGTTCGGTGGCCATCTGGCGCGACCACAACGAGCCCAGAATTAGACGGCGGGATTACCAAGACCCTCAGGCTGGTTGCGCCGGGGAATTGAGCGGGCGGCCCATGTTTCTCGGGTGCTTCCGGCCCCGGCAGGCACGTCATCGGCCCCTGAGTTCGGTCAATTCGCCACACTTAGCTGTTCGTTTAGATTTCGATTGTTAGAAGGTGCACACCCCAGATGTCCTGCTCGGCAGACCGCGCGACGGATACTAAAAAGGGCGGAATACGCAGTGACACACTTCTCCGGGGCCGAGCTATCAGCTTCGCTACTAGGAGCCATAAGATCACCGGAATTGCACGGGCCCCTTTGTCGCCCGATACGATTGATCCGCTTTTTGCATGTATGAAAAAAACTAAACGGAATTCCGGATTCAAGGCTTGCGGAGGCCCTGTGCTGCTGCTGCTCGCGCTAACACTGGCGGCATGCAAGCCAAAGGCGTACGAACCGGCGGCCGAAGCGGCACGGCCACCCTCCTTCACGGTTACTCCTCCGATCCCCGCCGGTCCAAATGATCTGTTCGAGGACGTGACCGCCAAGGCGCGGATAGATTTCGTCCAGCAGTTTTGCGACGAGCGCATTGCCAACATCATCGAGTCCAATGGTTCAGGCTTTGCGGTCTTCGATTACGACAACGACGGCTACATGGACATCTTCATGGCCAATCCCGGCCCGCTCGCCGGGGTGACCCACGAAAAGCCGGGGACCGAGCGACAGCCCTGCCGTCTCTATCACAACAATCGCGACGGCACGTTCACGGACGTTACCGAGAAGGCGGGGCTGGGAGGCGCGGGCTACGCCGTGGCTGTAGCCGCGGCCGACTACGACGGGGATGGATTTACGGACCTCTATGTCGTCTGCATCGGCAAGAGTATTCTCTACCACAACAACGGCGACGGCACGTTCAAGGACGTTACCGACAAGGCCGGAGTGGGCAATGTGGGAGGTACGGGGATCGGGGCCACCTGGCTAGATGTAAATAACAGCGGCCGGCTAGATTTGTACGTGGGTAACTACCTCAAATTTGATCCGAACTATCATCTCTATTACAACCCGACCAGCTATCCCGGCCCTCTGGCCTATAAGCCGGAGCGGGACTTGCTCTACATTAACAACGGAGACGGGACTTTCACCAATGCCAGTGAAGCGGCGGGTATTTGGGCCCTCCCTCCTCATCGGACGATGTCGGTGCATGCGTTGGATTACAACCGGGACGGCCACGAGGACCTCTATATCTGCAATGACGCGACCCCGAACATGCTGCTCATCAATGACGGCCACGGGCATTTTCACGACGAAGCCATGAAACACGGCGTTGCGTTCAACGCCCTGGGTGAAGCAGCAGGTTCGATGACCGCGGCAATCGGCGACTGCAACGGCGATGGACTACCCGACCTCCTGGTATCGCGCTTGGGATATGGCTCACTGTATATGGGCTCAGCGCAGGGCGATTGCGTGGATCGAATGATGGCCTCGGGACTCGGTGGGGTAACGGCGCAATACGTCGGTTGGGGAACCAACTTCATCGATTTTGACAATGCCGGAAAGCTGGATGCCTTCATCGCCAACGGGGATCCCTTCCGCATGGTAGGCTGGCAAAGCCTGCTGCTGGAAAACGATGGCCAAGGCAATTTCAGTAATGCCGTTGAAAAGGGAGGCGCCTATTTCCAAACGCCAGTGCGGGCACGCCCGAGCGTCGTCCTCGATTACGACAACGACGGCAGAATGGACCTCCTGGTGGGACTGATGGGGGATCGGCCGGTGCTTCTTCACAACCGAGACCATTCCGGCAACCACTGGATCACCCTTTCGCTCCGCGGGACGAAGAGCAACCCGGCAGGTTGGGGATCGTGGATAGAGCTGACGGCGGACGGGAAGACCTATGTTCAGGAATGCAGTTGTCCCTCCGGCTTTCTAAGCCAAGGGGATCCGAGGGTCCACTTTGGCCTTGGCAAGGCACCCGTCGTTCAGCGGATCCAAATCAAGTGGCCCAGCGGCACGGTTCAGACCCTGACCGACATCCCTGTCGATCAAATCCTTAAGGTGACCGAACCCCTACCCCAGTGAACTCCCAAACGTGCATTTTGCTTGGAGCCGCGGCATTGCTGCTGGCAGGTTGCGAACCGGTGGCGCCGGCCGGCTCGCTGGTACTGACCCAAACGCCAGTAGGTAGCCCGCTTCCCCCAGCCGCCACGGCTATGGACGTCCGGTATCCACCGGGAAGCCGGGTGGTCTTGCTGGTTTCCCCATTTAACACGAACACCGTTCGTGAGCTTTCTCGCGGACTGGTCGCCGCCGGGGACCCCTGCGTTTCCTGGGACGGCCACTGGGTTTACTTCGCTGGCAAGAGCTCGAGCGAAGCCGACTGGCAAATCTATAAGGTCAATGCAGGCGGAGGTCAGACCGAACAGGTGACCCGGATGCCTGGGGGAGCGATGGATCCCGCCCTTGCGGCTCACGGAGAGCTCGTTTTCAGCTCCCCTGTTCCGAGGGCAGGACGCTTGTCGACCCCATCGGAGCCGGCCGCTCTCTATGGGCAGGTGCCCGGCCACGCAGCCAGCCGGCTCACATTCGGGACGGACAGCGCTGTCGACGCCACGGTCCTGCGCGATGGACGGGTACTCTTCGTGACCGCGGAGGCTCGTGACAACAGCCAATCCCCAAAGCACTTGCTCCTTTACACGATCAACAACGACGGGACCGAGGTGACCGCTTTTGCATGTCAAGGGGACGGAGTGGACTTTGTCCAGCGCCCGCGCGAACTGGGCGACGGCCGGATCGCCTTCCTCGCCGCGAACACGGAGGAACCGGGGGTCAAGGCCTGGGCGGAATGCGTTAAACCCGCCGCTCCGTTCGCCACGCGAGGCAGCCTGTTTCCCTTCCGGGGCACCGGCTGCCGCTCCGTGGAGCCATTTTCCGAGGATCGCATCCTCGCCTGTGTTGAAACAAGCGGCTGGGTCGAGCGTTCGATGACAAGCCACGCAGCAGTTTTTAGGGTTGAGGCTGATGCCACGGCGATCGGTGCACCGCTCTTTGACGATCCGCAGTGGAACAGCATCGAAGCCACCCCTGTCGCGACGCGGGCAGAACCGGGCGGACACACATCCGCTGTGATGCCGGGAGCGCCCTACGGCACCCTGCTGTGCCTCAACGCCAACGACAGCAATGAACCCGCCGCCAATGGAAACCTGGCTCCTGCCACTGAGCTACGTGTTTTCGCATCGGTGGGTTCAGGACAGCAGCGCACCATCGGAACGGTACCGGTGGATTCCGACGGTTCTGTAATCGTGCATCTTCCCGCAGACGTTCCCCTGGGCCTCGACACCCTCGACGCCCAAGGACATGTGCTCCGGCATCAGCCTGCGTTTCTCTGGCTCAGGCCAGGAGAGAATCGGGCATGCATCGGCTGCCACGAACAGCGTAACCATGCGCCTCGAAACATCCGCCCGCTGGCAACGATGCACGTGCCCGCGCATCTGGACCTTAACAGCCCAACGACCGTACCCCACGCAGCAACACCATGAAGCTGAAAAGAATCATTCTGGTCGCATCGTCACTGGCTCTGGCAAGCGCCGGGGCTACCGTTGGCGGATTCTCCGGTTTGCGGGCTCACGAACGCCTGAGGTCAGGTTTGCCGAATCTCGGCTTTGTCTCCTGCGTGCATTGCCACCAACGCGGCTTGGACACGTTGCCGTGGGCGAAACCCCGTCCTCACCATGACGCCCCCGACGGGATCGTGGTTTCCCCGGACGGGAAGACGTTGTTCATCGCCCTGGGTGATAAGGACGAGGTTGCTGAGGCCGACGTGGCTTCGCGCTCCGTGACACGCAGGGTGAAGGTCCCAGGCGGGCCCTTCGGCTTGGCGCTGGATGCAACGGGCAGACGACTGTTTGTGGCTTGCCGGAATCAGGACAGGGTCGCCGTAATCGACACGCTCGACCTCAAGGAACAGGCCGCCATTTCGGTCGGCATTCGTCCGACGGACGTCGCGTATTGCCAGACTCCGTCAGGGGAGCGGTTGATTGTCCCCAACTCCGGCAGCGACAACATCTCCGTGCTCTCGGTGTCGCCCTTGGCTGAGTTAACTCGATCGGCGGCGGGTCGCGAACCGTATGCTGTTGCGGTGTCCGCTAATGGCCGGCGCGTTTACATCGCCAACCGAATGGCGACACACGACGAGGTCCTCAGTCAGCCTGCCTCCGAAGTTACAGTCCTCGACCCCTCCAATGGACACGTCCTCAACCGGGTGGAGCTTCATTCCGCCCATTTGGCAGAAGGCGTCGCCGAGGTACCGGCGCGGGGATGGGTTATGAATTCAATGGTCCGGGTGCGCAACCTGGTCCCGATAACACAGGTGAAAGATGGATGGGTCATGTCCACCGGCGTGGCGATCTCCAAGAAGGATGGCGAAGTGACGCAGGTTCCGTTGGATGAGGCGAACGCCTATTTTTCTGACCCTTCGGGCATCGTCGCCAGCCCCGACGGAAGGCGGGCCTACGTGGCGTCCGGGGGTGCCGACGTGGTGACAGTCCTCGACCTCGACCGGTTGGGTGCGTGGCTTGCCCGTGCCGGCGAAGCGGAAAAAAGCGATGCCATCGAAAACATGGCTCTTTCCTACCGGTATGTCGCCGCACGGATTCCAACCGGTTGCAACCCCCAGCATCTAGCGCTCTCTCCTGACGGAAGCCGTTTGTTCGTGGCCGAACGGCTCGATGACCGGGTGCTCGTAGTGGATACAACGAGCCTCAAGCCGGTCGGCCGGATCGTGCTGGGCGACGGCGGGCTCGACGACCCCATCCGTCTGGGCGAGCGGGTCTTCACACGCGCGCGTTATACGTTTCAGGGGCAGTTTTCCTGTCGTTCGTGCCACCCTGACGGCCACGTGGACGGGCTCTCCTACGATTTCGACGGTGCCGGTGTTGGCGATAATCTGCTGGCCAACCGCAGCCTGTGCGGCGTGGCGGGCACGGAACCGTTCAAATGGAACGGGAAGAACCCGACGTTGCAGTACCAGGATGGCCCCCGGTTTGCGCGGGTGTTGATGCGGACCGACCAGATCCCTGGGCCGCAACTGGACCAGTTGGCGACGTTTATTGAACATCTCCCGCCTACTCGCACTCTTCCGTGGGGCCGGGTGGGCCAGCCGCTCACCCCCGCGGAGGAACGCGGCCGAAAGCTCTTCTTCGCTACTCAACGCACCAACGGCACACCGATTCCCGTGGCGCGCCAGTGCCAGACCTGCCATCGGCCCCCGCTTTTCACCAATCGGCTGCTCACCTCGGTGGGCACGCAAGGAGCCCAAGATACATCGGGAGTGTTCGACACGCCGCACCTGATTGGGGTCGGCGCCATGGCCCCCTACCTTCACGACGGCAGGGCAAAGACGTTGGAAGAAATTTGGACCGTCTACCAGAAGGACGATTTGCACGGCGTCAGCAGCTACTGGTCCAAGCTGCAACTGAACGACCTAGTCGAGTACCTCAAAACGATTTAAGCGCCTAAAATGAAACCCCAACCTATTCTGTCAGTCCGCGCCCTAGCGCGTTTCATGTTTGTTTTGTCGATGCTCCCGGCAGCCGGGGCGTCCGCCCAGACGGTGCCCCCGAATGAGAAATCGGCGGTAATCCCGTTCCCCATCGTGACGCGATTCGAGAACTTCACCGAGAAGGACGGCCTTCCGGCCCACAAGATCCATTGCGTCCTGAAGGCGGGAGACGGCCGGTTGTGGGTTGGCACCACGAACGGCCTTTGCGTCCGACAGGACAACGGCACATTCCGCCGCTTCGGGACCGAGGACGGGCTGAGCCATTTGACTGTGCTCGGCATCGCGGAGGACACCGCGACGGGCGACCTGTGGATCGCGACGATGCAGGGGCTTTCGCGTTTGAGCGGCGGGAAGTTCACGGTCTTCACGCAGACCAACAGCGGCCTTCCGAACAACGTCGTCTACGGGGTAGCCGTCGCCGATGGAACGGTTTGGGCCGCAACCGCCGCCGGAACCGGAGCCTACGACATCAAGACCAAGGCCTGGAAGCCCTATGACCAGACCAACACGGTCATGAACGAGCCCTGGTGCTATGCGATCGCACCCGGCCGCGGAGTCATCTATCTCGGAATCTGGGCCGGCGGCATCGTGGAGCACGACCCCCGGCTCGGCACCTTCAAGGCCTATCGCGATCCCGACAGCGAGTTTCACATTGCGCTGACGGCCGACAGCGGGCCCATCGTGGACGTCACCTCCGGGGTCGCGTACGGCGAGGGCGTGCTCTGGCAGGCCTCCTACTTCGGGCTCGCCCGCTACGACACCCGGCAGGCTACGTGGCGCACGTGGGTCCAGGATAAAACGCCCCTGGTCTCCAATTTCATAAACAGCGTCTTCGCCCACGGCCGTGTCGCCTGGGCCTCGACGGACCAGGGGGTGTCGGTCACCGACAGCAACACTTGGGTCAACTACCAAGTCGGCAAGGACGGCAAGGGCGTCGTCCAAATATGCCGTCCGGGTCAACCACCCGAGACCCGAGCTATGACGACGGCGCTTTCCGACGGCTTCGTCTTGGGAGTGTGGGCGGACGATCACGAGGTATGGTTCGCCACGTCGAACGGCCTGAGCCACGGCCTCTTCTCTTCGCCTGCCGACCAGGCGGCGCTAACATCGAACCCATAGGTGCACCCATGAATGCCTCCAAGTTCTACCTAATTGCGGTTTTCGCAACCGCCGCCGCAGCAGCAGCGCCTGCCACCGGTGGCACCGGTGCCTGCGCCGCCGGCGGCTCCGATTCGCCGATGGCCTCCGCTTCAAAGGCGCTCCAGGCGCCGGTCAGCACGATGCCCGCGCAGTCCCGATTCATCCATTCCACGCCAGGGGAAGAGTACCCCCCCTATGGCGAGCTGCCCAAGGAACTTTGGCCCTTCTCCAACGTCGAGCCTTACTACAGGTACTTCGTCACACGCATGCCTTTCCGCGGTCCCGGTCGCGATTACCCTGCGCCAACGGACCTGAAGTCGCTGCCCATCGGCCTCGTGGACGCCCCTCGGGGCGGAGCGAACTGGGAAAGGAGCGTTCGGACGCGGGAGGGAATTGTCCTCGCGATCGAGGAGGCGAACCAGGAACGGCGCCAAGGTGAACTCCCCTTCGATCTGATCGAGCACGAGGGCATAGCACAATGGGGCGGCGCAGCAAACCTCGCGGCGCAGCTCGCCGACGAGAAGGTCCTCGGCTACCTGGGCACAATCGACGGCACGGATGCGCACGTCGCCTTGCGCGTCACCCTCAAGACAGAAATCGTCATGGTCAACACATCGGACCCCGACCAGACCCTTACGGAAACGCAGATTCCCTGGCTCATTCGGGTCCTTCCCGATCACCGGCAGGAGGAAGGGAGGATTATCGAGCTGGTCGTGAAAAAGTATGGGTACAAGCGGATTGCCGTGTTGCGCACAGGGGACCGGTTCGCCCGTGTCGGCGCTCACCAGTTCATGGACTTTGCGCGCCGGCTGGGCTGTCCTGCGGTCCAGGAGCTGCTCTTCGCCCCGGGCGCGACCGATATCTCCTACCAGCTTGGGGCAATCAAGGAATCTCAGCCGGATGCCATTTTCCTCATGGGTGAACCGGCCGACATCGGCCGCTTCGCCAAGCAGATCCGCCAAGCGGGGATCACGGCCCGCTTCTTTGGCACGGATCTCCTGATGGAGGACGCTTTCCTGAAGAACGCTGGCGACGCCGCGGAAGGAACGACCTTCACCTTCTATTTTGATCCCTCGCGGCAGGATTCGCTGTGGACCGACTTCGTGACTCGTTTCAAGCAGCGCTGGGGCCACGAGCCCGACGCCTATGCCGGCTACGCCTACGACGGGGCCCAGATAATGCTCCACGCCATGCGGATCGCGGGGCCCAACCGGTGGCGCATACGGGACCAGGTGTACGACCTGGACTATTACCAGGGAGTCACCGGCTGGATGAGGTTCGACGGAACGGGATCCAATACAGCACCCGTGCGTGTCGTGCACTACGAGCATGGGCAGCGTGTCTTTGAGCCCCAGTCCGAGTTCGTGCCCCCCTCGCTTGACGGAACGGTGGCCAATGCCCCATGAACACAATCAGCCCCGGCGCTGCGGCGCATGGGCGCGCGGGGCCTGGCGATCGTGAGTCGAAAACGCACGAGCGCCCGGCTGCGCGTGGGGGCTTGGCTGCTCCTTGCGCCCCTCGCATGCCTCGGGGGGCCACACGAGCTTAAGCTGGGAATCGTCGCGCCTTCCAGCGAGGAGGATTCGGCCAGCCTCCTACTCGGGGCGCGCGTGGCCGTCGCCGAGTCGAACGAAGCCGGGCCGGGGACGGTCACGCTCGAGGTGCGCAGCGAGGCCGGCCAATGGGGATCTGCAGGCAATGACGCCGTGTTCCTTGCCCTTGACCGGAAGGTGGACGCGATCATCGCGCCCTCCGATGGCGGAGACAGCCACCTGGTCCTCCAGGTTTCAGGCAGGACGCAGGTGCCTGTTGCGAGCGTCAGCCCCGACTCGTCGGTCACGGAGGCTGGCGTGCCATGGGCTGTACGGGTCGTCCCGCGCACCGACCAGGAGGTTGAGGCCCTGTTTGAATCCCAGAAGCGGGGGCCCCATGCACTCACCTGGTGGGCCATCGCCCCCCCGGGCCGCCCGGGCCGCGCGATAAGTCGCGACCTTGGGAGGGCAGTCCGCGCCACCCATGCTCGCCTGGAACGGATCCTCGAAGCGGGCGGGCCCGGATTGGCTTCAACTTGGGCCGTCCAGCCGATCCTCGCCGGATCCCCGGGCGGCGTTCTGGTGTGGCTGCCTCCCTCGGAGGCCGGGCAAGTTGTCGCGGCGTTGCGCGCCTCAGGCTACCGCGGCTGCATCGCCGGCCCCGGCTCGATCGACGCTCCAGATTTCTTCGCCGCGGCGGGCGTCGCGGCGGAGGGGGTTCTTGTGGCAAAGTACGAGTTGGATGCGGGGAGCAGCGCCAGACTTGAGCAATTCAAGAAACGATGCACTCGCATGTTCGGAGCGCATCCGGGCTTCAGTGCCGCGGCAGCCCACGACGCTGCGCAGGTGCTAATTGAAAATCTGAGTCGCGAAGGCGACACTCTCGCGTTTCGCCGGTTTCCCCCTGTCCTCCCTACCGCGGGAGTCACCGGTGTTCTCCATTTTGACAATTCCGGAAACCGAACTGACGCTTTGCGAGTGCTGACATGTCAGCAGGGCTGCTTCATTCCCATTCCACCTAACGATACAAAATCGTGAAACCTCAAATCCGGGTCGCGCTGCCAATCGCATTCTCTTTCGTCGTCCTGTTGATAATCCTCGCCCTGGCAACCCGAGGCGCTGACTCGAACCCGGCGCCAAGCCGTGGCAGTCCTTCGGCGCTACCACCGCCGTCCAACGGCGCCATTAGCCCGCAGGATCAGGCCGACGCCTTGCACTTTGTCATCGCAGCGGACAGGGACAACTTTTTCCGGGAGTATATGGCGCAGCAGAACGGGGGTCCGTCATCGCCGGACGTTTCGGGGGGCGGCAAGCCGGGGGAATCGTCGCTGTCACCGTGCGAGATGATTCGGAGCTCTGCCGAGTCGATTCAGAGAAAGGGCGCCGAATTCAGCTTCGCCCTGAGATCCATTCGCCCCATCGATCCGCGAAACGGACCCCAGACTGAACTGGAGCAACGCGGTCTGGCTCTCGTCACCAGCCACCCCACTCAGAGCTATTATGGTCAAGAGATGCTGGGCGGCCGACCATACTTTACGGCCGTCTATCCTGACATTCCGGCGAACACCACTTGTATCGACTGCCACGGCAAACGATCGGCGTCGATCCCGCAACATTACCAAGTCGGCGATGCTATGGGGGGCATCGTGGTGCGCATCCCCCTCGAATTTTGATCCAGCCGGTCATCTTTCCGGCAGCAGATCCAAACCAAGACCACTGCGGTGATCGAACTAACGCCCTTCGGCCCGAACCCCATCTACGGACCCGAAGGCTCCAAAGCGGCTGAGTGACGGCGAGCGGAATGAGTCGGCTCCCATAGGTCAGCTCTGCGGATAGGGAAATGCCGCGGGCTTTGGAGAACGATTGCCGGCGGCTGGAGATCTGTCCGTTTGTGCGGAGCTCAGGTGTCCGCGCGCCGAGCGGTTCCAAAACCCTGGGTTGGGCTCGCCAGAGTGGGTCTATCGACCTCCCTGGATTGGCCGGCACCGTTTGCTGCACCCGCATCTCCCGCGTCGAGGATTCCAGCTCGGCGGGCCCTCACAAATTCCGAAGCCCTCTCGAGCGCGGTTTGGAGCCGCTCGCGGTCGAAGGGCTTCAGCACGTAGTCGGCCGCACGGATTCCGAAAGCATCCACCGCGAATTGCCCAAATGCGGTCACGAAGACGACAGCAGGCCGCTGGGCGTAGTCTAGGCCTGCGACAACCTCTAGGCCATCGCAGCCGGGCATGTGCATGTCTAGGAATACAATATCGGGCCTGTCGCGTCGGATGGCCTCCAACGCCTCGGTGCCGGTCCCGTATTCCCCGATAACGTCCACATTCTTTGGCAGCAGGGCCAAAAGACGGGTTCGCGCCAAAACCTCGTCGTCTGCGACGAGAACACGCAGCCTTTCCTCTTTTTTCCCGTCCCGTGAGGTATCCGATGACAACCCTTGCGAACCCACGGACTTCGCCGCGTCACCAGCCGGGGCCGATGCGGCCACGATGCCAGCGGGCCTTGGGGCCTGCCTCGGCCTTCGGCGTGCCCTGACCCCGAGGGACAACTCATCAAAAACAGGCACCGTCGCACTCCATGCCAAGCAGCCGTCCGTGATGCTCTGGCCGTAGACGAGAGGCTTTCCCGCCGGATCCTGCGATCCTCCAACCAGATTGCTTTCAAACATGACGCCTGCGAGGGCGCGCTCGCCCTCCCGGAGCTGGGCCGCCAAGGCGGAGGCAATCGCCGGCTGCCGCAACGGGTCTTTGCCGCTGTTCGCATGACTGCAATCCACCATCAAGTGAGGCGCGAGACCGTGTTCCTGGAGGAGCGCCACCGCGGCTCGGACGCCCGAAGCGCTATAGTTGGCCCCCCGGGTCCCCCCGCGAAGGACCACGTGGGTCCGGCTATTTCCTGTCGTTGATCGCACAACCAGCTCCCCGCCATGGGACAACGTTGGGAAACGGTGCGCCAGGCGCGCCGACCGAATCGCGTCCACAGCCACCATGACTTCGCCATCCGTGCGATTCTTGAAGCCCACAGGCATCGAAAGACCCGAGGCAAATTCCCTGTGGATCTGGCTCTCGACCGTCCTGGCCCCAATGACACCCCACGAAATCAAATCGGCGTAATATTGTCCAAGAATTGGATCGAGGAATTCGGTACCGGCCGGAACGCCCAGCTCCGTCATCGCGAGCAGCAGTTCCCGGGCCCTGAACACCCCCTCGTTAATGTCGAAGGACCCGTCGAGGCGGGGATCGTTCAGATAGCCCTTCCAGCCGGCCACGGTGCGCGGCTTCTCGAAGTAGGCCCGCATCACGATGAGCAGGTCATCGGCATAGGACCGGGCGACCTTCGACAGGCGCTCGGCGTAGTCAAGCGCGGCGGTCGGGTCGTGTATCGAACAGGGGCCAACAACGACGACGAGCCGATCGTCCTCACCCGAGAAGATGGACGCAATCTCGCGACGGATCCCGGCGACAAATTCGCCCCCTTCAGCCCCGAGCGGCAGCCTCTCCTGCAGGTCGGCCCCTGCGGCCAACGGCTTCAAGCCGTTCCCTTCAGGGCACACCTCAGACTCTCCCTCTGCGGCAATTCCGGGCTCCCTGGATGGGACGGTCGACGAAAAATTCATCTGGATGGATCCTCGGCGCGCGACCCCTAGATCGCGGCAACGGCTTCCATCTCGACGAGTAAATTGTGGCGGCACACATCGGCCACGATGCAGACCTTGGGAAACGCCGGGATTCCGAGCAGCTTCGAAACTCTCTCCCAGGCTTCCCAAGCCTCCCGGTTCTTGCAGAACAGTGTCGCCGAAGTGATGTTCGCCAGGCTGCCCCCCTGCTCGTTAAGGATGGCGGCGACGCTCATCATCGTTTCGAGGCTCTGGTGCTCGGCGTCACCCAGATAGGTGCTAAGGCCGGCGGTGTTGATGCTCGCCGTACCCGAGATATGCACGGTCTTTCGGCCCTCAATCTCAATGGCCATACCCCTGGAAAACGACGAACCGTAATTGAACGACGAGTCCTGCCTTGGACTGCGGCGGATGGGCTCGGCCTTCGCGCTTTCAGGGCCCACTGTTTCAAGAGCCAGCACGTCCATCACACACTCTTCGTCATCGCAGTGGCCCATGATCCCGGTGCTCGCGGGGAAATCCGGGCCGCCTTCTACGCCAAGCCCGGCCTTCCGGTACAACTCAGTCCGAGTCCGGTTAAGCTCGGGATACCAGTCCAGCAGGCGCGCCGAGTAGATCCATGTCCTTATGACGTTGGTGTATTTCATTCCATGGGCCAGCAAACCCTGCTCCACATTCCTGAACATCTGTGCCGCCTGGGCTGAATCGCCCACCGCCAAAGCGCCAGACTCTGTCGTCCCTCGGACGGCCGGAAGATGGAGCATCCGGAACCCGTCGCCCGTCCATATCCGGCCGCGCCCGGTTACCGGGTTTTCAACCGTGGTCACGCACACCTCGCCATCGGTTGACGCGATACCCCAGATCTGGACGCCCACAAAATCACAGCCTTCCAACGGCTCGCCCTGGATCCATGTAACGGGCATCGTGCGATCTAGGCCCCTTTGACGGTAAATCGTGTCCCTGCGCGACAGCACATTCGCCCGGGCACGCGTGAGCCCGTATATCTTCTCTTGGATCGGCTGTATCTTTTTGCCGACCAGGGTTGCGGCCAACTGCGCGAACACATCGTCAGCAGCCGCCCCGGCGGGCATCTGCCCTTCGACCGTCGCCGTGATTCGGTACTCCGTGAACGTTTTGTGTTCAGAGGTATGTACCTCAAGACGGCAGGCACCGGTTGTTTCGACGAGGTTGGTTTTCATTTTAATTCCGTTGCACAGAGAACTCGTGTGTCGATAGACCCACCGATCCGGACGCCACCGCGGGCCTCGCAAGCGTCTGCCTTCCAGTCGCGGATGTTGCCTGGGTAAAGGTGAGCGCCAGCACCTTGCTCAGGATGCTCACCGTTCGTAAGGCGCAGGTGCCCGCGCGGGTCGGCAGCGGGAGTCGGGGTTTCCATGTAGTGGTGGCCAGTCGCGGTTCAAATTATGGGGTGCTTCGCTCAGGCGGCTCGCTAGGTGGGCCTAGCCGTCCCAGCTCGAGCGCATCCGTATCCGAGGGGGTGAACAATAATCCCTGCTTATGTTGAAAAACTCGTATGAGTTCCTCCCACCGCCGTCCGAGTTATGATTTTCTCGGACTTCGGCTGTTCGAACCCCCAAAAACACAGACGCTACGAACCGGAGAATGAGCTATACCTGCCTATAGCAAGAGTATAGCGATTTGGGCCGAACTGCCATATATCGTTGGCGAATTGCGGGATCCGTGGGGCGAAGAGCTGGCGCTCGTTGCAGAGCTCTAAAACGAGGGACCGATGCTTTTATGGCCTGCTTTCCCCACTCCATATTCAATCGCTAGAGATATTGAGCTGATCTCTGTGATTAGGGTTTCTAATAGCACCTAACACATACACTACTTGCCCGCCGTCTTGAGATTCTCCGAAAACAGTCGAGCAACGACGGTAGCGCTCAGTTCAAAAAAACTGTGGCGCACAGAAGTCGAGGCCGCGACCTATCCAGGGGCGCCTAACCCATTAAATAAAATCCGGAATGAAACCATTTTGCGGGAGAACCGTCATCTTATTGTAACATTTTGGAAACTACCCGTTACCGATTGCTCTCAGCGCTAATCGCGGACGCCAAGGCTTCGATAATTGCGGCCTTTGCACTGGGCCTCTTGGCCGTGTCGCCCGTCTCGGCGCAAGGCATTACCCCGCCATCGGTAACCATAGTACAGGATGCCGGGACAATCGGAAGCGGACTGATCTTTGTCGGGCCCCAGAATGTCGTCGGCGGCAAAAACCCGATTCAAGGTCCCGAGATCATCGACAACCAGGGACGGCCGGTATGGTTCCTGCCCACCGGGAGCAATATGGCCACAGATTTTCGCGTTCAGACCTACATGGGCTATCCGGTCCTCACATGGTCTCAGGGATTGGAATCGGGAGACACGAATCCCGGCGATACGACGGACTATATCATGGACAGCACCTACACGGTGATCGCAAGCGTGCAGGCCGGAAACGGTTACAACGCCGATATCCATGAGTTCCAGCTGACTCCCCAGAACACCGCGCTGATCACAGCCTACAATAATGTGCAGGTCGACCTTTCCCCGCTCGGCGGTCCGATGAACGGAAACGTCCTTGAGGGAGTGGTCCAGGAGATCGAGGTCGCCACAGGCAACGTGCTCTTTGAATGGCACAGCCTGCCGGACGTGCCGATAAGCGAGAGCAATTACCCCTATTCAGCGTCGACGCCCGGAAGCTACGATTATTTCCATATCAATTCAGTAAAGCTCGATACGGATGGGAACCTGCTGATCTCGTCGAGGCACACGTGGACGGTCTATAAGGTCAACCGTTCGACAGGCGCCATCATCTGGCGCCTCGGTGGAAAGCATAGCGATTTCACGCTGGGTGCGGGCCTGCCGTTTGCCTGGCAGCATGACGTCGAGGCGGTCGATTCGCAGACGCTCCGGATCTTCGACAATGAGTCGGATGGAACGTCTGTCCTGCCGTACTCGCGCGTGTTGTGGGTCCGGCATGACGACACGGCAATGTCGGCGAGTATCCTGCAGTCGATCGCGCATCCGGACCAACTTTCGGTGTTCGCGGAGGGAAGCGCCCAGACCCTTTCCAATGGCAACACGTTCGTGGAATGGGGGATTCTCGGCCGTTTCTCCGAGTTCAACTCGGCGGGGCAGCTTCTATTCGACGCGAGCGAGGCTTCGGGCTACGGCTCGTACCGCGGTTTTCGCTTTCAATGGTCCGGAACCCCGGCCCTCCCCCCTTCCGCCGTTGCATACGTGAGCGCCGACGGCTCCATCGACGTCCACGCCGTTTGGAATGGAGCAATGCAAGTCGCTAGCTGGGATGTATATGCGGGCGCCACGGACAATTCTCTGAGCTTGGTGACGTCGGTGCCTTGGAACGGACTCGACACGAAGGTCTCGGTTCCTGGAACGGTGAATGCAATCCAGATCGCGGCCCTAGACCCATCAGGAAATACGATTGCCACGAGCGCCACTATTACGGGCCCGTTCCCCGGTGAGTTCGTATCGCAGCCCACATCGCAGACAATCGCAGCCGGGAGCACGGTGGTGCTGGGCGCGCCTGCCTCCGGGATCTCAACCACCTACCAGTGGTCATTCAACGGATCGCCGCTATCGGACGGTGTCTCGGGGGGAACCACGACTTCCGGCGCAACAGCCGCAACGCTCATCATCAGCGGCGCGACGGCGGCCAATGCAGGCTCCTACGCGTGCGTGGCCACTAGCCTGGGTAATCCCATCACCAGCAACCCAGCCTCGATCACGGTCACGTCCACGACGGATCCCGGCCGGCTGATCAACCTATCCTGCCGCGCCCAGACGGGAACGGGGGCAGGCCAGTTCATTGTCGGCTTTGTGGTGGGGGGCCAAGGTGTCTCGGGCGGCGAACCGCTGCTGATTCGCGCCTCGGGGCCGGCCCTCAGCCATTTTGGCCTGACGGGTGTCCTTGCTGATCCGCAGCTGACGCTCGACGGCACAGGAGGCGTGCTCGCGACAAACGCCGGCTGGGGTGGGAATGCCCAGATTTCATCAACCGCGGCATCCGTCGGCGCATTTGCCTGGAGCAGCGCATCGAGCCATGATGCGGCACTCGTTCAGACGCTGTCGTCAGGACCCTACTCCGCGCAGGTAGCTGGAGCTTCCGGCGACGCGGGTTTAGCTTTAGCCGAAGTCTATGACGCCACTCCGGTCGGCAGCTCCACATCCAGCTCACCCCGCCTGATCAATGTCTCAGCAAGAGCGCAAGTCGGCACAGGAGGCAATATTCTCATCGCCGGTTTCGTAATTGGAGGCACGACATCGAAGACCATGCTTATCCGCGGATCGGGTCCGGCGCTTACTCCACTGGGTATTCCTGGAGCGCTTCCCGACCCAAACCTAGCCCTGTACACGAGCAATAGCGACGGCACCTCCACCCTGCTTCAGTCCAACGCCGGTTGGGGCGGCAACAACCAAGTCGCTGCAACGGCTGCCTCCGTGGGTGCGTTTTCATGGGGCACTTCATCCACGCCGGATTCAGCTATTCTAGTGACGTTGCCCGCAGGAACCTACACCGCACAGGTTTCAGGGGCGAGTGGCGATGCCGGAGTGGCCCTGGTTGAAGTGTACGAAGTACCTTAATACCAATAAATTATATCCCGATCAAAGGCCCGGGCTGGAAACTGCGGGCCCATAAAACCTGCGGTCTTTGGCGAGTCCATCATGCCCTTGTGGCATTTCGTAACGACAAAGCACAATCATTTGAACGCCTGCGATGTAAGCTATTGCTTACGAATCAAATGGTCGGGCCGGAGAGATTCGAACTCTCGACCTCTTGCACCCCATGCAAGCGCGCTACCAGGCTACGCTACGGCCCGAACAAGAGAAAGGTCAGCAAGACCCACGCCTCGGATTGAAGCAAGAGCAAATCATGCACGAATGGCCGTCGCAGCCTCGGGCGGTGCATTGCTCCCTGCCAAAATAGATCATCCTCAGGTGGAGCTTGTTCCAATCTGCCTCTGGGAAGAGTGCCTTGAGGTCGCGTTCGGTTTCCACGACGTTTCCGCCACGGGACAGGCGCCATCGCTTTGCAAGGCGATGGATGTGCGTGTCCACGGGAAAGGCCGGGACGCCAAAGGCCTGGCACATGACGACGCTCGCCGTCTTGTGCCCCACCCCCGGCAGCTCCTCG
>Ga0302200_10000727_pt1 | contig 32682 bp, 23 predicted proteins | sample II_Bog_N3_1_FD_194585 | JGI IMG/M metagenome (GOLD analysis project Ga0302200, IMG submission 194585) | Peat permafrost microbial communities from Stordalen Mire near Abisko, Sweden - II_Bog_N3_1 | ecosystem: Environmental > Terrestrial > Soil > Wetlands > Peat | place: Sweden: Abisko... | reverse complement strand
AATTTTTAGCTAAAAAAAACTTTAGATTTTTCTCCAATAGTTGCAATTTTTACCAGAGAATTAGTGTGATCATGTTGCCATGTTTTTATGTAATTCCAACATTTTTTAAATAAAACAGAATTTAAACCACCGCATAGACCTCTGTTAGTTCCTACAATTAACAGACCAATATTAATTTCCGGTCTGTTAACAAAAAAATAATGTTCATCTAAACAGCTAGATGCAACATTAGAAATTAGTTCCATAATAGCTGTAGCAAACGGACGCGATGATCGCATGGTGTTTTGTGCTTTTTTCATTTTGCTGGCAGATAACATTTCCATGGCATGAGTGATTTTTTGCGTACTGCGTATGCTTTTTATTTTATTTCTGATTTCTTTAGATTTTGACATATAGTTCTACTATGTTACAAATTGTGCTTGTTTAAATTTTGCGATCATTTTGCTGATTTTTTCAGAAAAATTGTTATCTAAAGCCTGTTTTTCGCCTAACTCACGCAAAAAGTCGGTGTAATTTATTTTTACATAATCATGCAGTTCTTTTTCGAACTCTTCTATTTTTTTTAGTGGAATATCATCTAGATCTCCATTAGATGCTGCAAATAAACTAATGGCCATTAGCGCTACAGAAATAGGTTGATACTGCTTTTGTTTTATTAATTCAGTAACTCTTTGGCCGCGCTCTAATTGAAGACTAGTAACACTATCCAACTCTGATGCAAATTGTGCAAAAGAAGCTAATTCTCGATATTGTGCTAACATTAATCGCACCCCAATGCCTAATTGTTTAATAATCTTGGTTTGTGCGGCACCACCAACCCTAGATACAGATAAACCAGCATTAATAGCTGGTCTTACCCCAGCATTAAATAAATCTGTATCTAAAAAAATCTGACCATCGGTAATGGATATAACATTAGTCGGAACAAATGCTGAAACGTCTCCAGCTTGAGTTTCTATAATTGGTAAAGCGGTTAAAGATCCTGTTTGACCTTTAATAGTTCCATTGCTTTGAGCTGTTACATATTCTTCACTAACGCGCGCTGCTCGTTCTAGTAATCTAGAATGTAAATAAAAAATATCTCCAGGATATGCTTCTCTTCCTGGTGGTCTTCTTAATAATAAAGATATTTGTCGATATGCCCAAGCATGTTTAGTTAAATCATCGTAAATAATTAATGCATCTTCGCCTCGATCTCTAAAATATTCTCCCATGGAGCAGCCTGCATAAGGAGCTATGTACTGTAATGCTGCTGTATCAGAGGCAGTGGCTGCTACAACAATTGTATGCTGCATTGCCCCATATTGTTGCAATTTAGATACAATATTAGCGATAGACGAGGCTTTTTGTCCAATTGCTACATAAATACAAATTACTTTTTGATCTTTTTGATTAATTATCGTATCTATTGCTAATGCAGTTTTTCCAGTCTGCCTATCACCTATAATTAATTCTCTTTGGCCTCTACCAATCGGTACCATGGAATCAATAGCTTTAAGACCAGTTTGCAATGGTTGAGATACAGATTTTCTCCAGATAACGCCAGGCGCTACTTTTTCTATGGGAGATCGCTCGCTGCAAGTTATTTTTGGACCACCATCTATTGGTTCCCCCAAGGCATTAACTACACGACCTATTAATTCTCTCCCTACAGGAACTTTTAAGACATCTTGACACAATCTAACTGTTTGTCCTTGAGCTAAGTTATTAGTGTCACCTAATACAATAGCACCGATACTGTCTTGTTCTAAGTTTAACGCGATCCCTAGCGATCCATCTTCAAAAAGTAATTGTTCACCATAACTTGCATCTTCTAAACCGTAAATTTTAACAATTCCGTCTGCTACTCCAACAATTTTACCTTCTGTACTTAGAGTTTTGGTATTCTGAAAATCTTTGATTTTATCTTCAATTAAGCTGCTTATTTCTTCGGCGTTTAGCATTAGCAATCTCCAGAATACCCATAAAATTCAATTATGTTAGGTATGGTTAATCATTTTTTAATAAATTGTGTAATTTTAATAGTTTTCCTTTTAGAGAGTAATCTATAACTTCGTCATTATATTTTATTAAGAGTCCCGCAATCAGCGAACGTTCTATTGTATAGGTTAGTATAACTTCTTTATCAAAATGTTTAGTTAAATTTCTATGTAACAGTTGTTTTTGAGCATCTTCTAAAAAAACAGCACTAACAATTGTAACATGTAATTTGTTGGCGTTTTGTAAGTAGATCTTATCGTACTGTTCATAAATATTAGGTATCAATAACAGATGCTTTTTTTTAGCTAACAATGTAATAAAGTTAATCTCTTTTCGTTGTTCTAAATCATGGTGCTGCTCTTGGATTGCCGATCCTTGGCTTTGGTTCTCCGATCTTGCAAAATCAGGGTTGCTATTTATGATCCCTAATAAAAAATCAACTTTATTTGTGTACGGTATAGCACTGTTATTAAGAAATTTTTTAACCCTGCTATCCTTGATAGCTTTATTTAAAAATTCTAATAATAATAAAAACTGTTCTTTTGCGCTAAATTCATTAGCGATGGCAAAAATGGCTTTTGAATAACCTCTTACTAAATTACTGTTATTTTGTATCATATATTTTATTGCTTATATCAAGCAAAATACGTTGATGTTGTTCTTTGTCGAGATGGGTTTCTATAATTTGCTCAGCACCCATTATAATTAAGTCTGCCAAATGTTCTTTTAAATCTTTTTGTAACTTGAGTTGTTCTTTTTTAATATTTATGTGTGCGTCTTCCAATACTTCATCACCTTTAGTTTTAGCTTGAATAACTGCTAATTCTAAAAGTTGCTCAGCCTGTTTTTTTGCTTCTGCAATTAATTGACTACAATATTTTTTAGTTTCAGCTTCTTTGTTTTTGACAAATTTTTCTGCCATATGTAGTTTTTGCTGACCTTGTTCTGCAGCTTGTAGCCCTAGTAGTATTTTATTCTCCCTTTCTGTTAAAACATCCATTATTTTTGGCCATATGAATTTCATGCTAATCCAGACAAATATAGCAAAAGTTATCATTTGGCCAAATAAAGTCGCATTAATATTCATAAATATTTACCTAGTTTAAACAAGCTATTTACTTTAATTTTTTAATTTTTATAATTGATATTATGTTGGTAAAAATTTTTCTAGTGTACTTAAAAATGGATTGGCAAATGTAAAAAACAAGGCAACCCCAACCCCAATCATAGATACTGCATCTAAAAGAGCTGCAATAATAAATAGTTTTACTTGTAGTTGTTCCATGATTTCAGGTTGTCTTGCGGCTCCTTCTAAAAATTTGCCACCCAAGATAGCAAACCCAAACGCGGTGCTAAGTGCGCCAACCCCAATTAAAATAGCAACCGTATAAGAAGTGGTTTGCTGTAAACTCGCAACTATTTGTGCAACTTGTAGTGCCTCTGTTGGACTTCCCATAACAATCTCCTAATATTAATGCATTTTTTCTGCCATAGTTAAATATACGATACTTAGCATCATAAATATGAATGCTTGAAGAGTAATAATTAAAATATGAAAAATAACCCAAGGACCGCCCAAAGTCCATTGGGCCCACCATGGTAATAGCGCAATTAGGATAAAAATCAATTCTCCAGCATACATATTACCAAACAACCTAAGTCCTAGAGATAAAATTTTAGCAAATCCTTCTATAATTTTAAAAAAAACATTTAATGGAAATAACCAAATACTAAAGGGTTTGCTGAATAATGTATAAATAAAAATTTTAAAACCTTTAGCCGAAAAACTATAAAAAATACTTAACAAAAACACTGACAAAGATAAACCTATAGTTAGATTTGGATCGGTTGTCGGTACTGTTTTAATATGTTTCATATGGGATGTTATATTAAAGATTTTACAAACGCCCCCCCATAGATCTACTGGTAATACGTCCATTAAATTCATTAAAAAAACCCAAACAAAGATAGTTAAAGCAAGAGGAGCTATGGTTTTTTGTGTGCCGTGATACATAGAACATAGTTGTTTGTTAACAAATTCTATAACTAATTCAATCGCCCCCTGCAACTTGTCAGGAACATGACTGGTGGCGCGTTTAGCCGTAAAATAAAAAACTGCTAAAAAAATTCCACCCAATAAAGTTGATACTATTAATGTATCTATATGAATTTGCCAAAATCCAGAACCATAAGATACATTAGCTAGATGCTGCTGTATGTATTCAGTTGCTAAATTATTTGTTGTCATAATATTAACTTTAATAAATTTTTAATAAAATTGACAATTAAATACGCTATAACGCTAACAATAAAAATTGTTGACTTAATTGGTAAAAATTTAAAGATTACCAATAAACCCAAGGTAAAGCTTAAGAGTTTACTAAATTCTGCTAAGTACATGGTAGAAATTATATTTCGTTGTGGATTTTTAGCAATAATTAAATCAAAAATAATGTTAGGTAAATAACAGGCCGTTAATCCCAAAATTATTGAAAACACCTCTTGAATCATAGATCTCATATGATATGTGTATCGCTATTTGATATCAATGATTGCAAATGTTTTTCTTTTTACAAATTTATAAAAAATCAGCTTAACTGTAATCTACTAGAAATAGCACCACTTAATGTTTCATCAAGTAATGTATTGTCTGAACTTTTTGAACTTTTTGAACTTGTTGGTTCAATAAGACGATCAATAGTAGTTGGTTCATTAATGGCACCTTTTTGTTTGAGAAGCCTAATATTATATAAAGATAACATTGAGCCATCTACATTGGCATTATCTGCATATAATGTATTTTGACAACTGGATTTTGTTAAAAATATTTTTTCTTGTTCTATTTTCCAAAGACGAATAGCTGCATCTTCTCCACCAGAAGCTAAAAACAATTCGTGTAATAGTTCGTACCAAACTACACTAAGAATAGGACCATTAGTTTTAACAACCATTGAATTTTGGATCGTTTTACCTTTCCCGTCGATAGCAGCTTCTTTGTTCTGCTCGTCTATGCTGCATAAATCCCAAACACGAATAGTATTATCATGACCTCCAGAAGCTAATTTGCAACCGTCTGGAGTAAAAGCGACACATTGAACAGCTTTGGTATGACCTTTTAAAATATATTTGCAACACCACTCTTCCAAATCCCAAATACGAATAGTAGTATCGTCACTAGCAGAGGCTACATAGTTTCCGGCTGGGCTAATGGTAATACTATTAACCCCACCAGTATGCCCTATAAAATTATATTTATTTTTAGGTTGTCTAAGATCCCAAAGACGAACAGTTTTATCAAAACTTCCTGAAATTAATTGTTCTCCATCAGGACTGTAAGTCACACTAGAAACTAAATTAGTATGTCCTTTAAAAGTGCTTTTTTGGCACAATTGAGCTAGTTCTAATATTTTCACTGTAGAATCACCTCCTCCAAAGGCTACTTGATCACCAGTTGGATTAAAAGAAACACTGGTAACAAAGTCATTAGCTGGCCACGTTAAATTATGTTGGTGACCAAATTGGCTAAAGTCATCGTAACAAAAATCAAAAATATTCCACAACCTAATAGTCTTATCCCAACTACCAGAAACTAATCTATCTCCTCTCGAGTTAAAGGCAACATTAGAAACTATATTGGTATGTCCTTCAAAGATGTGTTTATTATAAAAATACTGTAAATCCCAAAGACAGATCGTTGTATCGTAGCTGCCAGAAATTAATTGTTTATTAACTGGACTAAAGGCTACACTAGAAACAGGTTTAGTGTGTCCAGGAAAAGTGCGCTTATAATAAGATTGATTAAGATCCCAAAAGTTAACTATTGAAGTTAAACTACTTCCAGCTAATTGATTACCAGCTGCATTAAATGTAATGCCATATATGGGTGCTTTGTTATGAGATGTAAAAGCGTGTTTAAAACTTAATTTAGACATGTCCCAAAAGCGGATTGTTTGATCAGTGCTTCCTGAAGCTAAAATGTCACCAACAGGACTAAATACTATGCTAGTAATTATGCCGTTATGCCCTATAAAAGTATATTTATGACAAAAAGATTTATAATCCCAAAGACAAATTGTTTGATCATGACTGCCTGATGCTAAAAGCTCACTCAATGGACTAAAGGCAACGCAAGATACTTCTGTTGTATGTTTTTTAAAAGTATACTTGTGGCATAGGTGTTCATAATCCCAAAGGCAAACAGTATGATCAGAGCTGCCAGACGCTAAATAATTTTCGTTAGGGCTAATAGCAATCATATTAACAGAATTAGTATGTCCTGTGAAAATATGTTTATAAGTAATATTTTTAAAATCAATAAAGCTATGTTTTTTTTGTCTCAAATCCCATAAACAAATAGATTGATCTTGACTACAAGATATTATGTGATTACCATCCTTGTTAAAAATAACACTGTTAACTGCGCCAACATGTCCAGAAAAAACGTGGGTACAACGAAATTGCTTTAATTCCCAAACCAAAACCATACCATCAACATCACCAGATACTAGTTTAATTCCGGAAGCATCGAAGGCAATAGCATTAACAATACTATTATGCTTTGTTAAATTTTTTATTTCTTGTAAAGTCTTTGCTTCATAAATAATAATTAATTTGTTGCTAGCAACGGCGAAATAATGATCATCTGGAGAATAGGCGCATGCATGGACAGGATTCGATACTTTTAAAAAAGCTCGTTCCCCAAAAACAACTCCTTGCATTATAGTTTTTATAAGATTAGTGTCGGCTAACCATGCACAATAAAAATTTGCATTACTTAAATCAGAATTTTCAAAATTAGTATGATGAAATATTCCATAACTAAAATTTGCTTCACTCAAAGATAAACCACTACAATCTTTATAACTAAAAGCTATGCGGGCAGCATTTAAAATCGAGGCAGCATTAATTGCGGCTATCCTTAACTCTGGATGTTCTTTAGATAATAACATAATGTTAAAAAGGTGCTTTTCTAAACGTTTGGTGGTTATGTTCGCATTGTTCATTAGTGGTTCTGATATTAAACTCAATATAGTGGTGTTGTTTGTGATTTTTTTTTGTTGTAATTTGCTGTGTAATAAGAAATTGTATTCCAGGTTTAAAGTTTTTAAATCATTTAAAATTGCTTCAGCAACAAAGTATTCTCTAAACAAATTGTGAACAAATGAATAAAAACAACCATATTTTTTTACAGGACAACAATTAAAACCAATGCTTATATCTTCTGTCAAATCTTCTGCTAAATTTTCTATAATATAAGTATCTTGCAGAAACATGGAATATGCTAAGTTAGTAGCATATTGTTCAGCGATAGATAATATTTCTTCTTTTGGATTTTGGTATTTACTTAAATCAAAATTATTTTCTACAAGCAATTCAAATTGATTGTTAAACCATATATTCATAAACATTTTATAAAGCTTAATTACAGTGATTTTGTTATGACTATCTTTATATAATTTTGGTAAAGTATTTAACACTAAATACAATAAAAATGGTTCTTTTAAAAATTCTTGGATTTCCAAAGATGCATCAATTGCTTCTTGGTATTGTTCAAAACCCCAACCAGAAGTGTTAAACGCCGAACAACAAAATTCTTCAATATAATCCAATACTTGATCGTTAGTGAAAGGTAATAAGAAACTCCTTTGACATAAGTTGGCATTTTCAGCAAGATTTTTACCTGGATGGTCCGGATCTAACAAGTGCACATCTTCAGTTGTTATATGGTTGGTTTTATTAAGTAAAATAATTTTACCACGCCACTGATGAGGTTCATTAAATTTGTATTTTTTAATTAATGGTAGCTTGTTTGGTAATGCACTATAATTATCAAAAATAAACAGAAACTTTTTTTTACGTTTTAGTTCAAGAATAACTTTGTTGGGAATACTTTTTAACATCAAAGCTTTTTCAATTAAATCTGTTACTTGATTTAAATCACCAAGTAGTGGCAGAGAAATAAAAATTGGAATTGGTGCTCCATCTAAATATTTGTTCCATAATATTTGTTCGAGGTATCGACCAAACAAACTTTTGCCAGATCCGGAATTACCTTCTAAAATCCAAATTTCTTTAGATGGATCTTGTAAAAAGGACTCTGCTTTTTCTTGCAAACAATAATCTTGGTTATTGTTTGATGGTTCATTACTGTCAGAAGCTTCTGGTAAAACATATAGAGATAATCCTTGGGTAAGTATAATATTTTGTTCGCATTCTAGTTGAGCCATATGCTGTAGTGCTGCTATTGCCCAGGCTACATCTTTTTGATATAGCTTTAACCTATTGCTTGGATTTATCGAAGGAGCTGACAGGAATTTAGTTATACCACCAGAATGGTTTTCGGTACCAATTTCTTTTAAAGATAAAATATATCTAGGCAACACTTGTGCAGTTTGAAATGTTACAAGTTCTTCATAAACTGCGGTCTGTTGCTCATTTATAGGTAAATATGTATCTTCTATACCTTGTTCATGTTTAGTTTGGTTTTCTGGGGTTACTAGAATAAAATGACTATCATAATTTTGATAATTAGCATGGCCTTTGAGTTTTTCTAAATCACCAGAAATTACTGGATAAGTATTTTGTGTTGCATACCAACTTAATAACAATACCTCGTTACCTTTATTATAACCACTAGCATACACCCTATAAGCATATTCAGCATTATAGCTACCATACAGTCCTTTACCAAAATAACCAGAATCTACTATTGCTAAACTAGCGAATCCAGCTGTAGCAATTCCGGTAGCTTGATTTGGCCCGGTACCATGCCACAGTGGTATTATTTGAACGCCAGGAGTTAAAATTGAAGTATAGCTTTGATCATCAAACGTTTTTTTTACCCTGGTTCTTAAAGAAGAATTGTTTTCTTGTAACCAATGTGGTTGATATTCAGTATTATTAGAGCGGTGACTTAACAATGCTAAATTAGCGCTAAATGCTAGTTCTGCTGCTTGATCAGATATAAGGTATAGTTTATCAATTTCATAGTTACTGACAGGTGTTTTTTGATATAATTTAGCTACAAAATCATAGTCAGGATCACCTGGTTGTAGAGGGTGAATTTTATAAACACCTTTATTAATCCAATTGGCAGAATATCGTAATTTACTATCATACTCCCAAGGTTTTAATAGTCCGCCAGGTGTTGCTAATGTTGGATTATAACTTTCACAAGCTTCTTTATAAATTTCACTTGGTAATCGTATTGGTGATTTTTGTTGCAATGCAGTATAAATTTTCTGTTGGAATTCGGTTGGTGTAATTCTAATATACTTTTTATCATATCTGGTTCTTTGTTGCTCGATTGTGCCGCCTTCAGTATACAAAAATACATCAGCATCATCTGATAACGACTTTTTTTGATCGATTACTACAATTTTCCCTTTAAAACCATTTAATCGATTAAAACAATTACTTTTAATCAGGGTGGATTTGTGTGCTAATTCCTCATATCCATCTAAAATAAACAACCATTTTTTATGTTCTTTTAGATCAAGAATTTCTTCAATAGATAATCCCTTTGCCATTAAACAATCTTCTACTAAATGTTCAGACAAATTAACATTAGTTACATTTGGGAGGAAAATATATAATGGTATTGGTTTTTCGTCTTGATAATTATTCCATTTAGTTATTTCTATGTAATGAGCAAGTATTCGTTGTTCCAGTATAGAGCTGGCAGCTAAACATAATACTTCTTTGTTTTGGTTTTTCAGAAAAGTCTCAATTAGATTATCAATTGCAGCATTGTCGTAGTGTTCAAATATATCACAATCTTCAGTTATATTTGATGGAACTACATCTAAATTTCCACCACTGCAAGTTTTACAAAGATCATTAATTTCAGTTAATTGTTGGTTAATACTTTCAAGGCTTTTTTTGTAGATAACCCCAATACTATAAAAAAAATCTGGTTTAAAAATAAATGACATGTTCCCAGGCTTGTTATATAACATTTGATCAATTAAACACTTCATTTCACAAGGCTCTGAGGAGGATCCTCTGGGTTCTGACATGGTTCCTGACCTGGCTAAAGTAACTAAATATCTTGGTAATATTTGGCTAGAATCAAACATTGCTGCTTGATAATGATTGTTTTTTTCTGCACTTTTTGCGACATTAAAATTGTTGTCGATTGGGGCAAAATGCATATCATAATTAGCGTAATGAGGTCCTCCCAAAAGTAATGGTTGAATATAACCATTGTTGGCACTAACAGTTTTGTAAATATATTCATAAATTTTTTCGTTGACAAAATATCTAGATAAAACATTGCCATTAAATTCTAGTTCCTTGGAAGTTAGCCTTTCAGGAAAATCTTTGTCCGCAGTCGTTACAATACAACTTTTAATTAAATTATGATCAATTTTTAAACTATAAATTATTTTAAATTGATCATTCAATGTAACTGGATCAAATTCTTTAATAACTACAACACTTTTACCATTTTGGATTTCTGTAAAATTTGTTGGTTCTTGGTTGGTTAATTGGATCCACCAATTGCAGTCGGGTTGATCACCATTTGCTACAGGGTATATTACCTTGCCTGAACACCAACTGATCATCAACAAAATTTGTTCTTTTGGAGCTTTTTGTTTAGCAATAGTATAAGCAACTTCAGCACTGCTAACACCATAATAACCTTTACCTAACAACAAGTCTGTGCTGTAAGTTAAGTCTTCAAATTCTCTTCCTTTTAGTTCTTTAATGCTGTTTTCTGTAACACCTTGCCATAATGATAATAATTTAACATGCTGTACATCGCTAGAACGATATCGCAACTCTGTTAAATAATTTCTAGTAATCTTATTTCCAGCATTATATATATACACTTGTCCTTGTTGTGCCTTTACTTCTTGATAAATGAAATTACAGATCCGTTCAACATCGTATCCGCATTCTTTAGATAAAACATTGTTATCAAAAGTTAAAGTTTCTAATATAATTAACAGTTCTAAATCTATATTAGGTAATTGTTGTAAAATAAAACTTTCGATTTTGTCATAATTTTTTTTTTTATAAATAACTTTTAAACAACCACTATTTTTTAGTATGACAATTTCTTCACCTCGTTTGATTGCAGGAAAATCATCATTTTCTTGATTGGATAAACGAATAGCACATCGTCCTAGTTTCCATTTTGGTTGGTGTACAGAATTACCATGTTTTTTATCTAACAAATCTAAACCAGCAACAAATATTTGTTCTTTTACCGTATTATGAATCAAGCTTACTTCAGCTACTTCATAGTTAGTAACTGGATGTAGTCTATACAGCGATTCTACAAAATTAAAATCTTCTTGGTTAGGCTGTAAAACATGTAATTTATAAGTACCTTTATCGATCCAATCAACAGAATAATGGAGGTTAGCCTTAAAATCCCACACTTGTTCTAAACCACCTGGTGGGGTGGGGAATCCTAGTGGTATATTTTTGTGATTCAAAGATACATTGCTAAATATGCTAGCAGATCTTGCTTTTGGTAAACTGTATTTGCGTGATGTATCTCGTGGTGTGCGCGGAGAGTTATCTCGTGGTGTGCGCGGAGAGCTATCTCGTGGTGTGCGCGGAGAGCTATCTCGTGGTGTACGTGGTGAGTTGGTAATTAATAAATTATTATGTAGCAACAAACTAGATGAATTATTGCGTTGGGACGTAGGTAATGATGTTCTTGGAGTCCATGTTGTAGACAAGACACCAGTATTAGTTATATTAAATCCATATGGACCTTTAGGAGACGACCTAACAGAAAAACCTTCAATTTGTGATTCTGTTCCTAAATCCCCAATAATAATAGTTGGAACAGCACTTGGCGTTCTTTCTGCTTCTTTAAATCTTTTGCTTAATTCTTGGAGCTTAATTTTGGCAGTTTCGCTACCTAATTTTTTAGCTTCTCTATAACAATCTTCCGCGCATAGACTATTTAGTTCGTCTATGTATAATTCAGCTTGTTCTAAATAGCTTTGTATAAGTAATTCTTTAACAGCAGGTTTTTCTATGCCAGCATCCCGTAAAAAAATTACTACAGTACTATATGTGCTAATAGCTTCATTTATTTGCTTTTCTGTTATAAATTCTTTGGCACGTATTATGCAATCTTTAGCCAGATCAAAGAGTTTGGTAGATGTTTCTGTATTATGATTTATTCCTTTGTCAACGCTAGCGCATGTACCCATGTTGACTGTATCGGTTTACGACTATAAAACTAGAGCTAGATTTTTTTATATTTAAATCATATGACTTAAGACTAATTATGTTGTTACTGTTCACGTGGTTCAGTATTTTTTAAATTTATGAAGCATCCTGAAAGAATAGAACTCACTGTTAATCTATTAACGCTCTGAATGGTGCTTCATAAGTTTAAAAAATACTGAACCACGTGAACGAATACATTATATTTAATAATCTTCTGTGATTTTTATGTGTTCTAAAATACCCTCTAACTCTTCTAGGCTATTATACTCGATCATTAATTTGCCTCTGCCCTTACTTTTGGTAATTATAGTAACTTTTGCACCCAAATTATCGCTTAATTGTCTTTGTAATTTTGCAATATCAGGATCTGCAGTTAGCTTGTTTTTATGAGAAGCAGTTTGATTAAAACTAGTTGGCATTGGTTGTTGATATTTAGTTAATAATTGTTCTGTAGACCTTACAGACAAACCATCTGCTACGACTTTATTGGCAATTTGTATTTGTAAATTATTCGGTGCTCCAAGTAAGACTTTAGCATGCCCTAAATCTAGTTGTTGTTTTTCTAACATGTTTTTAATTTCATTTGGTAACTGTAAGATCCTTAATAGATTAGTAATAGCTGTTCTTGATTTTCCGACAGCCATAGCTACTTCGTTATGAGTAAGAGAAAATTCTTTAGTTAACCTATCTAATGCTATAGCTTCATCTAAAGTATTTAAATTTTCTCGTTGAATATTTTCTATTAATGCAATTGTTAAAGCATCTTTATCATTAACATTTTTAATTATGACTGGAACTTCTTTTAATTCTGCAAGAGTTGCAGCTCTCCAACGTCTTTCTCCAGCTATTATTTCGTAACTTTGAGGTGTTAATTGTCTTACGATTAGCGGTTGTAAAACTCCCTGGGTTTTTATAGATTCAACCAATTCCGACAATTCTTGAGGAGGCATAGATTGTCTAGGTTGAAACTTACCTGGGACTAATTGATTAATTTTCAAACTGCTTAGCATGTTTTGAGAATTAACCGTATTATTAATCGGGGTTGGTTGTGGTTGATGTTCTGGCTTAGCGTCAGTTAAAAGATCAGTATCAACAATATTTTTATTATGCTTGTTTTGGATTAATCCAGTGCCTGCTAATAATGCATCCAAGCCTCTGCTCAGTCCTCGTCTTTTCTGACTCATGCTAGTTCCTTGTGTATTCTTGTTTGAGTGATACATTTTTGCCCAGTTTTATTTTTTAAAAATTCTTTAGCTAATTTTATATAGGATTTGGCACCTTTAGAGTTTTTATCATAAAATAATATTGGCATACCGTAACTAGGTGCTTCTGCTAATCTAATGTTTCTGGGGATCACTGTACCATATACTAATTTACCAAAATGCTCTGCTAATTGTTGCGATACATCGTTGCATAATTTATTACGGGAATCATACATAGTACGAATTATGCCTTCAATGTGTAATTTTTTATTTAAATGATTAATATCTTCAATGGTATTTATTAATGCAGACAACCCCTCTAATGCGTAATATTCACACTGCATAGGAATTAATACAGAATTTGCAGCTATTAAAGCATTAAGCGTTAAAATATTTAAAGATGGTGGGCAGTCAATAAAAATAAAATCATAATTAATTAATATTGGCTGCAATGCTAAAGCTAATTTATGTTGGCGATCAGAATGTTTTAGTAAATTAACTTCTGCTTCAGTAACATCTATATTACTTGGCAAAAGGTCAAACCCTGTGGCTGGCACAATAGCATTAGATATTAATACTTTTCCTTGTAATACATCTCCAGAAGTAAATTCTGCATCAAGTTTATTAAAACCACTACCCATGGTTGCATTACCTTGCGGATCTAAATCAACAAGCAAAACTTTTTTCTTGTTAGCTGTTAGTGCCGCTGCTAAATTAACACAACAAGTAGTTTTTCCAACGCCACCTTTTTGGTTAGCAAAGGCAATTATTTTAGCATGCATGTATTCCTCCTATTCCCACAGCGGTAGAAAATCTAATGTTATATTTGCAAAAAGCTGCTTTGCTGTTTTAAAAAAAAATTCGCTATTATCAGTGCAGTAAAAATTATTGGTAGCAGTGGGGTTAGTAGCATTTATTTGTTTAGTCTTAAGTAAAAAATCTTTTATTTGATTGGCAACTAGCAATGTGGAATCTATAACCACAACTTGTTTATTTAATTTAATATAATAATTGTCTATATGTTTTTTTATTAACGGGTAATGAGTACAACCTAAAATTAATATTGATTTGTCTTCTAAATCCAGTTGCGATAAATATTGGGTAATAATTAGATCAGTAGCTTGATTATCGATTAAGCCTTCTTCTATTAAAGGAACCAATAAAGGTGTTGCTAATGCTTTAATTTGCAATTTTTTTTCGGCAATTAGGTGGGGTTGCAACTCTTCTATCCTATTTTGATAGGCTTCACTATGGATCGTCCGTTTAGTTCCAATGATACCTATGCTATTAAAATTATTAAAGTCTATTTGTTGTAAAAATAAAATTATAGGATCAATTACATTAAATAATTTTATTTGAGTAAATTGTTCCGAAAGTTTTTCGAGTGTAACGCAACTTGCAGTATTACATGCAACTACAACAATATTGCAATTTTTTTCAATAAGAAAATTTGTTAGTTTGGTGGCATAGGATATGATTTGTGATTTAGACTTGTCTCCCCAAGGCATGTGGGCTGTGTCGCCAATATATAATAAATTTTCGTGGGGTAAAACATTATAAATAGCTCTAGCTACAGTTAATCCGCCAATACCACTATCGAAAATACCGATTTTATTTGTTTTACTGTAGTTATTTAGCATGACATCTTACAAAAATTAATAAATATTAAAGTTGAGTTTAATTAGCATTTTATATATTATCTTCGCATCAAGCTATTAATTTATAATTAATTTGTTATTTTGGAAGTAAAATATGAAACCTAATATCCATCCACCACAACACAAAGTATTAGCTAAGTGCATTTGTACTAATGAGTTTTATTTTAATTCCGCATTAGACGCAAAAGTAATGCACATAGAAGTATGCGATAAATGTCATCCGTTTTATACAGGCAAACAACAGATTATTTCAACAACTGGTAGGGTGGATAACTTTAATAGCAAATTTACTAAATTTCAGGATAATAAACGTAAGCTTTCATCGCAACCAGAAAAACTAGAAAAACCCAAAAAAGCCGCAACAACTAAAAAGGAATCAAGCAAAAAGGAATCAAGTAAAAAAGGGGAAGCGGGAGACAAGTAGGGAAAATTTCGTTCTAATAATTAATCCAATTTTTAAAATAAATGTTAAGAGGATATTTTTATGGGCGTTATAGATAATGTTGTTGATCTAAAAAAAGTAGTTGATTTAAATAAAGAAGCCCTTGATTATCATGCGGCTTATCCTGCAGGAAAGTTGGGAATTAGTATAACAAAGCCTACTAATTCTCAAAAAGATCTCTCGTTAGCATACACGCCTGGGGTTGCAGAACCTGTTAGAGCCATCGCTAAAGATCCAGAAAATGCCTATAAGTATACAAATAAAGGTAATTTAGTAGCAGTTATTAGCAATGGTACTGCAGTTTTAGGGTTAGGAAATGTTGGGGCGTTAGCTGGTAAACCAGTAATGGAAGGCAAAGCAATATTGTTTAAACGTTTTGCTAATGTTGATGGATTTGATGTTGGGGTTGATACTCTAGATCCAAAAGATCTTATTGATGTTATTAGCAAAATTGCATTCAATTTTGGTGGAATTAATTTAGAAGATATTCGTGCCCCAGAGTGTTTTGAAGTAGAAAAAACTTTAATCGAAAAATTAGATATCCCTGTATTTCATGACGATCAACACGGTACGGCAATTGTTGTAGCGGCTGGGTTATTAAATGCTTTGGAATTACAAAATAAAACTATAGATCAAATAAAATTAACTTGTGTTGGGGCTGGAGCTGCTGGCATTGCTACTATGAATTTATTAGTAGCTATGGGTTTAAATAAAGAAAATATTTGTTTGGTTGATACCGTTGGTGTTATCCATACAGAGAGACAAGATCTAAATCAATATAAAAAAGCTTTTGCTATTAAAACTAATAAACGTTCTTTAGCAGATGCTGTATCTGGATCTGATGTATTTATTGGAGTATCTCAGGCCAACTTGTTAACTCCTGATATGTTAAAAACTATGGCTAAAAATCCTATTGTGTTTGCTATGGCAAATCCTGATCCAGAAATAAATCCTAAGGTAGCGCTTGCTACTCGTTCGGATTTAATTCTTGCTACCGGTCGATCTGATCTACCAAATCAGGTTAATAATACATTATGTTTCCCATATATTTTTAGGGCTGCATTAGACGTAAGGGCTAGTAAAATTAATATAGAAATGAAGATTGCCGCAGTGCATGCTATAAAAAATTTAGCTAAAGAACCTGTCATTAAAGAAGTTTTAGAAGCATATAAGCTAGATCATTTAGAGTTTGGGCGTGAGTATTTAGTTCCTAAGCCTTTAGATCCTAGATTGTTAGAAAGAGTGCCAGCTGCGATTGCAAAGGCTGCTATTCTTACTAAAGTAGCAAAGCTTGATTATCCAGAGCATTATTCTAGTTAGCGCGTTCGTAGCTCAGTTGGATAGAGCGTTGGCCTCCGGAGCCAAAGGCCAGAGGTTCGAATCCTCTCGAGCGCAATTATGATTCATAATCAGATAACCACAGCGGTCAAGTTATTGCAGCAAGGCAAATTAATAGCATTCCCAACCGATACTGTATATGGAATAGGTGGTGATGCTAAGTGTAAACAAGCAATCGGATCAGTTTTTTCCTTAAAAAATCGACCAACAACCCAAGCACTGCCAGTATTATTACCAGATCTACAGCATATTTATCATTGGGTACATAAAGATAGTTTAATTCCGGAATTGTTTTTGTTAGCAGAAATTTTTTGGCCTGGACCGCTTACTATTGTGGTTAAAAAAGCATCAACGGTGCCAAATTTACTGACAGCAGATCAAGATACTATTGCTATCCGTGTTCCAAATCATCCAATTACTTTAGAATTATTAAAAAATTTTAATTCTGGAATAATTGGTTCTTCAGCAAATAAATTTGGGCAAACGAGTGCTAAAACTTGTGCTCAAGTAAAAAACACATTTGGGGATGAATTGTTTGTTTTAGATGGTGGGGTATGTAATATCGGCATAGAATCTACAATTATTTCATTAGTAGCAGATCCTGTTATTTTACGAGAAGGGGCTATCCAAGCGGTTCAATTAAAAAAATATTTAAAATTGTAATTGAATCGCTTGAATAGTGTTTATTGTTATTTAATTAGGTCTAGCATTAAGTCTTAGCGCTAGGTGCATGTTTTCTGCTACAGGTTGTTCTATAGGACGATCTACTGCTACCTCAGGCATTGCCTCCCCCATGAATCTTACCATTCTTGGTTGTGCATCTACTTGTTGTTGTGCTGCCAGTGCTTGTTCTTCTCTTAGCCTTACAATTAATTGTTGTATATTGTTTAAGCATTCTATAGCTTCTTCTTTTTTATTGTCGAAGCGAATTTTTGCGCTATTAAAAGTAGCATTACAGCTTTCAGCCATTGCTAATTGGTATTTACAATCAGCCTCTTCTTCTGGGTGATCAGATATGTATCCTCTTGCATCCCTAATCTTAGAATAATCTTCCTGCATTTTAGTGTAAGCTAGTTTCATGTTTTCTAAAATGCTTTTTGCACGTTCTATAAAAATTGGATTTAATCCTGAAATTGGTAATTGATTTTCTATAGTTGTAATTTCTACTTCTATTTCTGATATTGATCTAGCAGGATTAAGATCCTCAAAAATTGTAGTCGTAGTGTCTAAAATTTCCCTAGATTTATGTCTTTCTGAACTTGTATTGGATTTATCTACAGCATTATTTAATTGTTCTACAGCCTTGTCTGCTACTTTTCCTGCATCCTGAACTGCTTTATCAACTGTTTTTGCTATGTCATTGCCTGCTTTTTTTAAGATTTGCTTGAATTTCATATTTGATCTCCCCCAATGCTTTATTAATTGTTTTTTGATTTTGTTGTTGCTATTTTTAGTGGCTAGAATATTTATAACATGTCTAATAATTGTTGTCGATAGGTCTTATATTTTAGGGTGTGAATAAAAGTGTCACTTTCTTTCATTTTACCATCCACCCGGCAGCTAACAACGCTGCCGGGTGGATGGCTTATATTATAAGTTGGGCTTGAGTGACACTTTTATTCGTAACCTATATTTTATGCAAATATAGAAAAATTTGATCTTTGTTTAATTTATAAATTTTTATGAGTTGCATATTAGTATCAGAATCTTTGTTTTCTTGTATGATAAAATAAGAATTATTTTCTAATGGGTGTTCTTGTAGCGGTTCTTTAGGCCAATTAATCTTATTTATTGCCCCAGCAATTCTTAAACCTGTTGCAGAAAACGAATTTATATATAAAGCATGATTGTTGGTGTGAAGCAAAATATCTTGAGCAACATACTCTGCATTTCCGTATTTAACATTGTACTGATATGGGAACCAAAATATTGCAACAAAATATTTTATAACTATACCTATAAATAACAAAATAATTGCTTGTTTTATTAAATTTGATTGCCAAATCATATAAGCAATTATTATTGCAAATAACGGATAGATTGGCAGCAAATAACGAATGTTGGTTTGTGATGCAATCCAATAAGGAGCAAAATTAAGTATTGTAACCCATAATAAAATTTTTATGATTGGGTGAAAATCATGGTTAAATAATTTTTTTATGGCAAATAAGGCTAGCATACTGCTGGGCAAAAGAGCTAGCCAAGTTTGTAGTGGGAATGTAATAATGTTGAGCCATAAATGAGCTTCTTTGTTGTCGGTGACACCAATTAAGTTTTTTACGTGAGCAAAGGTTGTAGTAAAACAATTAGCATCTGCAACATATATATTCCATAATATTAATGGGACTATAAACAAAACATGTAAAATTATAATGTTTTTGTGTAATAAATTTTTTCTATATTTGGTAAATAATAACACTAAGAAAGATATTATATAAAAAATATAAGCAGTATGTACTTTACACAAAAACCCTAAAAACACGCAAACATTTGCTAAAGCAATTACAAAAATGTTGTTTTTAATTGTGCCAAACAATAATAACGCTATGCTTGCAAAAACAAACATGGCAAATGTTGGATCAGAATAAGCTAACCAGCCTCGCTTAAATAATACATCACCACTTAAAAAAACAGCGGTAGCTAACAGTGCAAAAGTAATTCTATCATAGTTTTCTGTTTGGGAGGTATTTTTGTTGAAATTAAATAATTTTTTGGCGGTGTAAAAAACAGTAATAGCCATAGTTGAAGTGGTTATTAGGACAACCATTCTAGCACTTAATACAATATTTTTAGGATTGAAAATTTTACTAAATAAAATAATTAACCAGTTGTAAAGTGGTGGTCGTGGATAAATGTTGCCATATAAAGTAGCAAATTTGTATTGTTTAGAAAAAATCATCTCTAATGCAGCATTAGTATAAACACCTTCTTCGCCAACTAGTGGTAAATTTAAAGTTAAGAAAAAACTGCCAAATGCTAGTAAACATACAGCAAATAAAAAATTATTATATTTTTTATTAATTAAATTTTGCATGTCGTTCCAAGAAATCCTTATGCTTATGAGAATTTAACAATTCTGCAATATTTAATATTTTTCCACCAGGGAATTGCAATTTTTCCAATCGTAAAATACCATCGCTGGTTGCTACGTCTATTCCATGTTTGTTAATATTAACAATACTTCCTGGATCCATAGAAGTTGTTTTACTTGAATCACTTATGCTTGCTTGCCAAATTCTTATATTTGTTTGGTTTTCGTGAGGAGAGCTTAAATTAAGTATTTCAGTAAAAGCGACTGGGGTTGGTACAAATGCTCTAATGATGCGATCGATTTGCATTGCAGGTAAAGCCCAATTAATTTTTGCGTCTAGCTTGTTGATTTTATTTGCGTAAGTTGCATGCGCATGATCTTGGGGTATAGGAGCAATTTGATTAGCATTTAATTGCCTTACCACCTCTAAAATTGCAGTAGTAGCTAATGGTTGCAATTTATTATACAAGCTTTCGCTAGTCTCTATATTGGTTATTGGACACTTAATGCTATAAAAAACATCACCAGTATCTAAACCAATTTCCATTTTTATTATGCTAATGCCAGTTTCGTGATCGCCAGCTAGAATGGCGTGTTGTACAGGAGCTGCTCCTCGCCATTTTGGTAACAAAGAAGTATGTATATTAAAGCATCCAAATTTAGGGATTATTAATATTTCTTTTGGTAAAATTAGCCCATAAGCAAAAACAATAAGGAGATCTGGATTTAATTTTTGTAAAGTATTAATGACATCAAGGTTTTTCAAACTTTCTGGTTGAAAAATTGGTATGTTATAAGATATCGCTATGTCTTTAACGGCTGAAAAGGTTAATTTTTGTTGACGTCCTTTAGGCCTATCTGGCTGAGTGTAACAGGCAGATATGTTAAGTCCAACTTGTATAAGATTGGTAAGTGTAGTGGCGGCTATTGGTGGGGTTCCTGCAAATATGATATTGTGTATCAAACAAAAGCCTCCTGCATTAATTTTTTATAAATTATGTTTTCTAAGTTTTTGTAGTTTTTTTTCCAGCAATGTTTTTTTTAAAAGAGACAAATGATCAAAAAAAGTTTTACCGTGAAGATGATCTATTTCGTGTTGTAAGCAGATACTTAGCATTTCCTCACAATGTAAAGATTGCTGATGTCCCTTATCGTCCAAAAACTCAACGTCAATAGTTTTATATCGTTTAATTTTTGCATATATGCCAGGAAATGATAAACAACCTTCTGTAGAAGTGACGGTATCTTGCTTAGCAAGTATATTAGGATTAATGAAACAAAGAGGAGTGTTTTGAAGTTCTGATACATCGATAGTAATAATTTGTAAGGGTATATTTACTTGGATGGCTGCCAACCCTACTCCATTGGCCTGATACATAGTTTCAAACATATTATCAATAATAGTTTGAATATGTTTACTAGAAATATCAGAAATTGTTACTGGACTAGCTATTTTTTTTAATCTTGGATCTGGGTGTTGTAAGATATTCAATAATGACATAATGAGTTTTTATGGACACCTAAAATTTATTTAAAAACACGATAATAATAATCTAGTAACGTTAGTAACATGGTATTTTAATAAAAATTAGCTAATAACGCTATACTTTAATGAAAATAAATATGGTAATTAATATTTGGGGTAAGGAAAGTATGAAAAATTTAATTATTATGTTGAGTTTGTTCTTGGCGGCAGTGCCTACTAATGCGGTGGAAGAAACAGATCTTCAACAAGAATTAGGTGGGGAAGTAATCTTGAAGCCACAAATGAAAATTTCCCAAGAAGTAGTAGCAAAACACACTATCAAACTAGAATATTTGATGCCTTACTTAGAAAACATTATGTTTGTAGAAAATCCTGCTTTACAAAAAAACAAAGGTAAATTGGGAACTAAAACTAAAAAAGTAGTATCACCTAGGAAAGATTTGAATATTGATAGCAAGACTAGTCGTTATGTCGTTGGTTTTGAAAAAAAATCAATAAAAATGGCAGGTTCTAAAGAGAGGGTTTTTGTATCAGGTTTAGCTACAGATCAACATTATAGTTATGTGCTAGTTAATCCTAAATTTTCTTATTATCATCCAGATACTGGAGAATATTTGGGAACAGAAATATTCGTTATTGGCAAAGCTAAAATTGTTCGTCGTGGGGTGCTGAGTTTATTAAATATTGAATCAGCTAAAGAGCCAATTAAGCCAGGAACATTGGTTTTACCAAGTAGGAGTTTAAAATTATCAGACAGCATAAAGACAATTGCTCCTGCTAAAGAATTAAAAGGATATGTTTTATCCGTCATGGCAGGTATAAATAGTGCAGCTGCTAATAGTGTGGTGATATTAAGCCTTGGGGAGCGAGATGGTGCAGAAGTTGGTCAATTGCTACAAATTAAACAAGTAGATTTAGTTATTAAAGATCCTTACGAATCTAAAAAAACATATAATATAAAACTAGACAAACCAAAAGGAGAAGTGATGATTTATGATGTTTTTGATAAATTAAGTTTAGGCATAATTATTAAAAGTTCTGAAGAAGTAAAATTATTAGATCGCGTGGTTTCTGGTTAATAATGCAAAAAAATTTAATAAATTGGTTAGCTTTGCTAAGAACTGCTGGTATCGGGCCAATTAAATTTAAAAATTATTTACAATTAGATCCATTATTAAAAAACTTGCCAGACATAGCAAAAGCTACTATGCAACATAGTCAGTGCTTAATTAACCAAGATTTAGAGTGGGCTCAGCAAAAAAATTGTCATATTATGTTGTTGAGCGATGATGATTATCCGCGATTATTAAGAAATATTGCAGCACCACCGCCAGTATTATTTATTAAGGGCAACAGAGAGGTATTAAGTAAACCACAAATCGCTATTGTTGGTAGTCGTTGTGCCAGTAATATTGGTGAACAAACGGCATTTAGATTTGCTGCTGAACTATCCAAACTCAATATAGCAACAAACAGCGGTTTGGCTGTAGGTATAGATGCGGCAAGCCATAGAGGGGCTTTATCTATAGAAAAAGGCGTTACAATCGCAGTGCTAGGGCATGGTTTAAATATAATTTATCCTGGACAGCATTGTAAATTAGCAGAGAGTATTGTATCTAATGGAGCTGTTATTTCGGAATTTCCTATCGGTGTGAGACCTAGTGCCAATAATTTTCCAAGAAGAAATAGAATTATAAGTGGTTTAACCTTAGGAGTTGTTGTTATAGAGGCTTCAGTTAAAAGCGGTTCCTTAATAACAGCAAATTATGCCTTAGAACAGGGAAGGGAGGTATTTGCAGTTCCTGGTTCTATATATGATCAAAATATTGCAGGATGCCATAAATTAATAAAGCAAGGGGCGAAATTAGTAGAAAATATTTCTGAAATAGTAGAAGATTTAGGATTTTTACATGCTGGAGTAAATGTACAAAACAAGATCGACAAGTTAAATTATATAAATATGCAAAATTCTTTAGATAATTTGCAGACTAAAATTTTAGATAGCGTATCGTACGAAACGACCGCTACAGATCTTATTATAAATCGTAGTGGCTTAACCCCGAGCATAGTAAGTTCTGCATTAGTGAATTTGGAATTATCTGGGTATATTATTTCGGTTCCTGGTGGTTATGCTAGATTGTTGTAGTTAGGAACTGTGCAAAAATAATTTTTACGAGGAACGTACTGTTTGAGCTGGCAAGCCTGCGAGTTACGTACCGCAAGTAAAAGTTCTTTGCACAGTTCCTTAATTGCAATTGATATTAAATATAGACGAGAGAAAAATGTAATGGTAAAAAATCTTGTTATTGTAGAATCACCTACTAAAACAAAAACTTTTAGTAAATATTTGGATAAAAATTTTGAAATTTTGGCTTCATATGGTCATGTTAGAGATTTAATTCCTAAAACTGGCGCAGTTGTACCTGAAAATCATTTTGCAATGCAATACCAAATCATAGAAAAAAACCAAAAACACGTGGATGCAATTTGTAAGGCTTTTAAAAAAGCAGATGTATTATATATAGCAACTGATCCAGATCGAGAAGGAGAAGCAATTGCTTGGCATATATGCGAAATTCTCAAAGAAAAAAAATTGTTAAATAATGACAAAACTATTTATAGAATGACTTCTAATGAAATTACTAAAACAGGGATTAAAGAGGCGTTAAATAATTTAAAAGAAATTAATATAGATTTAGTAAATGCTCAGCAAGCGCGTAGAGCATTAGATTATTTGGTTGGATTTAATTTATCACCATTGTTATGGAAAAAAGTTCAGCGAGGTCTATCAGCTGGTAGAGTTCAAAGTCCGGCGTTACGCATGATAGTAGAAAGAGAGCAAGAGATTGAAAAATTTAAATCGCAAGAATACTGGAGTATAGAGGCAGATTTAAAAAAACAAAACAACAAATTTTTGGGTAGGTTAATAGAATACAAAAAAGAAAAATTGCAACAATTTTCTATTACTAATAAAGAACAAGCAACGGAAGCTGAGCAATATTTAACTAAAGTGGCAGACGGTAAATTAGTAGTTTCAAAGGTTAACAAGAGTCAACGTAAAAGAAACCCAGCAGCACCATTTACTACATCTACTTTGCAACAAGAGGCTAATAGAAAATTAGGATTTTCAGCAAAACGTACTATGCAAGTTGCTCAGCAGTTATATGAGGGTATAGATATTGGAGAAGGTGCTATAGGGTTAATTACTTATATGCGTACTGATTCAGTACATATAGCAAATGAAGCTATGCAAGAAATTAGGCAAGAAATTGAAAAACGTTACGGAAAAGATGCCGTATCAGAATCAATTAGAGTGTTTAAAACCAAATCAAAAAATGCTCAAGAAGCACACGAAGCCATACGTATAACAATGGCGGATAAATTACCGTTGGCTATAAAGAATAATTTAACTATGGATCAATTCAAACTATATAATTTAATTTGGCAACGTACTATCGCCAGCCAAATGAAACAAGCAACCATTGATCAAGTAGCCATAGATTTAGCCTGCGGAGAAGACAATACTTTTAGAGTTAATGGATCAGTGGTATCAGATCCTGGTTTTATGCAAGTATATCAAGAAAGCGTAAGCGAGGATTATCAAAACAATCAAACGGAAGATTCGATTAGTGATACAGAAAAACATTTGCCAGTTTTAGTGGAGGGTGAAGAGTTATGTTTAGATGCAATTCGTACTGAACAACATTTTACTGAGCCACCACCACGTTATTCTGAAGCATCATTAGTGAAAACATTGGAAGAGCATGGGATAGGAAGACCATCCACCTACGCTACAATTATTTATACGTTGCAACAAAGAAAATACGTTATTTTAGAATCTGCCAGATTTAAACCAACCGATGTTGGAGTTGTCGTTAATCATTTTTTAACCACGTACTTTAAGCAATATGTAGACTATGATTTTACTGCAAAATTAGAAGATCATTTGGATGCAATTGCTCGTGGAGAAAATAGCTTAGTTCCCGTGCTGCAAGATTTTTGGCAGCCATTTATTGAGTTGATTAAAAATATTGATGGGGTAGTTAAACGCAGTGATGTAACGCATGAACAGCTGGATGAAGCTTGTCCAAAATGTAATAAACCGCTATCCATTAGGTTAGGAAAAAGTGGTAGATTTATAGGGTGTACTGGATTTCCAGATTGCGATTATACTAGAAGCGTTGTTAAAGATGGTGAACCAAATAGTCAACCAGAATTGATAACAGATCGGGTATGTCCTACCTGTAGTAAAAATTTAATAATTAGATATGGTAAATATGGTAAATTTATAGGGTGTAGTGGTTATCCAGAATGTAAATTTATAGAGTCATTAAATAAACCTGAAATCACTAATATAGATTGTCCTAGTTGTAAAAAAGGTAAGTTTATTAAACGTAAATCCAGATATGGTACATTTTTTTATGCTTGCAACTGTTATCCTGAATGTAAGTATGCTGTGCAAAATGAACCGATTGCCGAAGCGTGCCCAAATTGCAAATGGCCAATTTTAACTGTCAAGGTTACCAAAAAGAAAGGAACAGAAAAAATTTGCCCACAGTCGCAGTGTGGTTATGTAGAGCAATTATAAGCAAGGGCCATCCAGCGAACAGTTCATTTGTTAATTTAGGCCTCACCCAAACACTCTCAACTAGTAAGTGACGCTTACTATGGCCCTCTCCAGCTAACGCTGGTAGAGGGCGGAAATATTTTTGAATTAGATGGTGATACTCACGTAAATCAACGTGAATATGGTATCAGTAGAACTGATATTTTGTCTGTGCTTAATTTTAAAGTTGTGAGATTTTGGAATTGGAAAGTTTTAAATAATTTACCAAAAGTCCTAGAAAATATAGCAAAAAATATCTAATGATAATGATGGTTATGCCCTCTACCAGCGTTAGCTGGAGAGGGCTGTGGTAAGCGTGGCTTATAGTTGAGAGTATTTGGGTGAGGCCTAAATTAACAAACTAGCAGGATAATTTGTTTTTGGGAGCTTTTAGTTCTAATGGGCAAATAAATTCAGAAACTTGTAATTCTTTAGCTTGCAAAAAATTCAAGTAGGCTTGGCGTTCTTGGAGCGGTAAGCTTGCTATAGTAGCTGGCGATATGGCATATAAAGGAAATTGTTTTTTAGAATTCATATAAGTCTTTGTTGCAAAAGCATGGGGTTTTGTAGTTGTTTTCATTTCAGAAAAATGAATTTTTTTCCCATACATTGATTTAGTTGCATCAAATAAATCGAGCATTACATTAGTTAGGGGTTTATCAGTCTTCATCATAACCTGGTCCTCTTATTTTTTTAGTTATTATTTATTTTTAAGGTTAGCACAAAAATTATTATTTAAGTGATGAAATACCAAGAAAAATAAGATTCAATATGGTCGTGGTTTTAAGAGTATATGTTTGGGATTTTTTAAAATAATTAGTAATTTAAATATTCATGCCATAGTACTCTGAATATATCCTAGATCCAGCCGGAGTTGGTTGCTCTAATGTTAGTTCGGGTGGCTGCTGAGTTGATGCATCTTCTTCGCTTGTGCTCAGCTCACCAAAAGTTACGGCTAATGCATCAAAAGAACTTTCGTTTTGGGCACTAACGCTGCTTTGTGAAAATAAGTTTTGTGATGCTCTAAATGATAGTGTTTGTGCTAAGTGAACTGGAAAAATACCCTCGTCTGTTGTCAATTCTCTATGCTGTAGATGGCAGTTATAATGATGAAGTATTTGTGCATCGGAAGGCTGGTTAGCTGAGTGTTTTCCTTTTTTTGAGTGACGATGTCTAAAGTTATTTAAATCTTGTCTTATTGATTCTTCAGTAACAGTAGTGATTTCTACGCTTTGAGAAAAAGAAGAATAGAGGCCGCTGGTGGGACTGGTAAGTAGATGGGTAGATTCGGTAGATTCGCTTTTGTCAGTCAAAGAAGTACTAGTTGCTCTGTTTGTTGTTAATTGATTAGAAGCTGTTGAATCAGTAGAATCTCGTTGCTGTCTACGTTTATCTTTAGGTTTAATAGTAAGAGTAGTGGTGGGGGGGGTGACATTTTGATTCGGCGGAACAGCAGCATAAGTGGTAGCAAAAGCTAAAATTGCTGCTCGTTTTTGTTGTATTTCTTGTTGTTTAATTTTCAATACTTGTTGTTGATCCAGAAAATGTTCTAGATCGGCATCATAAAGCAAAGATTCTATAGTTTTTTTCCAATCTTCAGGTTTTGCGCCCAGCTCGGTTGAAGATTGTTTGCGGTAGTTTTTAATGCAAAATCCAATAACTTCTCTAATACTTTCCTCGTCTACATTACAATGCCCTTGTTCTGTAAATTGTTTAGCTAGACTTATTGCGCGTGAATTTGTTATATAAAAATCTGGATCACCAAATAAACATTTACAAATACTTCTAACAATAACATTGCTCAAATAAGCTCCGACATCACTAAATGTTAGTATAGATAAAGCAGCAGATGTTGCCGGTTGGAAGTTGGCAGGAATGTTAATAATTTCTGTAAAGTTGGCAAAAAATTGATGGGTTGCATTATTATAATAAAAGAAAAAAATTCCAAAAATGCCAGCAAGTATGATGCTGGCTATTCTAAAAGCACTTCTTATTGTATATTTGTTTGAAAATATAGCATCTAGTTCATTTTGAAATTCTACAATAGGATGGAAAATTATTTTTAGTAGGGATGGAATAGAGAGTGTTTCTAGAAATTCCTGTATTTCGTGCATGGTTGCCAACCTCTAATTTTATGTTTTATTATTAAAAAAATGTTGCTTTTACAGTGAAATATAGCCTAACTAATAAAAATAATTTTTTATTGTTAAGTTGAGGTGTTGAATGTTCAGCATTATTTTGATCATGATATTCCAATAAATCTTAGACATGGCACCTTGGAGTTTAATTATATTCCATTAATCTGGTGTTATTGAGAATATAACCATTTGACATTCTATACGTTTGCTACTAACATGGCGTCTTGTCCCTAGCACAGGGCGGATGTAGTAAAAAGCATCATAGTTATTTAACATATTAAAGCCAAGCAATTTAAGTGGGCACTAGTTGATTTTAAGAAATATTTAGAGCTTTAGTGGAAATGTTAAATTTTTATTAAGGTTTATAGGTAAATTTAAAGTTTTAAAATTGTTAATAAGATGTTTTTTAATTTGTATATGAAAATATATAAATTAATAATATCTGTTTAGGGATTAAATTAAAATTTAGAAGTTTATAAAAGAATTTTTAAATGGAGAGTTTGATCCTGGCTCAGATTGAACGCTGGCGGCATGCCTAACACATGCAAGTCGAACGGCAGCGAGTTGTAGGGTAACCTACAATGTCGGCGAGTGGCGTACGGGTGAGTAATGCGTAGGAATCTATATCAGAGTCGAGGACAACCTGTGGAAACACGGGCTAATACTGGATAATCCGTAGAAGGTAAAGCTGGGGACCGCAAGGCCTGGCGCTCTGAAGTGAGCTTACGTTAGATTAGCTAGTTGGTAAGGTAAAGGCTTACCAAGGCAGAGATCTATAGCTGTTCTGAGAGGAAGGACAGCCACACTGGGACTGAGACACGGCCCAGACTCTTACGGGAGGCAGCAGTGGGGAATATTGGACAATGGGCGAAAGCCTGATCCAGCAATGCCGCGTGTGTGAAGAAGGCCTTAGGGTTGTAAAGCACTTTCGGTGGGGAGGAGGTTAATTATGTTTAAGAGATATAGTTGATGACGTTACCCACAGAAGAAGCACCGGCTAACTCTGTGCCAGCAGCCGCGGTAATACAGAGGGTGCAAGCGTTAATCGGAATTACTGGGCGTAAAGGGTGAGTAGGTGGTAGATTAAGTTATGTGTGAAATTTCTGAGCTTAACTTGGAAAGTGCATATAATACTGGACTACTAGAGTACTGTAGAGGGTGATGGAATTTCCGGTGTAGCGGTGAAATGCGTAGATATCGGAAGGAACACCAGTGGCGAAGGCGATCACCTGGACAGATGCTGACACTAATACACGAAAGCGTGGGGAGCAAACAGGATTAGATACCCTGGTAGTCCACGCTGTAAACGATGAGAACTTGCTGTTGGGCGCTGAATAAGTGTTTAGTAGCGTAGTTAACGCGATAAGTTCTCCGCCTGGGGAGTACGGCCGCAAGGTTAAAACTCAAAGGAATTGACGGGGGCCCGCACAAGCGGTGGAGTATGTGGTTTAATTCGACGCAACGCGAAGAACCTTACCTACTCTTGAATCCTAAGAATTTTGCAGAAATGCAGAAGTGCCGCAAGGAGCTTAGAGACAGGTGCTGCATGGCTGTCGTCAGCTCGTGTCGTGAGATGTTGGGTTAAGTCCCGTAACGAGCGCAACCCTAATCCTTAGTTACCATCAGGTCATGCTGGGGACTCTAAGGAGACTGCCGGTGATAAGCCGGAGGAAGGTTAGGACGACGTCAAGTCATCATGGCCCTTACGAGTAGGGCTACACACGTGCTACAATGGGTGTTACAATTGGAAGCGAAATCGCGAGATGGAGCCAATCTAACAAAAGCACTCTTAGTCCGGATTGGAGTCTGCAACTCGACTCCATGAAGCTGGAATCGCTAGTAATCGTAGATCAGAACGCTACGGTGAATACGTTCTCGGGCCTTGTACACACCGCCCGTCACGTCATGGGAGTGGGTTGCACCAGAAGTGGTTAGACTAACCGCAAGGGGGTCGATTACTACGGTGTGATTCATGACTGGGACGAAGTCGTAACAAGGTAGCCGTAGGGGAACCTGTGGCTGGATCACCTCCTTACAGAATAAAAAGATCCCTTCAGCCTCGCCATCTCCCGTTTACGGGAGATGGCTGGGGTGAGGGTGGTCGAAAAACGGCTAGTGTTCACTTAAATTGCTTGGGGTTTGTAGCTCAGTTGGTTAGAGCGCACCCCTGATAAGGGTGAGGTCGGTGGTTCGAGTCCACCCAGACCCAGTGCTTTATTAAAAACCCTCACCCCGACCCTCTCCATAAATGGAGAGGGAGAGGTTGAAGGAAGGGTTGATAAGATTGGGGCCATAGCTCAGCTGGGAGAGCGTCTGCCTTGCACGCAGAAGGTCGTCGGTTCGAGACCGTCTGGCTCCAGATAAGCTTTAGAACGAAGCTTATCTCTTTAGTAGATATTTAAAAATTAGAAAAATTTGGTACATATGCATTTTGAGCGATAGAATATTTTGAGTTACATAGTCAAGATAATTAACGCATACGAAGGATGCCTAGGCGGTAAGAGGCGATGAAGGACGTGATAGACTGCGAAAAGCTTCGGTAAGCTGTCAATAAGCGTAACCGGAGATATCCGAATGGGGGAACCCACCTGCGAAGAGCAGGTATTGTGAGAACAATGCGAACCTGGAGAACTGAAACATCTAAGTACCCAGAGGAAAAGAAATCAATAGAGAGCTTGTGAGTAGTGGCGAGCGAAAGCGAGTGAGCCTGTTGCAGTATTTTTTGTGAATGATAGTGGAATTAACTGGAAAGTTAAGCGATACAAGGTGATAGCCCTGTACACAAAATTGTTTATAAAGGATAGCAACGATAAGTAGGGCGGGACACGAGAAATCCTGTTTGAATATGGGGGGACCATCCTCCAAGGCTAAATACTACTTACCGACCGATAGTGAACAAGTACCGTGAGGGAAAGGCGAAAAGAACCCCGGAAGGGGAGTGAAATAGAACCTGAAATCGTATGCGTACAAGCAGTGGGAGCCCAATTTATTTGGGTGACTGCGTACCTTTTGTATAATGGGTCAGCGAGTTATTTGCTGTAGCAAGCTTAACCTTTATGGGGGAGGCGAAGAGAAATCGAGTCTTAATAGGGCGATTAGTTGCAGTGAGTAGACCCGAAACCGGGCGATCTATCCATGCCCAGGGTGAAGGAGCGGTAAAACGTTGTGGAGGCCCGAACCCACTACTGTTGAAATAGTAGGGGATGAGGTGTGGATAGGAGTGAAAGGCTAATCAAGCTCGGAGATAGCTGGTACTCCTCGAAAGCTATTTAGGTAGCGCCTTACAGGGTTACCCTTTGAGGTAGAGCACTGTTTCGACTAGGGGGGCGTGACAGCCTTACCAAATCGAGGCAAACTACGAATACAAAGGAGTATACTGTAGGAGACACACTGCGGGTGATAAGGTCCGTGGTGGAAAGGGAAACAGCCCAGACCGTCAGCTAAGGTCCCAAAGTTATAGCTAAGTGTGAAACGAAGTGGGAAGGCACAGACAGCCAGGAGGTTGGCTTAGAAGCAGCCATCCTTTAAAGAAAGCGTAATAGCTCACTGGTCAAGTCGGCCTGCGCGGAAGATTTAACGGGGCTAAGCTATACACCGAAGCTGCGGATCTCTTCGTAAGAAGAGGTGGTAGAGGAGCATTCTGTAAGCCGTTGAAGGTGAACTGAGAAGTTTGCTGGAGGTATCAGAAGCGCGAATGCTGACATGAGTAACGATAATGTGGGTAAAAATCCCACACGCCGAAAATCCAAGGATTCCTGCTCTACGTTGATCGGAGCAGGGTTAGTCGGTCTCTAAGGCGAGGCTGAAAAGAGTAGTCGATGAGAAGCAGGTTAATATTCCTGCACTCGCTTACAATTCGATGCAGTGACGTAGGAGGCTAAGTTGGCTGCCTGTTGGTTGGCAGTTTAAGCATGTAGGGAGTTCTATGAGGGAAATTCTTGTGGGACATATCCTGAGGTGTGATGACGATTTTCCTGTTTACAGGAAGAGAAGTAACTGATGCCAGGCTACCAGGAAAAGCTGCTAAGGTTAGTTGTAAGTGAACCGTACCGCAAACCGACACAGGTGGATAAGTAGAGAATACTAAGGCGTGGAGAGAACTCGGATGAAGGAACTCGGCAAAATGATACCGTAACTTCGGGAGAAGGTATGCCATTTAGGGTGAAAGCTTTACGCTGTAAGCTCTGAGTGGTCGAAGAAACCAGGTGGCTGCGACTGTTTATTAAAAACACAGCACTCTGCAAACACGAAAGTGGAAGTATAGGGTGTGACGCCTGCCCGGTGCCGGAAGGTTAATTGAAGGGGTCAACGCAAGTGAAGCTCTAGATCGAAGCCCCGGTAAACGGCGGCCGTAACTATAACGGTCCTAAGGTAGCGAAATTCCTTGTCGGGTAAGTTCCGACCTGCACGAATGGCGTAACGATAGCCACGCTGTCTCCATCCGAGACTCAGTGAAGTTGAATTTGCTGTTAAGATGCAGTGTACCCGCGGCAAGACGGAAAGACCCCGTGCACCTTTACTATAACTTTACATTGGACTTTGAGTATTTTTGTGTAGGATAGGTGGGAGGCTATGATATTTACTCGCTAGAGTGAAAGGAGCCA
>Ga0302200_10000726_pt1 | contig 32691 bp, 33 predicted proteins | sample II_Bog_N3_1_FD_194585 | JGI IMG/M metagenome (GOLD analysis project Ga0302200, IMG submission 194585) | Peat permafrost microbial communities from Stordalen Mire near Abisko, Sweden - II_Bog_N3_1 | ecosystem: Environmental > Terrestrial > Soil > Wetlands > Peat | place: Sweden: Abisko... | reverse complement strand
GGTTAAAATTTTTCCGGCCGGATCATGGCCACGATGAGATAAACGCAGAGCGCGAGGGAAATGATTCCGAGAATGAGGTTTTCCATAAAAGTTTGGGTTAGAGCTTTTCGCAGCCAATCGCGTAGAACGCGAACGCGGCGAAAAACAGGACGGCGGTTCCAATGTAGATGGCATCGAGCATAAAATTATTCAGGCGTGAGAAGCTTCGGATTGGTTTTGCTGGATTACTTCCGTCAATCGCGCTGCCAACGCCAGCGGCTCGTCGGTGCCGAGAGCGAATTTCTTTCCGCTGCACAGGGCGACGGCCACCGCGTCGAAGCCGGACACGTTGTAAAGCCAGCCCGTGCGCGGACTCCAGTGGATGCCCCAGCTCGGCCCGGTCCGCACCGGTTCGGCGGAAATGATTTCCGCGAGTGGAACCCTCTTGCGGATCAGCCCCGGACCAAAGCGCCAACGCAGTTCGCAGCCAGTGATTTCAATGGTGAGCGAATGAAACAGCCACGCACACACCACCAAAATCGGCACGGAAACCCAAACCGGTTTTTGCGCGGTGAATCCCAGCCCGATGAAGAGCGCCGCCAAGCCGAGCGTCACGGCCAGAATCAGTGTTCCACGCTGCGTGTGCCGGTAGCTGCCGGCAAATGTATTTGCGGTCATAACCAATTCAATTGTGGCTGCCGTTCGCGGCCATTTTTCGTGGGCACGACGCGACAGCGCATTTTTTAATCGGGGTGACCGTGATGATTTCGCACACGCGAAATCCAGAGGATCGCCCTTCCAATTGCCTACGAGATTAGCTGTCGGGCTTGGCCTTGAAAGTGGCCTTGAAACCAATTGCCTGGCTTCGTTCGCCCCGTCCTCATCGCTGAGGATTTTGGGTCTCCCGCATCCGGCTCCAGGAAGGAAGCCGGATTTCGGCTGCAACGGAATGACTAAAACACAGTCGCCGCCGTTTGTCAAGTTTCTCGCGAAAACCTCAGAAAACCGTTGCCAAAAAGCAGTTTGCCGCGTCTCATTGACCAACCGGATGAACCCGATCAGTTCCATTTTCGCCATTCTTTGGCTGCTCCCCACAATTCTTTTGGCGGCAGACGAGAAAATTTCCGCGCCGCCGCCCATGCGTGAATTCCGCGCCGCGTGGATCGCGACGGTGGCGAATATTGACTGGCCGTCCAAGCCCGGCCTGCCCGTCGCGCAGCAAAAGGCGGAGTTGATTTCCCTGCTCGACCACGCGGCGCAGCTTCACTTGAATGCCGTTTTTTTCCAGGTGCGCCCGGTGGCGGATGCAGTTTACGCCTCGCCGCTGGAGCCGTGGACGGAATATCTCACCGGCATCCAGGGGAAAATGCCACAGCCGTTTTACGATCCGCTTACATTCGCCGTAACCGAGGCGCACAAGCGCGGACTCGAAATTCACGCGTGGTTCAATCCCTTCCGCGCCGCGCATCCCGAATCCAAGTCGCCGCCGGCGCTCAACCACGTCACGCGCACGCACCCGGAAATCATCCGCCACTACGGCCGGCAAACCTGGCTCGATCCCGGCGAACCCGAAGCCCAGATCCGCGCTCTCAATGCCGTTCTCGATGTGGTGAAACGCTACGACGTGGACGGCGTCGTGTTTGATGATTATTTTTATCCGTATCCTGAAAAAGGCTGGGCGGGAAATATTTTGGATTTTCCCGACGACGCGAGTTGGAAAAAATATGGAGTGCAAAGCGGCTTGAGCCGCGACGACTGGCGGCGTGCCAACGTGAGCCGGTTCATCCAAAAAATTTCCCAGTCCATCAAGGTCGCGAAGCCGTGGGTGCAGTTTGGCATCAGCCCGTTCGGCATCTGGCGACCCGGCGTGCCGGCAGGCATCAGCCCCAAGGCGCTCGACGCCTATGGCAGACTCTACGCCGACGGCCGCGCGTGGCTGGCCAACGGCTGGGTGGATTATCTCGCGCCCCAGCTTTACTGGCCGATCGCGCCGCGCGAGGAAAGTTTTCCGGCGCTGCTGCAATGGTGGCGCGCGCAGAACCCCAAAGGCCGCCACGTCTATGCCGGCTTGAACGACGCGGCGGCGGGAAAAACTTTTTCGACCGATGAAATCGCGCGGCAGATCCAAGCCGTCCGCACCCAGACCAGCAACGGCGGCGAAGTCCATTATCACCTCCGCAGCGTCACGGAAAATCCCGCGCTCGCCGCCGCCGTCCGCGCGTTCTACGCGCAGCCCACGCTCGTGCCTGCGTCGCCGTGGATTGCCGCGATTCCGCCGCTGAAACCCAAGCTTACGGTGGACACGGGCACGGCGTCCGCGCACGTCCGCTGGGAAAATGCCGGCGACGAATCCCCGCGCAACTGGCTGTTCCAGTCACGTGTGAACGGCAACTGGACGACGCAGATTTTCCCCGGCGGCCAGGCGGATTACTATTTTAACGCCGGCGTTCCCGAGGCCATTTCCCTCCGCGCCGTGGACCGGCTGGGAAATTTAAGCGAGCCGACGGTCTGGACCCCGAGAAAACTTTCCCCGCCGGACACGGCGCACGGCGCGGAGCGAATGAAGAAGTAAGCATGGAGAATGCAGAAATTTTTTGCGGGAGCTGTCACTTCATCATTCTGCATTCATCCTTCTGCCTTTGGGCGCAAGGTTGAAGTGGTTTTGGCAGGGCTGTAAGCCGAATTCTGTCTGCGTCCTTGCGGACGGAGAGAATCATTTGTCTGAGCGACCGATACCCGAAACCTGTCCGCTTTCGCGGACGCGGAGCGGGCCGCTCCTCGGTTTCCAATTTGGCCTTGCACCCGATGGGGTTTTCCGTGCCGTGTCGCTTGCGCTTCACGCGGTGCGCTTTTACCGCACCTTTTCACCCTTACCAACGGCTTGCGCCGCCGGCGGTCTAATTTTCTGTGGCACTGTCCGTCGAAAAGTCTTTCAACTTTCCGCCTGCGTGTATCCCAGCCGAACAAGCCTGGGTTACGCAGCATCGCGCCCTGTGGAGTTCGGACTTTCCTCCCCGGACTTGCGCCCGGAGCGATTCTCCGCCCTGCCAAAACCAATTTCAATATTACACCAAAAAACGAAAAAGGCACGAAGGTTTTTAGCCCTCGCGCCTTGCATGAAATCCATGGATTAATCCGCCGCCGTCAATTCCATGCCGCTGGTGAAATATAAAATCCGGCCGCAGTTCGGGCAGGTGACGATTTCCCCCTGCGCGCGGCAGTTGGTCACTACTTGCGGCGGCAGTTTCATGTGGCAGCCGCCGCAGGCGCTATGCTCCACAGTCACGACCACATTCTCGCCCTTGCTCTTGAAAATCCGCTCGTAACGGCTGCGCGTGGCGTCGTCCACGGCGGACGCCAGTTGTGCGCGGTCGGTGGTCAGCGCGGTGAAATCCTTCTTCAAATTCTCCTCGCGCTCGTTCAACTTGCCGATCTGGTCGTCCACGAGCTTCTTCGCGGCAGCGGCCTCGGCGGTGGCGCGGACGACTTCCTTCTGCGCGGCCTCGGCCTGTTCCATCAGGACGATTTCCGCGTCCTCAATCTTGAAGATGACTTCCTTGGCCATCTCGATTTCGTGCGTGAGCGCCTTGTATTCCTCGTTCTTGCGCGTGAGCAGTTGCTGGTTGAGGTATTTTTCAATCTGCGCCTTTTTGCCTTCGATTTCGAGGTCGCGCTGTTTGCGCTCGGATTCAATCTGTTTCACGCGAAGCTTTGCGGCCTCGAGCGCGGTTTGGGTGCTGGCGGCCTTGGCCTTGAGCGATTCGCGTTCAGGGCCGATGTGGGCGAGTTCCTGGGTGACGCGGAGCAATTTCCGGTCGCGATCCTGTAAGACGAGAAGCTTCTCGATGATTTCCTGCATTCGGTATAAAGGCTAGCTGGCGAAACCAATCAAGTCAATCCGCGCCCGCAGGTGTCGCGCGAAGGCCGCGAAGGTGGCGAAGGAGAAAATTTCTTCAGCTTCGTTTTTCTTCGCGTCCTTCGCGCGACCTGTTTTCTGCGCTTGAAACTTGAAACTTGAAGCCTGAAACTTTGATTCATGCGTTTCATCGGCAACGTCATTGAAAAATTGCAGCGGCATCCTAAGCGCGTCGTCTTTCCCGAGGGCGCGGAACCGCGCATTTTACAGGCCGCGCGGCAGTTTTACGCGCTGCGGCTCGGCGTGCCGATTCTGCTCGGCGACCAGGCCGAAATCCGCGAGGCGGCGGCGGCTTTGAAAATTTCCCTGGAAGGCATCCGCGTCATCAACCCCGCCGCGAGCGAGGATCTGGAAAATTTTTCTAGCCGGCTTTATCGCATCCGCCGCGAAAAAGGTTTGCGTCCCACCGAAGCGCGCGAGGCGATGTTGCAGCCGAATTTTTACGGCGCGATGATGTTGGCGATGCGCCAGGCGGACGGCCTCGTCTCCGGCGCGTCACACATCACCGGCAGCGTGCTGCGACCGCTGTTCCAGATCGTCAAGGCCGCGCCGGACATCGGCGCGGTTTCGAGCTGCACCGTCATGGAAGTCGAGGACACGCGCATCGGCGAGAGCGGCACGCTCTTCATGGCCGACTGCGGCGTGATTCCCGAGCCGAACGTGGAACAGCTCGCGGACATCGCCGTTTCCACCGCGCGGCTCGCGCGCCACATGCTCGGTGTGCGACCGCGCGTGGCGATGCTTTCCTTTTCCACCAAGGGCAGCAGCGGCGCACATCCGTCCATCGGCAAAATGCAGGCGGCCACCGCGCAGGCGCGGCACAAGGCGGCGCAACTGAATCTCGACGCGGACTTCGACGGCGAGTTGCAGGTGGACGCCGCGCTCGTGCCGGAAACCGCCTCGCGCAAACTGCATGACAGCCAGGTGGCCGGCCGCGCGAACGTGCTGATTTTCCCCGACCTGAATTCCGGCAACATCGCCAGCAAGTTCGTCAGCGTCGTCAGCCGCGCGAACACCTACGGCCAGATTTTGCTCGGCCTAAACCGGCCGGCCTCGGACGTTTCGCGCGGCTCCAGCGCGCACGACATCCTCGGCGTCGCGGCGATTATCGGCGTGCAGGCGACGGATTATCAAAAACTGTATCCCAGCGCGAACGCGCACCTGCCGGGGGAGTAATCAGTTTTTAATTTTGAATTTTAAGTTTTTAGTTACCGCAAAATAAAATGAGCCTTCCGCTTTCTCCGTTTCTCAAAACTTTGCCGACGTATCAGCCGGGACGACCGATTGAAGAAGTTGCGCGCGAATTAAATCTTCCCGCCGACTCCATCATCAAAGTCGCGTCGAACGAAAATCCGTTCGGGCCGTCGCCGCTCGCGCTCGCCGCGCTGCAAAAAGCCATTGCCGGAGTAAATATGTATCCCGATGGCAATGCGTTTTACCTGAAGCAAAAACTTGCCGCGAAACTTGGCGTCGAGACTTCAAATCTGATTTTAGGCAATGGTTCCAACGAAATTATTGAATTCGCTTCGCGCGCGTTGCTCACGCCGGATTCAAATATCGTCGTGTCGCAATACTGTTTTGCGATTTATCCCATCGTTGCGAAAATGCTTGGCGCGAACGTCATCACCGTGCCGGCGAAAAATTACGGCCACGACTTGCCCGCGATGCTGCGCGCCATCACGCCAAAAACGCGGATTGTTTTTGTCGCGAACCCGAACAACCCCACTGGCACGCTCGCGTCGCGCGAGGAACTGATCAAGCTGGTCAACGAAGTGCCGGACGACGTGCTGCTGGTGCTGGACGAGGCCTACATCGAATTTCTCTCCGACCCGGTGGACTTGATTCCGCTCATCCGCCTCGGCGCGCGGAAAAACCTGATTCTGATGCGGACGTTCTCGAAGATTTACGGCCTTGCCGGCCTGCGCATCGGCTACGGTATCGCGGCACCGGAACTGGCAGCGGCGCTGGAAAAAATCCGCCAGCCGTTCAACGCCAACCTGCTCGCGCAAACCGCCGCGCTCGCCGCGCTGGACGACGACGAACACGTCCGCAAAACGCGGCAGAACAATTTCACCGGACTGGAATTTTTCATGAAGGCGTTCCGGCAGTTGCATCTGGAATTTGTGCCGTCCTACGCCAATTTTATTCTCGTGCGCGTGGGCGAGGGGCAGAAAGTTTTTGACGCGATGCAAAAGCTCGGCGTCATCACGCGACCGATGGGCGGCTACCAGTTGCCGGAGTGGATCCGCATTTCCATCGGCACGCCAAAGGAAAATGAGCGTTCACTCACCGCGCTGAAAACCGTAGTGGGGCAGAAATAATTATTTGAATCCCACGTAAATCTGCTTACTTATTCTCCGTTGAAATGAAACCGACCGACCTGCGGGGCATCCTGCAATACATTCCGCAATTCCGCGAGAAGACGTTCGTCCTCGCGATTGACGGCGCGATCGTCACCGACGAAAACTTCGCCACGCTCCTCCTGGACGTGGCGGTGCTGCGGTCGTTGAACATCCGCGTGGTGCTCGTCCACGGCGCGTCGGCGCAAATAAAATTGCTGGCGGATGAACAGAAAATTTCTGCCTCGAACCTCGACGGTGCCGGCATCACGGATGCGGCGACGCTGCAACTGGCCTTGCACGCGGCGAACCGGCTGACACACGAGATTCTAGAAGGGCTTTCGGCGAACGACCTGCGCGCGGTCTGTCCGAACGTCATCATCGCGCATCCGCTCGGCATCATCGGCGGCGTGGATCATCAGTTCACCGGCAAGGTGGAAAAAGTGGACGTGGAGATGCTTCAAACATTGCTCACGCAGGGCATGATTCCCATCATCCCGCCGCTCGGTTTCGACGGTGACGGTCGGACGTATCGCGTGAATTCCGACGGTGTGGCGCTGGCGGTGGCTGAGGCGCTCAAGGCGACGAAATTAATTTTCATCACGGCGGCGGACGGCATTCTCGTGCAAGGCCGGCTTATCCGGCAGATGCTCGTGGCGGATTTGGAGTCGGTCATCGCGATGCAAAAAAATGACATCGCGCCGGAACTTTTGTCCAAGGCGCTGCACGCCGTGACGGCGTGCAAGGCGGGTATTCCGCGTGTCCATGTCATCAACGGCAAGGTGGACGAAGGTTTGCTCGCGGAAGTTTTTTCCAACGAAGGCATCGGCACACTGATTTACGCCAATGAATACCAGCAGATCCGCCGCGCGATGAAAAAAGACGTGCGGGCGATCCAGCTTTTGACGAAGGCGGCGGTGGAGTCCGAGGAGCTGGTGAAACGGACGCGGGCGATGATTGAAAAAAATCTGGCGGACTATTTCATTTTTGAAATTGATAAAAATCCGGTGGCCTGCGTGGCGCTCCACGTTTTTCCCGAACAGAAAAAGGGCGAACTGGCGTGCCTTTACGTCAACCCGTTGCACGAAAATCGCGGCATCGGGCGGAAGCTGATCCAGTTCGTCGAAAACAAGGCGCGGGAGATGAACCTCACGGAACTGCTCACGCTCTCGACGCAGGCGTTCACTTATTTTCAATCCAAGGGCGGCTTCGCCGAAGGCACGCCGGACGATCTGCCGCCTGCCCGCCGCGAAAAATACGACCAGAGCGGCCGCAACTCGAAGGTGCTGGTGAAAAAACTGATAAAGGCGTGACGCCATGAATTGGCGCGTTCTCGTTTTGCTGATGAGCGCGGCGGTGTGGCTGGCTTGCGGCTGCGCCAGCCTGCGTTTTATGAATTCTCAAACTAAAATTCCCGAGACTTGTCTGGCGACTTGCGCGCGCTTGAACATCGCGCCAACGAAATTTATTTTGGTCGTGCACATTTCACGCCAGAAACTTTCGGTGTTTGAGGATGGCAAGTTTGTAAAAATATTTTCCTGCTCCACCTCGCGCTTCGGCATCGGGCAGATTGAAGGCTCGAACCGCACGCCGCTCGGCCTGCATCGCATCGCGGAAAAAATCGGCGCAGGCGAACCGGCGGGCACGGTTTTCAATTCGCGCCTCGTCGTCGGCCATACATCGCAGCCGGAATTTGCGGACGCCAAAATCACCACGCGCATCCTGTGGCTCGAAGGTTTGGAGCCGGGTTTCAACCAGGGCGGCAATGTGGATTCGCATCACCGCTACATTTACATCCACGGCACGGCGGATCAAAAATCCATTGGCCAGCCGGCCTCGCGCGGCTGCGTCCATCTGGCCGACGCGGACTTAATTCCGCTCTTTGATTTGCTGCCAAGCGGCACGCTCGTGTGGATTCAGGAACGGTGAATCCGCTTGCGGAATTTCACTGCCGGTTTAATTTCCCCCCCTCGTGTTCGCGCGCTTCGGAAAATATCTCGTGGTGGCCGCGCTGGTTCTGACGACCGGCGCGCACTGGGCGGCGCTGCAAACCGTGGCGTGGACGACGATGCTCGCCAACAACCTGTGCACACAATCCGTTTCCGAGGCGGTTTCACATACATTTGACGGCGAGCATCTCTGTCCGCTGTGCCGGGCGATCGCCGCCGCAAAAAAGTCAGAGAAAAAATCCGAGGCCGTCGCGCCGGCGTTGAAGATGGAATTTCCGCCCGCCGGGGAAAGAATTGTCCTCGTTTCACCGTCGCCGGGTTCGGCCTTTTCGATGATTGAAATTTCCGCCGGCTCAACTTTTTCCAAGCCGCCGGTGCCGCCGCCGCGCGCCTTCTCCGTCTGATTCACCGCAGTTTTTTCCGGCCAACGTCGTGAGACGCGGGCAAAACTTATTCCCTTTAACCTGAGGACGCCGGTTGGCGTTCTCGCAATCTTTAACTTTGAAAATGAAAAACAGAAAATTGAATTCACAGATGATAAGAATCGGTGGCGGTTTGTTAGCGGGCGTTTTGGCTCCGGGCGTGGCCTTCGGCTGCGCGTGCGGCTGCGGGATTTTTGAGGTGGGCACCAGCTCGATGTTTCCCTCGGGAGAAGGCGGCATGGCATATGTCAATTATGCGTTCCAAGATCAGAACCAGAACTGGAGCAACAATTCCAAGGCGCCGGCGGCCAACAATGGCGACAAGCATATCGAGACGGACTTCATCACGCCGGGCGTGCAATATATGTTCAACCGCAGTTGGGGCGCGCAGATTGAACTGCCGTTTGCCTACCGGTATTTCAAAACCGAGGTCGCTCCGAATCAGGTGACTGCCACCACTTGGGGCAGCTTGGGCGACATCCGGCTGGAGGGGATTTACACGGGATTTTCGGACGACTTGTCCACCGGCGTCAACTTTGGTCTCAAGCTGCCGACCGGCAATGACAATTACAATCCGTCCGTGGTTGACCGGGACACCCAGATCGGCAGCGGCAGCACGGACATCCTGCTCGGCGGTTTTCACCGCGGCAACCTGTCGGAAAAATACCGGCTGGACTGGTTTTCCCAGGCGCAACTGGATATCCCGACCCTGACGCAGGCGCAATACCGGCCGGGCTTCGAGCTGGACGCCGCCGCCGGAATTGACTACCGGGGCTGGGCGCTTGGCCGCGCGAACATTGCGCCGGTGGCGCAGGTTCTGTTTTCCGAACGGACTAAGGATTACGGTGCCGCCGCCAATTCGCCCAACTCCGGCTACACGCGCGTGCTGCTTTCGCCGGGCATTGAAATCCACCTGCATCCGGTGAAAATTTACGCGGACGCGGAAGTCCCGGTTTTCCAAAACGTCAACGGCAACCAGCTCGTCGCGCCGGTGCTGGTCAAGGTGGGCGTGAGCTATATGTTTTAATTTTCAACCGGACTTCGCCATGAAAAATCTAAAACATATTATCGCAATCATCCTGGTCGCCGCCGCCGTCGCATTTACCGCCCGTGCCGACGACAGCCAAACTGCCAAGCCCAAACCGTATCCGCTCGACACCTGCCTCGTCTGCGGCATGAAGCTTGGTTCGATGGGTGATCCTTACGTTTTTGTCCATCAAGGACAGGAAATCAAGGTCTGCGACAAGTCCGAACAGGCGGCGTTCGACAAAGACCCGCAAAAATACTTGAAGAAACTTGCCGACGCCGAGGCTAAACTAAAAAAGTGATGGCGTCGCGCAACCGTTCAAAAAAATCCCGGTCGGGCGGTGACGAGAAACTGTTCCTGATTCTCGTCATCGCCCTGGCGCTGGTCGCGGGCGTTGGCAGTTGGTTTGCCGCCGCCGCCTTTTCGCGCCATGACCAGTTGCACGGCATTCTGCCGGACAAGGAACGGACGCTCGGCGACTTTTCCCTGATGGACGAAAACGGGCGGACGGTGACGCGCGCGGAACTGGACGGTAAAATTCTTGTGGTCAGTTTTTTGTTCACCGGCTGCGCGCTGACCTGTCCCGAAGTCACCAAGCGCATGGCCGAAATCCAGCAACTCACCGCGACCAACGCCGACGTGCGGCTCGTCTCGCTTACCGTGGATCCACGCTCGGACACGCCGCCGGTGCTGGCGAAATGGGGCGCGCGCTTCGGCGCGGACACGAACCGCTGGTGCTTTCTGACCGGCAGCAAAACGGTTTTGCACGGACTGATTGCCAAAAGCTTTCTCGTGCAGGACAACAGCGATCCGTTCAACTCCATGCCTGGCAATTTCACCGGCACCGAGCGCATCGCGGTCGTGGACAGGCATGGGCGGACGCGAATTTATTTCGACGGCCTGCGCGATGAAACGCCGGCCGCCGTCGTGGCGGAAATTAAAAAATTGAGGAACGAACCATGAATCGGCTACGGCAAATTATTTTTCTCGGCGGACTGTTGCTGGCCATCGGCTGCAAGCGCGAACCGTCCGCTCCGCCAAGTTCGGCGGCGACAAACCAAACCTATTCCGTGCGCGGCGTTGTGCAGGCCATTCCGCCCGATCATCGTCATGCGACCATCAAGCACGAGGCCATTCCCGGCTACATGGCCGCGATGACCATGGATTTTTCCGTGCGGGATACAAATGCCCTCGCCAGTCTCGCGCCCGGCGACGAAATCACCTTCACGCTCGTGGTTTCAACGGATGACGACTGGATTGAAAACATTCAATCAACCGGCAAATCCGCCACGCTTACGCCTGCGCCGACCTGGCATGTGGTCGAATCAGAACTGCAAGTCGGCGACACGCTTCCGGACTACGAATTCACCAGCGAAACCGGCCGGCCGGTGCGCTTCTCGGATTTTCGCGGCCGCGCGGTGGCGTTCACCTTTTTCTTCACGAGCTGCCCGCTGCCGGATTATTGCCCGCGCATGAACAAAAACTTTTTTGAAACCAGAAAAATTCTGCTGGCGGATTCCAACGCGCCGATGAACTGGCAGTTGCTTTCCGTCTCGTTCGATTCCGGCTTCGATACGCCGGAGGTTCTGACGGGCTACGGAAAGTATTATCGCGGCGAAGACACGAACCGCTGGCTGTTTGCCGTCGCCTCCAGCAACACGCTCGCCAGCCTCGCGCCGAAAGTGGATTTGAATTTCTGGCGCGAGAACGGCTCCATCTCGCACAATCTCCGCACGGTCGTGCTCGATGCCGGCGGAAAGATCTTCAGGCAATTCGACGGCAACGACTGGACGCCAGAACAGCTTGGCGATGCCATCCGCGCGGCGGCCAGAACCAATGCGCCGTGAATGCCGATTTAATCGCGTCACTTTTGCATTTTCCGCGCGGCAAATATTTTCTACCTTGCCTCCGTGCATCGCGACTCACTCAAATCCGCCACACGCATCGTGGTCAAGCTCGGCACCGGCGTCCTCACGGACAGCCGGAAGCTGATTGACCCGGCGCAGCTTGAGCAAATCGTCGCGCAGATCGCCGCGCTGCGCAAAACTGGCAAGGAAGTCGTGGTCGTCACCAGCGGCGCGGTCGGTGCCGGCATGGGCGCGCTCGGCTACAAATCGCGTCCGACCGACCTTGCGGAGAAACAGGCCTGCGCCGCCGTCGGGCAGACGCGGCTGATGGCGGTTTACGAAAAACTTTTCGCCGCGCACGGCCTCGTCGTCGCGCAGGTGTTGCTGACGCACGAAGATTTGGAACACCACGAACGCCATCTCAACGCGCGCAACACGCTCGTCACGCTGCTCGGTCGCGGCGTGGTTCCCATCATCAACGAAAATGATGCGGTGTCGTTCACGGAAATCAAGTTTGGCGATAATGATAAATTATCCGCACTCGTCGCATCGCTCCTACCGGCGGATTTGCTGGTGATTTTGACGACCGTGGATGGCGTCATCGAAAATTTTGGAAAGAAAAATGCGAAGACGCTTTCCGTCATCGAGAAAATTGACGCGGCGATTCAGGACATGGCCGGTGGCACAACCAGCGAAACGGCGGTCGGCGGCATGAAGTCAAAAATCGACGCGGCGAAGATTGCCGTGCGCTCGGGCATTCCGCTCGTTATCGCGTCCGGACGCGACAAGAAAATTCTCGGCAAGATTTTGTCCGGCGCAGACGAAGGGACGTTATTTATTGCCAAGCCGAACAAGCTGCAAGGCCGCAAACGCTGGATTGCCTTTTTTCATCATCCACAAGGCACGCTGTTTGTGGACGCCGGTGCGAAGCTGGCGTTGCGCGAAAAGGGCAAGAGCCTGCTGCCGCCCGGCGTCGCGCGCTGCGAAGGTGAATTTTTAGCCGGCGATGTTGTGCGTATCTGCGATTTGGATGGAATGGAATTTGCGCGCGGGATTGCGAAATTCAGCGCCGAGGAAATCCGCGCTAAAAAACTCGCGCGCGTGGAACTCGTGCATCGCGATGACTTGGTGATTCTTTGATTTTGAACATTCAACAATCAACATTGAACGCTCAACATCCATTGTCGTGCCCGCCACAAGCTCGCTGGCTGTTCGAAGTTGAATGTTGAGCGTTCGATGTTTTCTAAAATGAAAGCAACTCCTGCAATAAATGATTTGCTCAAGGTCATGGCGAAGCTGCGTTCGCCGACGGGCTGTCCGTGGGATCGCGAGCAGTCGCACCTGACGCTGCGCCGGCATGCCATCGAGGAAGTTTATGAATTGATTGACGCCATCGAGGCGCGCGACGATGCGGAGATGGCGGAGGAGTTGGGCGATTTGCTATTGCAGGTGGTTTTTCACTGCCAGCTCGCGCGCGAACGAGGGGCGTTTGATTTTGAAGAAGTCACGAGGCATCTGGTAGACAAATTAATCCGCCGCCATCCGCACGTTTTTGGAAAAACCAAAGTCAAAAACGTAGACGAGGTCTGGGCGAATTGGGAAAAAATCAAGAAGGCCGAGAAACACGGCACCCGGCACGCGCGCCATTCCGCGCTGGACGGCGTGCCAAAACATCTGCCGGCACTGCTCTACGCGGAAAAACTTTTGAAGAAAGCGCGCAAGGCCAAAGTCCTTGCGGACGGGCATGATTCCAAACGCAAGCTGACCAAGGCGATGCTGGCGAAGGAGCTTTTTGAGCTGGCGTCGCTCGCGCAAGCTCGCGACTGGAGCGCGGAGGAATTGTTGACCGGCGAAATCAAGAAGCAGGAGCGGCTGTTGCGCCGGCGGGAACAAGCCGGTTTACCAAAAATCAGGCGTTGACAGTCTGCTGGAATCTGGTTTAATTCCCGACCCTTTGCGGGAAAATTTATGTATGCCGTCTTAGAAACAGGTAGCAAGCAATATCGCGTCGCCGCGGGCGACAAGCTCGAAATCGAACGCCTTGAAGTCGAGGCGGGCAAGCCGGTCACTTTTGACCGCGTGCTGCTCGTCAACAACGACGGTAAGCTTTCCGTCGGCGCGCCCACCGTCACCGGTGCGACGGTCGTCGCGGATGTCGTCGAGCACAAGCGCGGCGAACACAAGCTGACGTTCAAGATGAAACGCCGCAAGGGCTATCACAAGACCATCGGCCATCGTCAGGAACTGACGGTCGTCAAAATCACCGCCATCAACGCTTAATCATTTAATCCCTCAATTTTATGGCACATAAAAAAGGTCAAGGCAGCGTAAAAAACGGACGCGACAGCGTCAGCAAACGCTTGGGCATGAAAGAATTTGGCGGCACGTTTGTGACCGCCGGTAGCATCCTCGTCCGCCAGCGCGGGAGCAAATTTATCGCGGGCAAGAACGTCGGCACCGGCCGCGACTGGACGCTGTTTGCGCTCACCGACGGCAAGGTGTTGTTCGACCAGAACAGCCGCCGCATCAACATTGTCGCCGAAGCGGCGGCGAAGAATTAAGGCGAGTGATCGCTTTCAGGCGAGGCCAAGCGCCTCGCCTTTTTTATTGTCGTCGAAGCGTTCAATGGTGAATAGTTCAGGCGGGTGGACGATTTAATTTATTAACGACGCACTAATTTCATGTTCATTGACGAGATTAAAATCTACGCGCAGGCCGGCCACGGTGGTAAGGGTGCGGTTGCGTTCCATCGCGAGGCCTACATCACCAAGGGCGGCCCGAGCGGCGGCAACGGCGGGCGCGGTGGCAGCGTCATTCTCCAGGCGGATCACGACCTCAACAATCTCATCCAGCAATATTACGTCCCGCGCCTGATTGCGCCACCCGGCGAAGGTGGCATGGGCAAGGGCATGGACGGTCACGCGGGAAAAGATTTAATCATCAAAGTTCCCTGCGGCACACTCGTCTGGCAACTGTCAGACACCACGCCGCCGATTGAGAAAAAAATGCGCCGTGATGATGACGAGGAAGATGAAGAGGCAGCGGAAAACATGATGCTCGGCACGAGCACCGGCAAGCGTCCGCTCTTCCGCACGTCGCAGGGAAAATCCGCGTTGGAAATTGATTTGAGCAAGGAGCCGGAAGCCGAAGAAATGCCGGACGGCATTGAAAACAAAGGCACGCTTGTCGCCGACCTCACGACGCACGGTCAGCAATTTGTTTTGTGCAAAGGCGGTCGCGGTGGATTGGGCAACCGGAATTTCGCCACCGCGCGGCATCAGACGCCGCGTTTTGCACAGCCGGGCGAACCGGGCACCGAGGGCGAATATCTTTTGGAACTGCGCATCATGGCGGAGATTGGCCTCGTCGGTTATCCGAACGCCGGCAAGTCCACGCTGCTCACCGCAATTTCGCGCGCGCGTCCGAAAATTGCGGCCTATCCGTTCACGACGCTGACGCCGCAGGTGGGCATTCTGGAATACACCGACTGGAAACGGCTTACCGTCTGCGACGTGCCGGGGCTCATCGAGGGCGCGCACAACAACGTCGGCCTCGGCCACGAATTTTTGCGCCACATCGAACGCTGCAAAATCCTCGTCCTGCTGCTCGACATGGCCGGCACGGACAATCGCAAACCGTGGGACGATTACAAGCAACTGCTCAAGGAACTGGAGCTTTACGATCCGGCTTTGTTGGAAAAAGACCGCCTCGTCGTCGCCAACAAAATGGACGAGGCCATCGCCGAGGAAAATCTGAAGCAGTTCAAAAAGAAGATCAAAAAAGTATCACTGCTGCCCATCTCCGCCGCGTTTGATCAGGGCTTGGAGAAATTCAAGCAGGCTATCCGACAGGCGGTGGAAGCGGCTTCTGGAGAATAATCTTGGGGAGGCTTACCGGTATCGGCTGCGCATTTTTCAGTTGCCGCTCAAATGGTTCGGGGCGATGATGGAAAACAAGGCGAAGGAACGCCAACCATGAATACGAGCCTAATTCTTTCCATGCTATTGCTGGCGATTGCGCCGGTGTTTTCGCTTCAAGCGCAGACCGGTGGCCAGGTGGACGGCGTGACCGTCAAAAATCAAAAAGTGTATTCAATGAGCGGTGACAACCTGGAGATTTTGGCTGACAACCTCAAGCTCCCTTTCGCCGTCGAGGTGAACACCAACGGCTGGTTCAAGGTCGGCAAGGGAAATGAGCGGAGGCTTGCGGAAGGCCAGATAATCCGCAGCGATGGCTGGCTGCTAAATCCGGACGGTTCCGTGGAGCCGGTGTTTGACCATGTGGTCATGCAGGCCGGCGCGGTCAAAATCGTGCGGGATGGCCAGGCCGCCCCGCTCGCGCAGCCGATGGACTTTGCCAATGGAATGCATCTTGATCCGGACGGTTCCTGTGTTTATCCCGGTGGCATGAGCGTGCGCCTGATGGACGGACAGCTGTTCCGCATGGACGGCACGCCCGTTGACGCCAAAGACACCGCCACCTTGAAGAACGGCGTGGTCGTGGTGCAAAAGGACGGCTCGCTAATCCGGCTTGCGCCGGTGCAAATCATGGGCATGAACGACGGGACGCGCGTGCGCGGCGACGGCCAGGTTCAAAAGCCGGATGGGACGACCAGCCAGTTGCGCGAGGGGCAGACCATCCTCATCGAAGGCGCGCTGCTCAGCCGCTGACTGCCGGCGTTTCAATTTCCAGAAACCGCATCACGGTGTCGCCGTGCTTGAGCATTTTCACTTCCGTCCACGGCGCAACAAGTTCCAGCGTGTCACGTTTCGTGTGGCCGAGAACCAATCTTCCACCGGACGCGAGCAGCTTCGGCAGACTTTTGTCATCGAGCAACTGCTGCGCGAATGACAGCGAGCGACGGTTCACATTTTTTTCGCCGTAAGGCGGATCAGCGAGAATCAAATCAAACTGCTTGCCACTTTCCGCGAGTTGCTTCATCGCCGGAAAAACATCCTGGGTGCGCGTCTCCAAAAGCTCGCCGTAGCCCGCCGCCATCGCGTTGCTGCGGATAAATTCCGCGTGGCGATGCGACTTCTCGATGCACATTACGCTCGCCGCGCCCCGGCTTAAACATTCCAGGCTCAACGCGCCGCTGCCGGCAAACAGCTCCAGCACGCGCGCATCCACCACGCGCACGCCAAGCGAGTTGAAGACGGCTTGTTTGACGAGGTCGGGCGTCGGGCGAACGTCCAGTCCTTTCGGGACTTTGAGAATCCGCCGTGCCGCGTTGCCGCCAGTGATGCGCATGGGATTTTACTGAAAGATTTCGGCGAAGAACGACTTCATGTCCTGCCACGAACGCTTATCGGCGCGGGCGTTGTATTTGGCGCCGGGCAAACTGCCGTCGGCCATCGGCTGCGTGAAGCTGTGAACTGCGCCGCCGTATTTGATGAGGCGCCAGTCCACGTTGGCGTCGCGCATTTCTTTTTCAAAAGCAGCTAGGTCTTCCGGCTTCTCGAACGGATCATCTGCACCGTGGCACACGAGCACCTTGCTTTTGATGTTCTTGCCGTCAGCCGGCGTCGGCGAATCCAGACCTCCATGAAAACTGACGATGCCATTCAGCTCCGCGCCGCTGCGTGCAAGTTCAATCACCGTCGTGCCGCCAAAACAATAGCCGATGGCCGCAATACGCTTCGGGTCCACCAATTCGTTCCGCCTAAGTTCATCCAGTCCGGCATTGACGCGCAAGCGGAGCAGCGCGCGGTCGGTCTTGTATTTCGTGGCCTCGGCACCGGCCGCCTTGTAATCCTGCGGCCGGACGCCTTTGCCGTAGATGTCCGCGCAGAACGCGACGTAGCCGAGGTTCGCGAGCATCACGGCGCGGTTCTCCTCGTAATCCGTCAAGCCCATCCATTGATGCACGACAAGCACGCCAGGACGCCTGCCGGAAAATGAATCGTCATAGGCAAGATAACCTTCGAGCGTCGTATCGCCTTGTTTGTATTCTACCGTCTTGGTCACCAGTTTGGCCTGGGCAGAAATCGCGCAAGCCGCTGCGAGGAGCGGGAGCAGTAATTTTTTCATGCCGCCACTTTAACCTTTTTCGTGCCGGTTGCCAATGGCTTGACACCCTTCGCGCGGCAGGGATTCTATCCGCGTGCAAACGCTTGAACCGCCCGACTCGCACCACCTCGACGCCGCCATCGGCTGGCTCGGGCTGGGCTGCGCGGACGATGCGCGGGCGGAGTTGGAAGAAATTGCCGCCGTGCACCAGCTTCATCCCGATGTTTTGGAAGTCCGCTGGACACTCTGCGCGCATGAAAAACGCTGGGCCGACGCGCTGACGATTGCGGAGCTGGAATTGCAAGCCGCGCCCGAAGATTCCGCCGGCTGGCTGCACCGCGCGTATGCGCTGCGCCGTGTGCGCGAAGGCGGATTGCCGCAGGCGTGGGACGCGCTGCTGCCGGCGGCGAAAAAATTTCCGGGGGAACCGGTCATTGCCTTCAACCTTTCGTGCTACGCGTGCCAGATGCAGCAGTTAGAAATCGCGCGGACGTGGCTGCACCGCGCCATCAATGCCGGCAAGAAGGACGCCATCAAGAAGATGGCTCTGGCCGATGACGACCTACAGCCGCTGTGGAAAGAGATTCAAGAATTTTGAATATGCTGAAACCAGTTTTATCCGTGGCCGGACTGCGTATCGAGCGCGGTGGCACGGTGATTTTGCGCGATGTGAACTGGCGCGTGCAACGCGGTGAACATTGGGTGATTCTCGGCGGAAACGGTTCGGGAAAAACTTCCTTGTTGAGCGCGCTCACGGGTTATCTCATGCCAACGAGCGGAGAAATTTCCGTGCTCGGCGAAAATTACGGCGAGTCCGACTGGCGCGAACTGCGCAAGAAAATCGGCCTTGTCAGCTCCTCCGTGCGGCAGATGATGGCGGATGATGAGCCGGCGCTCGAAACCGTCGCCAGCGGCAAATATGCGATGATTGATTTTTGGGGGCGGCTGAGCCGCACCGACAAGGCCGCGGCGCTGCGGCTGCTGAAAAGTGTCGAGTGCGAATACCTGGCGGCGCGTCCGTGGCGGGTGCTATCCCAAGGCGAGCGGCAGCGGGTCTTGATTGGCCGCGCACTGATGGCGAAGCCGCGCGTGCTGATTTTGGACGAGCCATGCGCCGGGCTGGATCCGGCGGCGCGCGAACATTTTTTGCAATTCATTCAGCAGCTCGGCGCGCGGAAGAATTCGCCGACGCTGGTTTTGGTCACACACCACGTCGAGGAAATCATGCCGGTGTTCGCGCACGTCCTGGTTTTGAAAAATGGCGCGGTGCTGGCGACGGGGAAAAAGGCGGACGTGATGACGGCGAAAAATTTGTCAACGGCCTTCAACGTGAAACTCCGGCTGTCGGCCAGAAACGGGCGTTATGCCATGCAGTTGGTGAATCCCGCCGCGCCGCGCCGGCAGCTGCTCTAAAATAGCTTGTCGTAAGGCTTCGCCAGCAGACTCAGCAAATCCTGCACTTCCGGCGGCAGTTGGTTGCCGTCATAGACGCGGATTTGCCACTGGCCGCTGGAAAGAAATTGCACGATGACGCGCCGGCCGGCCGGCGGCAGTTGCGCATGGTCGTCCGGCAGCCGGTCGAGCAGCGCATCGAGGAGTTGGAAATCCTCCGGCGCGAGCCGGCGCACCGTGCTGGTCTTGGCGTCGGAGTTGGACACGTTGTAGCTGCGGAGGCTGCCGTTGGTGGCGACCTCGGCGGTGGACACCTGGATGTGGAAGGCCAGGTCGAGCCGTTGCAACGGCGTCATGGCGGCGACGGCGGCCGCATCCGCCTCGCCCTTCACGAGGCTGACCATCAGTTTCAACCCGGCTCCGGCCAGCGCCGGGCTGGTGACGGGACGTTCCGACCACGGCTTGATCCACTGGGTGTAGGCGTTGGTGGCATCGGCGGCGGACAATGAAACGGCGGCGGTGAAAAAAATCGCGGCGGTGAAAGTGCTGCGAACCAGTGTTGCCAGCGATGAACGTTTCCGAAGAATTGAAAAATGACCATGCTGCTTCATGTTTTGGAAGTTGCTACCGGCGATGCCGGTTGTCGAGAAAAAGTTAAGCGCCAGCGCCAGCCGGACTATGCCGCAACCGCATCTTTTTTCTGTCCCCAGCCGAAAAGATTTTTCGCGCGGATGACCTCGAAGATTTGCGGCGGGATGAGTTTGTTCAAGGATTCGTCGCCGGAATGAATCTTGGCCAGCACCTCGCCGGAATAAACTTTCAGTGCGTCGGGGTTGTAGTTGGCGATGTCCACGATGAATTTGTTGTCCACGAGATGCTGGTAGAGGTGGCGCAGGTGCGGCGCGACATCGAGATTTTCCACGGTGAAGAGCTTGCCGGATTTTTTGTCGAGCGAGGGATAGACGTAGAGCTTCGCGCCGTTCTTGAAAAGCTGGCCGAGCGATTCCATGAGGCCGCCGGGCAGATCCGTGTAAAATTTCTCGTCCAGCACATCGCGCAGGCGCACGAGGCCAATGGGCAGGCCTATGGGCTTCTGCGTCTGCCGCGAGAGGTAGCTCACAAGCCGGTGGTAGCGGAGAAAATTGGAGATCAACACGGGCTTGCCCAGCGCGCCGAGCGTGTCCACACGGTCAAGGAAGTCGCGGTGGTCAATGGCGTCGCCGACCTGCAACTGGCGCAGTGTCATCTCGAACATCGTGACGGGCGCTTCGCCGGCGAGCGCGGGTTCCTGCACGAACTGTTCCTGCGCGCGTTCCATCATGTCGAGCATCGGGTTGGTGATGGGACGGAAGCTGCCGCGTTCGAGCAGGACGGGCTTCTTGTAGAGGATTTCGCTGGGGATGACGGACTCGCCATCGGCGGTAAACATGGCGGCCTCGGTCAGCCATTGCTCGACGAGTTGCAGCGCCATGAGCCGGTTGTCCACGCCGGTGAAGGCGGGGCCGGAAAATTTAATCATGTCCACCTCGACGCGCTGGCTGGTGAGGCCGTCCATCAGCGCGCCGATGAGGCGAATGGGCTCGATGTGCTGATAAAACGCGGCGTGGATGAGGTTGACGCCGATGATGCCGACGACTTCCTGCTGGCGCGGCGTTTCCCAGTCCAGCAGCCGGACGTGGATGATGATGGTGGACGGCTCGCTGCGCGGGACGGTCTGGAACTTGATGCCGAGCCAGCCGTTGCCGCCTTCCTCGCCGGCCTTGGAAATATGTTTCGTGGTGACGGTGTTGGCGAAGGCAAAAAACGTGCGGCGGTCGCCGATGGTCTTGTCGAGCCGCTGGAGCAGCAGGCCAAACTCATGGTCCAGCATGGACTGTAGCCGTTTGCGGCTGACGTAGCGGTCGCTCGGCCCGTAAATTGCGTCGCTCACCGCCATGTCGTAGGCGGAAATGGTTTTCGCCACGGTGCCGGACGCCTTCCCGACGTGGAAGAACCAGCGCGCGACCTCCTGTCCGGCGCCAATCTCGGCGAAGGTGCCGTAGCGCTTCGCGTCGAGGTTGATTTGGAGCGCTTTCTGGCCGGTGTTGAGTTTCTCCGCGATCATAAAATCCTTGGCGGGAAAATACACCAAACCGGGAACGTGTCCAACAAGATGCGTTTCAGCTTTTCGCCAGCTAATGCGGTGATACACTGAACCCCATGTATCGCACGCAGGATTTGCATGTCAAAGAAATCGTTCCGCTGCTCGCGCCGCGCGCCCTGAAGGCGCTGTCGCCGACGCCAGCGGCGGTGAACGCCGTCGTGGCGCAATCGCGCGACCGCATCATCCGCATCCTGAACCAGGAAGACCCGCGCCTGCTCGTCGTCATCGGGCCGTGCTCGATTCACGACGAAAAAAGCGCGCTGGAATACGCGACGCGGCTGGCAAAACTGCAAAAGGAATTCGCCGACAAAATGGAAATCGTCATGCGCGTCTATTTTGAAAAGCCGCGCACCACGATTGGCTGGAAGGGGCTGATCAACGATCCGCATTTAGACGGTTCGCAGGACATCGAGACCGGCTTGAAACGCGCGCGGAAACTGCTGTTGCAGATCGTTGGCATGGGCTTGCCGGCGGCGACGGAATTTCTCGACCCAATTGTTCCGCAATACATCGCGGATTTGATCACCTGGGCGGCCATCGGCGCGCGGACGACGGAATCGCAGACGCACCGCGAAATGGCGAGCGGACTTTCCATGCCGGTCGGCTTGAAAAATTCCACCGACGGCAGCCTGCAGGTGGCGATTGACGCGATGGGCGCGACGCGGCATCCGCACAGTTTTCTCGGCATGAACGAGGACGGCGCGACGAGCATCGTCCGCACGAGCGGCAACCCGCACGCGCACGTTGTGCTGCGCGGCGGCCGCGCGATGACGAACTACGACGCGGCCAGCATCGCGGCGGCGGAGGCGAAACTGGTTTCTGAAAAATTACCGCCGGTGCTGATGGTGGACTGCAGCCACGCGAACTCGGAGAAGAAATTCGCCAAGCAGGAAGATGTCTGGCACAGCGTGGTGGAACAGCGCGCGGGCGGGACGAAATCGCTCATCGGCCTGATGGTCGAGAGCCACTTGAACGAGGGCAACCAGCCGATCCCGAAAAATTTGGGCGAGCTGCGCTACGGCGTAAGTGTCACGGACTCGTGCATCGGCTGGGAGGCGACGGAGCGGATGCTGCGCTGGGGCTACGCGACGCTGGCGTAGGATTTATTCAGCCGCGCAAATCCGTTTCACCGATCACGGCCAGTTCCAGGAGTAGGGGAAGCGCAGGCGGTAAAACTGTCCCGCCGAGTTGAAAAACGTGTTGGTGCCCGACGCATTCGTTGATGGGGGATCATTTGGATTAATATCGCCACCACCACCTGAAATGTTGGTCAGGCCGGAACCGAAGCCAGCGGGCAGCGGCGGCGTGGGGATGAAGATGGACTGCGTGCTGGTGAGGCCGGTGAAGTTGGTGACGCCCAACGTCCAGCTTCCCGGCACCGGGTTTGTGCTGTTGTCCACGAAGCCGCCCAGGCCCACCGGCATGTTCACCACGTCCAGCCGGTTGCTGCCGCCGACCTGCTTGAGGCGGCTGAACTGCACGGGCGACAGGCATTGCTGGGCAAAATCGGCGATGACTTCACTCATGGCTGCGGTCGGGCTGGTCTCATCCCAAAAAATATAATTGGTTCCCGGGCTATTTGTGATGTTGGCGTTATTAATTAGGCCATAAGCATAAGCGTCAATGGCATCAATGGGTTGCGGACCAAAGCCGTTTCCCTGATCATAAAGGGCGTTGGTCAGTCCATAGCTGGCGGCGTTGGTCAGGACGTGGTTGAGCAGACTGTAAATGTCGGGATTGTAAATCACCAGACCGGGGGAACTGGTTGCAATCTGGTTGAGCATCGTGGCGTATCTGGTGTTGAAGCTGACAATCTGCTGGCGCACAAAGGCGCAGTAAGCGGCTCCTGAATTGTTGAATTGCGGAATGGTTGTGATATCCGCCGCGTTGGGCGCAACCAGGGTGAGGCAGCCCTTGGCGTAAAGATTCACGATGGCGTTTGAATGATTGATAAGATGTTGGTTAATGGCCGTTGTCCAGTCGGTGGCGTTGGTGCCATGGGAGTGGTTGCTGGGATCGCCGACCCCGCCCGGAAGCATATCAGCAACAAAATCGGCGTTGTCCACCCAGATGACGAAGAGACAGTTGCTGGCATTGGCGGGAGGATTGAAGCGGCTGACATCAGCAACGACATTCGAGCTCAAATGGTAGTAGTATGACAGGTTGTTGCTGGAGTAGGCCCAGTTGGCGTTCGTGATGGAATTCGCACCCAAGCCTTGGCGCTGCGCCAACACCTCGACCCACGTCCGGCCGTTGGAATAGCGCAGCTTGCCGCCATAATAATAATTTGTCGTTGAGCCGGTGGCATTGTTGGTGGCGGTGGCGGAAAGCGAGTCGCCCCAAACGTAGATGGACGAGAAGCTGGCGTGCGCCGAAAAAACTAGGCCGCCGAAAAACGACACGACGGCTGCAAGCTGTCTGAATGTTTTCACAAGCTGCACTTTATCAGGCGGGCGGGCAATGTAAAGTGGTTTAATGCGCGGCTCTGGTTGGCAAAAACGATTTTGCTGGCGCGGCGCGGAAGTCTGGTTAAGCTCCGCCGCTGTCCGTCCGTCAAATCAGCCGAAAGCCCATGCCCAAACACCCGACCATTCATCTGGCCGTCCTCGGCCTGGGTCTGTCGCCGCTGGTGGTGCTGGGAAACGGGCTGCGGCTGCCCAGCCAGGACGCCTTCGCCACCGCGCGCGGCGAGGCGTTTGTGGCCACGGCGGACAATCCCTCGGCGGTTTACTACAACCCCGCCGGCCTCGCCGAGCTCACCGGAACCCAGCTGCGCTCGGGCATCTATGGGATTTATTATGATCCGACCTACCAGCCGCCGAAGGGCGCAAACAACGCCGGAAAAACCTACGAAATAAAAAAACAGTTTGCCGCCGCGCCCCAGTTTTTTTTCAGCAGCAAGCTGAAGGACATGCCGGTGAGCGCCGGGCTGGGCGTCTATGCACCCTATGGCGGCGGCATCAGCTGGCCGTCGGACACGGGTTTCCGCTCGGTTGGGACGCGGAGCTCGCTGACCTACATCCGGGTCAATCCCGTGCTGGCGGTGAAGCTGGGGGACAATTTTTCCATCGGCGCGGGCGCGATGTTGGACTACGCCGACATAAGCCTCGAACAGGGCCTGCGGCCCAACGCGAAGCCGCTGGTGAATTATTTCAACTTCGGCGGCTCTGGCTACAGCGTGGGCTACAATATCGGCGCGCTCTGGCGGCCGGATGAAAAAGTTTCCATTGGCGCGACGTTCCGCAGCAAGACGAGCTTCACCATGAATGGCACCACGGACATGGAAAAGCAGCCGCTCATCGCCTCAACGGCGCTGCCCGCCAAGGCGAATTTCACCTTTCCGCTGACCTTCGTGATCGGCCTGTCCTACCGCCCAACGCCGAAATGGAATTTGGAATTTGATGCCGACTACACCGACTGGAGCAGCATGGGCACGGTCATGATCCACCAGGAAAAAGCGCCGCCGCCGGGGATCCAGAAAAACATCCCGGTCAACCTCGACTGGCAGGCGAGCTGGATGTATGAGCTGGGCGTGACGCGCTATTTTGACAGCGGCTGGCACGCGAGCGCCGGCTACACCTTCGACCAGTGTTCCGTGCCCAACACCTATTACACGCCGCTGGTGGCGGACGTGGACCGGCATTTTTTCAGCCTCGGCGCCGGCCGCAACGGCAAGCTCTTCGATTTCGACATCACCTACCAGCTGGGCTACGGGCCGGATCATCTGGTCACCGGCAGCACGCCGTCCTCCTCGCCCGGAAATTATTCCGGCCAGCGCGCCAACGGCACCTACGCCTTCTTCAGCCAGGCGGTGATGCTGGCGGTGGGCGTCCATTTCTGATGGCGGAGAACCCACAGCTTGCTGTTGCGGACCGCATTCCATCGGCGTAGCATCTCGCAAGGTATCATGACAACTCATCGTGGCAGCATTCAAAACGGCCGGGGCGCAACAGGGTTCGCTGAACGTGCCACGACACCTAAAACTTCGTCCCCGACGCTGGCCGATGGCCGGTCGCAATTTGCGCGGCACGGCGCGGATCGGATTCATTACGTCACCATCGGCGAGGGCAAACACACCGTCGTCCTCGTCCATGGCTGGGCGTGCCACCTCGGTTTCTGGCGCGAACAAATCGCCGCGCTCGCGAATGACGCGCGGCTCGTTTTAATTGACCTGCCCGGCCACGGCCAGAGCGACAAGCCGCAGGCCGATTACACGCTGGATTTTTTTGCCGGCGCCGTGCTGGCGGTCTTGGACGACGCGAAAGTTGAAAAGGCCACCTTCATCGGCCACAGCATGGGCAAAGCCGTCATCTGCCGCGTCTTCAAGCAGGCGCCGGAAAAAGTGGCCGCGCTGGTTTCCGTGGACGGCCTGCTGCGGCGGCCGCAAGGCGTGCCCGGCCAGACCGAGGCGATGCTCGCGCAGTTCCGTTCGCCGCACTACCGCGAAGTGGCCCGGGCTTTTGTGGGCACTTTTTTTCCCGTCGCTGACACCGAGGCGCTGCGCGACGAGGTGACGGCGGAAATGCTTTTGACGCCGCAAAACGTGATGGCCGGAGCCATGACGGCGCTGCTGGACACGAACCAGCCCGACTGGAACCTGCCGCCGGTGGCCGTGCCGGTGCTGGTGTTCAACGCCAGGAGTTCGCAGTGGCTGGCGGGTTATGAAAACTATGTCCGCACGCTGTCGCCGCAGGCGGAATTCCGGATGTTTGAAAACGTCGGCCATTGCCTTATGCTTGAGCAGCCCGCCGAGTTCAACGCCGCGCTCATCGAGCTGCTGCGGAAATATGATCTGATGGCGAAATAGCCCGCGCATGAGCCCGCTTCTCAAAATCAGCGACCCCGGCCATGGCAACGGCACGCCCGCACTTTTGAACCGGCCAAAAATAAATCCGGAGCCGGCCGCGTCCAAAGTTGGGAAGGCGGATTTCCGTCGGGAGTTCAAAGATTTTTCCCAAGCATGGCAGAAATCCTATCTCGTCTCGCAGGATTACAAGGTGGCCGTGGCCGATCTCCAGACGTTCCTGCACGACCTGCGCGTGTGGCTGGATGGCGTGGAATCAGAAATGCGCTCCGTCCCCGCCGCCGAGCGCGCGGCGCTTGAAACCAAAATCGCCGACGATTTGCGCGAGCCGGTGCTGGCCGTGCTGGCCGGTCTCTTCGGACGTTTTGAGACCGTGTCCGACGCCGTCGCCGAGGATTTAGGCCCGGCGCACCGCGCGTTTGGCCGGCGGCAGCTGCATCCGTATTTCCTGTGCGCGCCGTTTTTCCACCGCACCTACACCAAGCCGCTGGGCTACGCCGGCGACCATGAAATGATGAGCATGATTGTGCGCAACGGCTTCGAGGGCGATTCGCTTTACGCCCGGCTCGTCAACGCCTACCTGCTCAACCACGCGCCCTGCCGCGCGGTCCGCAACCGCGTCGGTTTTCTGAAAGAGAAAATCATCGCAGAAACCAGCCGCGTCGCGCGCGCCGGCGGCACGGCGAACATTTTTTCGCTCGGCTGCGGCCCGGCGTGGGAGGCGGTCAATTTTCTGGATGAACATCCGCTGGCCAATCACACGCGCTTTCAATTATTAGATTTCAACGAGGAGGCGCTGGAGTTCGCCGGTGGCAAAATTGACGCGGTCAAAAAAAAGCGTTCGTTGCGGACGCCGGTGCGGCTGGTGAAAAATTCCGTCCAGAATTTGCTGCGCGGCCATCCGCATTCCGCCATGGAAAAAGCGGGCTTCGACCTGATTTATTGCTCCGGCCTTTACGATTACCTGACCGACCGCGTCTGCCAGGCGCTGAACAACCATCTGTATAGCTGGCTGCGACCGGGCGGGCTGCTGGTCATCGGCAATTTCGGCCCGGATACGCCCGGCCAGAATCTGATGGAACACCTGATGGACTGGTTCCTGATCTACCGCAACCAAAATGAAATTGCCGCGCTCGCGCCCGAAGCGGCGGCCAAGGAAGACCGCCGCGTGCGCGCCGAGGACGCGGGCGCGAACCTGTTTTTGGAAGTCCGCAAACCGGCATGAACGAACCTGAATTTTACAGGATTTACGAGGACGAGAAACGGCGCGACTATATCACCGCCGCGACGTGGGGGACGTTCGTTTCCATTCCGCTGAATTTGTCCTGCACGTTCATGGACCACGGCATGTATCCGGCGCTGGCGGACAAGTTTCTTCAAGCCCGCCTGATCAGCGTCAGTGTGACGGCACTGGCGTGGCTCTGGTTCAAAACGAAAATCGGCCGCGCACATCCGCAGGTCAGCATCATGTGGTTCGCCAGCCCGATGCTGATGATCTTGTGGATGATTTACGCGGCCAACGATCACACCCGCTATTCGCCCTACTACGCCGGGCTGAACATCATCATGCTGGGCATGGGTCTGCTGTCGTCCTGGGCCTACGTCCAAAACTTCATCACCAGCGCGTTCGTGCTGGGAACGTATGTAGCGATCTCGTTTGCCATGAACCCGCCGCAGCCGATTGGTTCCATTTTGAACAACACCACGTTCCTGATGCTGACTGCCGTGCTGGTCGTGGTCGGCAGCGTGGTGAATTCCCGCTCGCGGTTCCGGGAATTTTCCTTGCGCTACGAACTCGACAAAAACCGCCGGGCGCTCGAAGCCAGCCTCGCGCAGCTCAAGGAAAACGAGGCGCAACTCGTCCACTCGGAAAAGCTCGCGTCGCTCGGCCGCATGAGCGCGGGCATGATCCACGAGATCAACAACCCGCTGAACTTCGCCAAGGCCGGCCTGGGTTTTTTACGCGAGAAGGAAAAATTTCTCGTGCCGGAGCAGCGCGCGGATTTTGCCGACATCCTCAAGGACGTCGAAGCCGGCGTCGGCCGCGTGAACACCATCGTCTCCGATCTGCGGATGTTCACGCATCCCGACACCGAGCAGCGCGACGAGGTGCCCGTGCATGAAATCATCACCGCCGCCGCGCGGTTCTTAAACAATGAATGCACGGACAAGGTGGAATTTGAGGAGGCGCTGGCACCGGGCCTGACCGTTTTCGCCAACAAAAACAAGCTGATCCACGTCTTCACCAACCTGCTGCAAAACTCGCTCGACGCGCTGAAAAATAAAAAATTCACGGACGAAAAACCGGTCGTCCGCATCGGCGGCCGCGTGGAAAACGGCACCACCATTTTGACGGTGTATGACAACGGCCCCGGCATCGCCGCCGAAAATCTCGGCAAGATTTACGACCCGTTTTTCACCACGAAGGACGTGGGCGAAGGCATGGGCCTCGGTTTGAGCATCTGCTATCGCATCGTGCGCGAGACGGGCGGGAAGATTTTCGTCAAGACCGAGCCGGGTAAATTCTGCGAATTCTCGGTGGAACTGCCCGCCCGGGAGAAAATCACCGCCACAAACTGAACCATGGAAAATTCCTTCGACTACAAAAAATACGCCATCGTCTATGTGGACGACGAGGAGATGTCGCTCAAGTATTTTAGCCGCGCATTTGGCGAGACCTACCGCATCTTCACCGCCACCAACGCGCGCGACGGCCTGAAAATCATCCAGGAGCGTGGCGACGAAATCGGCATCCTCATGACCGACCAGCGGATGCCCGGCGAAAAGGGCGTCTGGCTGCTGGAACAGACCCGCAAGCTCCAGCCGCAAATCCTGCGCATCCTCATCACCGCGTTCACGGACATGGACGCCGCCATCGCCGCCATCAACAGCGGCTCGATTTACAAATACGTTTCCAAGCCGTGGGATCGCACGCACCTCGAACTGGAGCTGAAGCAGGCGATGGATTTTTTTCTGGTCCAGCGCGAGCGCGAGGAACTGCTAAAGGAGCGCAGCGCGCTGCTGCGCGAGCGGATGATCGCCAACCGCATCGGCAGTCTTGGCCTCGTCGCCGCCGGCCTGAGCCAGCATATCCGCAACTCGATGGTCGCGGTGAAAACTTTTCTGGATTTGGTCGAGGAACAAGGGCCGTCCAACAGCCTGCACGATCCGGACATGGTGCGGAATGTCCGCGCGGACATCGCCAACGTGGTCAGCCTGCTGACCGACCTGCGCATCGTGTCGGCCGATCATGGGGACGCCGCTTTTCCCGACAAAATAAATTTGGCGCCCGCGCTGGCGGAAATTTTGGCCGCGTTGCAGCCCGCGCTCGCCGCCCGGCGCATCGCGGTGGAAAATTTAATCCCCGAAAATCTCCCGGCGTTGCACGTTGACCAGCCCAAGTTCAAACGGCTGTTCGAGCTGCTGTTCAAGGACGAGCTGGCCATGCTGCCCGCCGGCAGCCGCATCGCACTCGCGGCGGCGGAATCCGCCCTCGACGGCCGGCCCGCCCTCGCGCTCACGCTCACCGACAACGGCCCGGCGCTGCCGCAGGACACGCTCAACCTGGTGCTCGACCCGTTCGCCACGCGCGGCAAGCCCTCGGAATACGGCATCAACCTGATGATCTGCCTGTTCATCGTCCACCATCACGGCGGGACGATCGAGGTTTCGGGCGCGCCCGGCGGCGGCAACATCTTCACCATCCGCGTGCCGTTGCAGCCGGAAAAGGTTGCGGCCGGCTGAACAATTTTTTAAGCGCGGCACGGTTCCGTTGACGGCTCAAAAGTGACTGTATCCGGGCCAAGATTCCATTGACCTTTCCGCCGTTTCTGTGAAAGATAAAGCCAGTGACGGACACCACTCAAAACCACCTTCGCCGGCGCGCGCAATGAAGACGATTCTGGTTTTGTCACCGTATCCCGACTTCTCGGAGGCCATCCGCGCGGCGCTGAATCCCGAGGCCTACCGCATCGTCCACCGCCTCAATGTGGACGAGGCCGAACCGCTGGTCGTCCACGGTCTCGCCAGCGCAGTCATCCTCGACGCCGAACTCATGGGCGTGGAAAGCGTCCTCAACATCGAACGCCTCCGCCGGCACAACAAAAAATCTCCCATCATCGCCTACACCGATGCGTCGCAGGCGGATTGGGAAGAAGAGGCGTTTTTGCACGGCGTCACACACGTCCTGACCAAGCCGGTGCGGCAGCGGCTTTTGAATTCCATTTTGGAAAAGCTCTGGACTGCGCCCGCCGCGCCGCGTCCGGCAATCAATGTGCCGACGGGCAACACCGCCATCTTCGCGCGCACCGCTGCAGATCCCCAGGCTGGCGGACGTTATGTGAACGCCGCGCAGACGCTGGATGTGCTGCGCGATTTTTCGCCCATCCTCACGCACTCGCTCAACGCCGAGGCGATGCTGAAACAGTTCCTGCAATTTCTCCGCGACATTCTGAGCGTCAACCGCGCGGCGATTTTTCTCAACCGTCCGTGTTCGCCGCTCACCGAAGTCATGTCGCCCGAAGACACCCGGCGGTTGCGCGCGGCGTCGGCCATCGGTTTGGCCAACGGTCTGCTGGAACATTTCGAGCTGTCGCTGGATTCCGGCATCGGCGCGCAGATCACCAAACTCGGCCGCATCCTCCGCCGCGACAGCGACGAGGCGCGCATGGACGGCGAGACGCAGAAGGAATTTGAACTGCTCGGCGCGCAGGTGGCCGTGCCCATCACCAGCCGCGATGCGATCATCGGCGTGGCCACGTTCGACGGCCGCGTGACCGGCGAACCGCTGGTGAACGTGGAATTGGAATTAATTTTCCATCTGCTCGAACAAGTCGGTCTCGCGCTGCGCAACATCTGGCTGCACGACCAGTTGGCCGGCAACCACGAGATGATGACCGACGTCTTGCGCGAACTCAGCAGCGCCTGCGTCGTCGTCGGGCGCGACTTGAAGGTGCTGCACGCGAACAAGGCCGCGCGGCGTCATTTCGGCCGGAAGAACGAGCGCACCGGCGGACTGGAATTTACCGATTTGCCGCGCACGCTCGGCGCGAAGATTTATCAGGTGCTCAAGACCGGCGCGGCGCTGGACCCGTTCCGCTACGAGCCGGAAAATTCTCCCGGCACCGCCTACAAGGTCAGCATCCTCGCGTTTCAGCACGGCAATTCCTCCGTGCCCGCGTCGGCACTGCTCACCGCCGAGGACTTGAGCGAGAGCGAGCATTTGAACCGGCTGGAAGTCGAGGCCGCAAATTTGCGCCTCATCAAGTCCATGTCCTACCGGCTGGTGAACGAGATCGGCAACGCCGTCGTGCCGCTCTCCACGCACCATCAGCTCCTCAACGAACGCTTCGATGATCCAGACTTCCGCAAATCACTCGACGCGGCGCTGGGCGAAAGCGTCAAGCGCATCATGCGGCTCAATAATCAAATGCGGTTCCTCGCGCGCGAAGGCCAGTTCGAGTCGGAAACCTTTGCCGTGGGCAAGCTGGTGGAAGACGCGTTTCAGGAGGCGACGCGGCATCAGGCCACCGCCGGCGCACAGTTAAAATTTGGGATTTTCGATAAGCAGCTTACGGCCGTCGGCGACCGCGCGGCACTCAAGCACGCGCTGGCGGAAATCATGCTGAATGCCCTCCAGTCCAATCCGGGCAATGCGAAGGTGGACGTGACGCTCGCGACCGCCGGCAGCAACGGCGAGCGTTCGCTGCAGATTGAGGTGCACGACAACGGCGGCGGGTTCAGCGCCGAGACGGCCAAGCGGGTGCCCGCGCCATTTTTCACCACGCGGCAGGTTGGCCTCGGCCTGGGGCTGACGGTGAGCCAGCGCATCATCGAGACGCACCACGGCAAGCTGGAGATTGTGCCCTCGCCCACCGGCGTGGTGCGCGTGTCCCTGCCGCTGGGCCTGCCGCATGCGGCGACGTGATTCTGCGGAAAATCCGGGTTGCCCCCTTTGCCTCATCATGAACCTCTCCGGTCGCGGCGACAAAGACGTGGCGCAAGTGGCGGCGAAGGTGAAGCTGGAAATGCCGAAGTGAAATAACCGCCAAGACGCGGAGAAAAATTCATTTCCCAGCGCTGTCAACTTTGTGCAGGGAAACTTTTAATTTGTATTCCAAGAGGGTTATGTCTTGAACCATGGAAGTTGCTAAAATTAAATCTTCTGTAATTTCGCGCGCAACAATTACACCGCGAACTTTTTGATTTTCATTAGCCAAATTCTGCTTAATCCAGCCCATATACCGAAGTAGTTGTCCAACCACACGATCATGGCCTTTTGAAACTTTTAGTTCGATGACGACGTAATCACTCGACTTGTCCGCAGGTTTGATTTTTGGATATTTCTGCTGAAACCAATTGATGATTTTACTTCGTTCAATAATTTCACCGTGTTTTAGTTTTATGTCGGCGAACAAATCATCAAACAACTCGCGAACAGTTTTACCGTAAATGCGCTTTGCCATTAGGAAATGAAGTCATTTGTTTTTTGGTGCGTCAAGAACTTCTGGATGGTTGTGCCTGGCCTCAGCCACCGGCGAAGCTTCCGCCTTCATCGGATTTCGGCGTGACAAGTTGGCGGAAGCCGTCCGCAAACCTCACCTCCCCGATTTCCCGGACTGCCAGCCCAAGCCGCGAGTCGCACGGTGAAACCGGGCGGGACGGTGCCCTACGCCGCATCCAGCCGGAGCAGGCAATGGCCGAAATCCACGACGGGCTGGCCGGGCACCGGCAGATATTTTTTCGGGATCGTGTAAAGCTTGCCGTAAACCTGCTCCACCAAGCCGGCGCGGCGCAACATGATCATCTGCTTGGCGGTGGCGTCCGGGCTGCTCCCGATGAGCCGCGCCAGTTCGATGGTCATGC
>Ga0302200_10000724_pt1 | contig 32794 bp, 31 predicted proteins | sample II_Bog_N3_1_FD_194585 | JGI IMG/M metagenome (GOLD analysis project Ga0302200, IMG submission 194585) | Peat permafrost microbial communities from Stordalen Mire near Abisko, Sweden - II_Bog_N3_1 | ecosystem: Environmental > Terrestrial > Soil > Wetlands > Peat | place: Sweden: Abisko... | reverse complement strand
ACAGGAACTACCATCCTTATGGGCTGAAAGTCTGCCGAAATGTTCATAATATTGGAATCTACTGACCGATTTATATTGAGTTTTCAAGGCTCACAGTATATTTTTCGTGTGCGAAGTTTGAGTCATTTATATATAACTTTTTTATATTAAAGGAAAAAAGAAATCGTTACGTATTGACTCAGATGAACTGTTTGAGACTCCGTATGAATGGAGGTCTTAATTTCCGAAAGATTAATCGGTTATATTCGTATCAATCATATTGGCGATGCTTAAATAGTTGGATAATTGTAAATATTCGATAAATTTTAAGATGAGAACAGATTGGCTTGGTTGTGGCGATGCACAAGAATTGAAGGAGCCGAAGAAGCACTACGGAAAGTTTTCACGAGCTTACTTGAATATAGACAAAGTTATGTTTATACAAATAATAAACCGGGACTTGGTGTAGATATTGATGAGTAAACAGCGAAAAAGTATCCATGTAAAAATACAGTAATTTGTTAAAAAAACAATCTATAAATTTAAAATTTATATCAAAGTAATCGGTATTTTTAAACTTTACAATGCATTATTCTCCAATATAATATGATAGTATTTTAAAAAAACATAATAGGTATTGTAAGGCTTATGCTGATATATATTTATGAGGAGTTGTCAATTATGGAGATAGGGGAAAAACCGACAAAAGCCAGATTAGGAATATTATCTTTGCTTTTTATTGCCGTTGCCATTAATTATATGGATAGAGCAAATTTATCCGTTGCGGGTTCAGCAATTCAAAGTCAATTCGATTTAAGTGCTACCGAACTTGGAATATTATTTTCAGCATTTACATGGTCCTATACCATCGCTCAAATACCCGTAGGAATATTGTTGGATAAATTTGGACCGCGTTTATTATATGGAGCAGCTATTACTATTTGGGGATTATTTACATTCATAATGGCGTTTAGTTCCCAAGTGATTTTTATTACGTCTAGTGCTTCCTTTGCTTTTCTAATATTTTGCCGCATCCTAATTGGTATTGCAGAAGCACCGGCATATCCAAGCAATACAAAGATTGCTTCTCTTTGGTTTCCTAATAAAGAACGGGCTAGAGCAATTAGCACATATTCATCAGCTCAATATATAGGCTTAGCAATATTTACACCGATATTGGCAATTATGGTTGCGAATATAAGTTGGGAGTCGGTATTTTACTTCTCAGGTGGTATTGCGATTGTTTATGGATTTGTTTGGTATGCATTTTATCGGGATCCCAAGGACAGTCAAAAAGTAAATCAGCAGGAATTGGATTATATAAAAAATAATGGTGGCTATAATCCAGCTGTAGATGGAACAAAACAAGCAGAAAAGGTTTCTTGGGCTGAGGTTAAATATGTAGTAAAGCAAAGAAGAGTTTGGGGGATATTTATTGCACAGTTTGCTGCGTCTTCGACATTATATTTCTTTTTAACTTGGTTTATTGTATATTTGCAAAAAGGATTACATCTTTCAATAGATAAAGCTGGTTTTACAGCTTGTGTACCCTATTTAATGGCTATGGCAGGTGTTCTAATTGGTGGAACTATAAGCGATACTTTGTTAAAAAGAGGAAAATCTACAACGTTTGCTCGTAAATGTCCTATGGTAGTAGGGATGATTATTTCTGCTGTTTTATGTTTAGCTAATTTTTTTGAGGATTCTCCTATTATAGCAGTTGGTATTTTATCTATTGCTTTTTTTGCGAATGCTGCTTCTAATTTAGGCTGGGTAGCCATGAGTGATATTATGCCGAAAAAAATGATGGGAACAGTTGGAGCCATCCTTAATGTCTTTGGTAATTTATCAGGAATTCTTACACCGATAGTGTTTGGAACATTGCTACAGACAACAAATAATTTTCATTTAGCGATGGATTATATTGCGGCAATTTCATTTTTTGGTGCGATAGGATTTTTGCTTGTTGTTGATAAGTTAGAACCGATTGATTTAACGAAAATGCCAAAGGATAGTATTTAAAAAGTGAAAATATTGTAATAGTCCGATAATATTGCAGTATGAAAAATAACGGCAATCAATGTTTGCGAAATTTTGTAAACGGTTGATATATATTAAGAAATGGAGAGTGACATCTATGAAAGAAGTTGTTGTCGTACGACCACATGAAGTTGAAGTTAAAGAGGTACCAATCCCTAAAATATCTAATAATCATGATGTTTTGGTAAAAATGCAAGCAGCAGGCGTATGTGGAAGTGATTTTCATATTTATCATGGTACAAACCCTTGTTCAACTTATCCCAGAATTCCAGGACATGAAAATGCCGGGATTGTTGCAGCAGTAGGTGATATGGTAACAAATGTTAAAGTTGGAGATCATGTAATTGTAGATCTCATTATGACTTGTGGAGAATGCTATCAGTGTAAAATAGGCAGAAAAAACGTATGTGAAAATGTACGGGTAAGAGGATCAGGTGCTGATGGTGGCTGGCGAGAATACTTCACTGCCCCTGAAGATGAAGTTTATAAAATTTCTGATGAAATACCATGGAAAGATGCTGCGTTAGTTGAACCATTTGCAATCGGTGCGCATTGTACGAATAGAGGACGTGTAGTCGAAGATGATGTTGTATTCATTCTTGGAACGGGAACAATTGGGTCAATTATTTTGCAGACTTGTAAAGCTAAGGGATGTAAAACAATTATTTGCTGTGATATCAATGATGACTCATTGGAAAGAGCAAAGCATTATGGTGCAGATTATATTATTAACTCTAAAAAAGAAGATGTAGTTAAAAGAGTTCAGGAAATCACGGATGGAAAAGGTATAAGTATTGGATTTGATTCAGCTTGTTTTCCCGGTTCACTTACGTTTCTTATGCAGCCGGGGATTTTGAGAAATGCAGGCAGGGTAGTACCTATGGGGTTTGTTACTGATCCAGAAACTATTACACAAGTTATGATAAATCAACGCGAATTGGATATTATTGGTTCAAGAATGTCTTGCTATCAATTTGAGCCAACGATTAAGCATATGGAAAACCATGATTTTATATTAGAAGGAGTTGCAACAACATTTATCAAATTTAGTGAAATAGACAAAGTGTTTGAATATATGAGTCATCCAAATCCAGCCGTAAAGAAAATGGTAATACTTTTTGACGAATAGACGAATAATAGAAAGTGAGGAAATATTATAATGGAAATTTTTGATATTAAAGGGAAAAAAGCAATTGTTACAGGTGGAACTAGAGGTTTGGGATATGGAATGGCAGAAGGCTTGATGGAAGCTGGCTGTGAAGTCACCATTGTTGGAACAACCGATAAGGTTTATTCAGTAGCCGATGAGTTTTGCAGTAAAGGTTTTACCTGTTATGGAGTGAAAGGGAATTTTGAAGTAAGAGATGAAGTATACAGTTCCTTTAATGCTTGTATAGAAAAACTAGGCGGTGATTTGGATGTTCTGGTAACAGCGCATGGAATTCAAAGGCGCCATAGTGCAGAGGTATTTCCTATAGAAGAATGGGATAGCGTTTTAAATGTAAACCTAAAATCAGTTTTTATTCTTTGTCAAGAAGCTGCTAAAATAATGTTGAAAAAAGGCTATGGAAAAATCATTACGATTGCGTCAATGGTTTCATTCTTTGGAGGACAAACTGTTCCAGCTTACTCAGCCGCTAAGGGTGGTGTTGCTCAAATGACGAAAGAGATGAGCAATGACTGGATTAGTCGAGGAATCAATATAAATTCTATTGCACCTGGTTATATGGCAACTAAAATGAATGAAGCATTACTCGATCAAAACAATCCAAGATACAAAGAAATTACGGATAGAATTCCAGCACATAGATGGGGGACTGGTGATGATATGAAGGGTGCCTGCATTTTTCTTGCATCTCATGCTAGTGATTATATGGGGGGAGCTATTATTCCAGTTGATGGTGGTTATTTAGTAAAATAGTTTAGTTTTTATAAAATATAAGTAAAAATTGCGATAATTTATTTTTTACTATCAGTAATTAAAATATACGTCGTTCATAGCAAAAGAGACATCGATTTGAAATCGATGTCTCTTTTGCTGTATTTTATTCCGGTGGGTTTATGAGAGTTGTTTTATTATGATATCAGGTAATAACGTTTGTACTTGCTGTTGACGGACGAAGCCGCTTTCTTTTTCGAGAATGTTTGCGGTGCCACAGGCTGAGGCGAGACGGAGAATGGATTGAATATCAAGCTGGTGATGTAATCCACTGGCAATACCCGCGACATAGGCATCACCAGAACCAACGGCATTGACAGCTTCAAGTGCTGGCGGCATGGCATGATATATTTTTCCGGCAAAAGCGGCGATGGACCCCTGTTTGCCGAGTGAGATAACGGGCAGTTTGATACCCTTTTGCACAAAGGTTCTTATTTCATGAACTGCATCTTCGATGGAGTTGATTTTATTGCCCGTGAGTGCTTCCACTTCATCCTTATTTGGCTTTATGAAAAATGGTTTTGCTTTGATACCTTCTTGTAAGGTTTTGCCGCTTGTATCCAACAAAAATTTTTTTCCAGCGGCATTGGCGAGTGTGATCAATTTATTGTAAAAATCCGGTTCTATATTTTTCGGCAGACTGCCTGAAGCTGTTATGATATCGGCAGATTTTAACAAATTTTTATACGTTGTGAGAAAATCTGTTTGTTCCAGCGACGTGATCCACGGACCTGGTTCGAGGATTTCTGTCTGTTTACCATCCGCAGTAGCGATGTTGATACAGGAGCGGGTTTCTGCTTGTATGTTTGTTGACTGATTGGTAATACCTTTTTCTACCAAGTTATCCGAGATGAATTTACCGATATGACCACCGAGGAAACCTGTAATGGTACAGTTTTCTTGCAAAATATTTATAACATTGGCAACGTGGGTTCCTTTACCACCCGCGGTGTTTTGTACGTTTTCAGTTCGCATGACTTGTCCATATTTTAAACTTTGAATGGTATAGATTTTATCTAAAGACGGGTTGAGGTTTATAACTAGAATCATAAAATTTCTCCTTGTTTTAATAGCGATTTGCACTACCGCATATTTTGATTTTATGTTCTACAACTTTTGCCATGGCATCTTTCCCCGGCGTCATATAGCGACGGGGGTCATTCGCAGAAGGGTTTGCCAGGAAAAATTCTTTGATGGCGCCAGAAAAAGGAATTTTGAGATCCGTGGCAACGTTGACTTTACAGATGCCCATTGCAATTGCTTTTTGTACAAGTTCATCCGGTACATCAGAGGCACCATGAAGTACTAGGGGAATATCAACTTTCAAACGAATTTGCTGCAGCCGTTCAAAATCAAGTTTTGGTGTGCCTTTATAGAGACCGTGTGCGGTGCCGATGGCAACAGCGAGGGAATCGATACCAGTAGCTTCAACAAAATGCTTAGCTGCATCTGGATTGGTATAGGCACTGTCTGCTTCGTTTACAATGAGATCGTCCTCTTGTCCAACGAGTTTACCCAGTTCGGCTTCCACGGTAGTGTCATATTGGTGAGCGTAGGCAACAACTTCTTTAACCATCTCTATATTTTTCTCGAAGGATTCATGTGAAGCATCGATCATAGCAGAACGAAAACCCGCATCAATATCTGCTTTGATTGTTGCAACGTTTTCATGATGATCAAGATGAAGGGCGATGGGAATGTCAGTCTGTCTGGCAGCAACTTGCCCCATGGCAATTAGGTAATCGCAGTTGGCATAGGTTACAGTAGATGGTGTGGCTGCGAGTATGAGTGGTGAATGCATTTTACTGGCTATGTCAACGACAACTTGCAGCGTTTCCAGGTTGTGAATATTAAAAGCGGGGACCGCATAGTTTTCTTTTTGGGCATTCAAAAGCATTTGTTTGGTTGATAAAATTGTGTGCATGATTTTTTCCTCCATAAATTTAAGTATGTTTTGTCGATTTTGGGGCAGAAAATTGCCCGCTATAAAAATTGTCTTATAGGCTATAACATCTATTCGTCAAATTTTGTTTGCGGGCTGATTTCAAATTATTTGTTTTCTAGGCGAAGTTCTGCTTCTTGTGCCATTGCTGTGAGTTGCTTCTTGTGCCAGAAATAGGTGCAGACAACACAGGCACCATAGAAAATTCCGATGAGAGCAAGTCCGCCGACATTGGTTGTATTCATGATCTGTGTCAAGATATAGGTTACGGGGCTGCCACCTTGATCAAGAGATGCGACCTGCGAAACAGAAGATGTTAACTGTCCGGCATTTGCCGCAAGTACCGTATGAAGCCCAATCATTTGATTGGATATCCAGATAGTCATAAACATAACAATCGAACCGGTAATGAGTGTGCGAAACAGATTGCCGCCGTGAACACCAACTGCCATAGCGATAAAGAAACCAATCGTTGGCAGATCACCAAAAGGCAGAATCTGATTGCCCGGAACAATGGCTGCAATAAAAATGGTAATTGGAATGAAGAGCAGGGATGCTGCAACTACAGCTGGGTCACCAAGTAAAAGTGCACAATCAAGACCTATATAAAAGGTCGAGTTTTTGAAATGTTTCTGCAGTACAGTTCTTGCTGTTTCAGATACAGGCAATAAACCAGACATGATATGTTTTACAACCTGCGGCATCAGAATGATAACTGCTGCCATTTGAATACCGAGAGTGAGAACACCGCGGACGTCATAACCTGCGAGAATACCAATAATAATACCCATGATAGTGCCCATGATAGCTGGGTCGCCAAGTGAACCAAAGTGTTTTTCGAAACTTTCTAGATTGATATTGATGTCTTTTATAATAGGAATACGGTTAAGAATCAAATCTACGGGAACTGCAATCGGAGCGAACCAGCCAGTTGTTCCATGGGGCATGGCAATTCCTTTAAGACTAAAATATTTTTCGGTTACAGGCGCGAACCAATCACCGATTTTATACGCGTAAGCGGCATGAAGAGCTACACCGAGGATGCCAAGTGTATAGCTGCCTGTAGCGATGTTGATAATAGCACCGGTAAAGGCAAAATGCCAGATGTTCCAGATATCAATATTCACCACACGCGTGAGCTTTAATACGAGCATGAGAATATTGACGGCAATAGCAACGGGAATCGCAACAAGGGCTATGCTGCTTGCCCAGGTCATAGGGGAGGAACCAGGCCAGCCCAGATCAATGATGTTCATGGAGATACCGAAGTTTGCTGACATTGCTTTTGCTGCCGGAGCCAGGTTATTGAGCATGAGCCCAATAACAAGTCCGATGCCGATAAAGCCGATACCAATGGATATACCAGATTTTAAAGCTTTGCCAAAGGATTGTCCAAGGCACATCGCAACAATGAAGATAACGATAGGCAGCATGACCGCTGCACCGAGATCGACAAAATATTGTACACAGTATAATATTGTTTCCAAATAAAAAACCTCCTATTTCGAATTATGCTTTTTAAAATAAATGCTGGCAGGGGATTACTTTAAATAGGATAAAATTTGTTCTTCCGTTGTTTCTTTATTGACACCACTGAGAAAAGCCATGCCATTCACATAAGGTTTGCCAAAATCTTTTTTTATGCGCATGGTTGTAACAATAAGATCAACACCGTCGAGATTGCTTTCAATCTCTGACATAAGTATTTGGATAATTTCTACAGGAATCTGGTTGGCTTTGCAAAGGTCTTTAATGGCACTTGCAGCTACTGTTGAAGTTGCTACGGCACCGCCGCAGGCTACAATGATTTTTTTCATGTTAAACGTCCGCCTTTTTCATATATTTCTTTTATCGAGTGTTACTTGAGATTGTCCAGCATAAGCTGGCACACTTCTTGGGCACTTGTTGTTTGCTGTATACATCGAACCAGTGCTTCTTGCTGAAAAATAGCAAAGAGCTTCTGCAGCATATTCAAATGATTTTCGCTGCCATTTAAAGCGAGCATAAAGAGTAAGGTAACAGATACATTGTCATCGGGATTTTCCATGCTGTGAAATTGGACTGGCTGTTTCAAGCGCAATACAGCAATACCATTTTTAAATACATTATCTTCTGGAGTTGCATGCGGGAGAGCAATACCACAGCTTGCAAGAACGATACCTGTAGGAAAGTTTATTTCTCTTTTGTGTATAGCTCCAATATAGGAAGGATGGATATAACCGTCCTGTACCATCATAGTACCTAGCAGGTTAATTGCTTCAGTACTGTCAGCAGCTGTTCCGTCCAGGCAAATCAACTTTTCATTCAATAAATTTGTAATATTCATTATTTAATCACCTCTAAGAAAACTGCTTTTTGAAATTTTTGAGGAATGCTTCATAGGTAGCATCATGGAGGATCTCTTTAACTCCATTGTCTTGAACAAGATATTTAAATAATTTGAGGAAAATTGTTTCCCATAATTTAAATTGTGATTTTGCAATACTGATCAGAAATACGAGTTGGACATGATGCTCATCCCACATAATTGGTTTGTCTAAAATTAAAACAGCAATGGATGAGACAGGCGGATCGTTGTAAATGGGATGCGGAATTGCTACCAGATTGCCAATTTCAGTTGGTGAGGCTTCTTCTCGCTCGAAGACAGAGGCTTTCGCTTCATCATTCATAAAATTTTTACTTTTAAGTTGTTCCGTAAGAAATTCAAGAATGTCTTCCTTTGTTTTAAACTGAAGACCGGTATTAAAACAGTCTTTGTGAAAGAATGTCTCGATTTCAGCTCCGGCATTCATTTGTGTCGAAAAAAACTTTTGCTGCAGCATCTGGAGTTCCTTTTGATTTAAAAGATGCTGAATCAAAATAATCTTATCAGATTGAATATGTTTGATGGGAACGGTCGTGATTACCATATCTACATCGTCAATGATACGTTGTTCTAACTGATATCCAGGGATTGTATCGACAATTTTTATGCGGCTTTTAAAATTTTCTTCAAGACATGTTCTAAGTAAAACGGCGGTACCAATACCTGTTGCACAAACGAGCAGTGCTCGCTTGACGCAAGCATCGTTTTTAATATCCATACGACTGAGAGCGGCACCAAAATGAACGGCAATATAGCCAATTTCATTTTCGTTGACGGTAATCTTTTCTTTGTTTTCAAGGTAGTGGCTGGCGATAACCGCAATTTGAAAGGCTAATGGATATTCGGATTTAATAACTTCCAATACATCATTGCGGATATTCATTTGAAAACGCATGCGTGGTATGGATGTTTTTAAGTGCAGTGCCAGCCATTGAATGAGCACCTCATCTTTAGAAAAATCAATGCTTACATTTTCATTGATGACGGTAAGCATTTTTTTTACCATTTCTATAGTGCGATCAAGCGCAACATCATCGACATCCATGTATTTTTTACTGGTCATGAGATGTTGCGTTAGGTAATACACCTCACTTGTAGCTACATCAATGGACATTTCACGATAGATTTCTTCAAAGATCGAAGCAGCAACTTCAAATTCTTTTGTTTTTTCCATGATTTTTGTTTGGCTGACGGTGTAGACCATGTAGTTTTCTTGATTGGCGCGTTTCATAGCAATTGCTATGTGGATGAGCAGATTTTGTACAGCCATGTCAGTTAGGCGAATTTCATAGGCTGTAATGACACGTAAAATAATCTTTTCGACGGCATCCAGATCTATTGCTTTAAATAGCTGTCGATAGAAATCTTCTTTGGCGATGGCATTTGTTTCTTTTCGGTCCGAACAATATTCTGCCAGAAAATAGCGGAGCTTTGCTTCATTGCCACTAATTTGCATACCTTGTGTTTTGTAGGTAGTGAATTCTAAATCATATACGGCCAGTTTTTTAGCGGCTTCTTTTAAACTGTTTTTTAGGGTTGAAAGGCTGATGAAAAGATCATTCGCTAACTCTTGCTGTGTGAGAGGTTTATTTTCCAATGCACATTGTAGAAATTTTTGCAGAATAAAGGCTACTCTGTCGTCTATTGACCCAATATAGATACCAGGCATTTGATCCGTCAATTTTCTAAATAAATTCGTATCAAATATTTCCAGTGTATATCCGGAGCGGGTGTCTGAATGAATTCTGGCCCCCTTTGATTCAAGTGTAGTGGAAGTGTTTTTAACATCCGTGCGGATTGTTCGAGAAGAGACACCAATCCGTTTAGAAAGTTCTTCGCCTGTCATACCATTCTGGTGTTGCTGAAGCAGCCTTATGATTTTTTGCTGTCTTTCACTTAGCATCGTTGTCAATCCTTTCTGCCTTAAAACAAGTGTATCAAAAAGCGATAATAGCGCATAGACTGTCTATTTCCTGCCATTGCGGAAATATTTTGTGAATTCGTTATGTTTTTCCTAAAGCATTTTTTCATGCGGAAATTTTTTAAAAATATATTCTTATGCAAATGAAAAATAGATAAGGAAAATGGCACAGCTTTGTTACGTATATACTATATTACATTATATACATAACTTTTAATGTTTTTTTCTCTTTTTCTAATAAGGCAGCAAAGGCTTCGTAGCCAGCAGCAAGCGGAAATGTGTGTGTGATGATTTCGTCGACTTTTACTTTGCCTGATTTGAGGTATTCAACGGCTGCCGTCCATTCGTTACCAGGAAATGGTGCCGAATAACTCATCCAGGAGCCGGTGATATTGAGTTCACCACGCAGGATCAGTTCGAATGTACTTGCCGGAATCGTGATATCACGCTGTGCCGTGCCAATATAGACTACATGGCCGTTCTTCTTTACAAGCGTGAGTATTTGCGTCTGGAGAGCATTTACTCCGGCTGTTTCAAATGCATAATCCACTTTGCCATGTTCTTCAAAATAGGCGGTTACATCCACTTTTCCCGAATTGATTGTCTTATATGCGCCAAGCTTTTTTGCAAGTGTAAGTTTGGTTTCGTCAATATCAATGACATAAACTTGTTCAATACCTTTGGCTTTGAGGCATTGCAGCGTGAGAATACCAATCGTACCACAGCCGTAAACGATGGCGGATTTGCCGCTATCAAGCTGCTTGACCCGTTCGATGCCGTGAATGGCTACGGTAATTGGTTCAATACAGGCCGCTTGTTCGTAAGAAACGTTGTCAGCAATTGGTACAACATTACGTGCTGGTACAACTACATATTCTGCCATGGCCCCATTTTGACGCGAACCAATGAATGAATAATTCATGCACATCGCAGGCTTTCCTTTGGCACAATTATCACAGGTATAACAAGGGATCAGCGGGGCTGCTGTCACGCGATCACCTTTCTTTACATTTTTTACCTGCGTGCCAAGTTCAGTTATTTCACCGGAAAATTCATGACCAATGATGATGGGATAAGAATGGACGCCGCCCTCGGTGACACGGGGAATATCTGATCCGCAAATACCGCAGGCATGTACTTTAATGAGAACTTCATTTTCTTTTATTTGGGGGATGGAAACGTCTTTATAGACAAGTTCCTTTACACCTTCGACAAGAAGGGCTTTCATTGTTTTCATAAAATCGCTCCTTTTGTATTTTGTCACTTTTTTGACAAACCAAGTGTAACAAAAAGATTCTCTAGGCCATAGTCTGAAAATTTCCGCATAGAAGGGAAATCGAGATGCGAGGAAGAGCGTGCTTGTAGTATTACCAACAATATATTGCCACAAAAAGAAAGAGATCGTAAAGAAACATGCGATGTTCCTTTTAAACGATCTCTTTCTGTATAGACTTATTCTATTAAATTAACAATTGTATCAACAAATTGAGCATAGTTTTTACATTTTAGAATCTGATTTAAATTTTCAATTTCGCGCAGTGCACCAATCAGTGTATCAAATACATAACTTGTTTTTTCCCATTCTGTTTGATTAAGTGCCAGCATAATAACGATGTCAACTTGGTTATTCGCCCAAATAGAAGGGTGTTCATTCAGTATAATTACGATGCCAGTTTTTTTTACATTGGTGGACAAAATATCTGGTACAGCAATATGACCGAAATAGGTTGGCATTACATCATTGTCGTAATTTTCGACCCTAGATGTGGCAGTCCCCGCAAGATAGTTGTTTTCGACTAATAATGTATGCATCATCGTAAATACGACAGCCGGCTGGATTGGTTTTTTTGATTTATTTCGATAAAAAAGCAGTTCACTGCCTATTTTTAGTAATTCGTTGTGGAGCATTTTCTGCTTTTGCTGAAGTTTTTTTACTGCAATTTTTTTGCTGATTTTTTCAATGTTTTTATCTGATAGAAATGGGTCAGTAGTAACCCAGTCAAATTTAAAACTATCAGGTAATGGTACGGTCGAAATTAATAAATCAATATCTTTAAATTCTTGCATTTGTTTTTCCAAACGGAAAATATCTGAAATAATGATATCATTAGCAAATCGACGTTGAACTACTTTGATTAAATCTTCATCATAATCAAAATAGTGCGTAATCATTAAGCCACAACGAATTTTATCAAAATCAACATTTTTTTGTTCATTTATATTTAAACCCAAGTGTAAGGCTAGAGGTGCAATCTCATCTTCATTTATTTGGAGTCCAGTTCGTTCGGTGATCTTATATGCGATGTTTACAGCGCATTTGAAATAAAAAGGGGAGGCTATTTTCATATCTTCTTTTTGCGGGTTATGAATCCAATGATCATGGCGCAGCCGATATAACAAATTGTTAACATTTAGTGAAAAACGAACTAAAAAACGTTCATTTTTTAAATCAATAAAACAAAACATTTTTTTTATATAGGCAAAAGTTTGCTTTAGTATTTGTTTACATTCCGGTTCGAGAAGGCAGTCAATTTGGGCATATCTGATTTTTTTTAAGTCAGCCGGTATAATGTAGCTTACTATAATTTCGTTTAGGTATTTTATTTCGGCATGATTATATTTAATATTGTAAAATTTGACTGTAACAGCAGTAATTTGATTGGTAAATTCAGAAGCTGGCATAGTATTATTTTGGTCAGCGTTATTCTTCTCTTTTAGTGTATAACCTTGTTGTATTCGATAAATGGCAATTAAAAGGTCTAAGACTAAATTTAAAATCCAACAATCGTGAATAAAATAATGGTGTTGTTTACATTGAGTTGTTATGGCTTGATAGAGTGGATCAATTGCGGCATCAGGGAATATTTGTTTTATGGTTAAAACACTTAATTTATATTTATCAAAAGTTTCATAGATAATATTACTAAATAAATTACGCTTATTTTGTTCTGTACCTATTAATGTAATATAACCTTTTGTAACATTGATGGTTATTTCAAAAACAGCAAGTTTTTTTTTCATTTTGACTAAATCTTTTTTTATTGTTTCCATACTTACACATATATCGTCAGCGAAATTGTGCAGGTCAATGTCATTTTCTTTAGATGTTTGATCCATTAATATTTTTAGTAATAGGCAATTTATACGTTCTTCGGGGGATTGCGGAAGGGTTTGTTGTTTATCGCAATAGAGCTTTTTGGCAATTTGTTTATGAATACAATAGCCATTTCGTGATGATTTTATTAAATCTGGATGAAAAAAATTTATTTCGGAAATATAATTTATTACACTTCGGGCAGAAACTCCTATTTGATCGGCTAAAGAAGAGGCGGTAATTGGGTCATCTTCATCCAGAAGAATTTTTATTACTTGTTTGTTTTTACCATTCATAAATGCTCATGCTCCCTAATTACAAATGTTGCAGGGCCTTTGATTTGAAGGTCTGGCTGGATTTTACAACTTCAATTCATATAAATTTTAATTATATCATTATAATTTATAGTTTGTACAATAATCATTTGCGTATTTACTATGAAATAGTTTATTTGTTTTACCGTTTAATTCGGCATAAACTATAACAGATGATTCATTCGCTATTTAAAAGTAAAGGAATGAGGCTTATGGGTGAAAAACAGAATGTGTTAGAAAAAAAAACTTCAAAACATGTCGTTTCAAGAAGGACTTTCTTAAAAGACAGTGTAATGTTTGCGGGCGGGGTTTTATCCAGTGGTCTGTTATTGACTGGATGCAATGAAAATCCCAAAGATTACTTAAAAAAACCTACCGTAGAGAATCCTGAAATTTCTAGTGACTGGCTTGGTAACTCACCGGAAATTCCTGATTCAAAAATTGAGAAGATTCTCAATACAGACATTATTGTTGTTGGTGCAGGAGTTGCAGGTTTGAATGCTGCACGTGCTGCATCTGAACATGGCGTTGAAGTTCTTGTTATTGAAAAAGCTGGTACTTGGCAATGCCGCAGTGGTCAATATGGTACACTCAATAACAAAATACAGCGTTCGCTTGGTATTACCTTTGAGAAAAACGCAGCTGTTTTGGAAAATATGAAACAAATGGGGTATCGTTCCGATCAGCGTATTTGGAATTATTGGGCTGATCATAGTGGTGAAGATTTTGACTGGTTACTTGAACTTGCACCGGACTTAGAGGTTTTACCTGAGACAGCGACACAGCTTGCCGAAGGGAAAATCAATTTATTATTGATGCATTATCCCGTTCCGGCGTCGTATAATCGCTCTGAAGAAAATAGTCCGACATATCCAACGGTTATGACGTTCTTACCGGATCAAAAATCAATTTTGGAACGAGTATTCAAAAAGGATCAAGAACAAGGCTGTAAATTTTTGTTTGAAACTAAAGTTTGCCAATTGCTTCGCCCAGATGATCAAAGCAGGGTGGAAGGCGTTATCTGTGAGGATCTTAAAGGTAACTATATTAAGATCAACGCTAAAAAAGCCGTTATTCTTGCGACTGGTGATTATTCTAATAACAAATCAATGGTGAAAGCACTGATGCCGTGGGCCGTAGATTATGTTAATGTATTTCCCAATAAAGATGCGAAAGGCAAGCCAACAAATACAGGGGATGGTCACATCCTGGGCGCTTGGATTGGCGGGAAAATTGAAGATGGTCCGCATGCACCGGTTGTCCATACGCTTGGTGGACCCATGGGAACGGATGCATATATGCTCGTGAATGATTGTGGAAAACGTTTTGTAAATGAAGACATTGGTGGACAACAACTTTCGTGTTCTCTTTATCGGCAGCCGGGAAATTTTGCGTGGCAGATTTTTGATGATAAATGGTCAGAGCAACTCGAATTTATGGGGGTAGGTCATGGCAGTGTAAATCATTGTCTGCCTGCGGATCAGAACCCCAAATTACCTAAAAGTTGTACATGGTCACTTGGTAGAACAGCGTATACTTCACGCGAAGATTTTCTTAAAACACCGGATCTTATTATTGCACAGTCCATAGATGAATTAGTTCGTAAGATTTTTCCTGAAAATAAAGAATATCAAGAAAATCTTAGAAAGACAATTGCTCGTTATAATGATTCGGCGAATAAAGGAAATGATGAGGAATTTGGTAAATTAGCTAAACGAATGTTTCCAATTGCGACGCCTCCGTTTTATGCTGGTAAAATGCCAGCAGGAATTATGTTGTTTGCAGGTGGTGGTTTTACGATAAATCCAGAAAATTGCAATGTTCTTGATAAGAATTATGATAGTATTCCGGGTTTATATGCAGCTGGTAATGTTCAAGGTGGTCGATTTGTTGGGGATTATCCGGTTGTTACTGCTGGCGTAAGCCATGCAATGGCATTGGGATTTGGTCGGCTGGCTGGTGATTCAGCAGCAAAACTTTAATGATTGTTTATGGGAGGGTTGAGTATGACAAAAAAAGATTTTAAGCAGCCTAAATGTTTAGTTCTTGTATGTTTTATAGTGATTGTGCTTTGTACGGTCGGTTATGCTGCTATGGAAAAAGTTAGTGCAAATCCCAAATTTTGTGGAAGCTGCCATAATATGCAGTCCTATTGCGATACATATACACAGGGTGATTTATTGGCGAAAAAACATGCCAATGCTAATGTTACTTGCCATGATTGCCATGAACCTAGCATGTCACAACAAATGGATGAAGGATTTAAATTTGTGACTGGTAACTATACGGATCCATTACCGCAATATAAATATAGCAATGAGCAATGTTTAAAATGTCATGATTTTAATGAGGTAAAAGCGAAAACAGCCAAATATGGCAAGGAAAATCCGCATGAGTCAGAACATGCTGTTGGAAATACGGAACCACCGCAATGTTATACGTGCCATAGTGTTCATCATAAACAGTCGCTCAAAGCATGTACTACGTGCCATGGTCTGGAAGAGTTGAAGCCTGATAGCAGTTGGGAACAGTGATTGTTTTATATTATGCAAGGAGTACGCTTATGAATATTGATATTGCGTTTACTAATATACATAAAACATTTCCATCATTGTCTTTATATCAAGGCTTAACGGGTAAGATTCCTGCTGGAGTTTGTACCTGCATTGTTGGTGAAAATGGTTCGGGTAAGTCGACATTTCTAAAAATTCTTGCTGGTATTATAAAACCCTCTGCTGGATTTATTACATATATGGATGCCAAAAGAAAGCTGACAATGGAGGATTTTCGGCATCATGCTGGATTTTTGACACCGGATATGCAGTTTTACGATACGATGACAGCAAAAGAAAATTTATATTTTTTTACTGCGATGAGTGGTATTGAACTTTCGGATAGTGAGCTGCTTGAACTTTTGGTGCATGTACAACTTGCAGGGGACGTGGGCGCAGTAAAAAATTTTTCTACGGGGATGAAGCAGCGTTTGAAAATTGCTTTGCTGCTTGCATCAAAAAAAGAGGTATGGTTTCTTGATGAACCATCCTCCAATCTTGATAAGGCTGGTCGAACGTTGATAAAGAAAATGCTTTTTAATGCTCGGTCGCAAAATCGTACGATTTTATTGGCAACGAATGACTTGGTGGAGGTAGGTTATGCAGACGATGTCATCCAGCTTTCATAGAACAATGCTTGTTGTGCAAAAAGAAATAAAGACAGAATGTCGTTCTTATTATGCGATGAGTGCATTGTTTATGTTTTCGTTAACAACATTGACAGCAATCAGCATGTCAATCGGCAATCTGCAGCTGACGCCACAGCTTTTAGCAGTACTGCTTTGGATTATTTTGTTTTTTTCAGCAATGACCGGATTATCCCGCGTCTTTTTGCAGGAACAGGTTTCGGGTACAATCCAAACGCTGCGTGCATATAGTGATGCTCAACCGATTTTGTTTGGGAAATTTATCTATAATTTTTTATTGCTTAATATTCTTACTTTATTTTTATTGCCGCTTTTTGTCATTGTACTTAATGTAGATATATATCATCCGCTTTTGTTGCTGCTTATCTTTTTCATGGGAAATGCGGGGATAGCTATGATCACTACATTGATTGCATCAATGATTATTTATACGCAAATGCAAAATGCTTTATTTACTGTTTTGAGTTTTCCATTGATTTTGCCTATTTTTCTCTTTTGTATTCAACTTACAGAAGCTGTATTTGTACCAGATACTTTTATGCTGCAGCAGCCATTGGTCTTTATTTTTATTTATGATCTTGTAATGATTGGAATAGCATCTATTTTGTTTGATTATATTTGGTATGATTAGAAAGGATTTTGATAATGATTAATCTTTCACTTACCGTGTTTACTGCTGCGACTATCTGGGGTGTATTTTATTTTGTTCCACCAGCCGAAGGACTTGGGGGGCTTGTTCGTATTGCTTTTTTTCATATTCCAGTCGCTTGGGTATCTGTATTGGCTTTTTTCCTTTCTGCTTGGTGGGCTTTTCGCTATTTGCAGACATCTCGATTATCGTACGATTCTATTAGTAGTCGTTCTGCTGCAATGGGATTTGTTTTTTGTTTGTGTGCTACGATAAGCGGTGCTGTTTTTGCGAAACTTACATGGGGGGCTTATTGGAATTGGGATCCGCGGCAGATTACAATTTTTATTTTGCTTTTTATATATGGGGCATACTTTGCATTGCGCAGCTCTATCGTTGACAGGGCAGTTAAGGCAAAACTCTCAGCAATTTATTCACTATTCTCTTGTGTGGCAGTACCATTTTTAGTATTTGTTATTCCACGTTATTATTTTTCTTTGCATCCAGAACCGTTACTTAATAAAAATGGCAGTATTCAAATGGATTCCGTCATGCTTCTTGTATTGCTTATTTGTTTATGTAATATTACTTGTATATTTTTTAGAGTTTTATATAGAAGGAAGAATGTGATTGATGAATAAACGACACGTTTTTATTTTAGTACTGATTGTTTTAGTTGGTGGTTATTCAATGTATGAATTCAGTGCATCACTTAATCCATATATTACAATTCGTAAGGTTAAAGTCAGTCATTCAACTGTACAAGTAAAAGGTCATCTTGTAAAAGATGAGGCTAGTATTATGTATGATGCGCAGCATATGCTGCATTTTAATTTAATGGATGAAACAGGCGAACTACTGGCTGTTTCATATGCTGGTGAAAAACCGAGAGATTTCGAACGTGCAACGGATGTTGTCGTGATAGGAAAATATGAGAATCAGCAGTTTCATGCGGATAAGATTTTGATGAAATGTCCTTCGAAGTATCAAAAGGAGGGAACGTTGTAGTGATTGGTGTAGTTAGTTTTTATGTGAGCTGCTTGTTCAGTATCATCGTATTTATAGGATATCTATTTTCTTCTTTTGGAAATTCAGTTAATAAAAAATCACCATGGCTTGATAAAATTTATTATTTAGCAGTCTTGTTCATTGTTGTAGCATCAATGTTTTATATGCAAGCTATTTTATCTAATAAATTTCAATATATATATATATATAATTATTCATCGATCAATCTTACTTTTTGGTATAAAGTAGCTGTTTTTTGGGCAGGTCAAGAAGGCTCTTTCTTACTATGGATGCTGATCCACAGTGTGCTAGGGTTTTATTTTTTGAAAAGTGGTAAAATGAATCGTCCGACTTTTACATTTTATGCGATGATCCAGGTATTACTTGTGATTTTTCTGCTTATTAAGAATCCTTTTATGCTTGGCGGCATGCACTTAGATGGTGCTGGAATGAATCCGCTGTTACAGGATTTTTGGATGGTGATTCATCCTCCTATTATTTTCATTGGATATTCTGTATTCGCTATTCCGTTTGTTTATGCACTTGGAGATTTATTCAGCGCTAAGCCATCAACGGAATGGATCGCACGGTCATTACCTTGGGCACTTTTTGCTTGGCTTTTCCTTGGTGCAGGTATTTTTATTGGTGGTTATTGGGCGTATAAAACACTTGGTTGGGGTGGATATTGGGGTTGGGATCCAGTTGAAAATGCATCTTTTATACCTTGGCTGACTGGCGGCGCTCTCGTGCATCTCTTATATTTATCTAGAGCTCATGAGGGGGGGCGTCGACTTACTCACTTTACGGCGATTCTTACATTTTCATTGATTTTGTACGGTACCTTTTTAACGCGCAGTGGTGTGTTGAATGATTTTTCGGTGCATGCTTTCAGAGGAGATGATTCTGCTTCTTTGCTGGCTATTGTTATATTTGTCTTTATTGGCGCGGCTTTCGTGATCTTTCTGTTTAAATATCGATCCATTCAATCGGTATCACTTCCCAATACGTTATTCAGTCGGGCTTTTATCCTTATGACTGGCGGTATGTTATTTTATGCATTGGCTGTACTGGTATTCATTGGAACATCGACACCGCTTGTTTCTACAATGATTGGTAGTCCACAGAATATTGATATCACATTTTATAATCACTCTATATTGCTGCCAGTTCTCATTGTTTTGGCGGCACTCAGCTTCTGTCCGCTTATTATGTGGAATGGCAGGCAGAAATTGGGGAGAAGAAAGAGCTTTTTCTTGATCCTTTCATTTCTGTTAGGTTGTATTCTGTGTATTTACTATCAGATCTATAACCCTCTGTATATTGCTGTTGTCAGCTTTTCTGCAGTGGCAATCAGTATGCATCTTATTAAGTATAAATCCATTTCTTTGCCTGCGTGTCTGGCTCATGTTGGTATAGCCTTGCTTTGTGCAGGTATAATTTTTTCATCTGTTGCAAGTACTACACGGGATGGGCTTGTATTTGCGAAAGAAACTCCACCATTGATTGTCTATAACATGCAGTTTATGTATAATGGTGGTAGTATGAGTGAAGATGGTATGGCGGCTGACTATAATTTTACGTTTGATGGAATGCCAATGACTTTAGTAACAAAGCTCAACACAGAGGGTCAAATTGTCTTAAAAAAACCAGCTATTCTGCATAAATTTACTGGTGACTATTATCTTGCCGATCTGAATCGAGATTTGACACTGAGTTTCAAACCGCTGATTATTCTTGTCTGGATTGGTTGTACGTTTATAACGGTGGGTTGTTTTTTTTCATTAATACAGAGCTTTAAAAACGAATCATGCCATATTACAGGGATATTGAAAAAGTAGACACACAATATGAAGCAGAGTTTTTTTTAACATAGTATAAATTTTAATTTGTTTAACAGTAAAAGAGCCATTGATTTTAAAATTGATGGCTCTTTTACTGTAATTTTAATAGCTTTTTCTTGTTCGCAGCAATAGTGTCTTATATAATAAGAACATAGAGTTATTTCATAAATCGTTAAGTTAGTGTTGAGGAGTATGGCTATGGAACATAATCTAAAAAAGGAAATTATTCAGTATGCAAAAATTTTAGAAGCGCAGGGGCTCGTAAATTCGCTTGAAGGTAATATATCAATTTTGGATCGAACGGCAGGCGAGCTTTATATTACTCCATCCGGTACTAGAAAAACGTTTCTTACAGAAGATATGATTGCTGTTGTGAAAGGGGAACAGCAAATTGAGGGGACACGGAAAAGATCAAGTGAATATCTTTTACATGAAGCAGCACTGCGGGCGCGTCCTGATTGTAATGCTGTAGTACATGCTCATGCACCATATTTAACCGCCTATGCTTATTGTAATAAAAGTATCAATATCAGATGTTCGACGACATTTGGTTTATTTTTGGGCGATATTCCCTGTTTGCCATACGGTGAACCAGGTACGATTCATATTGCCGATGGTATTGAAGACGCAATGAAAGAGCATGAACTTATTTTATTAGCGAATCATGGTTGTATTTGTATTGGCAAGACGATGGAAAATGCAGTAAGTATTCTCGAAGCCGCGGAAGCAGTTATGAAAATTTATCAAATGGCAAAAACAGTCGGTGAGATAAGCGATCTTTCTCCTGAACAATGGGAACAACTGGGCTACAATCATCCAGGACGAAAAACAAACAGTCCTAAATAGATAGGCTGTTATTAATGAAGGCAGGTTTTACATATGAACGAAACATGGTCTATCGGTGAGGTGGCAAAGCTTTTTTCTGTTTCAACGGATACGTTGCGCTATTATGAGGAAATGGGACTGCTGGCTTCACACAAAAATCCTAAAAATGGGTATCGGTATTATTCATATGATGAAATTGTCGTTTTAATGGATATTTTGTTTTTTCGTAATATGGAGTTATCAATTCAGGATATTAAGCAGATGATCATGAAAATGGATGTTGGTGATATCAAAAATATCCTTTATCAAAATCAAAAACTTGTTGAGCACAGGATACAGGAATTGCAAAAGTTACAAACTATGATTACACAAGTTGCTTCACAATATAAATTATGTGAGGAACGTTTGGGACAGTTTAAAATAGTTGCGGCACCGAGCTTCCAGTATAAACTTATGAGTCATCAGGAAGATGATCTTGTTAGTATGGTTCGCGAATATAAAAAAGAAGACTGGATTGATGATCGTATACGTTACATGCTGGTCGTAGGTGCGGAGGATCTCGTGAAAAATGCAAATTTTTGTTTCGCGCATGTTGGTTTTAGTATTGAAAAGGTCAATTTTAGTATGCTTCCTTCGTGGGAAGCTGAGAACTTTTTATCTCTGCCAGAGGCTGAGTATTTATATACAATTCTTGGAACAACGTATATCGAGGCTGAAAATGATATATTGCAAAAAGCTTTACAGTATATCAAAGAATCCGGAAGAAATATCGGCGGTTCTCTGGTTGGGCGTTATATGGCCAGTTCTCATAAAGATGGTTTGGATTACTATGAAATATGGATTGCTTTGGCAAAAACTTGACATTGGAGTTGCTCCAAGCTTTATCATCTTAATAGGGTGATAATGATGAATGGAAATATTTTAGGTGAAGATAAGATTACAACACTGTTTCTGAAATATACAATTCCAGCCGTTTCGGGAATGTTGTTTTTGGGATTAAATACGATTGTTGATGGTTTTTTTGTTGGTATATATATTGGTGTAGATGCGTTAGCAAGTGTGAATATTGCGATGCCTTTTTTGAGTTTGTTGATTGCATTGGGTGTCGTCATTGGTATTGGCACGCAAAGTCTGGTAGGGAAATATCTGGGCGAAAACAATATTGCAGCGGCGAATGATACGTTTATAACAGCACTTAGTTTGATTACGGGCAGCTCTATACTACTGGCAATTTTGGCGCTTTGTTTTACACAGGAAATGGCTGGTCTATTAGGTGCGAATGAGCATTTATTGCCAATGGTAACGTTGTATATTTATTATACGAGTTGGTTTTTACCGTTTTTTGCTATTATGTTTGTTTTGGATTATGTGTTGAAAATTATGGGCAATCCTTTCTATTCGATGATGATTCTGGTCGTGGCTGTAATCGGACACATGCTGTTGAATTATTTGTTGATTGTACAGTTTGGCTGGGGTCTAGAAGGTTCGGCATTTGCTATTGGGATTAGTTATAGTATCGCTTTTATCTTGTCGCTGCTGCCGTTTCTTACTGGTAAAACCAGTCTGAAGTTATTTCAGGGCAGCTTTAAAAAATCTTTGGCACACCAGATTTTGTATACGGGTTCTTCTGAAGGCGTTGCAGAAATCGGAACGGGTGTCACGACTTTTTTGTTTAATATTACGCTCATGCGCTATGTCGGCGAAGTGGGTGTAGCCGCTTTTACCGCGATCGGCTATCTGTCTTTTATCGGCAACAATATACTAATCGGTTTATCAGACGGTGTTGGGGCTATTATCAGTTACAATTATGGCAGCGGAAAAATGGAACGGGTAAAAGAAGCTTTGAAACTTGCTTGCGGTTCGGCTGTGCTGATTGGTATCGGTCTGTTTGCGGTGATTTCCTTGTATGCACAGGAAATTATTCAGGTGTTTATCGAATTGGGCAATGAACGTGTGATTGCGTTTGCCGTGTATGGTGCACACTTATATGCACTGGCATTTTTAGTAAATGGATTGAATATTATTGCATCGGGTTATTTTACGGCTATTTGCCGCCCGCAAAGTTCCGTGTTGATTGCTTTGAGTAAAGGTATTGTATGGATTGGAATAGGCGTTGTTATTTTGCCGCAAATTTTTGGCATAAAAGGTATTTGGCTGACAGTACCAGCAGCGGAAGTCTTGACGTTGTTTTTGTCGCTGTTGTTACTATATAAACACTTTCGTCCTAAGCTTGATTGATAAATCGTTTTTTTGTCGTGGCTGTTATTAAAAAAGCTCACTTATTTTGATCAAATAGGTGGGCTTTTTTGCTGTTTTTTTGAAATAGTAATTTTATACAAAAAGAATATTTATACGTTTTAAGGGAATATCATGTAAAAAAAAAGAACTTTTACAGATTGTATAGAGTAGGAATGAACTGTTATGATTTAAGCATGGTCATATATTTAAACGAAATAAAAGATCCAGGAGGGAAGTATGGTGAAAAGTGAACTACTAAAAAACATCATCGAGATTCTTTTGGAATGTGGCAGTTATATGCCCGTAGCGCAAATTGCGGAGCAACTTCATGTATCTACAAAAACAATCCATAATCATTTAAATCAGTACCAGATTCAATCTTTTATACGACCGGTGATGTTTGAAAAAAAGCAAAAATTAGGAATTCGACTTATTGGAACAGCGGAAGAATTAGATGCTCTTCGTAGTACTATTGCTGCAGAAAATAGAAATGGAATTGTTAAGAATAATTTGCTGAAATTATCAGATTATTCGTATATTTTGGAAGCGTTATTCACTTCTGCTAAGCCATGTACTACACAGGAACTTGGTGATCTGCTATTTATGAGTAAAACAAGCGTTCATACTCATTTTATTGCTATTGAAGCTTGGTTAAAAAGACGAAACATTCAATTGATGAAAAAAGAAAATCATGGAATTTGGCTTGAGGGAAATGAACGAGTTATTCGTGAGGCATATAAGGAGTATTGCATTAATATCCCAATTGATGAAGATACCTTAAATCTTAAAGGTTTTGATCGATTGGACCGTAATCATTATAATAGAATTGTCATGATTTTTACGAAAGAGGTCACGGATAAGACGATTCAAATTGCATTGTTGGCAGAAATTATACTAAATCAAAAATTAACAGAAAATTCCTTATTCTATTTAATTCTAAAAATAAATATTTTAATTAATCGAATTTGTATACACAAAATCATTGTAAAACCATTACAGGATGTAAAAAAACTTCATGAGTATTTAGGGGCACAGGTGATGAAGATTCATATTGAAGAAATGTTCAAAATTAAGATTCCTGAAAATGAATTGTATGAAATAACGGAATATCTTTTAGAAACACGTTTACAAAAAAACATTCTTACCGAAAATAATTCGACAAAACTAAGTCAACCTTTAGCTGAAAAATTTTTACAGAATGTATCACAGTGCTTGCAGGTTGATTTAGCGAATGATGACGATTTGATTCATAATCTTCTATTACATTTGCAACCTGCTATTCGTAGAATAAAATATGGGGCAAAAATCGAAAATCCATTAATCTATCGTATTCGTCATGAATTTACAAATATATATCTTGCAGTGTTGACTTCTATTGAAGAACTAGAAAAATACGAGCAAGTAGCTTTTGACTCAAATGAAATCGGGTATATTTGTCTTCACATTGCTGCTGCTATTAATCGGCGGGAACGGGGAAATTATATAAAAACTTGTTTGATTTGTAATGGTGGTATTACGATTACACAGTATTTGGAAAGTGCCATTCAAAAGGAAGTACGAGAAATTCAGATTGTCAAAACTTGTGTTAGTGATGATTTTAATTATTTGACAATCGGACAATATGATTTAATTCTTGATGCAACCTATCTGATTAAAAATGATCAGGCAAAATTGATTCAGATTCAGGATATGTTTTCAAAAGAGGATATTTCTCGTATTAGGCATTGGATTTTAGGTAAATGTGTCTTGGATGTTTTTAAGGAAGGAAAATCAGGGGCAGAAAATTTATTATATTTTAATGATGATTTAAAAACGAAGGAAGAAGTCTTCTTGAAATATGGAGAATATTTATATAAGAAAGGCTATGTAAAGGAAGGTTATGCAGAGAGTATGCTAGAGCGTGAACATCGTGCATCAACAGCATTGGGAAGATATATAGCTGCCCCACATGGTTCGAGAGACTTGGTTCTCATTTCCTCTTTAGTTATTGTTAACTTGAAAAAAACAATTGTTTGGGATGAATATAATGTTGATTTGATTTTTATTTTAGCCGTCAATTTTTCGACTAGTATGACAAATCAGTATTTTTTTAAAACACTCTATGAGATTATAAAAGATGATGTTCTGATTAAAAAAATAAAAAAATCAGCGAATCTGGAGGATATTAAAAAAATATTGGTCGAGCTGGAACATCTTGAAAAAACAAGATAAATACCTTATTTATAAATTGAATGTGGAAGAATTCGGGATCTATAGCAGCTTGAATGTGGAATTTATTTTAGCGTATTCTAAATGTAGAGATCGATCATACATAGGAGGTCATGCCGATGGATATTTCATCCATTCTTGATAAAAAAAATATAATGTTGGATATGCAGTCAAAGCAAAAGAGTGATGCTTTTATGGAACTTGCGCAATGCTTTAAAAAAAATAATATTATTACGGACATCAATGGATATGTAAATGACGTATTAAAACGCGAGGCAGAATTTAGTACAGGTATTGGTTATGGCATCGCAATACCACACGCTAAATCCAAATATGTGAAAACTACAGCTATTGCAGTGGGGAAACTCGCACATAATATAGTATATGATTCGATTGATAATGAACCAGTGCGGCTTCTTTTTATGATTGCAGTTCCGGAAAATAGTAATGATGCCCATTTGAAAATATTAAATAAACTTGCCCGGAAATTTATGGATGAGAATTTTAGAAAAAACATTTTAGCTGCTAAAAATGAAGATCTTATATTTGAGGCTTTACGTATTTTTTAACACATTTTATTATAAAATGTTTAAAAATAACAAAATTAAAGTGGGGAGGAATTAGAATGAAAATCGTTGGAGTTTCAGCGTGTCCGACTGGAATTGCTCACACCTATATGGCTGCTGAAGCATTGGAGAAATGCGGGAGAGAATTGGGTTATGAAGTCAAAATTGAAACACAGGGGATTGAAATTGAGAATATTTTAACACCACAGGAAATTGAAGAGGCAGACATTGTTATCATTGCTTGTGCTAAAAATGTTGATTTAACACGCTTTGAAGGAAAAAGAGTCATTGAAGTACCGATTGACAAAGCTGTTAAAAATGCGAGACAAATTATCATGGATGCTGTGGAAGGAAAAAACATGAGCATATTTCATTTAGCTGAAGAGGAAAAAGAACAAAAAAATCAGCAAACAGGTGTATACAAACATTTAATGACCGGTGTTAATTTTATGCTGCCTTTTGTTATTGCTGGTGGTATTTTAATCGCTTGTAGTTTTATGTTTGGCATTCATGCCGGTGATCCCAATGATCCTTCCTATAATATATTGGCAGGAGCTTTTAATAAAATTGGTGGTGAGGTTGCCTTTGGTTTAATGGTTCCTGTTTTAGCAGCCGGGGTTGCCTATTCTATTGCGGGAAAACCTGGTATCTGTTCGGGGATGGTTGCCGGAATGCTGGCAAAAAGTATTGGAGCAGGGTTTATCGGTGGATTAATAGGTGCATTTATCGCAGGGTATTTAACACTTTTTTTACTTAAGCAGATTCATTTGCCAAAGTCAATACAAAGTTTAAAAGGTCTTATCATTGTGCCGCTCTTATCAACTTGTATTACAGGGTTTATTATGATTTTTATTATTGGTACACCCGTTAAATTTTTACTGGATGCATTATCAACGTTCTTAAATAACATGGGAACAACCAATGGAATTTGGATTGGTCTTTTGATTGGAATGATGATGGCATCTGATATGGGGGGACCAATTAATAAAGCAATTTCCACTTTTTCGATTGCATTAATGTCTTCCGGAGTCTATGGTCCAATTGCCGCCTGTATGGTTGCTGGTATGACCCCTCCGCTTGGCTTGGCACTGGCAACTGTTTTATTTAAAAAAAGATTCACTGTCGAAGAACGTGAAGCTGGAAAATCTTGTTGGATTCTGGGACTTTCGTATATTACCGAAGGGGCAATTCCCTTTGCCGTAGCTGATCCGTTTCGTGTTATTCCTTCTTTGATGGCAGGTTCAGCGATAGCTGCGGCTATTTCACTTGGTTCTGGATGTACCTCCTTGGCACCGCATGGAGGTATCTGGATCTTACCAATACCAAATGTCATCGGTAATTTACCAATGTATGTCTTAGCCTTACTTGCTGGAAGTATTGTAACTTGTTTCTGTGTGGCATTTTTGAAAAGAAAAAACAACTATGAATTATAATGAAGGGGAGAAAAACCATGCTTTATACAATGAATGATTTATTATCTGTAGCTAAAAAAAATAAATTTGCAGTTCCTGCTTTTAATATTGGAAGTTTTGAAATTTTACGTTCCGTCATAGATGCGGCAACAGAAACAAATTCTCCAGTTATTTTGGAAATCCACCCTGATGAAATTGCATATTTGACGGATATTTTTATAGAGTCAGTTAAGCAGGCTGCTTATGAGGCCCCTGTGCCAGTTGTCATTCACTTAGATCATGGTGCTGATTTATATGATGTGCTGCGTGCCATTCGAAATGGATATACATCGGTTATGATTGATTCTTCGAAAAATACGTATCAAGAAAATATCGAAACTACTAAAAAAGTTGTTGAAATAGCACATGCTTTGAATGTTTCAGTAGAAGCAGAATTAGGTACGATTGGTGCTATGAACTATGCTAATGAAGGTGTGGACAATGTTGCGTATACGGACCCTGATCAAGCACAGGACTTTATTGAAAAAACCGGTATTGATACGTTAGCGGTTGCTATAGGGACAGCACATGGTTTATATCCAAAAAACTTTACGCCTAAATTAAATCTACCATTACTGGCAGAATTGAATAAACGTCTGGATATTCCGTTGGTATTGCATGGCGGTTCAGGAAATCCAGATGATGAAGTAACGAAGTCTGTTTCGTTAGGTATCTGTAAAGTTAATATCTCAAGTGACGTCAAAAGTGCTTTTTTTACAGAATGTCAGCGAGTTTTTCAGGAAAATCCAGATCAGTATGAGCCGAACATGATTTTCCCATCGTGCATACAGGCAGCGAAGAAAGTGATTCATCATAAATTTGATATTTTAAATACACTTGGAAAAGCATCCTTGTATTAAGTCAGTTTAGTTCAGGCAAACATAGTTCACAAGCATAACTACTTATGTCCATTTTAACGGAGATAATATAGCTATGCTTTTTTATTACTAAAAAAATCAATGAATAAAAGGAATGAACTTGCTGCAAGTAAGAGGAGCTAAAAGTATATTATTATTATCTAGCATGTTTAAATAAATTTTAAATTTATGCAATAAATCGATGCGTTCTGCGTTATTATAAGAGTACGATTAAATTTATATGAGGAGTGTTGTATAATGGATGAGGTTTTAAAATTTTTGCAGGATAATTCACCTTTTTTTCTGGCCACGGTTGATGGCGATGTTCCCAAGGTTCGGCCGTTTGGCTTAGCAATTAAATTTGAAGGAAAACTATATTTTGGTACAAATAATAAAAAGCCCGTATATCAACAGCTTCAAACAAATCCAAAAATTGAAATCAGCACAGCTTCTAAAACAGGGGAATGGTTGCGTTTAAAAGGTAAAGCTGTTTTTAATACAACGCCACAAATAAAGCAAATTGCATTGGATGCTGCGCCGATGCTGAAAAACGTTTACAGTGTGGAAGATTCGCTGTTTGAACTTTTCTATATTGAAGATGCTGAAGCAACTTTGCAAGATATGAAAGGTGCTTCTAAAACAATCACGTTTTAATTATCTTATACATTGAAACGTGAAAAAATATGTAACTTGATGAGAGGAAGATATGATGAATCCTATTTTAGACAATATTTTGACACGCCGCAGTGTTCGTAAATATAAAACAGAACAAATAACCGATCTTGAACTGGAAAGTATTCTTGAAGCAGCGAAATATGCACCAAGTGGGAGTAATTCACAATCGTGGCATTTTACAGTTGTACAAAATGCAGATAAGTTAGAAGAACTCAATCAATGGGTACGAAATGCTTTTTCAAATTTAGTGGTTGATGACACGACGTATCGTTCTAAAAAAGCTGGAAAAGTAGCAGCGGTAAATGAATCTTATAATTTTTATTATCATGCACCAACTTTGATTATTGTATCGAATGAACGTGATTATTCAAATGCAATGGTAGATACGGGAGCAGCTTTGCAGAATATTTTCTTAGCGGCGCATACACTCGATATTGGTTCGTGTTGGATCAACCAATTGGCTTGGTTTTGTGATGAGATGCCTGTAAGATCTATGTTGACTTCACTTAGAATTCCGGAAAATCATAAAGTTTGTGGTGCGGCTGCACTTGGGTATATCGACGGGGCTTTGCCTAAAGCTGCACCTCGTAAAGAAGGTACAGTGCATATCATCAGATGATATGCGAAAATTTTTTCTAAATGAAGAGGATGGGGCACTTTTGTAGATTTATCGTGGCGAAAGTGCTCTGTCTTATTTTTTATGATCGTAAATTTTATTCATACTTGCTTGACTCTTATATATTTGTATGATACAAATATATAAGAGGGTGATGATGATGGCAGATTTGGTTTTGAATGATGAGAAATACAATCGTTGCATCGAAGATATTGGTGAATTGCTGCAAAAAACAGTTCGAGGATTTCAAATGTTTGAGAAAGAACAAATTCGCGTACATGGTTTTACACATTCGCAGTGTTATATTTTATTGGAAATTCTTAAACATCGAGCGCTTACGATTAATGAAATTAGTGCGAAGATGAAGCTGGAAGCGAGTACGATTACCCGGATCATGGATAATTTAGTGCGGGATCACCTTGTTATACGCCAGCGTTCTACAGTGGATAAACGGATTGTCGAGGCTATGCTTACCGAGCAGGGGCAAGCAGCGGCAGTTCGGCTAGAAGCGAGTATAAAAATGTATTATCGTAATGTCATCAAAAATTTACCACGAGGGCATGTGCGTGAGATTATGAGTGCAGTCGAAGCACTATTAAGAGCATTAGAGAAGGCAAAGGCAGAGTAAAGTTTTTTATATTATATTTGTATAATACAAATATTTATTATAAAACACAGATGAAACAGGAGGAATTTATAATGATGGAAAGTTTTATTCAAAAAATGATTGCGGAAAGAATTGGCGGGAGTCAATTTGGCAAAGATACGGTTTTGTATAAATTCGAAAAAATTAAAAGAGCAAAGCGGGCAGCACAGAAAAAAAATCCTGATATGAATTTAATTGATTTGGGGGTTGGTGAACCGGATTGGATGGCAGAACCGGAAGTGATTGAGACCTTATATAAAGCAGCTAAGTGTAAAGAAAATCGGGGGTATACAGATAATGGACTGCTTGATTTCAAAGAAGCTGCTGTAAATTATATGAGGGAAGTTTATCAGGTGCAGGGGTTAAATCCTGTAACAGAGGTGAATCATGGTATTGGATCGAAGCCGATTTTGGCACTTTTACCATTGGCCTTCATTAATCCGGGTGATATTACTATTATGACGGTCCCAGGGTATCCGGTGATGGGGACCACGACACAGGCAATCGGTGGCGAAGTTGTTAATCTGCCGCTTTTAGCAGAAAATAACTTTTTGCCTGACTTGGATTCTTTAACGGCTGAGCAGTGTAAAAAGGCAAAATTGCTTTATATAAATTATCCAAATAATCCGACAGGAGCTGTGGCAAGTAAAGAGTTTTTTGCAAAGGTTATCGACTTTGCGAAAAAACACAATATTATTGTCGTATCAGATGCTGCCTATGCTGCACTCACATTTGACGGGGAAGTCCCACTCAGCTTTTTGTCAATTGATGGTGCAAAGGATGTTGGTGTGGAAATACATTCGCTGTCCAAGGCATATAATATGACAGGCTGGAGATTGGCTTTTGTTTGTGGAAATGATCTGGTAGTGAAAGCGTTTGCTGCAGTTAAGGATAATAATGATTCCGGACAGTTTGCAGCCATCCAAAAAGCAGGGGTATATTGTCTCAAACATCCTGAAATTACTGAAAAAACGAGTCTGAAGTATTCACGTCGCCATAATTTACTTGTTGCAGCATTGAATAGTCTTGGTTTTTCGGTGAAGAAACCGAAAGCGTCTTTCTATCTTTATGTGAAGGTGCCTAAGGGAATCAAAGGGGGCCGCAATTTTGGCAGTGCAGAAGATTTTTCGGAATATCTTATTGTTGAAAAAATGCTTTCGACCGTTCCTTGGGACGATGCAGGAGCCTACGTTAGATTTTCTGTAACATTTGAAGCAGGTAATGAAGCAGAAGAAGCGGATATCATTGCAACGGTAAAACAGCGTTTATCTGATGTTCATTTTGTTTTTTAAATAAAAAATAGACAAAGCCAGGCAGAAGATGCTTGACTTTGTCTATTTTTATGGGTTACAATATAAACATGTCAAAAACAACATGTAATAATATAAAAGAGAGAAGGATTTATAGATGGAACAGTTTATCGGCAGTCATATGATTTATACATATGAAAATGGCTGGGAATATGAAATTTATATAAAAAATGATCATATAATTGATTACCGTATTCATAGTGGTATGGTTGCAGGTCGCTGGGTACGTGATCAAGAGGTTAATATTGTCAAACTCACAGAAGGCGTTTATAAGGTTGCATGGACTGAACCAACCGGAACTGATGTTGCTTTGAATTTTATGCCAAAAGAAAAAAGAATGCATGGGATTATTTTCTTCCCGAAATGGGTCCATGAACATCCAGAAATTACGGTTTGCTATCAAAATGATCATCTTGAGCTTATGAGAGCATCTCGTGAAAAATATGATACGTATCCGAAATATGTTGTTCCTGAATTTGCAGATATAACATTTTTGCATAATGCTGGTGTCAATAATGAAACATTGATATCGAAAGAACCTTATGTAGGCATGACGGATGATATTCGTGCCGGAAAATTGAAATAAGAATTCAAATGAACGTTTAGCATTGAAAACAGTATGTGAATAATATTGTATATAAATAACTCAACTTTCCCAGCACAAATTAGCAAACAAAGCCTGAACAAATCTGGTCTGGGAGGTAATCCAATCCTTTAATTTACTTTTTATGGTTTCCGTGTTTTCGGCGGCAAAACCATTGGCAATCTCAATAAATAGTTTCATCAAGCTTCTAAGTGCGTCAACGAGTTCCATATCCTGTATGTCCTCGCACATATCAAAGAATAATGTTCCATAAGTTTTTGGGTCGTTCTCATTTCTGCGAATCCATTCCAAAAGAATATATCTCGTAAAAACAATCGTCGCATGGCATATATTGGCATTATAGCTGCGACTTTGAAATTCCTTACCAAGTTTAAACAAGGATTTCGACGCTTTGAAAAATACTTGTCGGGTAAAAGACTGGCGCGGTATTTGTTAGAATCCGTTTCCAGTCTCTCCCCATAAGAACTGCTCGTGAAGTTTTCCCTCAAGCAGCTCACCCCATAAACTTCATCAAAAGGGTTATGTGAC
>Ga0302200_10000723_pt1 | contig 32798 bp, 28 predicted proteins | sample II_Bog_N3_1_FD_194585 | JGI IMG/M metagenome (GOLD analysis project Ga0302200, IMG submission 194585) | Peat permafrost microbial communities from Stordalen Mire near Abisko, Sweden - II_Bog_N3_1 | ecosystem: Environmental > Terrestrial > Soil > Wetlands > Peat | place: Sweden: Abisko... | reverse complement strand
CGGGAGCTGATTGACACGGCGAAGAAGCTGGAGGGGCTGGTGCGCGGGCAGGGGGTTCACGCCTCGGCGGTGGTGATTGCGCCGCGGCCGCTGACCGAGCTGGTTCCGGTGGTGAAGACCAAGAACGACGAAATCGTGACCGCCTACGACATGAAGTCGGTGGACAAGATGGGCCTGCTGAAGATGGACTTCCTGGGGCTGACGACGCTGACGGTGATCGACGATTGCCTGAAGCTGATCGAGAAGAACCGGGGAGAGAAGCTGGACATTGAGGCGATTCCGCTGGACGACGAGGCGACGTACAAGAAGGTCTTTCAGGGGGCGCTGACGTCGGGGATCTTCCAGTTTGAGTCGAGCGGAATGCGGGATATGCTGCGGCGCTACAAGCCGGACAAGCTGGAGGATTTGACGGCGTTGACGGCGCTGTTCCGGCCGGGGCCGATCCAGGGCGGGATGACGGACGACTTTATCGAGCGCAAGTGGGGGCGGCGCAAGGTGGAGTACATGCTGCCGCAGATGGAGAAAGTGCTGAAGGAGACGCTGGGTGTGATCGTCTACCAGGAACAGGTGATGCAGATTGCCAACGTGCTGGCGAGCTACTCATTGGGCGAGGCCGACCTGCTGCGCCGGGCGATGGGCAAGAAAAAGCCGGAGGAGATGGCCAAGCAGCGGGACCGCTTTATGAGTGGAGCGGCGGCGCTGGGACACCCGGCGGGGACGGCGGGCGAGGTCTTCGACCAGATGGAGAAGTTTGCGGGGTACGGCTTCAACAAGTCGCACTCGGCGGCGTACGGGCTGGTCTCGTACCAGACGGCTTATTTGAAGACGCATTATCCGGTGGAGTTCATGGCGGCGCTGCTGACGTCGGAAACGTCGAAGCCGGAAAACGTGGTGAAGTACATTGCCGAGTGCAAGGAGTTGGGCATCAGCGTGGAGCCGCCGGACGTGCAGGTTTCAGGGTTGCAGTTCACGCCGCATGGGGAGGCGATCCGGTTTGGGCTGGCGGCGGTGAAGAATGTGGGTGGCAACGCGATCGATTCGATCATGAAAGCGCGCGAGGAGGCGGGCGGACACTTCACGAGCCTGTGGGAGTTCTGCGAGAAGGTGGACCTGCGGGTGATGAACAAGCGGGTGCTGGAGTCGCTGATCAAGGCCGGGGCGCTGGACTCGATGGGCAAGCGCGGACCGCTGATGGCGGCGGTGGACAAGGCGATGGAGCAGGCGCAAAAGGCGCAGAGGGACCTGGAACAAGGGCAGACGGGGCTTTTCGGGCTCTTCGACGAAGGGCCAAAGGCTGGGCGCAAAGGCGACGACCTGCCCAAGGTTCCCGACTGGGAAGAGGGAGAGCGCCTGGCCAACGAAAAAGAGGTGCTGGGATTCTTTGTATCGGGCCATCCGCTGGACAAGTACGCGGAGAAGATCAGGAATTTGCCGGGAGTGATTTCGACGGCTGAGGCATTGGAGCGGAAGCCTCCGGAGCGGCGATGGGGGCAGCAGTTGGACCCGGCGGACGAGGTACTTGTGGCCGGTATGATACTTGGACTTCAGGTGCGGAAGAGCAAGCGGGACCAGAAGCTGTACGCGCAGGCTTCGCTCGAGGATGCGGTGGGAAAGATCGATCTGATCTGTTTCTCGCGGGACTACGACCAGTTGTCGGAGAAGTTGAAGATGGAGGCTCCGGTGCTGGTGCGCGGAGTACTGATGGGCGACGAGGATGCGGCTCCGAAGATTTCAGTAAGCTCGATCCTGTCCCTGGAAGAGGTGCAGGTGAAGTTGCCAGAGGGGGTGCGGATCCGCATCAACCTGGAACTGGCTTCAGAGGAGATGTTTGCCGCCTTGAAGAGCGCGGCGGAAGCGGCGCCGGGACCGGGCAAGGTGATGCTGCACCTGGAAAAGAAGGGCGAGTACGCGGTGATTCTGGAGCCTGCGGGGATGAATGTGGCGGCGGACAAGGGCTGGATCGAGCGGATGGAAGAGTTGATTGGGAAGGGAACTGTGCAGCCGGTGGGGTAGTTCTTCTTCCGGAACCCGCGGACTACATTCCGCAGCTTTACTGCGGAGTAATGACACCGCCGACGGCATGGCGGCGGGGCAGGACGATGCCGCGATGGTCAACTTCCGCGGCGGGTTCGGAGGACTGAGCGGAGGACGGGTGGCTGGCCCGTTCGACCAAGGCGCCGCCGCAGGCTGGACACCAGTCTGCCTTGGTTTCCTGGGCGAGGACGGCGCGGCACTGGCTGCACATTCGTTCCATGCCCTAAAGCTTACCCGATGGGGACGGCGTTTTTCGAGCCGAGCAGTTTGCGGATGTCCCGCCTGACCCGACGGAAGGTCAAGATCGCTAGGATATTCTGAAGACTACAGAGCCCGGGATGACAGAGCAAACACTTGTTTCCAGCAGTACATGACGCCGGGGTTCGATCATCAAGAAAAACTTCCAACAAATTTCCAGCACCTGCAACCCGCCGGGCCGTTTGCGGCAGTTTCTGAGGAACCGATGAAACGGTTGAACCCCACAAAGCTTCTATCCTCCAGCGGATGGTTTGTGCTCGTACTGGTCCTGCTTACCTGCGTCAGTCCTTATCTTTTTTCGATGGAAGATGCTTCCGCACCTCAAGTGGATCTGGGCATTATTGTGACGCATACCGAGGCCGAGGCGGCGGATGTACTGCGGCAACTCAATGCCGGAATGGACTTCAGCGTGCTGGCCGCGGAGAAGTCGATCGACCACACCGCAAGCGCGGGAGGCTACATGGGGCACGTGAGCCCGGCTCAGCTTCCTTCAGCCCTGCGCGATGCGCTGATTGGGCGCACGACGGGACAGATGACCGGCATCGTTCCAGTGACGTCGGGCTTTGCCATACTGAAGATTTTTTCCAAGCCCCCCGTTGAAGAGGATTTGAATGGGAATCATCTCAAGGCCTTGATCGACTCCGGCGCAATTCATTACGGCGCCTTCCTCGATGGCTCAATTGAGGCGGACAGGTCGCTGCAGAAGTACCCCAAGCCGGAAGGCTGGGAAATGGATATGCACGGGACTTGCGAGTACCGGAAACAATCCTACGCACGAAGCGTGGAGCGGTTGTCGAGCGCACTGGCCGTCTTGAAGCCCGGCCAGGCGGGGAACTACAAACCTACCGACATCCTGCAAGGGCACATGGATCTGGCTCAGCTTTACGCCGACAAAGGGACGATGGAGCCCTCGATCAAGGAGTTGAAGATCGCTTTGGAGATTGCAGAGACGTATGCACCCAAGGAGGTTCCCAATTTACTTGAAAGTATCGGCGCGGCCTATATGCATCTTTCCGAAATGGAGAACGGAATTTATCGTCACCCCAGCAATATCGATATCCTTCCTCCCTCAGATCCCAAAGCCAGTTTCGACAGGAAGGAAGATTCCAGGCAAGCCATTGTGTACTTCAGCAAATATCTCGCGCAGAATCCGGACGAAATTGAAGTGAAGTGGCTGTTGAACCTGGCCTACGTGACTTTGGGGCAATATCCGGCAGGAGTTCCACCGGCGTATCTGATTCCGGAAAGTGTCTTCAAGTCGAAGGAGAACATTGGCCGCTTTATCGACGTTGCGCCGGCGGTGGGCCTGGATGCCATGCGGGCCGCAGGCGGAGTGATTGTCGACGACTTTGAAAACAACGGCTTGCTCGATGTGGTGGCATCGAGCATGGACGAGTGCGATCCGATGATGTACTTCCATAACAACGGGGATGGCACCTTCACCGATCGAACGGCCGCGGCGGGACTCTCCGACCAGTATGGCGCACTGAATATTTTGCAGGGGGACTATAACAACGACGGCTGCATGGATATTCTGATTCCGCGCGGAGGATGGGAGCATCCGGCACGTCTTTCGCTGATGCGGAACAATTGCGATGGAACCTTCACGGACGTGACGGTAGCGAGCGGCCTGGGTAAGGTGGCGACGGCTACGGATACCGCGGTGTGGGCGGACATCGACAACGACGGTTTTCTGGATCTCTTCGTCGGCAATGAAAACTCACCGGCCCAACTGTTTCGCAACAAGGGCGACGGCACGTTCGAAGACATTTCTCATGCGGCGGGAATTGACCGGATAGCCTTTACGAAGGGCGTAACGGCGGCCGACTACGATCAGGATGGCTTTGTCGATCTTTATGTGTCGAACTGGGGTGGCCCGAACTTTCTGTATCACAACAACGGCAACCGTACATTCACCGAGGTAGGCCGGCTGGCAGGTGTCCAGGCGCCATGGTACAGCTTTTCGGCGTGGTTCTTCGATTACGATAACGACGGCTGGCCCGATCTTCTGGTGAATTCATTCTTTCAGCCGGTCGGCGAATCCATTCTGAGTTATGTGGGCAAGCCATTCAACGTCGAGACCATGAAACTATACCGGAACAAGCACGATGGAACCTTTGAAGATGTGACCGTGAAAGTGGGACTGGACAAGGTCTTCATGACCATGGGCGCGAACTTCGGCGATGTGGACAACGACGGCTTTCTGGATATTTACCTTGGAAACGGCAATCCGTCGTACACGGCGCTGCTGCCGCACGCACTGTTCCGCAACAAGGATGGGAAGTCTTTCGTGGACATCACGGCTTCTTCGGGGACCGGGGAATTGCACAAGGGACACGGCATCTCGTTTGCCGATCTGGACCGGAGCGGCAATGAAGCGATTGTCGCGAATATGGGCGGGATGGTTTCAGGCGATGAGCACGCGCTGCGGGTGTTCAAGAATCCGGGCAACCAGAACGACTGGATCAATGTGCACCTGGTGGGCGTGAAGAGCAATCGCTCGGGTGTAGGGGCCGAGATCAAGCTCACCGTGTCGGACGACGGCCAGGCACCGCGGACGATTTACCGCGTGGAGGGCCAGAGCAGTTCGTTCGGCGCCAATCCTACGGAGCAGCACATCGGGCTGGGACACAATGCGCAGATATTGGCACTGGATGTGTCGTGGCCGGCAAGCAAAATCAAGCAGCATTTCACCGGCGTAGACAAGAATCAATATATCGAGATCAAAGAGACCTCGAACGAAGTGAAGAAACTGGTTCGGCCCAGGCTCCCGCTGGGCGCGCCCGCGAACGGAACAAAAACTGCGACGGTTGAGCCCGCCCAGCACTCCTGAGGATCTTTCGATTTTGTTCTGAGGCACCCTGGTCATTGACCGCCTGATCATGTGCTTTGTGTTCAAGCTTTCCCAGTTCCCAAAATCGAATCCTCACCTGAATATGCTGAATTGTTCCGCTCGATATAGTCCAAATCTGCCAGCGAATATAGTCCATTGCTGCCACCCGTTCCGCTCCGATCCTGCCACCCGCTAAGCTGGAAGCCGGCCCATCCCTCTTGGTTACGCAGGATTGCTTGATCACATCCACTTTCGCCGAAGTCTGGCCTTCAAATGTTGATGAGACAGGTTCTAGGGCGACCCGCCATCACTGATTTGAATTTGTTCGAAATGATAAACTGGCACGCAATTTTGGAAGGAGCCTATGGGAAACATTGCGAGGAAGGTTTTGGACCAGCTGATGACGGTTATTGGCGGATTCGCGGGCATCCCTGCAACCGCCAGCGCATCCAAGAAGGACGATTTCCATTCACGCACTACGTCGGCTGCAACCTCTTTGCTCGCCGTCGTTGCCGCTGCCATTCTCGCGATCTCCGCTTTCGGGCAGGCAGGCCAAGTGGCTCAACAAAATTCCGGCGCCAAGTCGCTTGCCTACGATGTGGTTTCTGTGAGGCAAAACGTCTCTCGAGGATCGATGAAGATGGACGAAACGGCAGATGGGCTTTCATCCAACAATGTCACGGTGTGGGCTCTGATTTTTTTCGCGTATCCCGATATAAAAACTGGGGATCAGATTGAGGGTATGCCGGCCTGGACACGCGCTGCATTCTTTAATATGGAGGCGAAGATGGATGAGGGCACGGTTCGAGCGCTCGCAACGCTTCCGGAGGAGGAACGGGCAAAGCAACGACAATTGATGCTGCAGGCGGTTCTCGTGGATCGGTTCAAGATGAAGATCCACCATGAATCCAGAGACCGCAAGACGTTTGCATTAGAGATTGCACCGGGTGGTCCCAAACTGAGGGAGTCGCGTCCAGACGAAGAGCCAAGCCCGGTTGCGATGCGCAACGGGCGGATCGCGCTTCGCGCCCAAACCCTTGACGCGCTCACAAAGGTCCTTACACATGTTCCCGATGTTGACCGGGTGGTAGTGGATGAAACCGGACTCAAGGGGAGATACGACATAACGCTCACTTGGGCGCCCGACAGTCAGCAAAACGAGGCAGATAGCGATCTGTCTTTCTTCACAGCGCTCAAGGAACAGCTCGGCCTGAAGCTTATACCGTCTAAATCATCGGTAGACACGATCGTTGTCGATCACCTTGAAATGCCGTCGGAGAATTAGTGTCCACCAACTTGAGCTGTGATGATTATCCTGCGGCCCGCCCAGGTTTGAGGATGAAGCTATTTGGCCTCGCCGATTGCGCGGGATTTCTCGGCGGAGCATAGGAGCAATGAGGGTCGAATCACTGCAGATGGGGAAGTTTGGACAGCCGGGTTCCGTCCGGTGATTGGCTCACTTGAAACTTCCCCATGGGCGACGATACACCCGGAATTGCAGTGGGCATCATATAGGCGCGGAATCGCGCGCATTGCCAACGAGAAGAACCTCGCGCTCGCGTCGCCGATTGCCGCTCGTAAGGTACTAAGAATAGAGTCGATGCGGGGTATCGGGCTCAAGCAGCGTCAGCAAGTCGAAGTACTCCCTAATCTTGACAATCTTGCCTTGGTGGATTTCACACATAAGGATAATGGGCAAATCGAACTTTGTGCCCGGAGCTACTTTGTGGGACGACGCAGGCCACTTGTCGGTGACCACACCCGTGTGCACATACTCCCAGCAGAGTTTCGTCCCCTCGAAATTGGTGAAGACGTTTGTGGGTTTGATTCCCAACCCTGCCGTATGATCTCGTGCAGCTACGGATCGCATCGCTAGTTGCCTGATCTGATCGTATCCGCAGAACGTTTCGCCAGTTGCCATGATCACCCACTCGCCGTCTGGAGCAAACACGTTGACCATGCTTTCGATGTCGTCGGAAGTCATTGCCTTCGTGACAACCTCGGCAAGATCGACTCCGCTGTCTGGGGCTGGATTCGATTTCGCTTCACTCTTGGGAGTCATCTCGGTTTCCCTCTTTATTTGAAATTCCGCTTCATTCGGTGTATTAGGTCATCATACCTCTCAATTCAATTGGCTCGTCCCTGCTCTTTGGAAGCAACTGTCCGCGCACTGTGTGCAGCTTACTTTGTGAAATCGTAATTTCCGCATCCTTCCGTGCGCCGCCCGTGTGCACCTAGACCGCCCAGGTTTTTCTCGGAAAAAGCAATGCGCTAACCGGGCAGACTTGCTGCGGACAAGGCGTACCGGGCGAGTCACCGCCTATTCGGAAATTACTGCTGCTGGCAACTTTGAGGCAGGGAAAAGCAACAACAAAGGCAACCGCAGGTCCTTCGACTGCGCTGCGCTTCGCTCAGGATGACAGGGTTATTCAGGATGAGAAGAGTAACACCGCCGATGGGAAGTTTGGGCATTGGGTGTCCGCTCGTCGGGGTTGAGCGATCGCTGATGCTTGAATAACGCCCATGCTTCAATAACCCGTTTGGTACAAACCGGGATCTTACCGACTTTCTTCACAGGTGAACATGAGAAATATTTGGTAAGCTAGGGCTAAATTTTGCAAGGGGAGACTCACATGAAGCCATTTCTCAGCGCTCTCTTGCTTCCGCTCGCCTTAGTCGCCGTTGCATCCCTGGCGCAGCAGTCGATACCTCGGGCTGCATTTGCCGCGAAGACAATCGCCATTCTCAACGACACGAAGACGAGAGAAGTTTCGGATGGCGCGCTGGAGCAGTTGAAGGGCTGGGGCCGTTTCACCATTGTGGACGACGCAGACAGCGCCGACATCGTACTTCGCTTCGACAAGAAGACGGACCGGGAGAAGCAAAACAGCCAGTCGACCGACGAGAAGGGCACGACTTCATATTCGGCGTCGTTGAGCTTTTCATCCCAGATACATATGCGCGCCTACCTGAAGGGTTCAGATTCGCCGTTCTACACCACGAAAACCGACGATTCAAAGAAGAAGGCCGGTGTGAGCTGCTTGACAAGTTTCCAGAGGGCCTGGATCGAGGCGCAGTAGCAGTGCAAACTCGCCGACGAAAGGTAATTCCGCGGGAGTGTAACCGCACAGGAGGAACTTTGCCAGATTTTCGCCGGGTAAAGCCTTGGCAGTTTCGATCTGGACTGGCCGGCAGCAATGAAGAGTGACGGGTGGTAGCAAGGCACTATATCCTGCAGCAGCAACCAACGAAAGCGGGACATTGATGCAGAGGATGAAGTGCGGGTGGAAGCGGGCGGTTTGGGCGGCAGGTTTATTGAGCATTTTGGGGACATTTGCACTGCTTCCCGCGGCCTGGTCGCAGAAGGCTCCTGCCGCTTCAGCGCGGCCCCTGCCCGCAATCGTCGAGAAGAATGGGCACTTTGCCCTGATGGTCGATGGGGAGCCCTACTTGATGCTCGGGGTGCAGGCTAACAACTCCTCCGCATGGCCGGATGAACTGGACAAGGTTTGGCCAGCCGCCGAGACTCTGCACGCGAACACGGTGGAACTGCCCATCTATTGGGAGCAATTCGAGCCCACGCCGGGGCAGTTCGACTTCAGCAATGTGGACCTGATCCTGAAGCAGGCACGGGAGCGGCATCTGCGGCTGGTGCTGTTGTGGTTCGGGACGTGGAAGAACGGCAGCTCGCACTACACGCCGGAGTGGATCAAGCTGGACCAGGTGAAGTACCCGTTTGTGGTCAACAAGGACGGGCAAACCATTGATTCGCCGTCCACTTTTTCGCCGGCCCGGCTGGAGGCAGACAAGGCGGCCTTTCGCGCGCTGATGCGCCACTTGAAGGAGAACGACGCCCAGCGCACGGTGCTGATGGTGCAAGTGGAGAATGAAGCGGGCGTGTGGGGCGGAGTGCGCGACTACAGTCCGGAAGCGGAAAAAGCCTTTGCAGGGCAGGTTCCGGAGAAGCTGGTTGCGGGACTGGGCAAGCAGGCGGGAAGCTGGCGGCAGGTTTTCGGGGAAGACGCCGACGAGACGTTTCAGGCCTGGTGCATTGCCACGTATATCGAAGAGGTTGCGGCGGCGGGCAAGGCGGAATACGCACTGCCACTCTATGTGAACGCGGCGTTGCGCGATCCTTTCCACCCCGGCAAGGCGCCCAGCTACGAATCCGGCGCGCCCACGGACAACAATATCGATTTGTGGAAGATTGCGGCTCCCTCGATCAGCGTGATTGCGCCGGACATCTACATGCCGGAGTATGCCAAGTACGCGAAGTCGATTGAACTCTACAAGCGCAAGAACAACCCCTTGCTGATTCCGGAGACGGGCAATCAGGCCAGCTATGCGCACTATGTGTATGAGGCCATTGGCCAGGGGGCGATTGGGTGGGCGCCGTTCGGACTGGATTTGAGCCGCTACAGCAATCAGACGGAAGGGCCGGATGCGATGGAAGCGGACGCGCTGAAGCCCTTTGCGCGGCAATACGAACTGCTGGCTCCGATCGCCCGCCAACTGGCCAAGGGCAATCTGGAAGGCAAGCTTCAGGGTGTGAGCGAAGATGCTGCTAACCACAGCCAGGCATTGAGCTTCGAACGCTGGCAGGCAGTGGTCACGTACGGAATGCCTTCCTTCGGCAACTGGATGCAACCCAAGGGAAACTCGCCAGCCGATGGCGGGGTGGTGATTCTTGAGCTGGGGCCGGACGAGTTTCTGGTAGCCGGGCACCACGCGCGGGTGGATTTTACGCCGACCTATGCTCCAGGCAAGAAGCGGCTTTGGCTGAAGGTGGAAGAGGGCAGCTACGACGCGGCTGGGAATTGGAAGATGGTCCGCGTGTGGAACGGAGATCAGACGGACTACGGCCTCAATCTGAAAGCGGATGAGAATGTGCTGCTGAGGGTGCGGATGACGACGTATTAGAACTTGCCGCGGAGAGTGCTGGGTACAGCTCCTTGCAGCCGTCAGGTTTCGGGGAATCATCGAATTGAAGGACTTAGGGGAGAATGCCGATAGAAAGGATTACAAAATATCCGGGGCGTTGGTTTCTGCAGCAGGAAGGTTGCGATTGTGCCTACTCATGTGATCGACCAAATAAATTCGAACGAAAGCCCCTCGAACCAAAGCCCCGGTGGCTTTGAGCGCAGACTGAGCCGTCGATTGGGTTGCGACGGATTCGCCGAGGTCTTTGCTTTTGATACAGGATTTCTGTTTCGCGGGGCGATTCGAGACATCAGCCGAACTGGATGTTACGTCGCGACAACGGTCACTTTGAATCTGGAACCGCAATCTGAGGTAGAAGTTCTTTTCAGATTGAAACATCTCGAATACAGGATTCATGCGCAGGTGAAGAATGTCCGGCCAGGCATAGGTGCGGGGTTTGAATTCCTGCTTCAAGATCCGCTGGTAGAAGTGCCGTTCCGGAAGTTGTTAGGTGCACTTCTCGACGAAGCGCCGCAGCAGCAAGCCTGATGCAGCGAGCCGGAACATACCTGGCTCGCCGCAGCAAATAGCTCTATCCTGCTGCTAGCAATTTACAGTTCCAGAGTATTGTCCTCGATCGCGAGGCGAACATTGCCGTCGGACTTGGCGAGACGGCGAACGGCTTCGGGCTTGTCGACTTTGGCTTTGAGCATCACCAGGGCGACGGGGACGCTGCGGCCGGCGCTCTTGATCGTCTCGACGGCCGTGGGGCGATCGATGCCGCAGGCGCACATGAGGATGCGGATGCCGCGCTCGACCAGCTTCGAGTTCTGCATGTGCACGTTGACCATGAGGTTCTCGTAGACATAGCCCAGGCGGGTCATGGCGCCGGTGGTGATCATGTTCAGGATCATCTTCTGGGCGGTGCCGGCCTTCATGCGCGTGGAGCCGGAGATCACCTCGGGGCCAACTTCGGCAATGATGGGAATTTCGGCGGCAGCAGCCAGTGGAGTTCCCTGGTTGCAGGTGACGGCTGCGGTGTGCGCGCCGCGGGCACGGGCATACGCTACGGCCGCCACCACGTAGGGGGTGCGGCCCGAGGCGGAGACCCCGATCACCACATCCTTGCGGGTGGGGCGTCGGCGGGCGATGTCCCGTTGTCCCAGTTCTTCGGAATCTTCATTCACTTCTACGGCCGAAGCCAGGGCCTTGGGTCCGCCGGCCATGATGTACTGCACCTGTCCGGGAGCCGTGGAGTAGGTTGGCGGGCATTCCGAGGCATCCAGAGCGGCAATCCGGCCACTGGAGCCGGCACCAATATAGATGAGCCGACCGCCGTCGCGCATACTGCGCGCCACCTGGTCGATGACTTCAGCTATCTCTGGAAGTGCTTTCTTGACCGCAGCGGCAACCTTGGCGTCTTCATGGTTGATGATGCGGGCAATTTCAATCGCGGATTTCGTGTCAAAGCCCTGAGACGCTTCATTTTGGCGCTCAGTGGTAAGTTCCTGGAGCAGGGAGGCCTGGTCTTTTTTGATCTTGTCTGCTTGGGTGCCGGCCGTTTCCTGCATCGTCGTGCTGGTAACCATCGCGTCTGTCCCCACTTTCCCATTGTAGCCGGAAACCAGGCAACTCCAGCGAGAATTCTCCGTGACGCCTCAACCGGCATAACGGGGAGCGGGGTGGAAGCGGGCAAATGGAAGCTATTCCGTACCAGTTGGATAGCCGCCCCTTATGGTTATATCGCCCGAGCGTGAAAATTTCAAAACAGCTTCGGTGGATCACGCACCTCGTTAGAGGATGGAGGGACGTCGCAGGCTCGCGATCTGCGCACGCGAGGGTTGGGCCGGTGGGTCCTTCTATCGAAGAGGCGCAGGCCCCAAAGGCTGCAGTGCGGAAGCTTTCGCGCAAAGGTCACAGGGCCTCGCGGACTGCGTCGTGAAAGGCCGGCCTGACCCGGCGAATCATCTGGTTCCGACGATCCGGCCAGGTGCGGTTGGTCAAGAGCACGATGGCAAGTTGGGACTCCAGATCGAGCCATAGAGAGCAGCCGCTGAAACCCAGGTGCCCGATGGAGCGTGACGAAAAATGCCGGCCGGAGGAGGAATTTTCGGAGGGCGTGTCCCAACCCAGCGCGCGCGAACTGCCCTGCGGGCCCTGCCGCTGGGCAAAGAACTCGACCGTTGCCGCGCTGAACAGACGTGCCTTTCCCGAGTTCGCCGCAGCCTGGAGAATCTCGTCGGCAAAACGCAGCAGGTCCGGCACATGGGAAAAAAGCCCGGCGTGGCCCGCGACGCCTGCGAGCACCCACGCATTTTCATCCTGAACTTCGCCTTGTATCCGGCGCTTGCGGAAAGTGGTGTCCTCCTCGGTGGGCGGAATCGAAGCTCTTAGGGCCGGCGCGGGGCAGAAATCTGTGGCTGTCAGATCGAGAGGCTGGAAGATCTCGCGGCGGACCCAGACAGCGAGCGGCTCGCCGGTCAACACCTCCAGCGCCTTGCCGAGCAGGATGAAGCCGGGGTCGGAGTAGACGACCCGTGCGCCCGGATCGGCTTCGAGGGGCAACTCCAGGCAGGCGCGATACAGCGCGGGGGGAGTGGTTGCGGTGCGGAAGAACTCGACGTATCCCGGCAAACCGGAGTTGTGCGCCAGCAAATGGAGCAACTTCACCTGGCGTGCGCGGTCTCCCTGGGCGCGCCCCACCACGAAGCCGGGCAGGAGTTCGCCCAACGGCGTCTCCAGATCGAGTTGACCCCGCTGATGGAGCAGCATGACAGCGGCGGTGGTTGCGACGACTTTGGTGAGGCTGGCAATGTCGTAGACGGTTTCCGCCGTGGCTTCAGGGGCAGTGTCTTCATCGGTAAACCGGCCCCGCGCGCCCTGGAGAACGGTCGCTCCGCCGGCCAGTACGCCAAAGGCACAGCCGGGAAAGTCGCGGGCGGCGATGGCCTGGTCCAGTACGCTGGTTGCGCGGGCAAACCGGCTCTCGGGAGCGGCAGACAAGGCACTGGAATGGATATGTTCGGAGTTCATCGCTGACTTGAATCGTAACGCCAATCGAAGCGCGCTCCATGGGCTTCCGCTTTTTTTGCGGTTGGGTTTATGATCGGGGCTATCTTTGCGGAGGGTCTCTTCGTCTATCAAAACAGGGCGGAAGAGGGAGGAACGATGCGTCTTTGGCGCGGAACGCTGGCGGCAACCATCCTGCTGGTTCTCCTGGTTTCAACTCGCGGATTTGGCTTCTCCCAGGCGCCCGCCCAGCCGGAAGCTGCGGCAGTTACACCCGCCCAGGAGCCGGCCGCTGTGGCGGCGAACGATCCGGCAACGGCAGCGCAGCCAGCCGAAGCTCTTCAGTCCATCCCAGCAAAGAAGATCTACACGGTTCCAGCCGGGACCAAGGTTCTGCTCCAGTTGCGCAGTGCGGTCAACACCAAAAGCGCCAAACCCGGGGACGGCGTCTACCTGGCTTCGACCTTTCCGGTGGTGGTGGGGAACCGGGTGATGATTCCCGCGGGCGTGTACGTCCAGGGGGTAGTGGACCGGGTGGCGCGCGCCGGACGCGTGAAGGGCAGGGCGCAGTTGGACATGCACTTCACTTCCATCATCTTTCCCAACGGTACGGTGGTGGAGATTCCGGGGATCATCAACAGCTTGCCAGGCGCCAAGGACCGCACCGTGAAAGGCGACGAAGGCACAGTCGAACAGGAGGGCAACAAGGGGCGCGACGTGGCGCGTGCTGCCGAGATTGGCCTGGAAGGCGCGGGGATTGGCACAATTGGCGGGGCAGCGACGGGCCATCCACTGGAAGGCGCGGCGATCGGCGGACTGGGCGGCGTTGCGGTTGGGGCAGCGGTGGCCCTGTTCACGCGCGGCGACGACATCAACATCGAGAGCGGCACGCCGGTCGAGATGGTTCTGCAGAGGCCGCTGAACCTGGAAGAGGAGAATCTGAGCGGGATCGGCGCTCCGGGAGGGGCTCCTGGGTTGACGCCCGCTGCCAACCAGCCCCGGCCTATTTCGAAGCCAAACCGGGCGCGCGTACTGTGCCCTGCCGGAGGGCTGGGCTGCGAGTAATTTAAGCTAGAAGAGAAATGGAAACGACTCCCCCCAACCTTCCCAACCCCGAGGCGCCCGATTCAACGGGGCGCGATGACCTTCAGTCCGCCTTGCCTTCACCGTCCGCAATTCCGACGAAATCGGGAGGAATCGGGCTTTGGCTGCGCGATCTGCTGGTTTCGGCAGCCGCTTCCGTGCTGATTATTACCTTCCTTTACCAACCGGTTCGGGTGGAGGGCACCAGCATGTTGCCCCGCCTGGAAGACCGCGACCGGCTGTTCATCAACAAGTTTGTCTACCATATTGCGGGCATTGAACGCGGCGACGTGGTGGTCTTCCACTATCCGCGCGACCCGGAGAAGAGCTACATCAAGCGCGTGATCGCGCTGCCTGGCGACCGGCTGCGGATCGACCGGGGGATGGTCTGGCTCAACGGCAAGCCGCAATCTGAGAGCTATGTTCCGGATGAATATCGCGATACGCGCTCGTTCGAGGAGACCGTGGTTCCCGAGGGCTACTACTTCATGATGGGAGACCATCGCTCCATCTCCTCGGACAGCCGCGAATTCGGTCCGGTCGAGCGCTCACTGATCTACGGCAAGGCCGTTTTCGTCTACTGGCCAGCCAGGGATGCAGGGGTCGTGCATTAGGCCTGCGGCGATTGCACAAATATCCCCCGGAAAAAGCTGTTAAAATCAAACGAATCTACTCCTCGGAGTGACGATGCAGGCAATTCTAGCGCTCGAAGACGGGCGCATATTCCGTGGCCAAGGCTATGGGCACCCAAGTGAATGCCAGGGCGAAGTTGTTTTCAATACTTCCCTCACCGGCTATCAGGAAATCGCAACCGATCCGTCCTATGCTGGCCAGATCGTCGTTCTCACCAATCCCCAGATCGGCAATTACGGCACCAACCAGGCAGACAACGAGTCGGCCAGACCCTATATCGAGGGCCTGATCGTGCGCGAGTTCTCGCCGATCAGCTCCAATTGGCGCTCGGAACAGGTCACCGACGAGTACATGGAGCGGTATGGCGTTCCGGTGCTGGCGGAGATCGACACGCGCGCCCTGGTGCGGCATCTGCGCACGCACGGGGTGATGCGCGGCGTGATTTCGACCAGGAACGTGGACCCTGCCGTGCTGGTGGAACGAGCCAAAAGCATTCGCAAGATGGATGGAACCGACCTGGCGCGCGTGGTCTCAACCAAGTCGATTTACACCTTCGATGCGAGCGACAGCCGCAACCAGAGCGACGATCCTTATCTAGAGGATGGCTTCATGCAGCAGGATGAAGCGCGGGAGCGCCTGCACGTGGTGGCGTATGACTTTGGCATCAAGCAGAACATCCTCAGGATGCTGATCCGGGAGGGCTGCCGCGTGACGGTGGTTCCGGCTGAGACCAGCGCGGAAGATGTCTTCAGCTTGAAGCCCGACGGCGTTTTCCTTTCGAACGGCCCCGGCGATCCGGAGCCTGTCGACTACGCCGTGCGCGCCATTCGCAAGTTCCTGGGGCATGTGCCGGTCTTCGGAATCTGCCTGGGGCACCAACTCACCGGGCTGGCACTGGGCGGCAAGACCTACAAGCTGAAATTTGGCCACCACGGTGGCAACCACCCGGTCCGGAACAACGCGACGGGCAAGGTGGAGATTACGGCCCACAACCACAACTTCGCCGTCGATCCGGACTCGATCAACGCGAACGAAGTGGAACTGAGCCACGTGGATCTGAACGACCAGACGCTGGAGGGCATGCGCCACAAGACTCTGCCCCTGTTCAGCGTGCAGTACCATCCCGAAGCGGCACCCGGGCCGCACGACTCGCATTACCTTTTCCACGACTTCCGCAAGATGATGGAGGAGTGGAAGGGATGAGTACATTGGTACAAGTATCGAACTGTACGAATGGCTACAACGGCGGGGCTGAGGCTCCGCTGTTTTTTGGATGCTAGAAATTAATGCTGCGGAATGTAAAGCCTTGAATATGAATGCTTTATCCGTGCCGCAGAGGACGAAGAAGAAGACCGGGCTTTAGCCCCCGAGGGATGGTTTTGAAAACAGCACGCAAGCATGCAACGAGCAGCACTCGGACCTATTTCGTCAGCTCTGACTCGTGGGAGTGTCGCACTCTTTTCCGTCCGTGGCTCCGGCTCCGCTGTTTCTTGGGTCGGACGTTGGGCGTCCTGGTTCTGTGTTTTGTTGCGTGTGGCTCATTGAATGCACAGTTGGATATGCCAAAGCCGATCCGCATTACACAAGTCGAGGGCTTTGTGGTCAATAGCACTGGAAAGCCTCTAGTGAATGCAGAGGTCACGCTGGTTCGGGATGAGAAAGTGGTGTACAGCACCCGTACCGGTGGCGATGGGGCTTTCCGGATCGAGCACGCGCTTGGAAGGTACATATTCCGGGTGGGAAGGACCGAGTATGCGCCGGCGGAGGGGGAGGTGGTTGTTACGAACGAGATTGTGACCCACCTGGAGCGCAAGAAGTTGTATGTGGTGGTCGGCCCCGGTGCGTGTACGGATGCCTGTTCGTCGGTGTATACCAGCGAACGGGAGTTTGAAAAGGCTATCGCCAAGAACAGCAGACACTAAGTCAAGAAGTCGTCGAGAAGTGCGTTGAAGAGCAAAGAATTTCAGGAAGTCGAAAAAGACCATGCCACGTAGAAATGACATACAGAAGATTTTGGTGATCGGCTCGGGGCCGATTGTGATCGGGCAGTCGGCGGAGTTCGACTACTCGGGAACGCAGGCCTGCAAGGCGCTGAAGCAGGAAGGCTATGAAGTGGTGCTGGTGAATTCGAACCCGGCCACCATCATGACCGATCCCGAACTGGCCGACCGCACCTATATTGAGCCGCTGACCCGGGAATACGTCGAGGAGATCATCCGCATCGAGACGGAGATGCTGAAGGCGCAGCCGGGGTCGGGCAAGTTCGCGCTGCTGCCGACGGTGGGCGGGCAGACGGCTCTGAATCTGGCCGTGGATTTGGCCGATGCTGGCATTCTGGACCGCTTCAATGTCGAGTTGATCGGCGCCAAGCTGGAGGCCATCAAGAAGGCCGAAGACCGGCTGCTCTTCAAGGATGCCATGCTGCGCATCGGCCTGGATGTTTCGAAGTCGGCGCTGGTGAACAACCTGCGCGACGGACTGGATTATGCTGCCAAGCTGGGATTCCCGGTGCTGATTCGTCCCAGCTTTACGCTGGGCGGAACGGGCGGCGGCATTGCCTACAACCGTGAAGAGCTGTTGGAGATTCTGGCGCGCGGACTGGACCTTTCGCCGGTTCACGAATGTTTGATTGAAGAGAGCGTGCTGGGCTGGAAAGAGTACGAACTCGAGGTGATGCGGGATCTGGCGGACAACGTCATCATCATCTGTTCGATTGAGAATTTTGATCCCATGGGCGTGCACACCGGCGACTCGATTACTGTGGCCCCGGCGCAGACGCTCACCGACCGCGAGTACCAGAAGATGCGCGATGCCGCGATTGCGGTGATGCGCGAGATCGGCGTGGAGACTGGCGGATCGAATGTGCAGTTTGCCGTGAATCCTGTGGATGGCCGCATGACGGTGATCGAGATGAATCCGCGCGTTTCGCGTTCCTCGGCGCTGGCCTCGAAGGCTACGGGATTTCCCATCGCCAAGATCGCAGCCAAACTGGCCGTGGGCTACACGCTCGACGAGATCCCCAACGACATCACGCGCAAGACGCCGGCCTGCTTTGAGCCGACCATCGATTACGTGGTGGTGAAGATTCCCAAGTGGCAGTTCGAGAAGTTTCCCGGTTCCGACGACACGCTGGGGCCGCAGATGAAGTCGGTGGGTGAGGTGATGGCGATTGGCCGCACCTTCAAGGAAGCCCTGATGAAGGCGTGGCGGGCGCTTGAGACTGGCAAAAAGACGGGCGCCGAGGTTCTGGAACCACGGCGGTTGACGCAGATGCTGGTGACACCCAAACCGGATCGATTGGGCTACATTCGCTACGCCTTCGAGCGCGGAATGAGCGTGCGCGAAGTGGCGCGGCTCACCGGGATGGACCCATGGTTCCTGCACCAGGTTCGCGAAATCACGCTGGCGCAAGCCGCGATTGCCGGAACCAAGCCGGAGACGATTCCTACGGAAGAACTCCGCAAGCTGAAGCGCCTGGGCCTGAGCGATGAACGGATCGCCAAGGAATGGAAGCTGGAAGGCCACGCGGGAACCCAGCAGGTGAGGGAACTGCGCGAGGGGAAGGGGATTAAACCGGTCTTCAAGCTAGTGGACACCTGCGCCGCCGAGTTTGAGTCCATGACGCCCTACCTCTATTCGACTTACGACGAAGAGGACGAAGCACCTCCGACCAAGACGCCCAAGATCATCATTCTGGGCTCGGGGCCGAACCGCATTGGCCAGGGCATCGAGTTCGATTACTGCTGCTGCCATGCGGCTTTCGCGCTGAAAGACGATGGGTACGAGACCATCATGGTCAACTGCAATCCGGAGACGGTTTCGACCGACTACGACACCAGCGACAGGCTCTACTTTGAGCCGTTGACGCTGGAGGATGTGCTGGCGGTTTACAACCACGAGGCTCAATCGGGCGCTGAAATCGGCATGATTGTGCAGTTTGGCGGACAGACTCCGTTGAACCTGGCCAAGCGTTTGCTCGCGGCCGGGGTACCTATTATTGGCACGTCGCCCGAATCCATCGACCTGGCAGAGGACCGCAAGCGCTTCGGCAAGCTGCTGGAGGAGTTGGAGATTCCGCAGCCTGCCGGCGGCACGGCCACCAGCGTGGAAGAAGCGTTGGCTGTGGGCAAGCGTATCGGCTATCCGGTGCTGGTGCGTCCCAGCTATGTTCTGGGCGGCCGGGCCATGGTGATCGCCTATGACGCCGAGGCGGTGGCCCAGTACATGAAGCAGGCGGTCGAATACTCCCAGGAGCGGCCGGTGCTGGTGGATCACTTCCTGGAAGACGCGATCGAAGTGGATGTTGACGCGCTGTGCGACTCGGAAGACGTGTTGATCGCCGGGATCATGCAGCACATTGAAGAGGCCGGCATTCATTCCGGCGACTCCTCCTGCGTGCTGCCCGCGGTGGGCATCCGGCCGCAGACCCTGGATGTGCTGCGCACCTATACGCGCAGGCTTGCCCTGGCGTTGAAGGTGATCGGACTGGTCAACTTGCAGTTCGCCATTCAACGCGATGCCGAGGGCAAGGACCACGTATTCGTGATCGAAGTGAACCCGCGCGCCTCCCGTACGGTTCCGTATGTCTCGAAGGCCACTGGAATTCCTCTGGCCAAGATGGCTGCGCGGCTGATGACGGGCCGCAAACTGCGCGATCTGCTGCCCGAACAGCTTGCTTCCGGCAAAGATCTGGACACGGGCACTTACTACTATGTGAAGTCGCCGGTCTTCCCCTGGTCGAAATTCGCCGGAGTGGATACAGTACTGGGGCCGGAGATGAAGTCAACGGGTGAGGTGATGGGCGTGGCGGCCACCTTTGGCGAGGCTTTTGCGAAAGCGCAGCTTTCGGCTGGCCAGGTTTTGCCCACCCAGGGCACGGTCTTTTTCAGCGTCAACGACCACGACAAGCCAGCGGCCATCACGCTGGCTCGCCGCTACATCCATCTCGGCTTCAAGATTGTGGCCACCGAGGGCACGGCAAACGTGCTGGAGAAGGCGGGGTTGACGGTGGAGCGGGTCTTCAAGGTGAAGGAGGGCCGCCCAAACGTGGTGGACCTGATCAAGGGCGATCGCATCCAGCTGATCGTGAATACTCCGCGCGGCCAGGATACTTTCTTTGACGAGAAGGCGATCCGGCGCGCAGCGGTGCTGGCGCGCATCCCGACCATCACCACCATTGCCGCCGCGCAGGCTGCGGTGGATGGAATTGCCGCCATGCAGCGACGCCACACCACGGTCTATGCGCTGCAGCAGTTGCACCCAGCCACGCCTCAGGTGTCCAGCACGATCGTTCCCTGATGGTAGAGGATCTTCCAGCCATCGGAAGTGCTTTGCCAAACCGTTGAGCGCCGGGTCAGGCGCTCGCGGTTTTGGAGGAGCGTATAGGTCAGCAGGTAAGTATCGGGCGCGAGCCTGCGGCAGTGGAATTCACTCGTCTCCCATATGTCCTCATAGGGAACCAAGTAGCGTTCCTCCAGAGTATTCAGCACAAATTTCCTTGAATAGCGGCGACCCGAGGCCCCGACCTCCCAGAAGTCCGGGGCGACCATCTTCTCGAAATCTGCTCGGGATCTCCCGAATTCCGGACGGTGGAAGATGGGCTCGCGGCGGGAGAGCTCGGCAAGTACGTCTTTCAGTTCCGAGCCGGTGATGGGTTCGGGCTCCATTTCTGAAGACTTGGGTTCATGAGAGCTCATGCGGGCAGTATAGCCAGATTTTCGCCAGGAGAAGAGCGGCGCGTGCCTTCCAAGCGCATAAGATGTATGTTTTTTATTACTTCTGTGCGGAAATATTGCGAATGAATTGTGAACGCTGTGTTACATTCTATAAATCAGCAGCGAATCGAGAGAGCTTTTGTGCGGTCTTCAACTCCTGAGCAGAGGTTCTTTCGCAACGGAAGCGCACGTGCAACCCCGGGGTTTTACAACCACTGGGATTGGAAGTCACGGATGACACCGGCAAAATCACTGAACGACGCGGTCCTGAGTCTTTCGGGATCATGTGGCGTTGTGAGCACCATCCCGCGTTGAGCTTCCCGGCTCAACCTCGCCTTGCTCACACCGTCGGGATTTCAACCCGAGTGTGAGAAGAGCGAGAAGGTTCCAGGCCCTCTGTTCCAGGGTCTTTTCCTCCCGCATTCGAACCTCTTTGGCATTCTCCAGGAAACGCAACGCCCCTTGCAGCAAGGAGGCGCAGATGCTTTTCGTTCTGAAAAGCGATGCGCGCCTGATGCTGACGCGGCCTTTATGCTTTCCAGAGTTTGCCCGTGCGTTAGCTGGCCGCCTGCGGTCAGGAAGGAGGAGCCATGTACATGCAGCAGAAAGTTCAGCGTTCCCTGGAGTGCGTGTGGACGCTCTCCGACCGAGGTCTTGTTTGTGCCTGGATAGAAATATCCGCGGAGGCGTCGGAAGGGAATTGCCTCTACGAAGTCGAGCCGGTCATGGAACGTAAAGTCGCGTAATCAGAGAGATTGCGGCGGAACTGCTTTCGAGCGGAACCAGAGCCTTGTGTCCTGTCGGGATACATTGACTCAGGTTTCGCTTTAGTCGTCCACGGGGGGGCGGCGCTTGAGGGCAAACCGCGCGCCGATGGCATAACCGATCAGGGCCGCTGCCGGCCATGTGCCAAGGATCGGTCCATCGTCGTCGATCAAACCGCTGGGCTTGGGCAGGCTGAAAAATGTTCGTGTGAGCTTCTCCGTGGCGTCGCATTGGAAACATGCGTTGGGGCCAGTGGGCATATCCAGAATCCAGAGGCTGATGATGAGCACCCAGATCAGGCCAATGAGCCACACCAGGGTCGCCATCTCATCCTGGCGGAAGCGTGTCACGATGTTGCCGACCACGAGCGGAACCAACATCGACAGAATGAGGATGAGAAATTGGGAAGCCCTCACCGGGTTCAAGGCATAACCCACCAGCATAAGAGCCAGCCAGGAACCCAGGGCCAAAGTCGTATGCATGAAAAATGAAAGAGCCTGCCCCAGGAGCTTGGACGAACTCTTTACATCGTCGGCGTGCAACATGTTCTGCATGTGTCCGGGTCCGCTGTCTACTGTCTACTAAAGATACAACATGCAAGCGATTGCGATGTGGGAACCATTGCGAAATCAGATTATTCAGGCTAGCTTGAAGGATCGCGGCAAGCGGCAGCCTGGGCAGGACGGGTGTGGTTCTACAATGGCCTTATGCTGATCGAGGGCGTCTTTGCCGCTATTCCCACGCCGTTTTACCCGGATGAAAGGGTATATTTTCGCAAACTGGAAGCCAACATGGCGCGCTACTCGCGCAGTCTTCTCTCTGGAATGCTGGTCCTTGGTTCCACGGGCGAGGCGGTTCTGTTGAGCGATGCCGAGTCCCGCGAGGTTTTGCGGATTGCCGCGGAGGCTTCCCGGCCAGAAAAAGTGCTGATCGCAGGCGTTGGATCAGAAAGCGTCAAGGCCACGGTAGAGTTGGCTGAGGCAGCCGCCGAGTTCCATTACGATGCGGTTCTGGTCCGCACTCCCACTTACTATGCCGGCCAGATGACCGCGGCCGCCGTCCTGAACTACTACCATTGCGTGGCCGACCGCTCGCCGCTGCCCGTGGTGCTTTACAACATTCCCCAGTGTGCTCCGTACAACATTCCCGTGGAACTGGTGGCCGAACTGGCGCAACACCCCAACATCATCGGCATCAAGGACTCCAGCGGCAGCATGGAACGGATCTGCGGCCTGGTGACGTCGACCGCTTCGGCTCCGCGAAGGATGGAGACTGTTACGCCTGTTTTTGAGGCGGTTACCGCGCGCATGTTGACGCCTGGAACCGGCAATGGCGATGCTCTCATCTCCGCCGGCGACCTTGGGAGTGGCGTTGCCGTGGCTGCCAAGCCTGCGGCGGCACCGATCAAGACGCGCAGCAGGGAAGTCGGTTTTCAGGTGCTGACCGGATCGGCCGGAACTCTGCTCGAATCTCTTGAGGCAGGGGCGGCTGGAGCCATTCTGGGCTTTGGCGCCTTCGCCCCCCAGGCCTGCCAGGAGGTTTACCTTGCCTGGAAAGACCATGACAAGGAACTGGCCCTGGAGAAGCAGAAGCGAATTGCCTGGCCCAATCAGCGCATCCTGGGCGAACTGGGTGTTGCGGGCGTGAAGTATGCCTGCGACTTCAACGGTTATTACGGAGGGCGCACGCGCGCTCCGCTGTTGCCGATTTCCGCCGAAGAGAAAACGGAGATCGAACGATTGCTGGCGGGAATCCGGAACTAGTTCAGCGATCGCCAGCAGATGTTCCTGGCACTGCCGAAGAGAGTGCAACACTGTTCCGGTACGCGGTATCAATTGATTGCAGTTTTGCGAATCGTCGTAGCTTTAAAGAACATCCATCATGTCTGATAACGGATATTCTGTATACTGCGACTGACCGTGATCCGGAGGCGTGTTCTCCACGCCTCCGGCTTCCCTCGGAAAGGCAATTCCCTACATTTTGTAGCGGCCCAGGTCTTCGTCGTTCAGGCCTTCGAGCCAGCCGCGCAACTGCTCGGCTGTGGGGCCTTCGGGCGGACCGGTGGTGTTCAGTTTGGCGGTCTGCATGACCTCTTCCGCAACATAGATCGGGCAATCAGAGCGCAGAGCGAGGGCGATTGCGTCCGAGGGGCGGGCGTCAATCACAAGGGGTTGGTCTCCCTGTCGCAGCCAGAGAACAGCGAAGAATGTATCGTCCTTAAGCTCTGATATCACAACGCGTTCCAGCCGTGCATTCAAGTGACGTATGAGGTTTCGCGTCAGGTCGTGGGTCATCGGTCGAGAGACAGCCACTTTTTCGATCTCGATGGCGATGGCGTTCGCTTCAAAGATCCCTACCCAGATCGGCATCACCGTTTCGGAAGCGACATCCTTCAGCACCACGATGGGCATGTTGGTGGCCGGATCCATCATCAATCCGCGAATTCGTACCTCGACATCCATGGCTCTCTCTCCTGGCCCGCTCCCATCTTAGACCGATTCGCCCACCAAACTATTCGGGTGCGATGCGGTGATCTTCACCTGCAGGTAGTTGCCAGGCGCCGGCGCGATGGGTTGTGCGCAGGTAAAATTCACCGGCGTGTTCTGGCTGCTTCGCCCTGCAATCTGGCCGCGGGCCGGGTGCTGGCCCTCGACCATCACTTCCATGACCTGGCCTATATGCCTGGCGTAATTGACCCTTTGGATCTCTCGCTGTCGGTCGAGCAGCACTTGAAGCCGAGTTGACTTCTCCGCTTCCGGGATGGAATCGATCATCGTCAGAGCCGGTGTATTGGGCCGCGCCGAGTACTTGAATCCGAAAACGCAATCGTACTCGACCTCGGCCAGAAGGTCCATGGTCTGGATGAAGTCGTCCGCGGTTTCGCCGGGAAAGCCAATAATGATGTCGGTGGAGAGCGAGATGGGCCGCCGCGCTGCCTTGATCAAGGCGATACGCTCCAGGTACCATTCGCGGGTGTACTCGCGCGCCATGGCCTTGAGGATGCGCGATGAGCCGGACTGAACCGGCAGGTGTACGTGGTCGCAGATCGTCGGAACGGCGTCGATGACTTCCACAATGTCGCGGGTGAAGTCGCGGGGATGGCTGGTGGTGAAGCGCACGCGGCGAACTCCGCCCACCTGGCCGACGGCGGCCAGCAACTCCGCGAAACTCAACTTCCCTTCCGGGTCGCGGTAGCTGTTGACATTCTGCCCCAGCAACTGGATTTCGGTATAGCCCTGGTCCACGATGCGGCGAGCTTCGGCCAGCACGGAGGAGGATTTGCGGCTGCGCTCCTTGCCGCGGGTATAGGGCACCACGCAGTAGGAGCAGAACTTGTCGCAGCCTTCGACGATGGTGATGTAGCCCCGGTAGGGATTTTTGCGGGCGGTAAACTCGGTCTCGAAAGTCTCGTCGGTCTGGCGGTCGTCCAGGCCGGTGATGCGGGTCTCGCCCGCTTCCAGACGTGCCAGCATCTCCGGCAGTTTGCGGTACGAGGCAGATCCGGAGACCAGCGAGACGTAAGGCGCCCGCGCAAAGATCTTTTCGCCCTCCTGCTGGGCGACGCAGCCCAGAACGGCAAAGCGTTTTCCCTCGCGATGTTGCCTCTTGTATTCGTCCAGGCGGTGAAAGACCTTCTGCTCCGCCTTATCGCGGATGGAGCAGGTGTTGTAGAGGATCAGGCCGGCGTCTTCTTCCGACTCGACCTGCTGGTAGCCCTGCTGCTCCAATGTGCCAATGACCTTTTCCGAGTCATGGGCATTCATCTGGCAGCCGAAGGTCTCAAGATAGAAGGTTTTTTCGGTTGCCATAGCAATTCCCAGTATATCGTGACCGCGTTTGGCGTGCTGGCCCGCTGGTCTCAGCGCACTCCGGCACGAAGGTACGCGACCAGCGCAGAGAGCTGTCCCTCGCTGAACCGGCCGGAAAAGGACGGCATGGTTCCCTTGCCCGCCAGAACCACGCGCCGCACCTCGGCATCCGTGGCGGGCGCGCCGCTGGGGAGATTCCTGTGGCGGAAAAGCCCGTCGAGCGCCGGCGGAACCTTCTTGAGAGCCAGGTCGTTGTCCTCGTGGCAGTGGGCGCAATGAACCTGGTACAAGTGCTTCCCTTCCGCCTGCTCGGGGGTCAGAGCCGGCGTCCCATGGCAGCCGCAGAAGGCCAGGCTGAACGCCAGCCCGATCGAGGCAAACGTCCAGCCGAAGCTCCGACCCTCCAGTTCCCTCACCCGGCGCCTAAGCCTTCTGGGCGAATTGCCCGCTCACGTAATCCCAGTTAACTACCTGGAAGAACGCCTTCACGTAGTCGGCGCGCCGGTTCTGGTACTTCAAATAGTAGGCGTGTTCCCAAACGTCCACGGTCAGCACCGGCTTGTGCCCCAGGGTGAGGGGGCTGTCCTGGTTGGGGGTGGTTTCGATGGACACCGAGCCGTCGGGCAGCTTCACCAGCCAGGCCCAGCCGCTGCCGAAGACGCCGATGGCCGCGGCGGTCAGCTTGTCCTGGAAAGTGGCGAGCGAGCCGAACTTCTGGTCAATCGCTTTGGCCAGTTCGCCGGTCGGCGCCGCGCCGCCCTTGCCCAGCGTCGGCCACCAGAAGGAATGGTTCAGATGTCCTCCGCCCTGGTTGCGGACAGCCGTGCGGGACGCTTCAGGCAAGGAGCCAAGGTTGGCGACCAGCTCTTCGACGGTCTTGCCTGCCAGTTCAGGGTGCGCCGCAACGGCGGCGTTCAGGTTGTTCACATAGGCCTGGTGGTGCTTGTCGTGGTGCAGATGCATGGTGGCTGCGTCGAAGTTCGGTTCGAGCGCGTCGTAAGCGTAAGGCAGGGGCGGCAACGTGAAAGGTCCGCTGGGCGGCGCGGCAGGCGCGGCAGCTGGGGCCTGGCCTGTGGGCCATCCTTCGGCGCGGAGCGTTTCCGTGAGTAGCGCGGCGCTGGCCAGAGCACCCATCTGCAGAATGGCGGTGCGACGATTGACCTTGGGTAGGGGCACAATCTCCTCCGGGGAATTTCGGTTCGGAATGCCGGCGTCGGCCGATTCCGGCGCGGGCGATTCGCCTCCTCAGTCTGAGCGGGCGGGCCAGCAAGGTCAAGTAAACTTTGTATATAGGCAAACGAATGACCGAATTTTCAGAACACCTGACACCGATCGCGCACGGGGCCCAAAACCGCTGCTTCGGCTGCGGGCAGGACAACGCGGACGGCCTGCGGCTTGAATTCCTGCGTGCCGAAGACGAAACCGTGGTTTGCTTCACGACGGTTCCCCAGCGCTTCGAGGGGCCAACCACCTACGTGCACGGCGGCATTATTGCCACTCTTCTCGATGAGGCCATGAGCAAGGCGGTCCGCGTACTAGGAGTGACGGCCATGACCCGCCATATGGAGGTCGAGTATCTCCGTCCGGTCCACTCCGGCGCGCCGATTCGGCTGGAGGGACGCCTGGTTCGCAGCGAGGGTCGCAAGCACTGGAGCGAAGCGAAGATCCTCTGCGCCAGAGGCCACGTGCTGGCGGAAGCCAAAGGTCTGTTCATCGAGATCCACGCCCGCTGACTGGACCGGCTGCTCCAGCGTTCCCGTCAGCGCAGCCTGGCCAGCCAGGTAATGATCGTGCTTTCGAGGAAGATCCGATGGTCGGACCATCCATGGTCAACGGCGTCCGTGTCCTCAAGGTTCTGGGCGAAGGGATAGACTCCCGGACTTCCCCAGGAGCCGCGATAGTTGAAGGTGACCGCGTTCCAGCCCGCCCTGCGCACGGCCTGCGCCAGGTCAAGATTCTTTTCGTTCCCGGGCAGGCCATGGCAGATAACGAGTGTGGGATGCGAACCCGCACCGGACGGCTGATAGACGATTCCGTTGATGAGGACCCCGTGGCTGGGAATGTGCAGTACGGCCATTCCGGCCGGATGAGCGGCATCGGCGGGCGGGTCAGTAAAGACCGCCGCGGGAACCGACTGTGCAGAGGCTGATGCTGCGGAAAGAACCGCAAGCGCGAAAGGGAAAAGGTGCACGATGAGAACCTCCGGGGGCTGACAAACGGGCGGAATAGATAATGAACGAGTTACATAATTCTCCAGAAATTAGAGGCCTCGCGATTGAATCACTTTAGCAAGCTTTCGCTCAGTCTTCCGCGTCTCAAGAGCGAAAGCTGTCTTGCCTTTCGTTCGATTCACTCCTCTGGCCGGCAGTGTTCCACGACGTATTATCTGCACGGGCGAGTCCTTGCGGCTTCCAAAGGAGTCCGGGAACCTTCCAGAATCCAGTGCTTCGAGTTGGTTACCGCATGTGCCCGAGGGAAACCCATTTCTGATTCGACAGTAACCCGCCGAGAAAAAACAGGCCTCAACTCAGAGGATCACCGATAGTACACTCGTCTCTACTTTGCTCGCGCAGCTTCTGTCCGGCTCGGGCCCACAGGAAGGAAGCTACCATCGGATGACCGATTATTACGAATTCCTGCAGATCAGCCCGCACGCCAATTTGGACACCATCCACCGCGTATATCGATTCCTGGCCGCGCGATTTCATCCTGATAATCCCGAATCCGGCGACCCCGAGTTGTTTCGCAATGTGCGGACTGCATATGAGGTCTTGTCCGACCCCAAGCGCCGCGCCGAATACGATGAGAGTTGCGAAGTCGAGCCCCAGGAGGTTGTACCCCTATCCGCGTCCATCGACTTTATGGACGACCTCGAAGGGGAGTTGAACCGTCGTCTGGGGTTGCTGGCGTTGCTCTACCATCGACGTCGCACCAAACCGGACATGCCCGAAGTGACTCTGGCCGAGCTTGAAGCGCGAATGGGCTTTCCTCGCGATTACCTCGACTTCACCGTCTGGTACCTCGCCAGGAAAGGCCATATCACCCGGGCCGATAATGCGCAGTTCGCGTTGACCGCCGAGGGGGTGGACTTTGTGGAGACACAACGCGCAAAGCTCCCCATCCTGAACAAACTGCTGACAAGCGGATCGGGACCTTCCGGAGAAATATTCCGCACGCCCACTATGCCGCGGGTGCCCGATGCCGTGCGCACGACAAGAGGCTCGGCTCCGCGCACGCCGGAAGACAAACTCGACCTTCCCTTAATCGTTGTGGCCCCGGGGTCGCCCGGCTTCATCGAAAGGCGGAAGAACGGGTCGGACCGTCGGCAGGACCCTCGCGGCAGGCCGTCAGCCGAACCAGACAACAAGGCGACTCCTTTTGTCCAGTTGCGGTAGTGGGCACCGCGAAGGCAAAGAGAACCTTCAGGGTGAACTGATGCCACTACATTCAAATAAGTTGACGCTGGCTTTCACAGGTTCATCTCAAGGTTCCGGATGCTCTGAGCCCTGGGGAACTTGGAAGGCGTCGAATATCGAAAGTAACTTCCGGTCTGAACCACGGGTCACCCAGAAACTACCTGTTCGTGACCTTACGTCGAGCGCCGCCTACACCCTACTATCGGGTCGACGTAATTAAAAAGCGCACTCGGTTTGTGTCAAAGCAAGCGGCGTGCGTGCGTGAGAAGGCCGGTCGAGATGAAGACCACCTCCCTTCCCCTCTTACTAACGAATTTGCTGACGCGGTGGCAGTTTGCACGCGAAAGTTCAAGAGAGACCTAACGGGGCGCATCAGGGGTACAGACACGAGAAGGAGCGCAATGGTTAATGAGTGTGGAAATTGCCTAAAATGTAAAAGGAGTTGCAACGTATCCTTGGTGGAGAAATACCCACGGCTGATCATAGGCGTAATTTGCTCTTTACTCGCTCTGGGTGCTGTCGGTATTAGTTTGGGCAGCGTAGGGTTTGGCTCTTTCAACTAAATGCCCCCAACCTTTGGGGACAAGGATTATCGCTGCCTCGTTCGACGTATCAATCAACAGAACAAGGTCGTCTCTATTCCACGCATTCCACCGCCGCTCTTCGATTCGAGCAGACTCTTGCCCTCAAAAGATCGGCGCTGAGGTATAAAGAAACGCTCATAGCATGTTGAAACGGATTCAGTCCTGATCAGATTCCGACTCATTGCCTTGACAGGGGGTGCAATGCGGGAGTCAGGCAAATCCGCACATTTGCTCAGTACCCTTCTGGTCGCTACCTTGTCCCAGATGAATTCGACTGCGGTGGTCCCGGTTGTTCGGACAGTTTTTTCGGGTTCTTAAGTGGAAAAGTCATTCAGTTAGCGGTCGTGGCGGTGGGAATGTGAAAATCGGTTTCATTGATTTTCAAGGTTTGTGGGAAGGGCGGAAAACGGTTGTATCGTTTTCCGGGCTTTCCATAAACCGGCATTTCCACGGCCTGCTTCCGTGGCGCGTTATGCCGCCAGTTGTTCCAGCGGTCGGTTGAAGTATACCTGATCCGGCGTTTGTGCCTGCAGGCTGGAGTGGGGGCGGCGATTGTTGAAGAACTGGATGTACTGGCCGATCCCGTTTCTGGCTTCGCTGACTGAGTCGTAAGCATGCAGATAGATCTCTTCGTATTTGATCGAGCGCCAGAAACGCTCGACGAAGACGTTGTCACACCAGCGCCCCTTGCCGTCCATGCTGATGGCGATCCCATCTTTCTTGAGCCGCCCGGTGAAGGCTTCGCTGGTGAACTGACTGCCCTGATCGGTGTTGAAGATCTCCGGTTTGCCATGCTTGCTCAGAGCCTCATCGAGAGCCTCCAGGCAAAACGAAACGTCCATTGTGATCGACAACTTCCAACTCAGTACTCGACGGCTGAACCAGTCAATCACTGCGATCAGATAGACAAAGCCACGCTTCATCGGCACGTAGCTGATGTCCGTTGCCCAAACCTGATTGACGCGTGTCACGGCCACATTGCGCAGCAGATAGGGATAGATCTTGTGTCCCTGTGCTGGCTTCGACGTGTTGGGCTTGCGATAGATGGCCTCGATGCCCATGCGTCGCATTACGGTGCGCATATGACGACGACCAACACGAACACCATCGCGCAACAGAAAGTCGCGTAACATGCGATTGCCTGCGAACGGATGCTCAAGGTGAAGCTCATCGATGACGCGCATCAGCTTCAGTTCATCCTCGCTCAACGGCCGCGGCTTGTAGTACACGCTACTGCGGCTGACCTTGAGCAATGTGGACTGCTTGTGAATCGACAGCTTGTTCTCGGGATCGATCATCTCTTTGCGCTCAGGAGACCCGCTTTCGAGAGCGCGCTTTCTAAAAAATCCCGCTCCAGGCTTAACTCGCCTATCTTGGCATGCAGCCTGGTCACGTCAACCTTGGCCGACTCCTGTTCCTTGGCTTCACCAAAGACGCCCTCAGCACCTTCCAGAAGCTGGGTCTTCCACTGGGTAATCTGGTTCGGGTGTATGTCGAATTGCTGGGCAAGTTCAGAAAGGGTCTGTTCACCCTTCAGTGCAGCCAAGGCCACCTTGGCTTTAAAGGCGGCTGTGTGATTCCGGCGGGGACGTCGTGCCATCGTTCTCCTCATTTCTGCCATCTTACATGGCGGTAGAGGAACAGCCCTTCCACTTATCCCACTGTCCGAATTCCCGGAACCAGCTCATTGCTCACGCATAGTACCTTGTTTGCTGCTCGGTAGACGATGCTGAGGTCGTGCGACACCATAAGCACCGTGAGATGCTGCTCTCGCTGTAACCGTTCCACTAACTCGTAAACTTTTTCTTGTGCCAGCTCATCGAGACTCGCTGTCGGTTCGTCGAAAAGAAGCACATTGGGTTTGCCGAGTAATGCAAATGCGATGAGAACTTTTTGAAACTGTCCGCCAGAGATGATTCCGATGCTCGCGTTTAGGACTTCAGGTGTTAAGCCGACCAGAGTGGCAACCGCTTCCACGCTGCCGGCAGCCAACTTGAGCACATGCGCCTTTGCAGCAAGCAGATCGTGAACGCGAATCGGCATTTGGCGGTCTGCTGCCACTTTCTGCGGAACGTAGCCCAATTTCACACCGGGCGACCAACGGATCTCGCCTCGGAAGGGCAGCAAGCCGAGCAGTGCCTTTAGCAGGACGGTTTTGCCCGCGCCGTTAGGCCCGATGATCGCAACGTTATCACCCGCATCCACGGCGAAACTGAGGTTGTGGATGACACTGCGATTGTCGAACTGAATACTCAGCGCCTGCACTGAAAGAATGGTGCCCGTCGTCAATTTGCTTCCATCCTCTTCTCCATAGCGGTTGGCACCTGAGAGTCAAGCATTTCTGCGCCTCTCATCGTGCTCATGGAACAATGACGGCCGATCCATTCTCCGTTTCATCCTTCACGGCCATCAGTGCCTGGTTGGCCTGATCCAGTGAAAAGACGGAAACGCGCGGTTGAATGTTGAGCTTGTGCGCAAGCGCAAGGAAATCGCGTGCGTCGACTCGCGTCATGTTCGCCACGCTGCGTATCTGTCTTTCTCCCCACAGCAACTTGTCATAGTCGAAGGCCGGCATTTGGTTCAGATGAATGGCATTGATTGCCACCACCCCACCTTTTCGAAGGCTCGAAAGCGCATCAACCACCACCTTGCCGCTTGGCGCGAAGGTGATTGCACAGTCCAGCGCCACTGGCGGCCTGGCATCTTCGTTACCAACCCAAGTCGCGCCGAGTCTGACAGCCGCCGCACGGTGCGCTTCGCCCCGCGTAACGACATACACCTCGCATCCCCAGGATTGCAGCACTGGAATCGAGAGCGTCGCGGAACTGCCGAAGCCGAAGAGCCCGACGCGGTCTCCAGGCTTTACACCCGCAACCCGCAAGCTGCGAAACCCAATAATGCCAGCGCAGAGCAGTGGCGCCACGTGGGTAGCATCGAGCTCCTGCGGAAGAGGATAGGTGAAGTCTTCTCGCGCGAGCGCATATTCGGCATACCCTCCGTCGACTGAATAGCCGGTGAAGGTCGGGTGGTCACAGAGGTTCTCCATTCCATGCTGGCAGAAGAAGCAATCGCCATCTGTGCCACCCATCCACGAAACGCCAACGCGAGTCCCCAAAGGTAAACTGGCGCTGGCGCCCTCAATCACCTCTCCCACAATCTGATGGCCAGGTATCAGTGGTTGGTGGAGCACCGGCAGATCCCCCTCCACGATGTGCAAGTCTGTGCGGCACACGCCGCACGCGAGCACTCGCAACAGCACGTAGCCCGGCGCCACCTGCGGGCGAGGCACGTCCTCAATCCTCAAATGGAACGCGGCACTCCCTTTTCCTGGATCGAAGATGGCAGCCTTCATAAACGCTTATCTACTCCTTTGAGTTGTTTGATTTCGTCCCGCTAAACTGCTGGAGCGTGGAGATGGAGTTCTCCAGGGCACTGCGGTTGATTCGTTCGAGCAATGCTCGATTGACGTGCCTGGCCGTCGAACTGCGGCATAAGGCGTCATTCCCCCCTAAAGTCTGGCAGCTGCCTTCTGCCACCGCTGAGCAATCGGATACTACCTTGCATCCCGTCACAGAAGACAACCATCCGAGAGGCGAACCGCACGCCAGGCCAAGCGATCTCAATCAGTTGTGCAATTGGGAACAACATCGTCGCTCGAAAATGCCCAAACTGGATTCTGAGTTTCTTCGCGGCATGAAGTAGTCCGATTCATACCGTTCTTTTCGAAAACGTTCTATCCG
>Ga0302200_10000722_pt1 | contig 32849 bp, 38 predicted proteins | sample II_Bog_N3_1_FD_194585 | JGI IMG/M metagenome (GOLD analysis project Ga0302200, IMG submission 194585) | Peat permafrost microbial communities from Stordalen Mire near Abisko, Sweden - II_Bog_N3_1 | ecosystem: Environmental > Terrestrial > Soil > Wetlands > Peat | place: Sweden: Abisko... | reverse complement strand
GGTTTAGATTGGCCGTCCATGTTCCCAGACCGGCTTTTGCTTTGGCTACAGTTGTGACCATGATTTTTATGATCGGTTCAATAGGTCAATTATTCTTTAGTGCTCCGATTGTGAAAATAAATGGACAGGATCAAGTGGCGTATCTTAGTTCTTTAATAGTTGAACCTGTGGACATGAATAATGGCAATGATTCACTGACGCCTATAGAAAAGGTTTTTTTGTAATTAAATACTGACCAACCTATTTGGTAAGGTTAAAACTGGAGGATAATATGAGGATAACAAAGACAGGAATTGCAGGAGTTTTGATGTCAGCGGTATTGGCTTTATCAGCGCCGCTTGTATATGCTGACAACGCCAATGGCGGCAATGTGTCAGGTGGACAACCAGCAGTTTCTAATGACCAACCATCTTCAGAACAAGGAGAACACTCTTGGGGGCATGGTCATTGGGGAAGGCATGGAGATCATCATCAAGGTGGTTTCTTCAAAGATTTAACTGATGATCAGAAGAAGCAATTAAAAGATATTTGGCAGAAACAAAAGGAAGCCAAGAAGGCAATATTTACACAGATAAAGGCAAATAAAACGGCCATCACAAATGAACTACTTCAAACAACACCGGACGTAAACAAAATCAATGATCTTAAATCCAAGTTAGAAGTGCTTGGTGCCCAGATGTTGGACAATCGTATTAATTCAGACCTTGAAGTCAAAAAGATTCTGACTGCAGAACAGTTTGCTCAGTATCTTGAGTTCCAGAAGCATAAATTTGGTCGTTTCCATGGGGGGCAATGGGGACATAATGGCGAAGGCTTTGGGCATTGGAAACATTGCGGTGGTCATCATCACAGAAATCATCATGGTAATTGGGGTGAGCAGCGTGATGGTGGTTATGGGGAACATGATGGTCACGGGTATGCCAACGGGGATAATGAATAAGGTATCTCCTGTTTGATGTCATTGAACTTGGGTCTAATTGAAGGAAATAAAATATATTGCAATAATAAAAAAGGTCTAATAATTTTTAGTAAAGAACTTTATTAGGGAGGGGTAATATGCGAAATACAATGAAGTTATCAATTATTTTCTTAGGTTTAGGGATGATCTTTATTGGATCAACTCCGTCGTATGCTGATCATGTAAGGTTTGGTGTGAATATAGGTGTGCCTATTGGTGGTTATTATTACGGTGACCCATATTATTATGGGGCTCCGTATTATTATGGCAATCCCTATTATCCAGGATATGTAGTGGCCTCTTCATCCAGCTATCAGCCGGTCGTTATCAATGGGACGACGTATTATGTTAACAATGGGGTTTATTATATTTATACCCAATATGGCTACCAAGCGGTGGCAGCGCCGGTTGGGGCTCCCGGCCCTGTTGTAGTTCAGAGCGCTGTTGGGACATCAGTTCCTGCGGCCACTGGCGCTGATTCTATTACTGTTAATGTCCCTAATGACAAGGGTGGATATAATGCCGTTGTCCTTAAACCTTCAGGAAAAGGATATGTGGGCCCACAGGGAGAGTTTTATTCTGAATTTCCTAAAGTTTCTCAGTTGCAACTTATGTATGGTAAATAGGTTTAACTGCATAATTATTAGAGGTCATCTATGAGAATGAAAATGTTATTGTTGGGGTTTACGGCGTTGGTTTTGGCAGGCTGTGCAACCAGTACACGGTATGTCAATTATACCGACCAGAGATTCCCGCCCAAAGATCAGTATTATACCGTGAATGTTTATCCTGAAACGCAAGCCCTTCCCACTACTAATCCTTATTATGTGATTGGGAAGGTGTCTATTGAAGGGTATGCCAGCGAGGGGGTAAATCCTGAAATGTTGGCTAATCAAGCCCGAAGCATTGCCCGCAAAAGAGGAGCTGATGCTATTATCAATTCAAGGACAGACATAATCCGTTATTGGCGCGATGCTTTATTAAGATTTAGAGGAGAATTGATTGTGTATGCTCCGGCGACAGCAAAGTGAGGTTACAAAATGGGGAATAAGTTTATTGAAAACAGGTTTATTAAACTTCTAATGAACAGGCCAGTTTTGATTTCATTGGCGGTATTCTTATCTGTAGGATTGCTGGGGATAATTCTTGTGTTGAGATCATTCTTGCAGCTGCCTGAAAATTTATAAGGAGTCGCTATATGCCAAAGATAACAATTAAAGAACTGCCAATGGAGCAGAAGGAATGGGAAAAGGCTGCTGCCCAGCAGGGATTATTTACTACGATTGGTTTAGCAGAAGGGGAAATTTTGAATTTTATTGAAGGCAAAGGGGAGGTTGCGTTGACTGATATAGTACAGCACCTATCTTGGGTCCCTTGGTCAACCATCATCATGGGCATTGGCGCGTTAATTCGAGAAGGGTTGATAGCTTATAAAGGGCAGAATCAATACGTTTTATTGGATAGTAAAAAGTAAATTATTAAATAGTTTAAGCAATGCACAACTCCCTCACCAGGTTAAGCCTAAAGGACATGCCTTGGTTTTAATCTTCTCCTGCAAGAAGATTGGTGAGGGCTTTTATTATTGGTCATAACTTAGAATTAGCAAGGAGGAGTTAGATGAAAAAGTATTTGTATGTATGCACAGTGATAGCATTTGTATGTATCATTTCTGGGTGTAATACTTATAACAATGAGGGTGAAGGTGCGGCTGCCGGAGGTGCGCTTGGTGCACTCGCAGGAGGAATTATAGGCCATCAAAGTCATGATACCGGAGCCGGTATGTTGATTGGTGGCGCTGTGGGTGCACTTGCTGGGGCAGCCGTAGGATCGCAAATTCAGAAACCTGAGCCGCCACCGCAACAAGTCATCGTGGCTCAACCAGCTCCAGTTGTTGTTGCACAAACTCCACCATCAGTAACATATTCCGGAGACACGGTCACTGTTAATGTCCCTAATTCCAATGGAACATTTACGGCAGTCGTACTTAAAAGATCAGGAAACGGCTATGTAGGGCCGCAAGGTGAGTATTATGATCAAATCCCTACAACTGCTCAGTTACAAGCCATGTATGGTAAATAGGAAAATGGACGGATTAAAAGGAAGGATGTGGTGCTTGTATTTAGCCATATTCTTTGTTTTATCGCTTCCTTTCTATGCACAAGCAGATCCTTCAAAGGTGGATGATATTGTTACAAAGATGAAAACGGAATTGAATTTAACCCCGCCACAGATTGACGCTGTAAAACCAACCATCCAAGGGTATATGTCCTCACGAAAACAGCTCATTCAGAATTTTCGTCAACAAGGCTTAACGGATAAAGACGCTCTTAAAAGCCAAATAGATCAATTAAAAAGTATCGAGAGGCAGAAGTTGTCACAGGTTTTAAGTCAGGCTCAAATGGACAAATGGCTTGAGAAATAAAATTTCAATGCGATGTTAAATCCGGATGATGCTGATGATACTGGAAATTCGACGGGCATGGGAGGTCATCGGCATAGACATAGCAGTGAAGTCACTAATGAAGACAGTTCTTCACAATCAGGTGAATGATAAATATGAAAGAGTTTGTCACAGGTTTTTGGACGATGGATAGGAGGCGAAATGGGTAAAAGATGCAGAAAATGCAAAGTACCTCTTGAAGGCTTTTTATATTGGTTGATAGCATCAAAGATATTTGGTTTGCAGCCGTCAACAAAAGATCCTGAACTGTGCAATAAGTGCGAGGGTAAGCAGGGGACGCTATGGCCAACGCAATCGATATAAGAAATTGAAAATGATCTTAATTAGGGTAATATATGAAATCAGGGTAATTTCCCTTATTGATTCAATAAGTTTGTAAAGAAAATATGGATAAGATCATCATTAGTGTAAATAAATTATCGAAGAAATATGGCTCGTTCCACGCAGTAAAAGACATTTCATTTGAAGTTAAACAATCCGAAATTTTCGCCTACTTAGGTCCCAATGGCGCTGGAAAATCCACAACCATCAAGATGTTCATCACCTTGCTGGCCCCCACCAGCGGAGACGCTGTTATTAACGGACATAGTTTAATCCAGCATCCGGCTGAAGTAAGGAAGTCTATTGGCTATGTCCCCCAAATGATTTCTGTTGATGGCTCTCTTACGGTCCAGGAAAATATGATGCTTATGGCTCAGCTTTATGACGTTCCTTATCGTGAATGTAAAGGGCGTATTCAGGAAATGCTGACCTTCCTTAATTTAGACAAGCACGCCCGGTCTCTGGTGAGGACGCTTTCTGGAGGTATGATCCGTAAATTGGAAATTGGACAGGCTATGATCCACCATCCTCGTATTCTTTTTCTTGATGAACCAACGACAGGGGTTGATCCCATTGCCAAACGTAATATTTGGGAACATTTGGTAGATTTGAGAAAAACTTTTGGTACGACTATATTCTTTTCAACGCATAATTTGGAAGAAGCTGAAGAATCTTCTGACAGGGTTGCAATCATGAATACCGGGGAAATTGCTGTTATCGGCACTGTTGCAGAGCTAAAGGAAAAAACTAAAAAGAAGGATGCTACGCTGGAAGATGCCTTTATTTTCTTTGCCGGTAATTCTCTTGAGATGGAAGGTAATTTTAGGGATATACGATCGACAAGGAAGACAGAGGGGAGATTGGGATAAAATATGTTAGGGTATATTTCACAACTGATGAACAAAACAAGAGTGATGGCTTGGGTCGGGATAATAAAGCTTCTTCATGATCCCACTGAATTGATTTCGAGGGCGGTACAGCCCGTTATATGGCTTTGTATTTTTGGAGAAGCTATGAGTCAGGTCAGAGGGATACCGACTCAAGGTGTTACGTACTTGGAATTTATCACGCCAGGTATCCTTACTCAATCAGTAACGTTTGTCGCGATATTCTATGGGCTGGATATTATCATGGAACGCGATATGGGGTTGCTTCAGAAGATCTTGGTTACGCCAACGCCACGCTTAGCGCTTGTTTGGGGGAAGATGCTTTCAGCAAGTGTTCGTGGGATAAGCCAGGCCATTGTCATTTTTATTCTTGCTTTGATCCTTCATATTCATCTTCGGATTAACCTATATTCTATGTTGGGTGTGTTGATCCTTATTGTGCTTGGAGCCAGCTTCTTTACCGGATTGTCGATGATTATCGCGTCTATTGTCAAAACCCGTGAGCGATTCATGGGAATAGGGCAAACGATAACCCTTCCGCTTTTTTTTGCTTCCAATGCTATCTATCCAATTTCGATCATGCCTTCGTGGCTTCAGGTGGTTGCCAATATCAATCCGTTGAGTTATATGGTTGATGGTATCCGGTCCCTATTAGTTACCGGTAATGTAACAAGGCTATCATATGACATTGTTATTCTTATTATTGTTACTTTTGCCATATCATTATTGAGCGCGTATATGTATCCAAAGGTTGTTATCTAAACAGGAGAAACTAATGAAATTAATAAATGGAATCAAAATCTTTGAAAACATAAAAGAAATAGTTGAGCCTGCACATTCCTGTCTTGTTGTTTGGGATGTTCAGAATGGGTTGGTCGACAAAATATTCAATAAAGATGAATTTATGGCCAATATCAAAAACTTGATTGAAAAATTAAGAAATAAGATGCCGGTGGTCTATACCTTAATTACTCCGCCACCAAAAGATTTTAATTCATCGTGGAGATACTATTCGATGATGAGACGTTTTAATATAAAAGATGTGGATAAATTACCTTCTTTTATGGCCATTGGTTCAAAAGAGCGGGAAATTCCTGAGAGTATAAGGCCGGTGATGTCTGACATAGTTCTTGATAAATCTGCCGCAAGCATTTTCATCGGTACAAATTTTGAATACTTGATGCGTGATCGAGGCATAAAGACCTTGATATTTACTGGGATAGCAACTGAAATTGGTGTTGAGTCTTCAGCGCGTGATGCATCCAATAGGGGATTTTTCCCAGTGGTGGTGTCTGATTGTGTTTCTTCTATGGATAAAGAATCTCACGAGCGATCATTAAAGAACTTAGAAAAAATTGTCATTGTAGAAAAGTCGGAAATATTTTAAGAATAAAGTATAAGAAATAATAACGAGGTTAATAAAAAAGGGAGGGATCGAATGATTAAGAAGAATATTATAGGTGCGGCTTTAGCAGTTTTGGTTTTAGCAGGCACTTCCTATGCACAAGAATCAACGGAACAAGGCAATTCATCGCAAGGACAGGGTTCCTCAGAGGAACATTCACGCCGAGCTCCTTCACAGGTTGCTATTGATGCGTGTTCAGGGAAAGCAGTTGGTGATACCTGTGAATATACCAATTCCAGGGGAGAAGATAAGACTGGTGCCTGTGCTAATACAAGTGATGGTCAAACCGTTTTCTGCAAGAGAATTAGGAAGACTTCATCGTAGGATAATTGGTCATCAATTTTGTAGAATACTGATAAGATCATAATTAGTTTCAAAAATTTATCAAAGAGTTTTAATTTATTTTAGGCTGTCTGAACGACATTTCTGATCTCAGAGATAAAGCTTGCCTTTCTTTCGGACAGATACAATACATCTCCCCAATTTTTGTGTCTCATATCTACACTATCTATTTATTATACCCCGGTACAATTGATTCATTTTAAGCCCTCGCTAAAATACTATTCATGACCATAAATAATTTGATGCTCAATGAGAAGGATGAATTGTTTTCAGATAAGAAACAAGTTTATATTGTGGATGACGATGAGTCGTTACGTCGCTCACTTAAATTACTTTTAGTTTCTTATGGTTTTGCAGTGGAAACATTCTCTTCAGCCGAAGAATATTTCAAAGTTGTACCGAATAGTATCAAATGTTGTTTGGTCCTGGATATTCACATGCCGGTACTAAATGGATGGGGCACATTAAAAAGACTGACAGAAGCAGGGTATAACCATCCAGTTATTGTGATAACGGCGGATAAGGGTGAAAATCTTAGGGAAAAGGCCTTAAAGGCAGGGGCAGTGGGGTTTTTGCAAAAACCATTTGCTGATCATTATTTGCTTCATATGGTTACACATGTTTTTAATAAACAGGAGAAAGAAATGAGAAAATTAAATGAGCAGGAATTAGAAGATACAAAGGCATTAGGAGCTTTAAAGGATAATTTCAGGTTAAATACAACAGGGACAGATGATGACTTGAGTTTAGATATTCAAGATGCCATTAGCCAAGATGGCTCTTTATCAGAGATAGTTGACAATATTCAAGTCACTGTTGAAGATGGAATCGTGACGTTAGATGGTGACGTATATAGTGATCATGAAAAAATGACAGCAGGTGATCTGACAGCGGCATTGGCTGGAGAAGACAATGTAAATAATTATTTACGCGTTGTAGAAAGTGAAGATTAAAAATTGAAAGATTTTAATATGACTAAAGAGAGTCCAAGGTTTAAAGAAATTGTCGAAAAAGAAATGCATGAATATAAATGCGGGAAATTAAAAAGTGGTAGCGATGGCAAAGTTGTGAAGGACAGAAAACAGGCCATTGCCATTGCATTATCTGAAGCTCGACAAAGCGGGGAGTAATATGAAAAAACAAGGCAAACAAGAAAGAAAAAGTAGACCATCAACACATCAGCAAGGATTAAGAGGTTTAGGAGGACGTATTAAAGCCCGAAATCGTCCGGAAGAAAGAAAAATAGATATTAAGTACGTTAAGTGAAAGAGGCAAAAATGGCTAGGATAGCAGTGTTAATTGATAATAAATTTGAGGATTCAGAGTACAAGAAACCAGCTACTGCATATAAGAAATCAAAACATGAGCTTGTGATTATAGGTGTTAAAAAGGGGATCGTTACAGGAGAAAAGGCTGGCTTGAAAGTTAAAGTCGAAAAGTCCGTGACTGATGTGTCTGTCGATTATTTTGATGCTCTATTCATACCCGGCGGGTATTCTCCTGACCAGTTAAGAAGTCATGATGAGGTGGTCACCTTCGTGAAACAATTTGCAGCGACAGGAAAGCCAATTTTTTTCATTTGTCATGGGGCTCAATTACTTATTACAGCTGATATTTTAAAAGGACGCATGGTTACTGGCTGGAAGTCTATTATTCAGGATATCAAGAATGCTGGTGCTGAATATATTGATGCTGATGTTGTAGAAGATAAGAATTTAATTTCAAGCCGTTGCCCTGCAGATTTACCGGCATTTATAAAAGCTACATTAACTAAACTTGGTCATTTAGGTCAACAATCATAAATTAGGAGAAAATATGTCTAAAGCAATTGGAATAGATCTAGGAACGTCGAACTCAGCGGCTGCTGTTATGGAAGGTGGTCGTCCTGTAATTATACCCTCTGCTGAGGGTGCAGGAGTTTCCTCAGGTAAAGCATTCCCTTCTTTTGTGGCATTTACTAAGGACGGACAATGTTTAGTCGGGGAGCCAGCTCGTCGTCAGGCCCCGATTAATTCTGAAGGTACTATTTATGCGGCCAAACGCAAGATGGGAACTGATTTTAAATTTAAAGCAAGGAGACAAGAATTTACTCCGCAGCAGATTAGTGCTTTTATCTTACAAAAGATTAAGGCTGATGCGGAAAAATATCTTGGTGAACCGATTGATTCAGCTGTAATTACAGTGCCAGCGTATTTTAATGATAATCAACGCCAGGCAACCAAGGATGCAGGTGAAATTGCAGGCCTAAAAGTTTTGCGTATTATTAATGAGCCGACAGCTGCATGTCTAGCATATGGCATTGACAAAGTAGGCAAAGAACAAAAGATCATGGTTTTTGATCTTGGCGGAGGTACCCTTGACGTTACTATCCTTGAAATGGGATGGGACAAAGAACAAAAGGCCAGTACATTTGAAGTGCTCGCGACCTGCGGTGAAAACCAATTAGGTGGTACCGATATGGACAATGTGCTTATTGATTACATCATTAACGAATTTAAGAAAGAGACAGGCATAGACCTTAAGAATGACAAAATGGCTTTTCAGCGTCTACGAGAAGCCGCAGAAAAGGCAAAGGTTGAGCTTTCGAGTACTATTTCGACAGACATAAATTTACCCTTTGTTACTGCCGATGCTAATGGCCCCAAGCATTTGACCTTGACTATTGACCGGGCAAAACTGGAAAGTTTAGTTGCTCCCATTATTGAACGTTGTCGGGTTCCCATACGCCAAGCCATTAAGGATGCAAGTACTAAACAAGGTTCAGAAATCAAGATTGACCGTGTCATTTTGGTGGGTGGACCGACACGTATGCCTATTGTTCAACAGTTCTTGGAGAAAGAAGTTGGTCAAAAGATTGAGCGAGGTGTTGATCCTATGGAATGCGTGGCTTTAGGGGCAGCCATTCAGGCGGGGATCATTAGTGGTGATGCTAAAGAAATTTTGTTATTAGATGTAACACCTTTGTCTCTCGGCATTGAGACGATGGGGGGAGTATTTACAAAATTGATAGACCGTAATACCACTATCCCAACCAAAAAGAGCCAGATTTTCTCAACAGCCGATGAAAATCAGTCAGCTGTGACAATTCGAGTTTTGCAAGGCGAACGCCAGATGGTTGATGACAATATTGAATTAGGCCGTTTTGATCTTGTAGGAATCCCGCCAGCACCACGCGGCGTACCTCAGATCGAAGTTACGTTTGATATCGACACCAACGGCATTGTGCATGTCACGGCCAAGGATAAGGGCACAGGCAAGGAACAGTCGATCAAGATCACTGCTTCAACTAAACTGTCCAGTGACGATATAGAACGGATGGTCAATCAAGCAGAGAAATTCGCAGAAGAAGATAAAAAGAAGAAGGAAGATGTAGAATTAGCGAATCAGGCCAATACGCTAGTTTATTCAACTGAAAGTTCACTTAAGGCGTATGGGGATAAAGTCTCTAATACGGATCGTGGGAATATAGAACAGGAATTAAACAGTTTAAAGAATGTAATTAAAGGGAAAGATGCAGATAAGATCAAACGTGGTATGGAGTCTCTAGAAAAAATGGCCCAGAAATTGGCTCAAGAAGCCTATAAGGCAACAGATCCAAAACAACAAAAATCTTCTGAAGAGCCAGCTGATTTTGTTAATCCTGCCAATCAAGAAAAGAAAAAGGACAATAAAGACGACATCATTGATGCTGATTTTACAGCAGTAAATTCAGGTTTTCCTAATGATGTTCCGAGAAAATAAAGGATTATAAAATCAGTAATACATAAAAGTATATAGACAGGAACTAATTAATGAAATGTCCAAATTGCAATAAAGAGTTGCAGGTTTTTGAATTTAAAGACTTGAAAACTCATGAATGCTTATCATGTAAGGGGATGTGGATTAATCATGGGCTTGTAAAAGATGTTAAAGATTTTTGGGCCATGCTGAATATGTTAAAAATACGAATGGCTGTTAAACATCCACGTTTGGAACAGGCGTGGGAAGAGATTGAAAGCATCTCACCTTTTAAATAATTAAAAAGAATAGCGTCCGCCTGACCCATCGTGAGTCTTCGCGGTATCACTATCAGAGAGGTAATATGTCAAAACATACTCATCATGAGACTAACCAGGAACAAAGAAATAATAAAGAGCATGGTGCGTCACCTTTCCATTACGATCCATATCAGTCGAGCAGTGCAGTGAAGATTCAAGATAATTCAACAAAAGCAGATGAAGATAATAGTGATATAAAGCTTCGGGCTTATCAGATTCATTTGGAAAAAGGCGGTTCTGATTTAGATAATTGGCTAGAAGCAGAGCGAAGTTTAAAAATGCTTAAATAAAAAGGATTAATTAATGTCTAATGAAACTCTATTTTTAATAATTACTATTTTTTTGGTCATCATATCTCTGCCTACATGGGGTTACAGCAAGTCATGGGGATATAAACCTACAGGTGTCTTGACAGTAATGTTAGTTCTTTTTCTAGTTTGGGCTCTCGTTGCAGGACGGCCTTTATTTAGACATTCAGTAGCACAAGATATAAGAACAACAGGCCATGATATGATGAATTGAAGTCAGGCATGATTAGATATCGTCATAAAGAACAACATCATTCGGACAGGATTGGTTGGTTACGTGCGTCAGTATTGGGTGCTAATGACGGCATACTATCAACTGCAAGTCTTATTGTGGGTGTTGCTGCTGCTCATTCGACACAAGGAGCTGTATTAATTGCTGGTGTGGCAGGCTTAGTTGCTGGGGCGATGTCCATGGCGGCAGGTGAGTATGTGTCGGTTAGTTCCCAAGCGGATACAGAAAAAGCTGATTTAGTTCAAGAGCGTCGTGAACTTAGTGAGGATGATAAAGGTGAACATCAGGAATTGGCTTCAATTTATGTGGCGCGGGGTTTAGATCGACCACTCGCAAAAAAGGTCGCTCAAGAATTGATGGCTAAAGATGCTTTGGGGGCCCACGCCCGTGACGAGCTTGGTATCACGGTTAACTTTATCCCTCATCCGGTGCAAGCAGCTTTGGCATCAGCAATTTCATTTTCTATTGGTGCCGCAATGCCTCTTATAGTTGTTTTTATATCTCCACAAGCAAGATTAGTTCCGATGGTTTTTGGTACGACGCTTATTTTTCTTGCGGGATTGGGTACATTGGCGGCTTTAACAGGTGGCGCTCCTATAATGAAGGCAGCCCTTCGTGTTACTTTTTGGGGAGCACTGGCCATGGGAATTACAGCTTTAGTAGGCAACTGTTTTGGGAATATTTCATAGATATGGAGAGTGAAGTAATGTCTAATTTATTGAGTCCTGTAAAAATAGGTGATTTTAATCTACCTAATCGCGTCATTATGTCGCCATTAACTCGCTGTCGCGCTTCAGAGGGACGTGTTCCGAATAAGATGATGGCGGAATATTATTCCCAGCGGGCAGGGGCTGGGCTTATTATTAGTGAAGCAACATCAGTGACACCGATGGGGGTTGGCTATCCTGATACTCCTGGTGTTTGGTCCTCGGATCAGATTGAAGGTTGGAAATTAGTAACTCAAGCTGTTCATGCAAAGGGCGGTAGAATATTGTTGCAGCTTTGGCATGTGGGCAGAATTTCAGATCCTATTTATCTTGATGGTAAGCTTCCAGTCGCGCCTAGTGCAATTGCCCCTGCAGGCCATGTGAACCAGATACGACCCTTAAAACCATTTGTTACTCCACGAGCTCTTGAATTAAATGAAATCCCAACAATCATTGAAGCTTATCGCGAAGGAGCCAAGAATGCCAAGATTGCTGGTTTTGATGGCGTTGAGATTCATGGTGCCAATGGATATTTGCTTGACCAATTCTTACAAGATGGAACTAACAAAAGAACAGACCGTTATGGGGGCTCTATTGAAAATCGTGCGCGACTTATGCTGGAGGTCACGGATGCTGTTTTATCTATATGGCCAATTGGACGTGTTGGGATGCATTTAGCTCCACGCTGTGATGCTCAAGATATGAAGGATTCTAATCCTAGGGTAACCTTTGGGTATGTGGCAGAACAATTAGGTAAACGGCATATAGCTTTTATTTGTACAAGAGAGCATCTTGGGTTTGATCGACTTAGTCCTTCTTTGAAGAAAATATTTGGAGGGGCACTTATCGCCAATGAAGGATTTAATCAAGTAACTGCCGAGGCAGAAATTAAATCAGGTCAGGCTGATGCCGTTGCCTTCGGAAAGCTTTTTATTGCTAATCCTGATCTTCCAGTCAGGTTTGCTGCGAATACATCACTTAACCTGCCTGTTCCGGAAACATTTTATGGTTCTGGTCCTCAGGGGTATACGGATTATCCATCTCTTACAGCTTTGGTGGTTTAATGGCAAGAATTTACCCAAAAGATCGATAGTAATGACATCTCCCGTTCTTCAACAGAAAGGGGATCAGATTGTTATGACTTCACCTGTGACCCAGATTAAAGATGGTGTTTTATGGAAGGTGCAATTTACGATGCCTAGTGCCTTTACACTTGACGCTTTGCCCAGACCTGATAACCCTATCGTTAAACTTAAATCTGTATCGAGCTATAGGAGCGTTGCTATTCGCTTTTCTGGATGTTGGAATAATAGAAATTTACAAAAATATTTAAGAATTTTAAGTACTTTTATCAAAGATAATAACTTCAACATAAAGTCAGAAGCAGTTTATGCTTTCTACAACCCTCCATGGACCCTTCCATTTCTCAGACGCAACGAAGTGAGCTATATTTTAAAAGATTAATACATATTTCTTCGTCGTATGTTTGGTCGATATTGATTATACCTAGGTACAATTGATTCGTTTTTCATCTCCCCTTAAAATAATTTCTTGAAGTTAACTATTTAAATTCAGGAGAAAATAATGAAGGAAAATAATTCTGTTGTAGCAATTTATGCATCTCATACAACTGCCGAAGTGGCTGTTAAGGAACTTCAACGCTCTGGCTTTGATATGAAGAAATTATCGATTGTTGGACGAGACTATCAGACAGATGAGCAGGTAGTTGGTTACTATAACACCAGTGACCGCATGTTAGCGTGGGGTAAAACGGGTGCGTTTTGGGGTGCATTTTGGGGATTTTTGTTTGGTTCCGCTTTTTTTTGGGTTCCTGGAATAGGTCCGCTTTTTATAGGCGGACCATTGGTTAGTTGGATCGTTGGGGCCTTAGAAGGTGGCGTTATCGTAGGAGGTTTAGGCGCTATTGCTGGAGGATTATGCAGCATCGGAATCCCTAAGGACAGCGTCTTACAATATGAAACTGCTATCAAGAATGGCAAGTTTGTTCTAATTGCTCATGGCACTGTCGAGGATACTAATCGTGCCAAGAAAATTCTAGATCGTACAAAGCCAGAGGTTATAAATCAGCATCTTTTAGAAGAAACGTCACAGGTTACCTATTAAAAAAGCCCTTCTAGGGTGTTGGCCTAAACTTGCTTCAGCGGAATGATAATTAAGTAATTATCATCTCTTATTGGCTTGGAGCAGGAGTATATACTTTAATAAAGATAGGAGCAAGCAAGTGCAAAATAGAATAGTAGCTATCATTGATGATAATCAGGATTCCCTGAGAGAACTTGAGATAATTCTAAAGATGGCCGGGTATATCCCTGTCTTGGTTAACGATGTTTTGGGGGCCGTAGATGCGGTGATCAATAATAAGCCGGATGTTATTTTAATGGAATTAAAAATGCCTCATAAGAACGGATTTGCACTTGCCGATGCGATAAATCGAGTCTTTGGGACGAAAAAAATTCCGATCATCGCGATGTCAAATATTTTTAAAGATGAATTTAAATGGCTTATGGATTTTTGTGGCATAAAAAGATGGATTAAAAAGCCATTTCTTCCTCTGGATGTGATTTGGGCAGTAGAGAATGAAATGCCGGAAGATAATAATTGGAATATGGTAAAAGAAATAGCCGATGTAGAAATTATGGCATAGTGCAAAGATGCTATAAAACTAAAAAAAGTTTCTAGGCTAATAAACGAGGGTGATTCGAATACACAAAAATAAAAAGGAGTAAATTAATGGGCATAGTAATTTATTTAGTTATTATTGTAGGTTTTATTATCATTTCAGGAGTAAGGATTATCCAACAGTATCAAACAGGAGTTGTGTTCCAGTTGGGAAGATATTCCAGAACGCTACAGCCTGGCCTTAACCTCATCATTCCTTTAGTTGAGACCGCAAGTGTAATTGATATGAGGGTCATGACCATTGATATCCCCAAACAGCTGGCAATTACCAAGGACAATGTGCCAGTGTCCATTAATGGGGTTGTTTATTTTCAGGTCATTGTTGCTCAATCAGCGGTGATTAAGGTGCAGAATTATTTATATGCAGTATCCCAATTTGCCCAAGGTGCCTTGCGGGATGTGGTCGGAGGGATGAGCTTTGATGATCTATTGGCAGAACGGAAGAAAATTGGTGATGAAATTGAAGCCATTATTCAAAAACAAGCAGCGAATTGGGGTTTAAATGTATCAGCGATTAAGATATTAGATGTTGATGTGCCGCAGGAACTCAAGGAAATGATGTCACGGCAGGCTTCAGCAGAACGGGAAAAACGTGCCACTATCACTAAGGCTGAAGGGGACAAATTAGCCTCAGTCAATCTTGCGGCAGCGGCAAAAATAATGGCTGAATCACCAGGAGCCATGCAGTTAAGAACGCTTCAAACTATTGATGGTCTTGGGCCTTCAGCATCCAATACTGTTATCCTAGGTGTTCCTATAGATATCTTGGAATCGTTCAGAAGTCTGACAGCCAAAATTACAGAAAAGAATTAGGAATAAATATGGAGTACGCTTTAGGGCATTGGTTATGGAAAAACTATTAACTATCTTGGTTATTTTTTGGATAGCAGCTTTATTGGTAGTGACAGTAATGGCTTGCTTTAATACTGCTTACGCTTAAAAAATAATCGGAGGTTCATATGAATAAATTAAATATTAAAGCCTTGGGATTAACATTGGGAATTGTCTGGGGAATAGGGATTTTGTTTTTAGGGTTAACCTCTACTTTTTGGAACTGGGGACTAGGCTTTGTCACATTAATGGGTTCAGTCTATATTGGTTATAATTCGACTTTAGGCGGAACATTGATTGGCACCATATGGGGATTTTGTGACGGGACTATTGGCGGTATGTTGATCGCCTGGTTTTATAATAAACTTAATAGATAATGGAGGAATTATGAAAAACTCAAAATCAGCAGTCATGGAAAGTTACAGAGATTCTCAGAAAATTGAAGTATTGATCCAGAAGGGGGAATCAAAGAAATTCCAAACAAAGAATACAATCAGTGAGAAAGTCAGAGTACAGATGGAGACCATTTTGCAAGACCGTCTTGCTGATTCAATCGATCTACAGACCCAAGCCAAGCAGGCACATTGGAATGTGAAAGGACCCGGCTTTATCGCTCTTCATGAGCTATTTGACAAGATTGCGGAAGAATCAGAAGAATATCCAGATCTTATTGCTGAGAGGATTGTCCAATTTGGTGGAGTTGCGGAAGGTACGGTACAAGTTGTTGTGAATCGCAGTAATCTTCCAGAGTATCCTTTGGTGCTTACCACCGGCCATGAACATGTTGAGGCTCTTTCTCACTCACTCGCTGTGTATGGTGAACTCATCCGTACTACCATCAAACAAGCAACTGAGCTTGATGACCCGGCAACTGCGGACATATTTACCCAAATTTCACGTAGTGTTGATAAGAATTTATGGTTTTTAGAGGCTCATAATCAAGCTGAGAAATAATGCAGTGATAAATAGTAAAGTACCGAAATATCCAAAGATCTTGGCGTTCTTGAAATTGATTGAATTGCCAATGATTTTCTTAAGTTTCATTTGGTTTTGCATACTTATCACTGAGCTTGTTAATGGTGTAAGTCCAATACTGTCAGGTTTTGGGACAGGTATTTGGGTTTTATTTATTTTATATTTCGCCATGCGTCTGGCGACCGTTACCAATAAAATAAATCTTCTAAAACAGAATTGGCTATTCGTTTTAGCAATTTTAGTCACTACACTACGATTTTTCCCTTTTTTGCAGTCCTTTCCACTGGTGCGTGTAATCACCGCAACTTTCGGCATACAGATGATTTGGATTTTTGCTTCAGCATTTGTAGGTATGCGGATCCTTCGTAGGAATATTGGGCATCGCGGTGCAGGTTACGTGCTTGCATTGACTTTTGTGATATTGTTCTCTGGTGCAGCAGGAATGCTTCATTTTGAGGGTAACGTTGAAGATCCACAAGGCATCCACACTTATTTGAGGGCCCTTTGGTGGACAGCCATGCAGCTATCAAACATGGGTAGCGGGTATGTAGTAAAGACAACAGGTGGAAGAATTATCGATCTTTGCGTATCAATTTACGCGGTCGTGATATTTGGATATATAACTGCACTTTTGGCATCTTTCTTAATTGACCGTGAGGTCAAAGATCCAAAACCAGAAATTGCCTATCAGAAGTCACTTCAAGCGCTTCAAGAAGAAATTATTCAATTACGCCATTTAATTGAAGGATCTTTTAAAAAAGAATCAATACCCAAAATTAGATCCAAAAGCAAAACAAATTCAATCCTGCCTTAACTGTTTTCAATACGTCTTATTATACCTTGGTACAATTGAAGCATTCTTGTATATCCTTAAAATAGTATCTTAAACATATATAAATACGACGGAAGAATAATGTTAGTTGAAAAAGAATTAACGAATATAAGTTTACTTGCTGGAAAGCCACCAAATTCAGGGATGTTAGTTAATATCCCTAAATTGATTACATCCTATTATTCCGATGTGCCTGACCCTAGTGTGAAGGCGCAGAGGGTATTATTTGGTACCTCCGGGCATCGTGGTTGTGCATTTAAAAAATCATTTAATGAATGGCATATACTTGCCATTACACAGGCGATTTGCCTATTTCGTAAGCAGCAGGGTATTAATGGCCCTTTGTTTCTTGGAATGGATACACATGCATTATCCCAACCGGCACGTGCAAGTGCACTCGAGGTGCTGGCAGCTAATGGGGTTGACGTTATGCTTTCAGAGAATGATGAATATACGCCGACCCCAGTAATCTCTCACGCAATTCTTTCCTATAACCGTAGTCGTAAAAGTGGTCTTGCCGACGGTATTGTTATTACCCCTTCCCACAATCCACCCCACGATGGGGGATTCAAATATAATCCGCCCAATGGGGGGCCTGCGGACTTAAAGATCACCGATTGGATTGGAATGATAGCGAACACATTTCTCGAATCAAAGCTGAATGGTATTAAACGAATACTTTATGAAAAAGCATTAAGTGCTTCCAGCACACATCGCCATGATTATCTGAATACCTACATTGATGATTTAGAAAACGTGATCGATATGGGTGTTATTAAAGGATCAAATCTTAAGCTCGGAGTAGATCCGCTTGGTGGGGCCGGAGTCCATTATTGGAAACCCATTGCCGAGCGTTACAAGTTGAATCTTGAAGTGATTAGCGAGAAAGTTGATCCGACCTTTAGTTTTATGACAGTGGATTGGGATGGGCAGATCCGAATGGATCCGTCTTCTCCTTACGCTATGCAGCGATTGATCAGAATAAAGGATCAATTTGATATTGCTTTTGCTTGTGATACTGACCATGACCGTCATGGGATAGTTACTAAAGTTGTAGGCTTATTGCCACCCAATCACTACCTTTCAGTTGCTTGTTTTTATCTTTTTCAACATCGGCCAAGGTGGAATCCTAAAGCCGCCGTTGGCAAGACCTTGGTCAGTAGCCAGATGATTGATCGGATTACTGCCAAACTTGGCCGTAAGCTTTACGAGGTGCCTGTTGGTTTCAAATGGTTTGTTGAAGGTTTGATGGATGAATCTCTTGGGTTTGCATGCGAAGAAAGCGCGGGTGCTTCATTCTCACGTTTAGATGGAAGCGTTTGGACAACAGATAAAGACGGAATAGTTCCAGCATTGCTGTCGGCAGAGATCACTGCACGAGTAGGAAAAGATCCGGCCGTAATTTACCACGATTTGACAGAAGAGTTAGGAGAGTCCTTTAGTGAACGCATTCAAGCACCTGCCACTCCAGAACAAAAGAAAATTTTAGAGAATCTTGACGCATCACATGTGAAGACGACAGATTTGGCTGGTGAGAAGATTAAGGCTATCTTGACTAATGCTCCGGGTAATGGCGCTGCTATAGGCGGTTTGAAAGTAGAAGCAAAAAACGGGTGGTTTGCACTTCGCCCATCAGGGACTGAGGATATTTATAAGATTTATGCGGAAAGTTTTTTGGGACAAGATCATCTGAAATCTATTTTAGAGGAAGCGCAGACAATAGTGAGAGATGCAATATGAAAATGATGAAAATAGTGTTTACTGCGGCTATCTTAGGGCTTTGTTTGGTGTCATGTACAAACAATATACAAACTATCTCGAAGGCGGATTATCCTACGAAAATTGTAGGAACCTGGAAAGGTACAGTTGGCAATTTGAAAGAAACGATGTCAATTAAAGGTGATGGTACCTTTGTCTGCCGGCTGCATCCAGGAGGATTCATTGCTAATATGATTTATCCAACTGTCCCAGGGATGATTTATGGAACATGGAAAATAAATGATGCAATTATTGCTTTGAGTATTACTGGTGCCCAAAACGAGAATCTGAGAAGTAGTGTTGCTTTAAGTACGATCGTTTCATTTAAAGAGGGCGAGCTTGAATTGAAATCTGATCGAGGTGAGACCTCGTTATTTCAGAGGGTATTTGTTCTTTAACTTAATGTTTATGAAGGAGAATGCATGAAAAACAAGATACCTATTAATGCTACAGTAAATAGCTTACGACCTAAAGATATCGATGGGTTTGATTCCTTAAGACAAATTGCCCTGGATTTACATTGGTCATGGAACCATAGTACTGACCAAATTTGGCGGCAACTGGATCCTGTATTATGGGAACTAACACATAATCCTTGGATTGTTCTTCAGACAGTGGCGCGAGAAAAGCTAGGGGACCTTTTGGCTGATCCTGCCTTTCGTGGACAAGTTGATGCTCTATTGCAATCCAGGAAAAAACAAGCTGAGACCCCTGCATGGTTTCAACAAAATCATCCAAAATCGCCATTAACCTGCATTGCGTATTTCAGCATGGAATACATGTTAAGCGAAGCTCTCCCAATTTATTCGGGTGGACTTGGAAATGTGGCTGGTGACCAACTTAAAGCCGCAAGTGATCTTGGAATACCAGTGGTTGGTATTGGTCTTTTATACCAGCAAGGTTATTTTCGTCAAGTGATTGACAAAGATGGGGTTCAAGAAGCTCTTTATCCTTATAACGATCCTGGACAATTACCGATTACACCGTTACGGCAGGAGAATGGAGAATGGCTGCGTTTAGAAATAGCTTTGCCTGGATATTCAGTGTGGCTGCGTGCCTGGCAGGTTCAAGTTGGTCGTGTGAAACTATATTTGCTTGATAGCAATGACGCAGCGAATTTTCCGGCACACAGAGGCATTACCAATCAACTTTATGGCGGTGGTCCAGAACTGCGTTTGAAACAAGAAATGCTTTTAGGGATCGGCGGTTGGCGACTGCTTGAAGCACTTAAGATTAGGCCAGAAGTATGCCATCTTAATGAAGGGCATGCGGCTTTTGTTGTATTAGAGCGTGCTAGATCTTATATGAAAGAGAGTGGTAAACCCTTTAATGTTGCGCTGGATGTCACTCGTGCAGGAAATTTATTTACGACACATACGGCTGTTGAAGCAGGATTTGATCGTTTCCTGCCGGAACTTATTGAACAATATCTTGGGGCTTATGCTAAAGAAAAATTAGGTATTTCCCTTCAAGATTTATTAGCTTTAGGACGACAGAATAGCTCAGACGTTTCTGAACCTTTCAATATGGCTTATCTGGCCATCCGAGGCAGTGGAGCAGTTAATGGAGTCAGCCGTTTACATGGTGATGTCAGTCGTCATTTATTCTCATCTCTTTTTCCTGGCTGGCCTGTTAACGAAGTTCCTATTGGATATGTGACTAATGGAGTTCATGTGCCAAGCTGGGACTCTGCAGCTTCTGATGATCTTTGGACAAAAGCTTGCGGGAAAGATCGCTGGATGGGAACTACAGAAACTCTAGAACAGAATATTCGTGGTGTATCTGATGAAAAATTGTGGGAAATGCGATCTAAAAATCGTCAAGGTTTGGTTGAGTATGCCCGTGAAAGATTGCCTAGAGAATTAGCTATTAGTGGTGTATGTCTTGAAATGATTGATCGTGCTAAGAATATTTTTGATCCCAATGCATTAACTCTAGGATTTTCCCGACGTTTTGCTGCTTACAAGAGACCCAATCTTTTACTGCATGATACTGCACGATTACTTCGCATTTTGAGCGATCAAAAATGTCCAGTACAACTGATTATGGCAGGTAAGGCGCATCCAGCAGATAAAGCTGGACAGGTCTTGATCCAGGAATGGATCCATTTTATCAGAACTACCCCAGCCCGTGATCACGTCATATTCCTCAGCGATTATGATATGCACATGGCAGCTCATTTAGTGCGTGGAGTAGATGTCTGGATTAATACTCCACGACGACCATGGGAAGCCTGCGGTACTAGCGGAATGAAAGTTCTTGTTAATGGAGGTATTAATCTTTCAGAGTTGGATGGATGGTGGGCTGAAGCATACACTCCAAAGGTAGGTTGGGCAATAGGTGACGGTCAGGAACATGGCGAAGATCCAGCTTGGGATGCCATCGAAGCCGGAGTTCTTTACGAAATTCTTGAACGTGAAGTAATACCTGAATTTTATAAAAGAAATGATAAGGGTTTACCAATTGCTTGGCTTTCACGCATGCGTGAAAGCATGAGCTCTCTGACCCCTCAATTCTCAACCAATCGTACAGTACGTGAATATATCGATAAATATTATCTTCCTTCTGCAATTGCCTTTCGTCAGCGCTCTGCTGATAAAAGCAAGGTAGGTACAAGCATTATTAATTCAGAAAATACTCTCAAAGAAAAATGGGGCAAATTGCATTTTGGCAACATGAAGTCACAGACAAAAGCGGATCAAAATATCTTTGAGGTAGATGTCTATCTTGATGATATCGATGTGAACCTAGTCAAAGTTGAGCTTTATGCTAATGGTATCAACGGTGGTGATTCAATTCGTCAGGAAATGAATCGCATTGGTCCGCTGAACGGTGCGTCGGGTGGCTATGTTTACAGTACTTCTGTGTCTGCGGCCCGTTCAAAAACAGATTATACGGCACGCATTATACCGTTCTGTGATGGGGTTACAGTGCCTTTGGAAATTGGTGGTATTCTTTGGCAAAAGTGAAAGAAAATTTATGCAAGAGTTAAAAGAGAAAATAAATTTAAAGATTCACCTTCGGGATGGAACATCATTACCACTTGGCCCTAGTCAATGTGGTACTGGTGTCAATTTTGCGATTTTTAGTCAATACGCAACCCATGTAAGGCTTGAGTTATTTAACCATCATGAAGATGCTAAAGCGGCAAGCGTGATTAATTTGGATCCTATTCACAATCGGACAAGTAATATTTGGCATGTTTGGGTCGAAGGGATTGAACCTGGTCAACTCTACGCTTATCGGGTGGATGGCCCCTATAACCCTAAGGATGGTCATCGGTTTAATTTTAACAAACTTCTTTTGGATCCCTGTACTAAAGAAATTTCGAGATTGCCTACTTGGGATTTCGGGGTAGCTCGTGGGTATGATGTGTCGGTTCCTGATGTGGATGCGGTACGTTCGATGGTCGATGATGCAGGAAGCATGCCTAAATGCGTTTTCACGGACGAGCAATTTGAATGGTATGAGGATCATTCTCCAAAGCTTCCCTGGTCCAAAGTTGTCATCTATGAATTGCATGTCCGTGGCTTTACAAATCATCCAAGTTCCGGTGTGAAAAATCCTGGAACCTATAGGGGTCTAATGGAAAAGATTCCCTATCTTAAAAACTTAGGTGTGACAGCGGTTGAACTTATGCCGGTACAAGAGTTCAATGAAAATCAGCCAACAGGCAAATATTCACCTAACGGTCAACCTCTCAAGAATTATTGGGGTTATGACCCAGTAGCCTTTTTTGCGCCTAAGGCTTCCTATAGTAGTTTGGAAGGTATTGGGCATCAAAAACAAGAATTTAAGGAAATGGTCCAAGCTTTACATAAAGCAGGGATTGAGGTGATTTTAGACGTAGTTTTTAATCATACTTCTGAAGGGAACGAACGTGGGCCGACACTTAGTTTTCGTGGAATTGATAACAGGATTTTTTATATGTTAGCAGACGATAAACGTTTTTATAAGGACTACTCAGGTACAGGCAATACTATTAACGCCAATCATCCTGTTGTGAGGGACCACATTTTGACAGCGTTACGATATTGGGTTGAAGAAATGCATGTTGATGGATTCCGTTTTGATCTTGCCACAGTGCTTGATCGTGATTGCGAAGGAAAATTGTTGTCCAATGCTCCAGTTCTCGAGCTTATTGCTGATGACAGGGTATTAAGGGATGTGCGGATAATTGCTGAACCGTGGGATGCTGCCGGAGCGTATGAGGTTGGGAACTTTTCAAAACGCCGTTGGGCAGAATGGAACGGTCGATACAGGGATGTTATCCGAAGGTTTTGGCGTGGTGATGATGGGGTTCTTGGTCTATTTGCAGAACGTATCTGTGGCAGTGCTGACATTTATTCTAAATCTGGCAAAGGACCGGAGAGTAGTATCAATTTTATTACCTGTCATGATGGTTTTACTCTCAATGATTTGGTGAGTTATAGCGCCAAGCATAATGAAAGCAATGGAGAAAATAACAAGGATGGGACTAACGAAAATTTAAGTGCCAATTATGGTATTGAAGGCAAGACAGATGATAGTCAGATTGAGGATACTAGAAAGCGCCAGATCAAGAATTTTCTTTTAACGCTTTTGATATCGCGTGGTGTCCCGATGTTATCTGGTGGAGATGAATTTCGCCGCACGCAAGAGGGTAATAATAATGCATATTGTCAAGATAATGAAATAAGTTGGTTTAACTGGAGTCATTTGACGGAACATCAGGAAATTTATAATTTCACCCGTGGTTTGGTAGCTATTCGTCGCGATCATCCCATCTTAAGCAAGGAACAATTTTATACAGATGCTGAAATCCAGTGGTTTAGTCCTCATGGAGAATTACCTAATTGGAATGATTCAAAGAATAAGCAGTTAGCATGTTTGATTCATGAAAATGCTCAATCAAAGATCTACATATTGTTTAATGCTGGTACACAAGGGTTTGATTTTATTCTGCCAACAATATCTTTTGGTCATAGTTGGCATTTGGCTGTAGATACGTCGCATTTATTTTCACAAGAGATCCAAATTAAGGACACAAAGGCGTATTACCTTCAAGCCCGGAGTTGCGCGATACTTTTGATACGTAAGAAAGATAATTCATAATGGAGAAACGATCCTCCGGAGTGCTGCTGCATCCAAGTTCACTTTTCAATCAATATCCTATTGGTGATATTGGTCCCATTGCTGCCTGTTTTGTAGATTTTCTGGGAACGAGTGGGCTTTTGTTTTGGCAAATGCTTCCTATAGGTCCAACTGGAGAAGGGAATTGTCCTTATCAATCGATGTCTGCCTTTGGAGGTAATCCGTTACTAATGAGTCCTGATCGTCTGGTTGCCCAAGGATTTTTGGAAAGTTCTGATATAGAACATTACAGACAATCTAATGAGGGACAAGTAAATTATGCTGGGACGGAAGAATTAAAGACAAGGTTGCTAAGACGTGCTTTTGAAAATTTTGAGAATAAACCCCAAGATAAACGCAAAATTGATTTTGATGCATTTAAAAAAGTAGAAAAATATTGGCTTGATGATTTTTCATTATTCTTGGCGATTCAAGAAAAACAAGGCACTTCAAATTGGACCTTATGGAACCAAGAGCTGAAAACACGCCAGCTAGATGCAATTACCGGTGTACAGAAAGATTTGGCTCATGAGATACGTTACCATGAATTTGTCCAATGGCAGTTTGCAGTTCAGTGGAATGAATTAAAAGTTCATTGCAAATCCAAGGGAATCCGATTGATTGGCGATATTCCTATGTTTGTAGCCCATCAAAGCGCTGATGTTTGGGCGCATCCCGAACTTTTTAAACTTGATGCTGATGGAAATCCTTCTGTAGTCGCAGGCGTTCCTCCTGATTATTTTTCTAAAACGGGACAGCTTTGGGGTTTACCGGTTTATCGCTGGGATGTTTTAGCACAACAGAAATATAGCTGGTGGATTGAGCGTATACGCATTGCTTTAAGACGTTTTGATCTTGTTCGGCTGGATCATTTTATTGGTTTTGTTCGTACTTTTGAAGTTTCTGCGAATGCGAAGACAGCTGAGTATGGGCAGTACACAGCTGGAGGAGGGTCTTCTTTTTTCCAAGCAGTACGAGAGGCTCTTGGTGTATTACCTTTTATCGCTGATAATCTCGGGGTCGTAACACCAGAAGTGACTTCTTTAATGCAACAGTTTCAAATTCCAGGAACGCAGGTTCTGCAGTTTGAGTATAGCGCTCAACTAAAGAATAATTTAAACCTATCAGATGATCATCTGGAAAATTCAGTGCTTTATACAGGGACGCATGACAACAACACAACAGTAGGTTGGTATGAACAATTGCCAAATGAACTACGCAACAGTTTGCAAAAACAGTTGGGCGTAAATGCTTCGGATATTGATTGGGCCATGATCCGCAAGGCTTTTGGCTCTCAGGCCAAGACAGTCATTATTCCCATGCAAGATTTTCTGAATTTGGGGGCAGAAGCCAGGATGAATTTTCCAGGCGTTGCTGATGGAAATTGGCAGTGGCGGCTTCAGGATGGGGTTTTGAACCAAGATCTCAGTGAGAAAATTAAGAATTTAAATAAAACGAATGGCCGCTTAAGTGAGGGTATATCTAAATGAAAAAGGATCTTCCTATTACGACGTTATTTGTAGATATTGGCGGTGTCTTGCTCACCGATGGATGGGTTCAAAAATATCGATCCTTAGCGGCTAAGACTTTTGATTTGAATTTTAAAGAAATGGAAATTCGGCATTATCTGAATTTTAACACCTACGAGTCAGGTAAACTTAGTATTGATGAATATTTGAGACGTGTGGTGTTCTATGAGGGGCGTAGATTTTCTCTTAATGTTTTCAAGAAGTTTATGTTTTCACAATCCAAGCCTTATCCTCAGATGATCAATCTCATAGCCCAGCTAAAAGCTAAGTATGGATTAAAGATAGTCGTGGTTAGTAATGAAGCGCGGGAATTAAACGCTTATCGTATTCATACCTTTAAGCTTGATGTGTTCGTGGATTCTTTTATTTCCTCTTGCTATGTTCATCTTCGTAAACCAGATGAGGATATCTTCCGGCTAGCTTTAGATATCTCCCAAGTAAACCACAAGCAAATTGTTTATATCGATAATACATTTTTATTTGTTCAAGTGGCGGAAAGTTTGGGTATAAAGAGTATTTTTCATAGAGATTATAAAACTACGCAAGCGAAATTAGCTTGCCTTGGATTGGTATTAGACAAATGAAAAATGTATTAGCCATCAATGGCGGTTCATCAAGCATCAAATTTGCCTTATATGAGGCTAATGAGGTATTACGAAAGAAGTTTGAGGGAAGCATTGAAAGGATTGGATTGCCCAATGCTTTCTTACGAGTTAAAGGTATCGATGGGGCTGATAATTTTTCAAAGGATATAGATGCAGGGGATCAAAAACAAGCTGTCGGATTTTTAATGGATTGGATTGAAAAACGTATAGGGGATGATGCATTGTCTGCTGTAGGACATCGGATTGTTCAAGGAAGCCCTAAAGATAGTGAAACGCAATTAGTAACGAAAGAACTTTTAGATGATTTATATCTGTATGAAGCGCTTGACCCTGAGCATTTACCTCAGGAACTTATGATTATTGAGGCATTTATTTATCGATTTCCGGATACACCTCAAGTTTTGTGTTTTGATACAGCATTTCATCATGATATGCCACGAGTGGCCAAGATATTGGCGATTCCTCGTCGATATGAAGCAAAAGGTGTTCGTCGGTTAGGATTTCATGGTATTTCTTATTCATTTTTGATGCGAGAATTGGTTCAAATAGCTGGAAAAGATGCGTTTCCATCTCGAGTCATCCTTGCCCATTTGGGTAGTGGAGCCAGTTTGGCGGCAGTGGAGAATGGTAAAAGCATTGATACCAGCATGGGGTTTACACCAAGTGCGGGTTTAGTCATGGGAACACGTTGTGGAGATTTAGACCCTGGGCTTAACTACTATTTAGCACGGACAGAAGGGACGGACGCGAGTCAATTCCAGCATATGGTGGATTACGAATCAGGGCTTCTTGGAATTTCTGAAACAAGCTCGGATATGAAAGATTTGCTTTTGCATGAATCTAGTGATGTACGGGCAAAAGAAGCTATTGAGGTGTTTTGTTATCAAACTAAGAAATGGATAGGTTCATATAGCGCAGCACTTGGCGGTCTTGACACGCTGGTATTTGCTGGAGGTATTGGAGAAAATGTGCCAGTCATTCGTTCTAGGATCTGCAAGGGGCTTGAATTTCTAGGAGTTGATATCGATGAAAATCTCAACAAGGCCAACGAAGGGATAATTTCTAAAAAGATGGGCAAGGTTGCGGTTCGCATTATTCGTACAGATGAAGAATTCATGATTGCACAACAGGTAAGTCAAATGCTCAAATTAGATACGGCTATCTAATAAAAACGTATTTTATGAAAGGACTATGAATATGTTAAACAAAGCTAAAACATTAGAAGGATATAAATTGGATAGCATCGACGGGGATATAGGGAAGGTCAAAGACATTTATTTTGATGACAAGTTCTGGACAGTTCGATACTTAGTTGTGGAAGCGGGGAACTGGATTACGCCGAATATGGTATTGATTTCACCCTATTCTCTTATTGATGTTGATCAGGAAGACAGGGATATCCAGGTTGATTTGACCAAAAAGAAGATCAAGGAAAGTCCGTCATATAATTCAGACAAACCCGTCTCACGGCAATTTGAAGATGCCTATTATGGTTATTACGGATGGCCCTCCTATTGGGATGGTGATGAAATGTGGGGGAGATATCCATCTATTATGCGTGATCCTAAAAAATGGGGAATAGCGAATCAAGGGGGCAAGACCTGGAATTCTCATTTACGAAGCACCCATAAAGTGGCTGGCTACCATATACAAGCGACAAACGGAGAAATTGGCCACATCGAGGACTTTATTATTGATCATGATAGGTGGACGATACGGTATCTAATTATTGATACGAAAAACTGGTTGCAGGGAAAACGGATATTAATTTCACCTCAATGGATCAAGAACATTGATTGGAGGAATTCTAAAATATTTGTGAATCTTTCTTGTGAAGAAATTAAACAGGCGCCGGAATACACAGAATCTTCGTTACTAACGCGGGAATATGAATCCAAATTGTATGGACATTACAGCCGTCAAGGGTATTGGGACGATGAACTTGTCCCTATGAAAGGATCAATATGAAACTAAATAAAGTTAAAACATTAGAAGGTTATACATTGGATAGCTTGGATGGAGAAATCGGGAAGGTCAAAGATTTTTACTTCGATGATCAGTACTGGGCTATTCGTTATCTGGTTGTTGATACAGGGAATTGGCTTTCTTTTAATCAAGTATTGATTTCACCGTACGCTCTTATTGCGGTTGATACGATAGAGCGAAATATTGCGGTTAGTTTGAGCAAAAAACAGATTGAAAACAGCCCGTCATTGAATAGTGACAAGCCTGTTTCCCGACAATTTGAGGATGCTTATTATGGGTATTACGGTTGGCCAACGTATTGGGGTGGACAATATATGTGGGGTGATACACCAAACTTTACAAGGATGCCTACTAATTGGAAAGCTTCAAATCAAGGAGGTAAGGCGTGGGATCCTCATTTACGAAGCACTCAACATGTAAGTGGCTATCATATTCAGGCAAAAGATGGGGAGATAGGTCATGTCATTGATTTTATTGTTGATGATGATTCATGGGCAATCAGATATTTAGTCATTGATACTAAGAACTGGTGGGCAGGTAAGAAAGTTCTGATTTCTCCCAGATGGATTGACAGCGTCGGTTGGAGTGATTCAAAGATTTTTGTCAATATGACTCGAAAGTACATCAAACAAGCACCGGAATATTCAGATGAGCTTTTAGTTACCCGTGAATATGAAACTAATCTTAATAGGCATTACAAACGACCGGATTACTGGGCTGAAGATCTAATTCCTAAAGGCCGAATTTCTAATAAGAGCATTAAGGAAACGGCACAAATCTAGAATTATTTGAGAAAGTAAAGCTTTGGAAGGAGCTTTGATATGAAAAACAGGGTAAAAGAAGTTGTTAATGGGATTCCGGAAGGAATAATTAATCCTGATAAACCATTATCAAATGATTTACTTCAAAAGATAAATGCCTATTGGAGAGCGGCCAACTATATATCTGTTGGGCAAATTTACCTATACGACAATCCTTTACTTAAAGAGCCTTTGAAAATGTCACATGTTAAGCCACTGGTGGTAGGTCATTGGGGGACAACACCTGGTCAGAATTTTATTTATGTGCATTTAAACCGTGTTATCAAAGAATTTGACTTAAATATGTTTTACATCGCGGGTCCCGGACATGGGGGACCGGCAATTGTGGGGAATGTTTATCTCGAAGGTACATGGAGTGAAGTTTATCCAAACATAACACAAGACGAAGCTGGGATGAAGAAACTGTTTAAGCAATTTTCGTTTCCAGGGGGGATTTCCAGCCATGTAGCGCCAACAACGCCGGGTTCAATCCACGAAGGCGGGGAACTTGGCTACTCACTCAGTCATGCTTTCGGAGCTGCATTTGATAATCCAGATTTAATTGTTGCTTGTGTCATCGGAGATGGCGAATCAGAAACAGGTCCTTTGGCAACTGCTTGGCATTCCAATAAATTTTTAAATCCAATATCTGATGGTGCTGTACTTCCTATCCTGCATCTTAATGGTTTTAAGATTAGCAACCCAACAGTGCTCGCTCGTATTGAACATGAGGAATTGGAGAAATTTTTTCAAGGTTGCGGTTGGACACCTTATTTTGTTGAAGGCGATGATCCAGCCCAGATGCATCAATTGATGGCAGCTACATTGGATCGTGTCATTGCAGATATTAAGACTATTCATACCAATGCACGTGATAAAAAAGACAATACCCGTCCGCGTTGGCCGATGATCGTTTTAAAATCACCTAAAGGTTGGACAGGTCCAAAAATGGTCGATGGTTTGCAAATAGAAGGCACATTCCGAGCCCATCAAGTTCCAATTCTTGTCGACTCTGATCATCCCGATCATCTAAAGTTGCTTGAAAGCTGGATGAAAAGCTATAAGGCAGAAGAATTATTCAATCAAGATGGGCGTCTTATTCCGGAATTAGCCACACTCGCACCCAAAGGTATTAAACGTATGGGCGCTAATCCGCATACCAACGGCGGGGTTCTATTGCGTGAATTGCGTATGCCTGATTTTAGAGCTTATGCTTTAAAAGTGCCTTCACCTGGAGCTGTCGATGGTCAAGATACACTAATTTTAGGTAATTTTTTGCGTGATGTAATAAAGCAAAATCAAGAATACCGAAATTTTAGGCTTTTTGGTCCTGATGAGACGATATCAAATTTACTTGGTGCTGTCTTTGAAGTAACCAATCGCCAGTGGGATGCCAGGGAAGTCAAGAATGATGAATTCCTGTCACCTGATGGAGGAGTCTTAGATTCAATGTTAAGTGAACATCAGTGTGAGGGTTGGTTGGAAGGATATTTATTAACTGGCCGTCATGGGGTATTTAACAGTTATGAGGCCTTTATCCGCATTGTAGACTCGATGTTCAGTCAGCATGCCAAGTGGTTAAAGGTAACCTTAGAACTGCCATGGCGCCGGAAGATTGCTTCATTAAATTATTTATTAGCTTCCCACGTCTGGCAACAAGACCATAATGGTTTTACTCATCAAGATCCTGGTTTCCTTGATCATGTGATCAATAAGAAAGCGGATATCGTACGCGTTTATCTCCCACCAGATGCTAATTGTTTACTTTCGGTGATGGATCATTGCCTACGTAGCCAGCATTATGTCAATGTCGTGGTTGCAGGAAAACATGCTTTGCCCCAATGGCTGACCATGGAAGAGGCCATCGTGCATTGTACGGAAGGTATTGGTATCTGGCAATGGGCCAGTAATGATCAAGGTTCAGAACCTGATGTGGTCATGGCCTGTTGCGGCGATACGCCGACACTGGAAATATTAGCTGCTGTTTCTATCCTTCGTCAACATCTGCCAGATCTGAAAATACGGGTGATTAATGTTGTAGATCTAATGAAACTACAATCTGCCAGTGAGCATCCACATGGACTTAACGAAACAGATTACGATTCATTATTTACTAAAGACAAACATATCATTTTTGGTTTTCATGCATACCCATGGCTAGTTCATCGCCTAACCTATCGCCGAACCAATCGCAATATGCATGTTCGAGGATACAAAGAAGAAGGAACGATTACTACCGCCTTTGATATAAGGGTACAAAATGATCTGGATCGTTTCCATCTAGTACAGGATGTAATAGATCGTTTACCACAATTAGGTACAAAGGGTGCTTATCTTAAGAAGATGATGCAGGACAAGCTCGTTGAGCACAAGATTTACATTGATAAAAATGGCCAAGACTTACCGGAAATTCGTAACTGGAAATGGTCTTAATAATAGGAACATTCTATTTTTAAATGAAAGGAATATCATCATGAAAACATATCATTATCTGACAGGGGGCGTATTCGCCGTCGTTGCTTTAGTTCATTTGTTAAGAATTATTAATCATTGGCCTTTAATTCTGGGATCTTGGGATGCTCCAATGTACGCTTCTTGGCTCGGACTTATGGTTGCAGGATTCTTATGTATTTGGTCTTTTCGTTTATTACGTGTTTAAGTTGCCATGAATAAAAGGGGATAAGAAAGTGAAGACACAAGAATTAATCAATACGGTAGAGAAGCTAATGGCCGATGATAAAGGGTTGTTGGCGATGGATGAAAGTAATCCAACCTGTAATAAACGATTTGCCAAATTAGGAATACCGCAAACTGAAAGTTACAGACGTGTTTATCGGGAGTTAATTATTACTACACCCGGTCTTGGAGAATACATCAGTGGGGTAATCCTATACGATGAAACAATCAGGCAAAAGATGAAAGATGGTACTTCATTTATAAAAGTTATCAATGATGTTGGAATCTTACCTGGCATTAAGGTTGACATCGGGGCAAAAGATATGTCTGGGCATCCTGGGGAGAAAATAACTGAAGGTCTCGATGGTTTGCGTGAGCGACTGATGGAATATTATCAAATGGGAGCTCGATTTGCCAAGTGGCGTGCAGTTTTGGCTGTAGGCAATGGGATTCCAAGCCGTGCTTGCCTTGAGGCTAACGCACAGGCCTTGGCTCGTTACGCATCCTTATGCCAGGAAGCAGGGCTCGTTCCTATCGTTGAGTCAGAAGTTCTGATGGATGGTGATCATACCCTTGAGCGTTGCCGCAGGTTAACAGAGGAAGCTTTGGAAACAGTATTTAATCGTCTTTTTGTGCAAGGTGTAATGTTAGAAGGCATGATCCTAAAACCTAATATGGTTCTTCCGGGACTCGCTTGCCCAAAACAAGAATCGATTGATGAAGTTTCCGAAGTTACAGTAAAGTCTCTTTTGCGAGTTGTTCCTGCCTTAGTAGGTGGTGTTGCATTCTTATCAGGTGGTCAATCTTGTGAATTGGCTTCAGAACGATTGAATGCTATGAATCATAAATTTAAATCACGATTACCTTGGCCCTTGGCCTTTTCATTTGCGCGTGCTATCCAGCAGCCGGCTTTAGATATTTGGTTAGGCCAAGATGTCAATTATTTAGCTGCTCAAGAAGCATTATATCATCGAGCAAGGTGCAATAAGGCAGCACGACGTGGTGAATACTCTTCAGAATTAGAGAGGGTAATAGCATGAAATCATGGAAAGCATTAGAAGCGCATTACAGGCAAGTTCGGGATTTACATCTTTGTGATCTTTTTAAAGAAAATCCAGATCGAGGCAAGCAAATGAGCCTGGAAGCTGTGGGTATTTATTTTGATTATTCCAAACATCGTATTACTGACGAAACGCTTAGATTGCTTATACAAATAGCCAAAGACTCTGGTTTAAAGGCACACATTGAGGCTATGTTTCGTGGTGAAAAGATTAATGTCACAGAGAATCGGCCTGTCCTACACACAGCTCTGCGTACACCTCAAGGTAAATCCATTGTGGTGGATGGTATTGACGTCGTGCTACAGGTTCATGCCGTTCTCGACAAG